>OFFL01000875.1_pt1 | contig 27946 bp, 27 predicted proteins | sample 1521391 | NCBI WGS metagenome assembly OFFL01 (sample SAMEA3504082, study PRJEB24116) | mouse gut metagenome | biome: mouse gut; feature: mouse-associated habitat; material: faeces | place: Denmark | collected 2011
AGAGAATGCCACGTAATGTAAATAAGAAACGATTTGTTAGATATAAAGAAGGTGCGGAGTTATACAGTATGTGTCAAAGAAAATTTGAGCAGATGGCAAAAGATGCAAATGCCATATATAAATTAACCTGTTGTGCTAGATAAAAATATAAAAGAACTTCAACAAAATGTGCTATCCTATTTGTATCAACACAAACTTATGAAAGGAGGCATCATCATGTTGAAGTTCCATACTAATGATACCACAGTCCTGACAACTTTTGAAGATTTTATTTTAACAGTCTATGTCATCGTCGATGAGCTGTATCGCCGCTATGCACCGCCAGAAGTAACCCAAAGACGGCATGTTCTGGATGCCAAGCTGACGGATTCTGAAATCATTACCATCAGCCTGTGCGGCGAGCTGGCCGGAATCGATTCCGAAAACGCATGGTATTCCTTCGTGAAGAGGAACTACAGACACCTTTTTCCAAACCTCTGCAGCAGGAGCCGCTTCAACAGGACAAGGCGGGCACTGCTCCAGACGACGGAGCTGCTACGGCAGAAACTCCCCTCTGCGTTCATGATGCCATGCAGCAGGTTCTTTATCGTGGACAGCTTCCCTCTTGCCGTCTGCAAGTTCGGAAGGGCCCGCTACTGCCGCGCTTTCCGTGGCATCGGGGCGGACTATGGGATGTGCCCGTCCAAAAAGGAGACCTACTTCGGCTATAAGGTCCATGCCATGGTCACCCTGGAGGGATATGTCACCGCATTCGAGATCACGCCCGCATCCACGGACGACAGGGAGGGGCTGCGGGATCTTGTCGATGGGCAGCATGGCCTGGTGGTGCTGGGGGACAAGGGCTATGTCGGCGAGGCTTTGGCGGAGGACATGTCAGGACAGGGGATATGCCTCATGGCGCTCAGGCGCTCCAACAGCAGGACGGACTGGCCCAGGCCTGTACGGCAGCTGATATTCAGGCTGCGCAGACGCGTGGAGACTGTATTCTCTCAGCTGACCGAACAGCTGAATGCGGAACGTGTGCTTGCCAAAAGCTTCCAGGGGTTGTGCACACGTCTTGCGAACAAAATCCTTGCATATAACTTGTGCATGGTATTAAACAGCATCTTTGGCGAGGACTGCGAGCTTGCTCAGATAAAGCGGCTTGTCTTCTGATTCTTAAGGCATCAAAGCAGCTGCTTTTCAGGCATAGGGTATCTTTGCGCTTTCGGACGCTTTGGGTATTCCTACAAAGAATTAGCACAACAAGTTAATTTATATTTTGATAATATCTCAAAATATCTCTTATGCATATCTGCCAGCATTTCATTCACTTCGTCTCCCGCAGCCAGGACTCTCTCTTGATCCGATTGAAAATCTATGTTCGGTTCGTTCAAGCCAAAAGAACAAGTCTGCTGCGGCCCATGGTTAAAATACCAGTACAAATGATTTAAGAAATTATAATCCTGTATATGGTATACCTTTTCCACTTCATATCCGCATTTCTTCAAAAGACGGCCGATTGATTTTTCAGAAAAATAACTTAAATGAGCCTCATGATAATAAAACTGCTCATATTCCGGAACCTTCCAAAGCTTTCTCAGCGGATCGTCCAGGCTTGGCACCTCAATAAACACTTTTCCTTCCTTCTCCAGCCTTCGATGCACCTCTATCAAAAACTGTTCCGGATCTTGAATATGTTCCAATACCTGAAAAAAACCGATATAATCGAACTTCTTATCCTTCCACTCAATTTGAGAAATTTCCTCCGAATAAACCGGTATATTCCAACGATTTCGTACATACTCCGCGCACTTCCTGGAGAGTTCAATCCCCTCCACATCACCAAATTCGTCTCTGACCTGGCTTACAAACTGTCCTGCTGAACAGCCTATTTCCATAAAACTTTTCTTTTTATCAAAAAAATCCTTAAGCAATCCCATCCGGTCTTTCTGATATGCATATCGCATCCGGTAGATCTCTTCCGGGGTTTCCTCCTCATCCTCTGTCAATATATCCTTAAATTTTTTTCTGTACTCCTTATCATAATATTCTGACGCGTTCTCAAATCCCGCCTTTAGCATTCCATAATCGCATTCGGAGCAATAATATACAATTCCGTTCCCACGTCTTAATTTCTCTGCCAAAATATCAAGTTTTTCGTTCCCACAAATTGGACATTTCATATGTCCTTCTACCTCCCCCTAAAAAATCACAATTCTTCTACCAGTTCCAGGTAATTCCCCTCTATGTCCCTCGCAAAAAATACTCTCGCTTTTCCATCCGGCGAATCACATGGTTCTGACAAGATATTACAATTTCTCTCCCGTAATTTTCCATACATCTCCCATGCCGAATCCACCGTAATTGCAATATGCATTTTACCGCATCGGTATATCTTTTCCTCCCGGTCAGGCGAATCGGTAAATCCTTGATAATGAATCAACTCAAGCATTGTTTTATTCGCAAATTCCAGCTTATAAACCTCAATGTCAACGTTTTCCTCATGAAAAATAGTGTCCGTATAGATGCCGTTTTCCCTTTGATGTACAGCAGTTTTGAGTCCGAATACTTCTTTATAAAAAAATACCATTGCTTTTAGGTCTTTTACATATATGCCCGTATGTCTGATTCCATTCATAATGAAGTCTGCTCCCTTACAATCTCAGTCATTGACTCTTTGAGAACATCCATCGCTTCGCCCAAAGCGTCGTCCGCTATTGTCAGCGGCGGCCCCACCTTGATCGTTCCTGTCATTGTTCTGATCGACATGACCCCTTTTTCAAAAGCCCTCTCAATCACTCTGTCAACCAATTCCACATCCAATTCTTTTGTGCCGGGCTTGACTACTACTGCCGCATATGCCATGCCCATTCCGTGAATTGCTCTTATTCTATCAGGAAACAGAGCTTTCATCTCATTAAATTTCTCCAATATAATTTTTTCTTTCCTTTTAGCCTCTTCTACGAGATGATGTTCCTCAATATATTTTAGATTAGCCAACGCTGATGCACACGGCAAAGGGCTTCCCCCATGCGTACTGTTCAGTGACCCGTCTACATCCAGTATTTCCGCCCTGCTGAGAACTGCTGATAACGGTAAAGCCCCGCTCACCGCTTTTCCGCAGCAGATAATATCCACATCTATGCCATAATATTCATAGCCAAATAACTTTCCTGTTCTTCCAAAGCCTGCCTGAACCTCATCCGAAACCAGTAAGGCATTCTTTTCATCCAGGAATTCACGCAATGCTTTTATATACCCGATCGGATAAAACAGTGCTGCCCATCCCTGATATGGTTCAAAAATAGCACCGGCGATCGTATCCAAGTCAACACCGGAATCTTCTAAGCTTTTGATATCCCTTGCAAACTGTCTTCTTCCCGCCTCTTCATCATATATTTGCTCCATTTCCCGAAAAGCATCCGTTGGACATGGCAAATGATAAATGCATGGATCCAGATTTCCGATCCATTTCCATGCGGCTTCCTTCCCTGTCATTGTCTGCGCTCCCATGGTTTTTCCATGAAAAGCCCCTCCAAAAGCAATCATTCCCAGCTTGCCCGGGTTCTGCCTGACCCCATGCAATCTGCACAATTTCAATGCGCACTCTGTCGTTTCCGCCCCTGTCGTCAGCAGGAAGGCCTTGTCCATCGTAGGCGGAGCCATCTTTACTAACTGTTCTGTCAATAAGGAACGTTCTTCCAAATAATAGTAATAGCTATTAAGCATAGGCTTTTGTATCATTGTCTCCAGCGCTTTTATCATATCAGGATTTCCATGCCCGGCATTTGTTACAAAAATGCCGGACGACATATCAATCCATTTATTTCCCCATTTATCATAAACATTATAATCCGTTGCACGATCCCATACGGCATAAAGCTGGTTATTCATGGACCATGGCTCATTTTTTATAGAGCGTTCAATAATCTCCATACTCTCCGGTACCGGAAGCGCCGTACAGATATTGCGATTCTTCGTGTGAATCGGTTTTACATTCCGGGGATCCTTATGAAATAAATATTCCGTTTCCATTTTAATGTCTTCCTTCCACCTGATATTTTTCTTTTAGATAATTATACAACTCAGAACCTCTCTGTTCCAATAAAAATCTCATATAATCCAAATCTTCAGGCGTATCAATTTCCTGACAGGCCGGAGATTCAAACGCTATCATTTTTCTTCCATGCAGTTTATCCTTCCTTATTACATAACTGCTCTTTAAAACATCCACATATCCGTCGGGAATATATACATCAGGAAATATCTGCCGGGCAGAATTTGCTGCATCATTATCCATATTTTTCCGCATACTGCAAAAGTATCCCTCTTCGCTTTTCAAAAACCATTTATACGGCGATTCCGCCGCCTTATGTGCTGACCTCAACGAACTACAATCTTTCTGCTTTTTGCATTCCCTGATTGCCAGATCCATGATTTCTATCTTGCGGAAGGGAGTTGTTGGCCTTAAATGGATCAAATATTCCGGTATAGCCCCTTCCTTTTCATACAGAAAACGAATAGCATGTTCTACAAACTCTATATCCCCCGCAGAATCTGTCGCATATTGCGAAGGCCGTATAAATGGAACTTCAGCGCCAAAATGTATCGCAATTTGTGCTATTTCCTCAGAATCCGTCGAAACAATTACCCTGTCGATACATTTTGACATCATTCCTGCTGCAATGGAATAGGCAATCAGAGGATATCCCCCTATCATTTGTATATTTTTTCTAGGGACTCCTTTCGAACCGCCCCGTGCCGGAATCAATGCTACCGTCAAATTATAATCAATTTTTTTCAGATATTCCTGTTTATTCTCTATCATAGCGACACCTAAATACCATATTGTGCAATATAACGATTGACAAATTCTATTTGAGAAGCAATATTCTGCCCCTCCTCTCCTTCCGGCCCCCGCGCCGCCTGAAGTATAAAGTGATTCCTATACCCAATTTCTTTTAATCCCTGAAACAGTCGTTCAAAATCCGCGCTCCCTGTTCCCAGCGCAACCGTTGTTCCATGATAAATCCGGTCTTTGATGTGTATATTAAAAATATAATCCTTTAAAGTCGTAACTTCTTCATAGGGATCATATCCTATACCGGAACTATTTCCACTATCATAGTTTGCTCCGATTCTTGCATGATGGAACTCCTCCAGATATTTTAGGAATTCTTCCGGGTTTAAATCCGTTTCCAATCCAAAGCGTATGGGTTCCTTTGCCGTTTCAACGATTGGAACCAGCCACTCTCTGAATGCATCTTTTTCCGCCATACTTTTCAAAGAAGAATCATCCACCAAAGGAATTTCGATCAATGCAATTTTTAATTGCTCCATTGCCGATAAAACATTTCTGATAATCTCCGTATTTTCCGCCCGTATTAACTCTCGTTCTTCCACCTTTGCTTTATAAAAGGGTCTTCGCATAAAATAATCAAAGCATACGGCATTTACTTGCACTCCGGTCATTTCGATTAATTTACCGATTTTTTCGATCCCATCTTGCGTCCATAGAGGATTTTGATCATAACGATCATAATCAAAAATAAATTCTATTTCATCCAATTCCAGTTCTTTTGCCATCCAAAATTCATTTTCCCAATAATCAAATGGAAAAAACTGTATGCCCCGCCCTTTCGGCGGTGTCAGACGTCCTTGCATAATACCAAGCTGATGCCGCATTCCGATTTTCCTCCTTTTTTATTATCCCCTTATCCCCGCAATTTTTTCCGAACCTCTTTCTCCTCTTCTGTCAATATCTTCTCTCCATCTCCAAACACCTTTTCCATGAATCGGATATCGTTTACCAGCCTTTGCAAATCGTACACTTCCAAAGAAGCGGCCTGATCGGAACCATACATGGCCCTGTCCAGTGTAATATGACGTTCCAGAGATGTCGCCCCCATTGCGACCGCCGTCATGGAAACAACACGGCCCGTCTCATGCCCGCTGTATCCGACTTTGACTCCATATCGTTCCTTCAAAGTACATATTAATCTCAGATTGGCATCCTCGCTTTTCATTGGATATGTGCTATTGCAATGCATCAATTCAAAAGGGCAATGATATGTCCTGAAAATATCGACAGCATGATCTATTTCCTCATAGGTACTCATTCCGGTAGCTATAAACGTATGCTTCCCCTCCTTGGCAACCGCTTCCAGCAGCGCGTCATTGGTTAGCATGGCAGAAGCTATTTTATGATATTTCAAATCATACTGCTTTAAAAAGCAGAATGCTTCTATGTCCCAAGCCGACGCAAACCATTCGATCCTCTTTTCCCTGCAGTATCTGTCAATTTCATCATATTCTGGCTTTCCGAATTCTAATCCTTCCTTCTGTGCGCGCTGCGTCGTCCCCCACGGACTCTCTCTGTAACTATCAAGGTATTCCTTCGTATACACCTGATCCACTGTTCTTTTCTGGAATTTCACGGCATCGCAATCGGAAGCAACAGCCCAATCGATCAACTTTTTCGCCGTCTCCAGATCTCCGTTGTGATTGATACCTATTTCCGCAATAATAAAAACATGATCCTTATTCATTTCTTTTTTCCTTTCTTATAAGTCCTTCAGTTCTCTTTCCACTATTTCACATATAATGTGTCCCGTTAAAATATGCATTTCCTGAATACGGGGTACATCATCGGATGGAATGGCCAGCAAACAGTCTGTGTACGATAAAATAGGCGAATATTTCTGAATATTCCCCGTCATTAATATCGTCCGAATTTGCATTTTCTTTGCTTTTTGAAACGCTTTTATAATATTTTCCGATGTGCCGCTTGTCGTAATTCCGATCAGAACATCTCCTTCTTTTGCTTTTGCTTCCAGCTGCCTTGCAAAAATCATATGATAATCATAATCATTGGCCAACGACGTCAAAACGGAAGTATTAACGGTCAAAGCCTCGGCATTAAAAGCTTTTCTTTCCAAATAAAATCGCCCCACCAATTCGGCTGCCAAATGCTGTGCGTCTGCTGCGCTGCCTCCATTACCACATAAAAATAAAGCTCCCTTATTACGGTAGCTTTCAATTATCATATTCGCCGCCCTATCAGCATTTTCTGTATAAACATTGCCTTTTAAAACCAAATCCAATACTTGCTGGTGTTCTGCAAACTTTTCTATAAAAAAGGCCCTTCTTGTATTTTCTCCTGGGCCGCTTTGTTTCCTTCCTCCCGCGCCTGACAAAAGCGTATAAATCTCTGCTATACAGCCTTCTCCGCCTTTTTTCTTTAAAACGATATCCGCAAACTGTTTTACTTCATGAATGGAATCCTTTGGGCAAAGCGCCAGTCCCACCTTCTTCAAAACAGGAATATCATATTTACCGTCCCCCACATAACAAATCTCAGAAGCCTCTATACTGTACTCCTCTTCGATCTCTTTCAATGCCTGCTCTTTATTTTTGCATCCCTGTTTTACATAATCCAATACCTTCATATGCCTGAATTGATCGCTAAAAGAATTATCCTCTCCCGTAACGCAGCCTATTTTATATCCGGCAGCTTTCAACTCACCCAATGCATCCAGATCCTTTAATGCAATGGTCTTGTATTCCAGATTGTTTCCATCTGTATACTTTTTTCCATCCGTAATTACACCATCTATATCAAATAATATCATTTTTATTTCATGCATCTCTTACTCCCGGCTATCATTTGTCGTATCTCTCTGCTTTTTTACCAGTACTATATTCGTTAAGTTTCTATTTCGTCAAAACAAACTTTCAAACTCTACTCTTTGAAACACTTCCAGTTTCCCACCGCGGGTTGCATTATAAATCTTAATTTCATTCATTTCAGCATATTTCTTTGCTGCTTCATATCCCAGCATTTGCTGCCTTACCATGTCAGTCATATTTGCATAGCTATATTTTTCAGTTATTTTTTTTGTATACTTTTTTTCCTCTTTCTTCAGCAAATCCATATTATTCGAACTCGCTTCCCAATCCAGAGTTCCCCCTTCCCCGCACTTCATAGAATAAGATGCATCTATTCCCAACAGATAAATCTCCTGAAATCCCATATATACGGCCATCTGAAGCATAAAGTAACTCACTGTCCCAGATATATAAACCTGTTTGCTGCAGTCCTCACTGAACCGCGGCAGCCCCGTCTCCTCATCTTCTTCATTTTTTGCTCTTACGAAAAATAAACCTTCGATATCTTTTTCATCCCGGAATCGGAATCCCTCCCGCATAATCGTGCTAAACATCGCCTTACAACCCGATAACAGCCTTTTTACACCTTCCTTTTCGCTCATTTCCGTCTCACAAAAAAGCGTGTCCCATGCAAAATAAAAAGTCGGCCTCCAAATCGTGCTTTCATACACCGCATATATCGAGTTACAGCCAAAAGTAATCTCATCCTTCAGCCGGTCCAGGTCAGAAACTTTCAAGCTGGGGCCGTTTCCCACCACAAAGCACCTCTTTCCCTCGTATTGGTTATGGAATCTTTTTACCTTTTCCGTGTAGCTGCTCCAGTTTACAAAATGCCCATACATACCGTATACCAGATCCTGGATATTCGGAAATACAAAGATGTGGTCTTCCGAGACCTCCGCCTTCTTTAGTTCTCCTACGATTTCATCGGCATAGTCATAAGAGGAAATCAGGAAAAAATCTTTTTCTGAAAAAGTATCCGCATAGGAAGACACCCTTTTTCCTTCGATTGAAGCAACATCGCACCGCTTGTCCACATAGCCCTTCCACGATACCTTCTTTTCCGTCAGAAATCTTCCTATGATTCTTCCGAATTCCCCTGCGCCTGCGATATATAGATCCCCTGTCCGACTCAAAGCGCCGGCCCAGTCGACAAATTCTTTTTCCGTATCATTTTGTACGATCATATTTATCCCCATTTCTGCGTCTCTTTCTCATCTACCTTGTTGAGACAGTGCATCAGCAAGTTTGTGAATATCGTGCTGACACAAACTTGGGATTAAACGTTTTCTATCTTCATCCTCTGATAAAGATACTGTTTTCATAATATTTAAAAGAACTGTTCTTGTCAAGATATTTTTAGTCTAATATCTTCTTATTCGAGTCGCATAATAGTCATTCCTCTGCACCACTTCCAGCAGCTATTAAACTCGCTCCGTTCCATATATAATTTTATCATAAACGCTCATATACGCCTCCTGCTCTTTGCCTGACAACAGCCTTTTATTCTCTGTGTCATATAAAAACGTCTTTACTTCTTTATATATTCCTGGTTTAAATAAAATATCATCCTGGTCTGCGCTCTCCCATTCTTTTATATGAAAAGAGTTTAATTCCTGAATATGCAATTTTTCCATGGGTCTGAAAATCAACCGGTGTCTTGGCGTCATTACCTCCACTCCCCATCTGCCAGGTGCCAGATAATTCGCTATATAAGAGCAGATAATATTTTTTTCCGTTATTCCTATACCGGTAAATACTAGATTTTTCTCATCCATACGGCTGATCCCATACAGCGTTTTAGGCACCCCGGCCAAATAAAAAGCCAAATCCACAACATGGGTGGATCGAGTTACAGCCAAAAGTAATCTCATCCTTCAGCCGGTCCAGGTCAGAAACTTTCAAGCTGGGGCCGTTTCCCACCACAAAGCACCTCTTTCCCTCGTATTGGTTATGGAATCTTTTTACCTTTTCCGTGTAGCTGCTCCAGTTTACAAAATGCCCATACATACCGTATACCAGATCCTGGATATTCGGAAATACAAAGATGTGGTCTTCCGAGACCTCCGCCTTCTTTAGTTCTCCTACGATTTCATCGGCATAGTCATAAGAGGAAATCAGGAAAAAATCTTTTTCTGAAAAAGTATCCGCATAGGAAGACACCCTTTTTCCTTCGATTGAAGCAACATCGCACCGCTTGTCCACATAGCCCTTCCACGATACCTTCTTTTCCGTCAGAAATCTTCCTATGATTCTTCCGAATTCCCCTGCGCCTGCGATATATAGATCCCCTGTCCGACTCAAAGTGCCGGCCCAGTCGATAAATTCTTTTTCCGTATCATTTTGTATGATCATATTTATTCCCCATCTCTACGTATCTTTCCATCTTCATCCTCTAATAAGGATACCATTTTCATAATATTTAAAGAGACTCTCGCTGTCAAGTATTTTTAGCTTAAGTCTCTATTTTAATCTTTTCACAAATAAAACGATTCGCTGTTTCCCTCCGTCCAGCCTTAAATTTACACAGGAACACCATATAAAATGCTGTCTCCCGACGCCAGCATATAGTGACGCAGATATAATTGGTAACTGCAATCCAGAGAACGAATAAAATCCGATAATACCAGAAGATCATCCTGCAAATGATAGGCACAAATCGCCAGAACAGGTCTATCCCTTTTTATCGTTTCAGCAGCTCCTGCCAACACCTGTCTCTCCGCTCCTTCCACGTCCAGCTTTATCAGACTTACTTTTTCGTAGGGGTAATCGTCAATCCGCTCCGCACTGATCCATTTTCCTTCGCCGTTATTGGTCTGGCTGCTGTTCACATTGCCGGAAAGTCCGTTTCCTTCAAATCTGATCTTTGTTTTTTCATTCCATAACGCTGCTTTATGCAGGACTACATGATGAGGGTGCCATACATCTTTATGTATTTTTTCCTCAATCACCCTACAATTCTCTTCTTCACACTCATAGCAGTGTATATTCAATACATTATTTTTCTTGCAATTCCCTATTATCAAGTCTACCGTATCTCCGTTATAACCCCCACCATCTATAATAATTCCATCTTTTGCATATTCGGAATATTCGCCTTTTAAAATCTCTTTATCCAAATATATCTCTTCTTCGCTTTTTATTCTTTTCAGCCATTTTGTATCTCTTGTCAAACGGTAATTCAGCAACCCTTCCAATGTCATCCTTGATATTTCATCGGCTAATTCACCGCACAAGTTTTCAAAAGCATCCAAATGGCATTGGATATAATCCAATTCCTCCGACCGATATTGCTTGCCGGATGTTTCCCATGCCATAGTTGTCAATAAATTATATGTCCTTGCTGCCAAACTATTATCATATTCACAAATCTGCTTATATATTTCCTCCTGCCACATTGATGCAATACAAATTGCAGCTCCCTCGTATTCCTTTATTGCTTCTGTAAAGGGTTGGATTTTTAAACCGTTTCTCATCTTCCCCCACTTACGAGATGAATTGTCGCAATAACATTTAGGAAATATTCCATGACTTCTTAACAGGTCAGCCGCCCAGTCCCCACTCGCTCCCGCTCCAAATATAATAACATTCTTGTCTTTTTTTAATTCCTTTAAAACTGTGTTATTTACAATGTCTGTGATAGCATTATCCAATTCAATACGCATATTCTTTCCTTCTTATCTTTCCTGTTTATTTATCTTTTATCATCCACTCAATAAAGTCTCTGATAGCACCTTCCCCGCCCTTTTTCGTTGAAATGAAATCACAAATTTCTTTCACTTCCATAACAGCATCTACAGGGCATCCCCTCACTCCGCACAATTTCATTGCGCCGATATCTATCATATCGTCGCCAATATAGGCTATTTCACTAGTACTGCATCCAAGGCTTTCTGCCAGCTGCCGTATGGCTCTCTCTTTATTTTTTACGTTTTGCACGACATGGTCAATCCCTAATTCCTTCGCTCTGTTGGTGACAATTTTCGACATCCTTCCTGTCATTATAGCCGTTATTATGCCATGTGCGGGCAAAATCTCATGTATTCCATATCCATCTTTTATATCAAAAGCTTTGAATACTTCTCCATATTCACCCATATATATTTTTCCATCCGTCATTGTCCCATCCACATCCATAACAAAGACTTTGATTTGTTTCTTCATCAGTTTTCCCTAACCTCGCTATCACTGCCGTTTCGCATCTGAACGATTTATCCGGTAATCCCTATGCCAGCAATATCCTGAAGCCGTATAGCCCCCACCACTTTACTGCCTTCCATCACCGGCATACATGAAATGTTCTTTTCCTTCAGCCTGTTTAAAGCTTCTACCGCAAGTCTGTTTCTTTCGATTGTTATCGGCATCCTGGTCATCACTTCCTGCACGCGCAGCGAATAAATATCGGCACCCTTCTCAATCTGTCTTCGAAGATCACCATCCGTCACAATGCCTTTCAGTCCTCCATTTTCATCAAGAATACTGACCATGCCAAGACCTTTCTTGCTGATTTCGACGATAGCATCCTTCAGCATAGCATCTTCTCCAACAACTGCGTTCTTTTCTTCTGCCGCCATCAGATCTCCAACCTTAAGAATCAATTTTTTTCCAAGGGCACCCGCCGGATGAAACCTTCCGAAGTCGGCATCCCCGAATCCATAAATCCCACTTGCCACCACCGCCAACGCATCCCCATAGCAAAGGATACTCGTTGTGCTGGATGTCGGAGCCAATCCAAGATAACATGCCTCATCGAATGCCGGAAGAACCTGGACAACATCGGATGCCTGTGCCAGAGTGGAATCTGCGTTTCCTGTGATACCCACCAAAACTGCTCCTATCATTTTTATATTCGGTAAAATTCTAACTATTTCATCACTCTCACCGCTGTAACTGATCGCTATGACAACATCATCCTTCGCAACCATGCCAAGATCCCCATGCATCGCTTCACCAGGGTGCAGATAAAATGCTGATGTTCCCAGGCTTGCAAAGGTTGCCGCTAATTTTTTAGCTATATGGCCCGGCTTTCCCACGCCTGTGATAATTACTTTGCCCTTGCACTCCGTTATGAAATCGAGAATTTCCACAAATGTATGGTCAAGCGCATCTCTTGTTCTCCGTAACGCTTCTATCTCGATGTCAAAGACACGCATCCCCTCTGCCAGTTTATCCATACCCTGCCACCCTTTCGATTCATTATCTTAATGTACCGCATCATATACTTTTACCACTCTTTTGAGTAATTCCTCAAATTCGTCAAGCTTCACCATATTAGGTCCATCCGAAAAAGCATGATCCGGATCCGGATGAACTTCAAAAAACAGAGCATCCGCTCCGGCGGCCACAGCTGCCTTGGCAAGCGGCTCAACATTTTCTCTGTTGCCGCCTGTAACATTCCCTTCTCCACCAGGTCTCTGTACGCTATGTGTCGCATCCATGACTACCGGATAGCCAAATTTTTTCATCTCCGCAATTCCTGTCATATCGACCACCAATGTATTGTAACCGAATGATGTTCCTCGTTCACAAAGCATAATATTTCGATTGCCGGATTCCTCTATCTTCCTTACTACATTACCCATATCCCAAGGAGCAAGGAACTGGGCTTTTTTGACATTAATCGTTTTTCCTGTTTTCGCAGCAGCCACCAGAAGATCGGTTTGACGGCATAAAAATGCCGGAATTTGAATAATATCAGCCACTTTTGCAGATTTCTCCGCCTGCCATGGCTCGTGGATGTCCGTACAAATTTTAAGTCCATATCTATCTTTTACTTTTTTAAGAATTCCCAGTCCTTCTTCGATTCCCGGCCCTCGCTGCGAGCATATGCTCGTCCTATTTGCCTTATCAAAAGAAGCTTTAAAGCAATAATCCAAATCCAGCCTTTCCGCAATCCCCATTACGGCTTCCGCAATCTGCATCACGTTTTCTTCTGACTCAATGACACACGGACCCGCAATCAGCAAAAATTTACCCATCTCCAAGTCCTCCCGCTTCCGCTAATTTACATGCAAAATCGTAATCTTTCTTTTCATCTATATCCACAGCCTCCATTCCTGATACCTCCTGAATATATGGCTTAAAACCAATTCTACGGTTATGTACTGTGAATATTTCCTTTTTGAATATGAAAAATGCACTCGTTTCTACCCATATCGGTTCCATATCCTGTGTACGGGGCACGTTATTGATATCATAGTTGACAGGCTTTCCCTGATACCAGGCAAACGTCTGGATTCGTTCTGCTGAAAAAGCAGAATCATTTTCACCGCTCAAAACGTGGGCAAGCCCATTTTCAATAGAAGAAACCTTAATAAATGGCGAAGTAGTATGTGCAAGAACATACACATCCGCATCCACTTCCTTTATGAACTCTCTGTAAATATCAAAGCCTCTCACAGCATCGCCATCAAGCCATGTTTCGCGTTGTTTAAAAAGCGTCCCTTCCGGCAGGTATTGCATCACAGCCTCGTCGGAGCAGTAAACATACACTTCATCGATATTCTTTACCTGAATCAATGAATTGCACAGATGCCAGCAAAGAGGTTTTCCTGCGATCGGCAGAATATTTTTATGCGGCAGCCTTTGCGAATTTAATTTTATAGGCACCAACGCCACTGTCTTCATATATATCCCCCTATCAGTGTTTTTCAATGTTTCCATATTCTTGATATCGAACTCATTTTTCCGCATACAGAACTATATAATCCGCCATTCCCCTCTCTTCGCTGCTTGCAATCCAATTTCGGCTGACGCTGTCTGCAATATATTCGTACTCCATATTTCCCATAGGCCTTCTATTCTTTAGCCATGCTATCAGATTTCCCAGCCCATACCTCTGCTTATACTTCACTTTGATGCTTTTAAAGCCAGCCAACCGGGCCGATATTTCAAGACTTTCCTCATTCAGAACCCATAGATGCTGCGTGGAAAACAAAAACCTATCGTACTCCTCTCCTAATGCCATCCGCATAATTGGTTGTTCCGTAGGCGTCCCAATAACAATTCTCCCGCCTTCCTTGCACAATCCATAACATTCTTCCATAAAAAGCAACGGATTTTCCACATGCTCGATCACATCAAAGGATGTAATCACATCCACCTGATTTTTATGCTTCCTCATTGCATCGGCGGCGTAGGCATAGACATGATATCCTTTTTCCTGAAGTTTCCTGCGAAATCCTTCCGTCGGCTCTATTCCAATCACTTTCGAAGCCGCTCCCTGTACAAAATCTAAAAAGCAACCCCCTCCACAGCCAATATCGGCAACTACCTTGTTTCTGAAAATATCTGTTCCTGTATATTGAAGTTTTTCCAAAACCTCTTTATCGTGCAGCAATTCATAGTCGTCTATCTTTTCTCCCATACTTTCCCGATATTTTTCACTCTCATAAAACTCCTGATCATCCGTCCTGGTATCATCATGATGCATTACTCCGCATCCGCCGCACTGGTATATATCCACAGCTCTCTGCGTATATTTACCGAAACAACCATCCCTGATCATCCCGCTATATATTATTTTGTGTTCCTCACAGCCGCATATCCTGCATTTCATTGCCTCATCCTCCCGTTTATTGCCGAGCAAATAATTCGTCAAAAGAAACTCTCTCAAAAACTTCTAATTTTCCTCCCCTTGTCGCATTTTTAATCACTATTCCCTTTTTCATGCACTCCTCTTTCGCCCTTTGAAATGCCAAATCACTTGCATAACGCATCGCAACCACCGCTATTGCATTCTCCAGCCCTTCATCGTATTCTTTGCTGAAATGATTCTCTTTTACCTCCGCATGTTCAATAATAGTACCATCCTCCAGAACTTCTTTTCTATAACTATTATCTACCCCATAAAGGTATATTTCTGAAAAACCCATATAGGCAGCAAATTCCAACGCATCATATAATACAGTCTGCCCCCCGTAAACAACTTCTTCTATATTATGTGAAAATTCAAATTCCTTGCCCCTTACAATTTCCCCCTGATTAATACTTACACAATTAACCACTCTATTATAATATATGATTTCATCATATATCGTCCCCCCTGCCAATGACCGCTCAATCGGAACAAATCTGGCCTTAGCATCTATTTGATTGATTTCCTTATGATCCAGCCCATACATCAGATAATCTATGCAGATATAATAAGTAGGCCTCCAATCTGTTTCCGGAAAGATTTTAAATATTCTGTTTGCTCCAAAGGTGATTTCTCCTTTTAGCATTTCCAGATCTTCCACTCTTAGACTTGGCCCGTTTCCAATCACAAAGCATCTCTTTCCTTTGTATTTATCTTTTAAGTGAAGGCTTTCCAGCCTTTGCTTCCATTCTTTATAAGGACTCTTTGCAATTTCTTTTGTAAAGAAATTCTCCACATCAAGATCGGGATAGCTGCATACTGCATTATACATATAACACTCCAAATCTTTGATTTCCGGAACATCCCGTAGTTGTTGATATATTTCAACATAAAAAGCGCATGTCACTAAAAGAACATAGTCTTCCGCATCTACTGTTTTCAATGTCTCTACGCTTCTGATGTCAAACTCCTTCCCACAATATTTAAACTTCAGTCCATGCTTGTTTTTATCATTGTCTACAAAAAAAGCAATGTGATTCTCCAATTCGTCTATTTTCAGCACTTCATAATCGGCCTCAATCAATGTGCTTCCCGCTCCGAAGCATATAATTTTTCTCCCCTTCAGCCTTTCAATAAAACTCCGTGCATTACAATTCTTTAACCTCATATGCTTATTATCCTTCCTTAAAACTTAAAATCCGCTGCCGGAATATGTGTTTCTCTTTCCTCCACAGGAGGAGGTGTCATATAATCCTTGCCAAATAAAACAACCAACAATTCTTTCTCTTTCTTTGGTATATTCACAGATATCCCCTCAAAAGAAGCTCGCTTCGTATCGATGTAATATTCCGGCTTAAAACCACGATTCCCCTTTACCCAACAATCATGAAATGACAGACAGGTTACATATCTTGCTTTATCCGCATCATATTTTTTGGCCAAATAATTTAAATATTGAAATACCAGGTCAACAGGTACCTTATTTAAAATGCTGAACCACAAACGCATCCCTGCCGTTTTGCATTGCAATTTCCCCACCTCAGACCACATAATCTTCCGGCAGCATACTCTGGAAAAATTAAACAAGGCTCTTGTTATATACCCCTCCGGTATTCCATCCATAGGAAATATCTCAACGTATACTCCTCTTCGCATCTTTAAGTGTTCCTGCCCATATCGAATATATGTTGTCCCGTTTCTTAACACTTTCGCATATCCCCACCGATATTCCGGGTCTGTATCATGGTTCTGAAAAAAGTATTTTTGCTTATCAATTTCTCTATTGCATACATCGCAAAACTTTTCATATTCGCTTCTTACCATAGCAATATCCACGTCGTCATCCCAAGGAATAAATCCCTTATGCCTTATAACCCCTAAAAGAGTTCCCCCCTCTACTGAATAATGGATTCCATGTTTCATGCATATCCGATCAACTTCCTCCAGCAGCTCCACCTGTAGCAACTGCATTCTCCTCAAATCTTTCTCGCCCATTTCCTTTATTTTTGAGTTTCTCATTATATCCGTCATTTTTCTTATACTTTCTCCATCAATTCTAGGTTTGTTTTATTTTTTATCCAACTGTGGAATAATAATCTTCTCTACGATAAGACTTGCAATTTCATCAATTTCCTGGAATTTTACCGATTTCGGAAGGCTTACTCCAAATACCTCTTTCACCTTTTCCAGCAGATGATCCGTGTATACCAATCTTCCATCCGTCACATTCTCAATTCCATCTAATGCAATGGATTCCCTGTTCGCTCTCCGCATTTCTTCCAAAGGGAACACCGTTTCATCCATATATGCCTGTATCCTTTCCGTTTCGGCATCAATAATAACCGGGTATCCTCCTATTTCTCCAAAAGCTCCTGGCGAAAAAAACTTCTCCTTACGGCTGTTTCGCAGGGAATCGATAATAGATATCATAATATCATAATTGCTTGACGCATTCATCATATTCCGTTTCTGATCCACCGGCATAGGAATTTTGCATAAAGCAAATACTTGATCCTGCTCTATGCATAATTCTTTCCCCTCGTAAAAAATCCTGATTAATTGTTGTACCCCTTCCTTCTGTCCTTCTTTACTTATCACCACATCGTGGAAATGCGCCGTGGCATAGGCTACCTCAATATTCCAAAAATCTTTGATATCGCAGATCTGCGCAGCAGCATTTTTGATCCGCGGAATCAAGTGGTTAATATTTCCGCTTCCGAAGTCAGGATATGCCCTGCCCGCAGATTTTAGCCATGGTATTACCGCATCGGAATAAGAAGTGTTAATAACAATGGCCTCTGATTCAGCTGCTTCACATGCCTCCATAATATTTCTGATATATTTTACTGCCAAAGGCGTCCAGATTCCATAAGCACGCAAATGATTCCATGATATGCTCCCATATTTCAACCCTGAATATACCCTGCTGGAATTCACAATAAAATCGGGACGATATTTGGTGATGCACTCCGTTATTTGATCTACCTCATTAAAATCTACCTTGTCTTCTATTATTATTTCCGAACGATTCTGATGCCTGATTAAAGCGCTTATTCTAACAATATTTACATTACTTTCCATCTTTTCCCGACTGCGCCCAACTACAATGATCTTCATTGACTCGTCGTTTCTGCTCACCAAGTAATCCAGCAGATAAGTTCCAACGCTTCCCAGTCCCAGAATCATCACTGTTATCTCATGATTCTTTATATGCTGCTTTACCGCCTCCAGGCGGCTTTCCAATGATTTCATTTTCCCTCTCCCTTTCTAATAGTTTATCGATCCAAAATAATATATTTTTTAGGCTTTCTCTACTTCGGTACCAATTCCTGCTTTTTGGCAGATAGCCGCATGTATCTTTTCCCCGCATGTGCCGTCTGTATTCTCTATTCCCCATGGCACTGACTGAAGCCTTTCTTCCCTTTTTGGGTCTTCACCCTTCCGCACCATCTCCAAAAAAGTTTCCAAAGATATTCCATCCTGAAAGAAATAATTACCGTAAATATTACAAAACAGATATTTTATATGCATTTTGCTGCTGCCATTCCATAAAAATGCCGGTTTTCCGGTAAACATATATTGTAGTGCCAGGGAACTATAGTCGCTGACCATAGCGTCCGATAGCTTTATTGCCTTATAGGCATCGCTGCTATCATCTACGACCGCGTTTTCTGCTTCAGTTATTGTTTTTACGAGTTCCGCATACTGTTCAATTTTATCATTTTCCATCGTTTGGATCGTCTCTTTCAGCAGCGGGTGCGGGCGCCATATCAACGCCATATCCTCTTTTTGAATCACTGACAAAACATGCTCTTTCATTTTTAACAGCCAGTCATGATCAGCCACAAAATTAACAATACTGCTATTAAATAAAACCACCTTTTTGCCGGATATAGCCCGTTTCCATTTTTCATCCAAATCCACGGTTGCCCGTTCTGATTTTTTTACAGCATCTATTTTAGGGCTTCCCAAAACTAATAATTTCTTCTCCGGAACTCCCCAATATAGATATGCCTCCTTCAATGCTTTCGACTGCAATATAATATAATCACTATTTATGATACCTTTGCATGCGATATCCATATTTTCATACTGGCCGCAAAATCCGGCAATATAATAAGGCACATATACTAAAAGTCCGCCATATTTCTTCAGTTCCCCTGAAAAAAATCGTTCGTCTATCATTGTCACTCTGTTATATTGGTCATATGGATTATGAATATACATAATATCCGGACGCTCTTCTTCCAGTCTATACTCCCTATGATCCAAAATCGGACATACTTTCTCAAAATCCGCCCCTTCATAATTCATTTCAGAAAGCTGCCCCTCTTCGTTTTTTATATAATATGGAACAGGAACCACCTGACATTCACACATTTCATCGTTGTCTGCCGCCGTCCATATACTTTCCAGCGCGTCCCACATAGAATATTTATAGGGAAAAAACGCCACTTTTATCTTGGCTTTTATATTCACTAGCAGGTTTTCAATGCGTTCAAGCTGCCGCATCATATTTCTGTTTCTGTCTATGACAAGCTTATCATTTTCCAGCTCCATGCTGCATTCATAGATTTGTTCACAATATCTTTCCAGTTTCTCCACGATCTCCTGGAGACAATCTTGATCGCATTCCATAGCCTCCCCGATCTTCATTGCCATTTCCTGCAACTGTATAAGCATATCGTATATCTGCTCTGTCTCCCTCCGCATGCACAGCTCCGAGATCATCTCATGTGCGTCTTTCATCGTGTCTGCCGCTTCCATCAATTTTTTCTTCTGAACAAACCGCATAATCATCCTCTTATAACTTATTCTTGTTTTTCCTGTAATCTTCCCTCGTATTACAGTTCTCCCACTCTTTCAATCCAAAAAATCCTATCTTTTCCTTAGAAATTCCCTCAAAATACTTTTCAATAAAAACCAAATTCGTTCCCTGCCACTCTTCTTCCTTCATCTCAGACAGCAACTGTCCCACCCGATCCTGATCTGCAAATTTCCATATTTGTCCCGAATTTATAATCATAGAAAAAGGCTCTGCAATCTGCAGCAGCCCATGAGTTACATTAAACGCATATCTGATCCGTTCCATTTTATCCATGTAAGCTATGACCGCCTTATTGGACAAAATCGGCTGGTAATTGTACGTTATGCAGCTCAATTCTGATTTTTTTATCTGCTCAAAAGATTCACTGTCAAAATACAGATCTCCTTCAATGAAAATAATATCGGAAAATTCCCTGTGCGAAAAGCATCTTTCCAACCCTTTCCAAAGACTATAACCGGAACCATACCTCTCATACAAAGAATTATATACCATTTCTATTTCAAAAGGAAATTCATTTCGGTAAGTATCCACATATTCGTTAAGATTTTCATATTGATATCCTCCTACCAAAACTACTTTTTTACATCCGCTGCATTTTCTTAAAATAGAATACAACAAGGTCTCCCTCGGTGATTCTTCAAAATAAATACCTTTCAGAGCCTTCTTTTCCTGTCCTTCATTAAAGCGGCTGGATACTCCTGCCATTGTAATAATCGCAACGCACATATTATCATCCTTTTTTTCCTTTTTGTATTCCACGCACATTCTAATGCCCTCCGCCAATGTAACCAATGGCTTCCACCCTGTGCGTTCCTGTAATTTCCTGGAAGAAAGCACCCGACGCTCAGGATCCGATGCACGATATCCTGAAAAAATCACTTTCGGTCTCTCTATGCCCAGCGCTTCTGCACACAGATCTACCAGTTCCAGAATAGAGACTTCCTCCTGTGTAGCCACGTTATATACAGTACCATCCAGCGCCTGCGGAGAATCGATCACTGCCAGCACCGCCGCACAGCTATCGATATTATGCAGAAAAGTTCTTTTATTCACTTTTGAGTTTTCCAATAAGGTAACCGTTCCATCTTTCATCAGACTGCTAATAATATGAGGCACAATATGTTTTGCCAAAAGTTCATTCCTGCTATATACATTTGCAAACCGAAGAGAACAGCCTTTGATCAATCCTCTGTCCACCGCATCTTTCATAAAAAACTCGGTCAAAAGCTTTCCTGTCGCATAACTCGTCCTCTGGCTGTGTTCCGACGTTGCCAGAAGCAGGTAATCGCTCTCCTTCATCCCTCCCTCTTTCCATGATTCCATGGAATAAACTTCCGATGTCGAACAGTTAATATAAGTATCTGCCCCAACCCGAACCGCCTGCTCCAAAAAAGATTTCATACCTGTTACATTAGTGTCAAAGGTTCTGTCTACATGATAAAAATGTTCCGTATGAACCACTGCCGCACAGTTAATATATACGACTCTGTCATAAATCTTCTTTTTAGACGCCACATTTTTTTCCAATTCCTTCATCTGCTGCTCATCATTGATATCCCCCCGGAAAAAATGGAGTCTGTTGTTGCTGCGGATATCGTCTATTGTCTCCTCAGAAGATGCAAAAAAATTATCAAATCCTATGATGTCATCTCCCCTTCGTATAATCTGTCGCGCCAGTTCATTCCCCGTCATTCCGGTCATACCGCTGATTACGTATAACGTTTTCATCCCTATATTCCCTTTCTCCATATTTCCACTAATTATCTACCGGTATTAAAGAAAGTATTTCTCCAATCGACATACAATCTTTACTTGCCTCATAACACCTCTCATTTTCCAGGATTGACCGCAGCACTTTTTGCATTGCCGGAAATGCCGCTCTCAATGTATGATTTGCATAAATAACCATATTAATGCCGCGCTGCCTGAATTCCTCTTCATATACTTGATTAAAAGTAGTAGGAACTACCACAATAACCGTTTCCTTATCCTTCTCTCTGAAACGGCTTGTAAATTCAAAAATTTCATCCGGCTCTTTCTGCCTGGAATGAATCATAATGCCATCCGCTCCCGCTGCTACATAAGCCTCCGCCCTCTGTAGCGCATCTGCCACTCCTTGTTCCAATATCAGACTTTCTATTCTGGCAATTAACATAAAAGTACTGGAAGTAAGAGCCTTTTTTCCTTCCCTTATCTTCTCGCAAAAGTGTTCTATATCATCTTGATGCTGCTCTACCTCATTGCCAAGCAGGGAATTTCTTTTCAATCCCGTTTTATCTTCTATAATCACTGCTGAAACACCCATACGCTCCAGCGTTCTGATATTATATACAAAATGTTCCACCAATCCGCCCGTATCTGCGTCAAAAATAACCGGTTTTGTTGTCACTTCCATAATATCATTTAAAGAATTCATTCGGGAAGTCAGATCCACCAACTCAATATCCGGCTTTCCTTTTGCCGTACTATCACATAAGCTGGATATCCAAATACCGTCAAACTGCCGTTTCCCGCCCTCTTTCGCTACTTTTATTTTCTCCACCAACAGTGCGCTCAACCCATCGTAGGCCACCATGACTTTCACGAGATCCCCCGCTGCAATTTTCCTCCTTAGTATTTGTCGGCGCGTTTCGGGAAGCCCTCTGCATTCTCTCATAACATTTTCAAATAAATTTATTCCTTCATATTTATAATAGGAAACCTCCACCAACTCCCCGTTCCACTCTTTTAATACCTGGATCACTCTTTCCCGCACATCTTTTTGATAACCGGTTTTCCAGTTATCCCCATGTATAACATAGTCCGGCCTTAGTTCGCGCAAAACATCATCATAGTAAATATCATTCTGTACGACTACTTTGGATACCCCTTTAATATTCCGTAAAATTTTTATTCTTTCATCCAGCGGCAGAAGAGGGTATCTCTCATACATTGCTACATATTTGTCGCACAGCACTCCAACTATCACCTCTCCCAGTTCTGATGCCTTCTGAATAATATTAATATGTCCTGTCTGGATAATATCCGTTGACATGCACAAATAAACCGTTTTCAATATCACACACCTCTTTTTAGCCTTTCTTTATAAAATATGTCCCTTTCGTCTGTAAACAAGCTCATTTCATAATCAATATCATAACATACTGATTTTAAACATACCGACAGGGTTTCCATTTCTATCGTCGCATAATGAGCATTTGGATTATGGTTTCTCGGCTGCCCCGCGGAACCGGGATTGATAAATATAGTCCTCTTTTTATTACGGAATTCCGGACAAGCTGACGGGTAATAATGGCAAAAAAAATGGGGAATATGGGAATGACCGGAAAATACAATATCATATATCGCATATTCTTCTGCTTCTTCCCTATGGTTTATACTTCCCCAAAAATAATCTCTCAGAGATCCGTGAACTGCCAAGCATTCATAACCATTTATAACTATTTCCTGCTTACCGGATCTCTCCATCCGATCCAGATATTCTACACTCTCCCAAGTAAGTTCTCTGCCCGTTATGGCTGCCGATTGTTTTCCCCTTTCACTGGAAAAACGCCGGTAGTCCTTTTTACAAACCGCCGCCTCATGATTTCCCCACAAATTAACCAATATTTTATGATCAGGAAGTTCTTTTATCCTATGAATCACTTCATTCGAACGCGGTCCATAATCAATCACATCCCCTAATAAAATAATTCCCTCCAGCGCCTCTAAAGATTCCGCCTCAAGTACCGCCTCCAATGCCGATAAATTTCCATGAATGTCCGACACAACTAAGATCTTTCCCATAATTCCGCACACCTTCTTTGCTTCTGTTTCGGCACTACTTATTTTCTTCTCTTTTTTGTATTTCCGCCAACAAAATATCCTGGCTTTTATAAAAAGGATACGTATGATCCGCGCTTCCCTGCCTGGGCGTCATATAGTCTTCCCCGTATTGTACCTTTAGTACGCCTTCATATCCTACAGGGATCGGTATCATAATATTTTCGAAAGGAACCTTTATGCTTTCCGAATACCATTCCCGTTCATACTTATATTTTTTATTTTCCTTCCAATCCCATATTACCATTTCCAGTTCTTTCGCATTCGTTCCAAGATAAAGCTGCGCCACTTGATCCATGATTTTGATCAACTGCATTTCCATATTTTCATTTCTGTCCAATTTGATCTTGCACCACTTTTCTACCGCCCGCAAATATTCTTCCACATGATCCGCATTTTCACTTTCTCCGCCGTCCACGGCCTTTCGTAATTCCCAAATTACGGATCCCAAATACTCCAATAATAAATGCCACGCTTCTTCTTCCTCTTTTATCTCCGGAACGTAATCTAATTGAAAAATATCCACTCCCACCACATATGGGCAGCCATGAAACCGAAGCAAATGCTCCGCCCTGGTATCATAAGCGCTTCCGTTTACAAGCCTCCCAAAAGGCTGATCGCCCCCATTATTCCAATCGGAAAAAATCCAGTTCTCCGGTAACTCCTGTTGGATCACGGAATAAAATTTATGATAGTCATCCCTGAGCATGGCTATATCTATATCGTCGTCCCATGGAATAAATCCCTTATGCCTTACCGCTCCAAGCAATGTGCCGCTATCTGCAAAATATCGAATTCCGTACTTGCCGCATATTCTGTCAATCTCTCTGAGTACTTCCATTTGAGCCGCCCAAGCGCATTTCATTTTACGTTCTACCAAAAAACCTTCTCTTACCTCATCCTGAAAAAATTCATTTGAAAAATGCAGCCTTTTCCTAAGAATCTCTTCTATATTTGTAGACATATATTCAGCCTCCTGCATCTCTATCATTTTCGGACGCCCCTTGTTCTCTTCTCATTTTTTCTAATTCTATATCCTGCTTTTTATAAAAAGGATAATCATGAGGCGCATATTGTACCGGTTTCATATACTCCTTTCCATATACAATTTTTAAAACATCTGCATATCCCGCCGGTATCGGTATTGTAGTATTTTCAAAAGGTACGATCAGACTCTCCTCATACCATTCGCGTTTATACTTATATCTGAGTTGTTCATATTTTAAATCAAATATAATTAATTCCAGTTCTTTCGCCCCTTCGCCGGGGTAGGTTTGGATCATCCTGTCCAACAGTTCTTTCAACTGCCTTTCCAAATTGCCGTTCCTGTCAATTTTTGTTTTACACATCTCTTCTATATTCCGTAGATCCTGTTCGATATTTTCCAATATATTTTTTCCGCCGAATATCGATACGTTTTTCATCAGATGAAAGAGATAAATTGATATTAAATACCATATTTCCTCCTCGTCAGCCTTCGGAGGAACATACTCAATAGGAAAAATATCAATTCCCACCACATACGGGCATCCGTGAAACTGCAACAGCCTTTCTGCCCTAGAATCATAAGTGTCGCCATTCGTTACTCTGATAAATAACTCTTCAAATCCTCCCTTTAGGTCGAGAAGTTTCCATCCCTCCGGAAGCTCTGCCGGAGCAACTTCCATAAACTTTCTGTAGTCATCCCTTAACATCGCAATATCAAGATCATCATCCCATGGAATAAACCCTTTGTGCCTCACCGCTCCCAGCAATGTACCCGAATCTGCAAAATACCGAAGCCCATATTTATTGCATATCCTTTCAATTTCTTTCAACACTTCAATCTGTGCCGCCCAGGCACACTTCATTTTGCGTTCTACCAGAAAACCTTCTCTTACCTCATCCTGAAAAAATTCATTCGGAAAACTAACACGCTGTTTCATCATTCCCTCTGCTCTTTCTGCCATATAAATTTTACTTCCTTTCTATTCTATTAAGATATCACTTATGGGGATATCAGCACAAATAGACCAGAAACCGAAAGCCAATTTTGTTTTTTTAATTCAACTAATTTTCCTTTCATTGTCTCTCTACCATGATGGATTCCTCTGCATACCAGGGAAACTATCATCTCTATATCCGTCCATTCTATTTTATCATATATGGAATATTGCAAAACGCAAAAATATTTTATCAATATCTGCCCTAAGATTACATCCCAATAATTGTCTACCATATAATATGTAGTAAACGCTGTCATAGCATATTGCATCCAATTATATGCCGCAATATGCTCCGCTAAAATTTCGTGTTCCTCTTCCGCCCTCTTCCTCCAGTTACCATAAGCCGTTTCGTATTCTTCAAAACTTATGTTCAAATTCCGATTTAATAATTCTGTTGCCTTTGCTGCACATTTACCGCCTTTGCCAAGATGCAGTATCCCCATTATCATGTCGCTGAGATGATTTGTTATCTGGCGGAGGGCCATAAACTGCCTTTCTTTATCCTTGGGAAGAGATGTCATTTTTTCCATAAATGTTCGCACAAAATACGGTTCCAGCGTTCTTTTTAATATCAAATATACCTCCTCTATTCTTCCCTGATGGTGTTCTTCCTTTATTTTATCCAGACAATATGCCACCAGAAATTCTCTAAACCAAAGCGGCCACTCTCTGTTCTGCAGAAGATCAACCATGCAATCCCTGATTTCCATATCCATTTCTATAAATTCATATAACAACTCTATTTCTTTTCTTTCCTCGCCCGCCGCATCCTTTAATTCATCTTCCTCTTTTTCGCCATCTTCCAAAATAAAAGATAACGGTTCTCGGCGCCCCTTCAAAAATGAAACTACTGTAGGACATCCTAAAGACAAATAGTACTCCTTTGTTTCCTTCGTCATTAATTCCGTCCTCGGAAACATTCTGCATGTGGTGCTAAGAAATTGTTCTCCTTGTTCCTTAATCAGTCTGCATAGCTGTTCTCCATCGCAAAAAGGACACATCCCTTTTTCATCCAACTGAATTGCATATGTATCCTTTTCTTTATTATAAACCAGATAATCTTCCACGATTTTCTTCAATGAACCTCTATATTGCTTATATTCTTTGGCAATTTTTTCCTCTATGTTGATCAGCCATCCTCCACAGCATGTATAGAGGCATTCGCTCCCTATGCAATGGAAATCATCATAAAAATAAGGTTTTAATGTATACAACTTTTCACCCTCTATCTTCCAGCATTTCTTTACTTGTCTCTGTTTTTTTCATATATTCTTACGCATGTATTATGTCAAAAATGGCATGATCGCCATATTCTTTTTGATTGCATTCGAGCGAAGCCTTTTGGAACTGCTCAATTTCTTCCCCGCACATTTCATATTTAAAGCCATTACTGCTTGCTATTGCCTCTTCCCTGAACGAAATTCCCTGTGTATAAAGATAGCTCAACAAAAATTGCCAGTAACTGGAGTCATATACAATTTTATCTATTTTCAGTCCGCATTTCTGGCAAAGATAATGCATACTCTCTTTTGAATGTATGCAAAGATGTCTGGGAGCGTCCAACTGATACCAGTTGATCCCGAATACATCCCATGCCGCATTTGGAAATATCGGCATCAGTATCTGGCATCTTCCGTCTCTTTTTAATAAACGTTTCACACATTCCATGACTTCCAACGGATTTGCCATATGTTCAAAAGAATCTCCAAATCTGATAAAATCAAACACGCCTTCCATTTCCTGCAATTCACATTTTTTAATATGTACTCTGTCCCCATAATATATATCTTCTTTAATAAAGGGATCGCAGCCATATAAATTTCCGTTCCCTTTTTCCGCCCATTCCAATAACCACTCGCCTGATCCACATCCCACATCCAAAACTTTGTTTTCCGTGTTCCCTTCGCCTTCAAAACATATATTTTTTCTTTTTTCAAAACTATAATACATATTAGGATAATATTTCCCCATATCTTCCGGTATATTGGCTATCTGCATACATTTGCAGCTATCACATATGAAATAATCAAACTCAAACTTCCCACACCAGTTGGTGTGCTGAACCTTGAAAAATCAATACTGTAG
>OFFL01000880.1_pt1 | contig 27810 bp, 23 predicted proteins | sample 1521391 | NCBI WGS metagenome assembly OFFL01 (sample SAMEA3504082, study PRJEB24116) | mouse gut metagenome | biome: mouse gut; feature: mouse-associated habitat; material: faeces | place: Denmark | collected 2011
CGACCGCCTCGGCTTCCCGGTGTTCCCCCTCGAGTGGCACGACCCCAAGACAGGCGCCATCTCAAGCGGTTACCGCGAATCAGGCTATCTCCCCGAGGCTGTCATCAATTTCCTGGCGCTCCTCGGCTGGAATCCCGGCGATGACACCGAAATCATGTCGATGGACGAGCTCATCGAGAAATTCTCATTTGACCACTGCTCACGCTCAGGAGCCAAATTCGCCTACGACAAAGGCCGTTGGTTCAACCACGAATATCTCCAGACCACACCCGACGCGGAACTTGCCCAGCTTTTCCGCCCGGTGCTTGCCGCCCACGGCGTAAACCCCGACGACTTCTCCGATGACTACATCACACGCGTGGTAGGACTCGTGAAGGGCCGTATCAACTTCGTGGCCGACCTCTGGGACCAGGCCAAATTCTTCTTCACCGCCCCGACAGAATATGCCGAAAAGGATATCAAGAAACGCTGGAAAGAGGACACCCCCGCCATACTCACCGAGCTTATCGAGGTGCTCCGTTCACTCCCCGACTTCAGCTCGAAGGGAGCCGAACCTGTGGTGCTCGACTGGGTGGCGCAGAAAGGCTATCATCTCGGCAATGTGATGAACGCTTTCCGCCTCACGCTCGTCGGCGAATGCAAAGGTCCCCACATCTTCGACATCACCGAACTGCTCGGACGCGATGAGACCATCAGACGTATAGCCAAAGGGATTGAAACCATCAATGCGTAACGCTATATGATAAAGGTAGGAATCATAGGAGGGTCGGGATACGCAGCCGGAGAGCTGGTGAGAATCCTCATCAACCACCCCGACGTGGAAATCAAATGGGTACACTCGCGCACAGTGGCAGGTCAGCGCATAGTGGATGTCCACCAGGGCCTCCACGGAGAGACCGACATGAACTTCTCGAGCACTTACGACCTCGGGAACATCGATGTACTCTTCTGTTGCCGTCCGGCCGGAAAAACCCGCGAGTTCCTCGCCGATAACGCCATACCGGAAAATCTCAAAATCATCGACCTTGCACGTGACTACCGCATAGAGGACGGCACCCACGACTTCGTCTATGGCCTCTCGGAACTCAACCGCAAGCGCATAGTGCGAGGAGCCATGCATGTTGCCAACCCTGGATGCCTGGCCATGGTGGTGGAACTTTCTCTCATGCCTCTGGCCAAAAACCTCCTCCTGAACAGCGACATCCACACCACAATCATCACGGGGAGCACCAGCGACGGCGGCGAACTACGTCCCTCATCCCACTACTCGCGACGCAACGACAACCTCGTGGTCTACCGGCCTTTCGCTCATCAGCAGCAGCCCGAAATCCTACAGGCCCTGCGTGCTGCCCAGCAAAGCTTCAACGCCAAGCTCCACATGGTGCCTATCCGCGGACCGTTCTCGCGCGGCATCATGGCCGTTAGCTACATGGACTGTCCCCTTGAGCTGACGGATGTAATAAAGCTATACAAGGACTATTTCGACGACCATAATTTCACCTTCATAACATCAAAAATCCCCGATTTGAAGGATGTGGTCAACACTAATAAGTGTATAATACATCTTGACAAAATAGAAGGACGCCTCATGGTCACAGCCGTCATCGACAATCTCCTTAAGGGTGGCGCCGGCAACGCTGTGCATAACATGAACCTCCTATTCGGACTTCAGGAGACCACCGGTCTCACCATGAAGTCGGTGGCATTCTGACATTCCGGAGCTGAAAGCCGCCACCTAACACATCACAACGCCTTTCCGAAGGCGAGATTTATCGAACAGATTGCGGAACGCGTCGATGTCTTCATGGCATCCATCGGCGTTCCGCAAACTTTTTATATACTTACGCGTAAATATAACTAAGGTGTAAGCCCATACATCACAGCTCGTTAACACCTATTCAGTGATTATAATTTCTGTCGTCAAAACATAAGTGATTGTCTATCTTGCTTGTGGCCGCACGTCAAAGTCGATACCTTTGCCCCACATTCACCCGGGGCAACCGGAGGGGAGCACCGTGGGAGTCCCACACTCGAATTGACACATTGCCACAATCCTTACCCATCCCGATTACCCCCCCTCACAAATCATCTTCGTTATGTTGAAACATCATCTGTCCCTTATCGGATTGCTCGCAGTAGCCACCGTGGCAGCCCAGACAAGGGAGGTCTGGACTTATCAGGACTGCGTTGACTATGCCCGCGAGCACAACATCTCGCTCCAGCAGTCACAACTGGCCGAGCAGCGTACCGACTATTCGGTTGAAGCCGCGAAAGCCCAATGGGAGCCCACCCTCGATTTCGGCACCTCGCATGCTTTCTCCAACTCCATCTGGGGTGAAGGAAAACACAACACCCTCGGAGGTAATTTCAGCCTCAACGCCGGGTGGAACGTATATAACGGCGGAATCCGTTCGAACACCATCAAGCTCAACAGAAAACAGAGCGAAATCGACGCGCTGGCCACATCTGACCTCTTCCGCACCATAGAGACCGACATCCTGACGGTATACCTAAATATTCTCTACGCCCAGGAGTCGATAGCTATCTACGAGGAGACCGTACAGCTTTCCAAAGCCCAGACCGACCGTGCGCGCCAACTCATGGAGGCAGGTACCCTCTCACGTGTCGACTACACCCAACTGCTGGCGCAACTCGAGCAGGACAACTATAGCCTCGTCAATGCAAAGAGCCAGTATGCCACCCGCCGCATGGAGCTGAAAAAACTCCTGCAACTCGGTCTTACCGACTCCATCACGCCCGCCACCGTTCACTGGCCGGAGGCAGAAGTCCTCGCGCCGCTCCCTCCCATCGAGGAGAGTTATGCCATGGCCATCGATACTGACCTGCAGCTCAAGTCGCTATCACTACGCAAGGAAGCCGCTGACCTCAACATAGCTATAGCTAAAGCCGGCAGAGCACCGCGCATCGACCTGAACGCCGGTGTGAGCACCGCCTACGCAGTCCCCGCCGACAACTTCGGCAAGCAACTGCGCAATTCGCTCAGCGAACAGATAGGCATATCCTTCTCACTCCCTATCTTCGATCAGAAGAAGACAAAGGTGGCAGTTGCACAAGCCAATATCGACAAGATGGGAATTGAGCTCGATACCGACCAGCGCCTACTTGACCTCTCACAGACCATCGAGACATGGTATGTAGATGTCCGTGAAGCCCAAAGCCGTTACACAGCCGCCATCGAGCAGGAAAAGTCCGCCTCACTGAGCAACACCCTCGTCACCGAACGTTTCACCCTCGGTCTCGTCAATCCGGTGGAACTCCTCACAGCCCACAACAATCTTCTCGAGGCACGCCATGCGCTGCTTCAGGCCAAGTACATGACTTTGCTTGGGCGCAAAATGATTGATTTCTACCGTACGGCCTCCATAGCGTTGCCCTAATCCACCAGCATCACCGATAACACCAATTCAACTATGAGAAAAGCAAAATACATAGCATGCATCGCCATAGCAGCCCTCATGACCGCCGGCTGCAAGAAAGAGGCAAAGATAGCACTCAACACCCAGAAAGTATCAGCCGGAGACATCAGCGAGACCGTCACGGCCACCGGCACACTTGAATCGGTTACGCAGGTCGACGTGGGCACACAGGTCACCGGCATCATCGACAAGCTGTATGTCGACTTCAACTCCGTTGTTACCAAGGGACAGCTCATAGCCGAAATAGAGAAGACCATCCTGCAGGCCGACCTCAACAGCGCCGACGCCACCCTCGAATCAGCCCGACTGACCTACGAATACACCCTCACAAACTATAAGCGCGACAAGGCTCTCTATGACAAAGACCTCATAAGCCAGTATGACTACCAGACCTCACTGAAGGACTATAAGGTGGCCGAACAGGCCTATGACAAGGCTCAGGCTGACCGCGTGAGAGCCGCCAAGAACCTCAACTACGCCGAAATTTATTCGCCTATCGACGGCATCGTCATCTCACGCGAGGTCGAGGTAGGCCAGACCGTGGTGTCCAACATGAGCGTGGCCAACCTCTACACCATAGCCGACCTTGACCACATGCAGGTTGTCGGCAACGTGGACGAAGCCGACATAGGCCAGGTGAAGGTGGGCCAGCGTGTGGTATTCACTGTTGACGCTTACCCCGATGATTCTTTCGAGGGACATGTCACACAGGTCCGCCTCTCTGCCACCACCGAGAGCAACGTCGTGACCTACGAGGTGATTGTCTCGGCCAACAATGATGACCACAAACTCATCCCCGGACTCACCGCCAACCTCACCATATATGTCCTGGAGGAGAACGGTGTCATCACCGTACCTGTCTCAGCCACAAAATTCACTCCGCGCGACTATCCGGATGTCAAAGGACTTCCGCAGCCTGCATCATCAGCCAAAGGCTCTGACAGCAACGCCGACCATGTATATGTAGTGCGTGGCGACAGCTTGTATTACACCCCTGTGCAACTCGGGGCAGCCAACGGCATAAACGTGGCAGTGACATCCGGACTTAAGGACGGCGACGTGGTGGCATTGGGATATGAATCGGCACAGGCAGCCGCTGATGCCGATAAGTCACAGACCCAGAGCAGCCCCTTCGCGCCAAAGCGTCCCAACCAGAAAAAGTAAACTCTTCTCCACCACCTATATATAAAAAATCCACCTCCAGCCATGTCTGATCGTGAAATAATCGTTCTTGAGAACATCCGGCGCAACTTCATAGTAGGCGACGAGACCGTCCACGCCCTCCGCGGGGTATCGTTCCGCATCCGTGAAGGAGAGTTTGTCACCATCATGGGTACATCCGGTTCCGGCAAATCCACTCTCCTCAACATCCTTGGATGCCTCGACACCCCCACATCGGGCGAGTATCTGCTCGACGGTATATCCGTACAGAAGATGAGCAAGAACGAGCGCGCGGTAATACGAAACCGAAAAATCGGATTCGTATTCCAGAACTACAACCTGCTCCCTAAGACAACGTCGCTCGACAACGTCGAACTACCGCTCCTCTACAACTCCGCCTACAATGCCAAGGAGCGCCGCGAACGAGCCATACGCGCACTTGATGCCGTGGGGCTGCATGACCGCCTCTATCACCGCAGCAATCAGATGTCGGGCGGACAGCAGCAGCGAGTGGCCATTGCAAGAGCTCTTGTCAACGATCCGGTGATAATCCTCGCCGATGAAGCCACCGGCAACCTTGACACGCGCACCTCATTCAGCATTCTCACCCTCTTTCAGGAACTCCACGCGCGCGGCCGCACCATCATCTTCGTGACCCACAACCCCGAGCTCTCCGACTTCTCCTCTCGCAACATCGTGCTCCGCGACGGCCGTGTCATATCCGACACCTACAACGATCACCCGGCATCGGCCCGCGAAGTCTACGAAGCCCTTCCCAAAGAGACCGACCTCTAACCAACAACCTACCTCATTCACCAAGCTTCATGCGATTCATCAACCTTCTAAAAATAGCACTGCGCGCGCTCAACAACAATAAGCTCCGCTGCTTCCTGACCATGCTCGGCATCATTATTGGCGTGGCATCGGTCATCACCATGCTCGCCATAGGACAGGGGTCGAAAAACAGCATCAAAGCCCAGATCTCAGAGATGGGCTCCAACATGCTCATGATCCACCCCGGCACCGGGCAGCGAGGCGGAGTGAGACAGAGCGCCGATGACATGCAGACACTTAAGGTGGAGGACTACGAAACCCTCCGCGACAATGCCAAATACATAACGGCTATCTCACCACAAGTCAGCAGCTCAGGTCAGTTTATAAACGGCAACAACAACTATCCGTCGTCGCTCTCAGGCATTACCCCTGATTACCTCGACATCCGCAAACTCAAAGTGAAGTCGGGAGAGATGTTCACCGACCATGACATTGCCACAGCTGCCAAAGTCTGTGTCCTCGGACAGACCGTGGTCGATAATCTTTTCCCGAATGGTGAAAATCCCATTGGGAAGGTTGTGCGATTCAACAAAATCCCGCTGACTGTCATCGGAGTCCTTGAGGAGAAAGGCACCAACTCCATGGGCCAGGACCAGGACGACGTGGTGCTTGCCCCCTACACCACAGTCATGAAACGCGTTCTTGCCATAGACTATATACAAGGTTTATTTGCCAGTGCCATCGACGAGAACCTCAGCGAGGAGGCATCCGACGAAATCACTGCCATCCTGCGCTCCAACCACAAGCTTAAAGACGACGCCGACAACGACTTCAACATACGCTCGCAGCAGGAACTCAGCGAGATGATGAGCTCCACCTCCGACATGATGACCGTGCTGCTTGCCTGCATAGCCGGCATATCACTTTTGGTAGGAGGCATCGGCATCATGAACATCATGTATGTGTCAGTCACCGAACGCACACGCGAAATAGGACTCCGCATGTCAATCGGGGCACGCGGCATCGACATCCTGTCGCAATTTCTCATCGAGGCTGTAATCATAAGCGTGACAGGCGGCATCATCGGCATCATAATGGGGATCATCGCTTCCTGGCTTGTCAATGTCATAGCACAGTGGCCCATTTACATCCAGATTTATTCGGTGGTGCTCTCGTTTGTGGTCTGCACTGTAACCGGAATATTCTTCGGATGGTATCCGGCACGCAAAGCCGCTAATCTTGACCCCATCGAAGCCATCCGCTACGAATAAAGTCGACACACCTCTTACCTCACCCCTGCATCGAGCACCTTACTACTTCGCTCAGTGCGGGGGTGTGGCTTATTATATAGTAGCGGTAAGTCAGCGGATGGAGTAGGTACAAAAAAAATTGATTGTCTCACGACAACCAACCTTAGTTAACCTTAAATCTAATACCATGAAAAACACGTTACAAAGGTAAAGGCTTTTTTTCGCTCCACAAAACATTTTGCTACAAAATTCACTTTGTTTTAACATTATTTTTAGCATCGTGGTCAAAAATTGGACATTTAAATAAATTTTTGGCGGTTTTCAAGGCTTTTTGTAGCATTTTGCTACTTCAGTATATCATTATCACGTTTTATTGCATTATGCCTCATTAATATTTATTAACACATAGTAATTACATGAATTTCAACCCATTACATAAAACTTGCGAAAACCATCATTTTTTCGTATCTTTGCGTGAAGAAGGCATCACACCCTTGAGAGCCTGTAACCTGAAGAACGGAGAAAACTGACCCACAAATGAGCGAGGAGATTAACGATATCAACGACCCCCTGGAAGAGGAGGAGATGGCCAACGACGAACAGTCAATCGTCAAGCCTGAAAAATTCGATCCGAAGATCATCGTCGACACCAGCAACGACGTGGTGCGCCATCAACTGCGCGGCATGTACCAGAGCTGGTTTCTCGACTATGCAAGCTACGTGATCCTGGAGCGAGCCGTACCGCATATCGATGACGGACTCAAACCGGTGCAACGACGCATACTCCACTCCATGAAGCTCCTCGACGACGGTCGATTCAACAAAGTAGCCAACATCGTGGGTAACACCATGCAGTTTCACCCCCACGGCGACGCCTCAATCTATGAGGCGCTCGTGCAGCTCGGACAGAAGGAACTGCTCGTTGAGACGCAAGGTAACTGGGGCAACATCCTGACAGGTGCCGGCGCCGCTGCCGGCCGTTACATCGAGGCTCGTCTCTCACAATTCGCCCTCGACGTGGTCTACAACCCGAAAGTGACCGAATGGACACTCAGCTACGACGGACGAAAAAAGGAGCCGGTAACCCTACCCATCAAATTCCCGCTGCTCCTATCGCAGGGTGTCGAAGGCATAGCTGTAGGTCTATCCTCCAAGATTCTCCCTCATAATTTCAATGAAATCATCGACGCGGCCATCGCCCACCTGAAAGGGGAGGAATTCACACTCTACCCCGACTTTTTCACCGGTGGCGCCATCGATGTGTCGCGCTACAACGACGGAGAACGCGGCGGAGCCGTGAAGATTAGAGCCAAGATAGAAAAGGTCGACAACAAGACCCTCGCAATCACCGAAATCCCCTACGGCAAAACCACCGCCACCCTCATCGACTCGATACTCAAGGCATTCGAGAGCGGAAAAATCAAGATCCGCAAAGTCGACGACAACACCGCCGAGCATGCCAACATCCTCGTCCACCTGCTCCCCGGCACTTCGAGCGACCGCACCATCGACGCACTCTATGCCTTCACCGACTGCGAGATTTCCGTCTCGCCCAACTGCTGCGTCATCTCCGACAACAAGCCTCATTTCATCGGGGTTAGCGACGTGCTCCGACACAATGTGGAGGGCACACGCTCCATTCTTGGCCGCGAGCTCCAGATCCAGCTTGACGAGGTGCGCGAGCAGCTCCACTTCGCCACACTCGAGCGCATTTTCATCGAGAAGCGAATCTACAAGGACAAGGGTTATGAAGAGAGTGAAAACCGCCAGGCCGCCATCGACCACATCCGAGGCCGTCTTGACAAATGGAAAAAACTCTTCATCCGTGAAGTCACCGACGAGGACATCATACGGCTCTTCGAAATCAAGATGGGACGCATCCTTAAGTTCAACGCCGACAAGTGCGATGAACAGATCGCCGCATTCAACGCGCGCATCGAGGAGCTGAACCACCATCTGGCACATCTCACCGACTACACCATCCGCTGGTATGAACGCCTCAAGGAAAAATACGGGGCAGCATTCCCGCGAATGACCACCATACGCAATTTCGATAATATCCAGGCTGCCACAGTGGCCGAAGCCAACGAACGCCTTTACCACAACAGCGCCGAGGGCTTCATAGGCACAGGCCTTAAGAAGGATGACAACACCGAGTGCATAGGCAACTGCTCGTCAATCGACGACGTTATCGTGTTCTACAACGATGGCCGCTACAAAGTGGTCCGTGTACAGGAAAAATTATTCATCGGCAAGAACGTGCGCCACGTTGCCGTGTTCAAGCGCAACGACACCCGCACCGTCTACAATGTAATCTACCAGAACGGCAAAGGTGGCACCTACTATATGAAGCGCTTCTCAGTCACCGGCATCACGCGCGACAAGGAGTACAACCTCACACCCGGCGAACCGGGCACACGCATCTGCTGGTTCACCGCCAACTCCAACGGCGAGGCCGAGGTGGTGAAAGTGACCCTCAAACCCAAACTGCGTCTCAAAACCCTCCAGATCGACGTGGACTTCTCGGAACTCGCCATCAAGGGACGCGGAGCGATGGGCAACATCGTCACCCGCAACGAAGTACACCGCTTCTCGCTGAAACGCGAAGGTGGCTCGACCCTCGGCGGACGCGACGTGTGGTTCGACCCCGACGTGATGCGCCTCAACTATGACGGACGCGGTGACTATCTCGGAGAGTTCAACAGCGGCGACCTCGTGCTCGTCATCACAAAGAACGGCGAGTACTACACTTCATCGTTCGACGCCTCCAACCACTACCCCGAAAATCTCATGCGCATCGAGAAGTTCGATCCACATAAAGTGTGGACCGCCATCCTCGACGATGCCGACCAGAAATATCCCTATATCAAGCGCTTCACCTTCGAGGCCTCCTCGAAACCGCAGCGATTCATCGGCGACAATGACAAGTCACACCTTCTCCTGCTCAGCGATCAGCCCGGCCTGAGAGTGGAAGTGACCTTTGGGGGCGCAGATGCGGTGCGACCGCCGCTCGAGGTAATAGCCCGCGAGTTCATCGGAGTCAAATCATTCAAAGCCAAAGGCAAACGCCTCACAACATTCAAGATCGCCGACATAACCGAACTCGAACCTGTAGCCACCGGCGATGAGCCGGAAGCCTCACAGAGCGACGACTCGACCGACACTCCGGATGACAATTCAGGCACCTCCGGAGAGCCACAAAATGCCTCACCGCAACCAGACGACGACAAGAGCGACGACGAAATCCGCGACGAAATCACCGGGCAGCAACGCCTGTTCACCTGACATCACACACATCAACCTCTCCTCCACCCACAAGGATGAAACACACCCTCATACTCACAATTGCACTGGCGGCATGGGCCCTCCTGACCCAAGCCGCCCATGCAAGCGAGCCGGCCGATACCACCCCTCCCCCTCTCAGGCCGGTATTTGCCGCCTACACCTTCGAGGCGGGAAGTTCACACCTTACCGACACATACCTTACTCCACTCAAATACACCGGGTGGCATGCCGGACTGGACTACACGCGCTACCAGGCCATGAAATTTTCCCCCGAAAAGTGGACCATGCGCCTGCACGCCAACCTGGGGCTCGACCGCACACAAAACCCATCGGGCAACGCCACCATGTGGGCCCTCATGTTTGACTTCGACTGGGGCATGATGCGACGTTTCAATCCAGCCCGGGGACTCACCCTTGCCGTAGGAGGCTCGACATCCATCCAAGCAGGATGCCTCTACAACTCGCGCAACGGCAACAACCCCGCCTCAGCCAAAGGAGCATGGACCGTCAACCTGACCGGCTACGCAGCTTACCGCCTAAACATCGGGCGCCTGCCGGTGACATTCATGTACCAGCCCACACTTCCGGTCACTGGTATATTCTTCGCCCCCGATTACGGCGAATTATACTATGAGATATACCTCGGCGACCATTCGGGACTCGTCCATGGAGCATGGTGGGGCAATTATTTCAGCCTCGACAACCTGCTCACAGCCGACCTGCACTTCGGAGCCACAAACCTGCGTCTCGGCTACCGCTGCAAGGTGTTCTCCTCCGAAATCAACCACATCACCACCAACATCCTCACCAACTCACTGGTAATCGGCGTGAGCGGCGAATGGCTCTCTGTCAACCCGCGCAGACTCCCTTCACCCGAAGCCAAGCTCATACAGGCCATTTATTGACAATTCCAGGCTGCGCCAAACCACCACCGAACATCATGAACAGGAAAATCACCATCATACTCGCCGCAGTAATGGCCTTAATAGCCACATCATGCCGCGACGTGCCGGAATATGGCAACGACTCAATGGGCAATTTCGAAGCCCTTTGGACCATAATTGACCAGCATTACTGTTTCTTCGAGGAAAAGGATATCGACTGGGACGCCATCCATGATAAATATGCCCGGCGCATCGGCCCGGAGATGACCCGCGAGGAACTCTTCGTGGTCTGCGCCGACATGCTCGACGAGCTACGTGACGGCCACGTAAACCTATCATCGTCGTTCAATACCTCCTACTACCGCAGTTGGTGGAGCGACTACCCACAGAATTTCTCCCTCCGCCTCATCGAGGAATCATACTTCAACTTCAACTACCGACAGAGCAGCGGCATGATCTATGATTATCTAAGCGAGAACATCGGCTACATCTACTACGGCTCATTCAGCAGCATAGTGGGCGAAGGCAACCTTGACCAAGCACTATATTTCCTGCGCGGGGCCCAAGGCCTCATAATCGATGTCCGCGACAACGGAGGCGGCAACCTCACCAACGTGGAGACATTCGTTGCCCGGTTCATCAAGGAGCCTACCCTCGTGGGCTATATCTCCCACAAGACAGGCCCTGGACACTCCGACTTCTCAGAGCCCCAACCCATCACCTACAAACCGGCCCAGGAAGGCCGCATACGCTGGGGCAAACCTATCATCGTACTCGCCAACCGCTCAACATTCTCAGCCGCCAACAACTTTGTCGCCACAATGAAAAATCTCCCCGGAGTACGCATAGTCGGCGCGACCACCGGAGGAGGTAGCGGCATGCCATTCTCATCCGAGATTCCATGCGGATGGTCAGTGAGATTCTCGGCATGCTCGATGCTGGACGCCAATGGCGAAAGCACAGAGTCGGGGGTACAACCCAGTGAGGGGTGCGCCATCGACCTCGACCCTCTCGACGCCATCGCAGGCCATGACACCATACTCGACTTTGCCATAGCGCTCATGCAGCAGGAAATAGCTAATTAGCAATTAAGCAACACATTAAGTCCTAAACTGGACTCTTACCGCACCCCGGTCTCGTCGCCCCAAAAGCGTCATGGCCGGGGTGCTGAGCATATAGCTACCAATCCTTAAAATAAGTTAAATTATAGTACTTGGTATTGCATAGTACTATAAAACCACATACCTTTGCAACGTGAACGGACAACTATCCACCGTCACCCATACACAAAATGAACATAGACAATCTAAAATCACAGATGCGCAAAGGGATGCTTGAATTCTGCGTGCTGCTACTTCTGAAGCGTGGGGACGCCTATGCCTCGGAGATGATAGCCCGACTGAAAGAAGCGCATCTTATCGTAATGGAGGGCACACTTTATCCACTCCTCACCCGCCTGAAAAACGACGGACTCCTCTCCTACCGCTGGGAAGAGTCGACCCAAGGGCCACCGCGAAAATACTACTCCATCACCGAGCTCGGACTGCAGTTTTTGCAGCAGCTCCAGGAGTCTTGGAACGAGATAGCCCGATCGGTCACTCTCCTGCAGGACGAAAACACCTCAGTATCCATAACACAAATCATCACCGAAGAAACAATCACCAACCCCGCTGACGCCGACAACGACTCAGACCAAAACATCGCATTATGAAAAAGACTTTTCCTGTCAACATCAACGGCAAAATATTCTACATCGACGAAGACGCTTATTCACTCCTCCAGAGCTATCTATCACAGCTTCGCGCCACATTCCCCGGCGAAGAGGGTTCAGAAATCGTCACCGATATCGAAAGCCGCATATCCGAACTCTTTGACGAGCGCATAGCCTTAGGTGCCAACGTGATAGTCATCGACGATGTCCGTCTCGTGATAGAGACTATGGGCCGTCCCGAAGAACTCTCGGAAGAGAGCAGCTATGACGACCCGACCACTCAGCAGGCCACCAACGACGGCACTGTTCCCCCGGCCACCCCTGGTTCATTCCCTCCCCCACCCCCAATCCATAAGCGCCTCTACCGCGACGTACGCCACAAAGTATTCGGCGGCGTGATAGCAGGTCTGGGACAATATCTCGGCTGGGACGTGACCGTGATGCGCATCTTCGCCGTCGTCATCACCCTCTGCACCTACTTCTGGCCATGCGTCATCATCTACCTCATAGCATGGATGATTATCCCGGTGGCGCGCACACCACGCCAGATTCTTGAAATGCAAGGGCAGCCGGTCACACTCGATAACGTCGGGCAGACTGTCATCAACAATGCCAATCCCCCGGCGGCCCCCATCCCCAACGAAAGCAATTCAAGTTTCAGCAACTTTCTCAACACCTTCTTTTCTGTAGCAGCCAAAGGGATCCTCGGGTTCATTGGATTCTTCTCAGGCATCTGCGCCGTAGTCATGGCCATATTCTCCCTTGTGATCATCGCAGGTATCTGCACCTACTACTTCGCCGGCAACTATGGACTGCTCGACGCAATGGACCTCTTCGACACCGCTTCGCCCTATCTCGAATCATGGGGAATAGTATGTGTGCTGCTCGCCGTCTTTATCCCGGCATTCGCCCTCTCATGGGCAGGGTGCGCAGTCCTCTTCAAAGTGCGCGGGGCATCAGCTCCTATGGTCCTCACGGCCATCATCTTTGAAATCATATTCATAATCGCAGCTGCAGTTCTCCTCAACCTCAACGACGCATCCGAAACCATCTCCTACATCGTCGCCGCCGGTCCTGCCACCATAATCCCTCCCATGCTCAGCTGACCGTCACACATTAATCTATAAATATATAACGAAATATCCATAAGGCATAAATCACATTCGACACACAAATCCATAAACAAACAGAAAATCACACAACTCACATTCTGACACACCTGCTGAAATCCCGGGGACGCCACAAACCGCCCCGGGATTACACATCTCCACAGATTGCTTGGCTGACAGTCTGACCACATCCCCGATCAAACGAGTTAAATGTTAAATTTTAACATTCGGGATTTGCTTTTGTGGTTTTTTATCTGTATTTTCGCTTTCTCAACCTTTAAGAATCGTCGGACAATGAATCTCATAGAGGAATTTCTCGGATATCTGCGGCTTGAGCTCAACTACTCCGCCCTGACGGTCGACGCATATCGCCTCGACCTCACCCAGTGGGCAGAGTTTGCCACCGACCGCCATCCCGAGGAACTCTCCCCGATGGACATCACCACCTCCGACCTCAGGCAGTGGATAGGCTCCCTGGCCCGCAAAGGGTGCACACCACGCACCATCCGACGCAAAAGCTCCGCTTTAAGGGCATTTTTCAGATATCTGATGCGCAATCACGGCCTAACATCCAATCCCGCCTCCGAACTGACACTCACCAAGACCGCGAAGACCCTTCCGGTCTACATCCGCCCCAACGAGACTGCGGCGATTCTCGACGAAATGGATTCAACACCCTCCGCCGATTTCTCCGACACACGCGACCGCCTGATCCTCGAGATGTTCTATGCCACCGGCATGCGATGCCAGGAGCTCATAGACCTCCTTGACATCAATGTCGACACCACCCGACGTGAACTAAAGGTGCATGGAAAACGTAATAAAGAAAGAATAATTCCATTTGCCGGCGAGCTGGCCGAAGCCATTGACCACTACCGCACAGTGCGCGACAGCAACCCGGCCACAGCAATCTCCTCACGCGACAGAGAGGCACGGTTTTTCGTTAGGAAAAACGGCGAGCCGATCTACCGCAAACTGGCCTACAAAGTGGTGCACGAAGCCCTCGCGCTCGGAGGAGCACATGCTTCGCGCCTGAGCCCTCACGTGCTCCGCCACTCGTTCGCCACCGACATGCTTAACAACGGCGCTTCAATCAGCTCCGTCCAGCAACTGCTTGGTCATGCGTCACTTGCATCAACACAAGTGTACACCCACATAACCTACAGGGAACTTAAACACAATTACCAACTCGCACACCCTCGTGCATTAAAAAAAGGAGGAAAACATGGAAATTAACATCAAAGCCGTTCACTTCGACATTACTGAAAAGCTCACCGCCTTCATCAACAAAAAAATCGAAAAACTGGTGCGCCGACATCCGTCAGTGATGGACGCTGACATTTCCCTCAAAGTGGTAAAGCCCGAGACAGCCATGAACAAACAGGCCATCGTGAAAATTAACGTTCCCGAGCAGCCCGACCTCGTGGCCGACAAGACAGCCGACTCTTTTGAGGAAGCCATCGACCTCTGCCTCGAAGCACTCGACAAGCAGCTCGAAAAAGTGAAAAACAAGAAATAACCCAACGAAACCATAAGCGTCAATAAGAAGGCATAAGCCTCAGCATAGCGCCGCGTCCCAGGATAGGGACGCGGCGCTTAATTTTAGTGTCGAAAAAGCCTCGATTTGTTAATCGGAATAGACATTAAAATACAATAATTAACCTATTTTCACAATGCAATCAAAGTGTGAAATCTGATTGATGAATTTTAGGTTATTTTCACACTAAAACGTAAACCTTCTATTATCAATACTTTACAAGCTCCGTTTTAACAACATTTTAAACGTTTCACATTTTTTGGCTTGGCCTGATTTTTTCAAACGGCTCAAAATGACTATCTTTGAAGTATCGGAATTATTTATGTAAAAATTCGTTAAATTCAAACGATGGAACAGACTCTAATCATTTTCAAGCCTTCAGCTGTTGAGCGCGCACTTGTCGGCAAGGTTCTCTCCCGCTTCGAGCAGAAAGGCCTCATCATTACCGGCATGAAGATGATGCAACTCTCCCCTGAGCTTCTGAAAGAGCATTACGCTCACCTCGTTGACCGTCCATTCTTCCCGCTGATCGTAGCATCCATGACCGCATGTCCGGTCATAGTGATGTGCCTCAAAGGGATTGACGCCATAAACGTCGTGCGGACCCTCACCGGCTCAACCAACGGCCGCCAGGCTGCCCCCGGAACCATCCGCGGTGATTTCTCGATGTCAAACCAAGCCAACATCATCCACGCCTCATCATCTCCTGAGGATGCCGAGGTAGAAATCAAGCGCTTCTTCCGCGACGACGAACTCTTCGACTATCTCCCCGCCAAGATGCCATATCTTTACAGCGAGGACGAACTCTGAACCTTAAACCATCTCTCACTTAGATAACGGATAACCATCATCACTCCTCTTGCCCTGAAAACCAACAAATAAAGATGACTCTCAAAAAATTAAATACCCTCCTCGCAGCCGCTCTTCTCTCGCTCGCAGGTATATCCGCCCAAGCACAGCACCGCCTGCCGGAATCTCACTCCAACCAACATAACTCACTCATAGCCAACCAGCGTCCGTCGCTCAATCCCTTCAAGCTCGAAAACAACAATATTCTCCTCAACCAGGTGAAAGAGCGCGAAGCCCAGTATGACAGCGAAGTTTACGCCACCTTCTGGAACAGTGAACGTGTCAACCCCTACGGCTCTGCAGTGGCAATCCCCGAACACAAGAACATTGACGTATCCGAATATGTAGCCCCCGTGAAAGGACATGTGACATCCAACTACGGCTACCGTTCACGCTTCGGCCGCATGCACTATGGCATTGACCTCAAGCTTCAGGTGGGCGACACTGTGCGCGCTGCATTCTCCGGTAAAGTCCGTCTCACAAAATACGAAGGCCGCGGATATGGCTACTATGTAGTGGTACGCCACGACAACGGAATGGAGACCGTCTACGGACACCTCAGCCGCTTCCTCGTGAAACCCAACCAGTATGTCAAGGCCGGCGAACCTATCGCCCTCGGCGGCAACACAGGACGCAGCACAGGAGCACATCTCCACTTCGAGACACGCTACCTCGGCATTCCCATCAACCCCACAGCAATCATTGACTTCGAGAACTTCGTGCCTCACAAGGATGTGTTCGCATTCGACAAGCGCACCTACGCGAAGCCCCAGAAATACGCTCCTGCAAAGCGCAAATCAAAGACTTACGCTTCAAAGAAGCGCAAAACAACCAAACGCCGCACCGCGAAGAAGAAATAAAACTATCTCTTCAGACCGACAACGGCAAACCAACTCTCGCTCAGATAGTCTGACCGGCCACTCCGGTCAACGCCATCTCCCTCCACATCTCTTGCAGAAAAAGTAATCTCTATCTCACTTAAGGATATTATACTCAAGATTGTGGATAGACGACACCAAACGGTATCATCTATTACAAAAGGTCATGCAGGATTGCAACGCCTCACACAATTCTTTTTAATCTTTTTTGTAAATTAAGCATAATGCAAACGCCATGGGCTTTGGTAGCCAGTGGCGTTTATTTGTTTAAATGTGCATGCACAGAGAAAAAACAAATGCCGTCCGGACAAGCATTTCAGGCTGTCCGGACGGCATTTTTATGATAGGTGATATCCCTTATTAGAGCTCGAGGAGTTTCTTGATCTGAGCTTCGAGGGCTTCCTTAGGCTGCGCACCTGCCATGCGGAGGTCGCGGACCTGTTCACCATTCTTGAAGAAGAGGATCGTCGGGATTGACATGATGCGATACTGCGCTGCAAGGTCGTTCTCCTCCTCGATGTTATACTTGCCGATCACGGCCTTTCCTTCATACTCAGCGGCGAGTTCCTCAACCACAGGTGCCATGCGCATACATGGACCACACCAGGTGGCCCAAAAATCAATTACTACAGGCTGTCCTGAGGCAATAATGTCGTGTACGTTCTGATCTGTGAAAGTCATTTTTCTATTTATTTATTGGGTTTTGAAAATTAATTTTATCCGTCTATATTATCAGTTGACCGCCTTCACGTCAGTCATTGATGGTGAAGGCTATATCCTCCTGTTTGAGCGCATCGACAAGCTGTCGGGAGATGCGTATGCGACGCGATGACGAGAGGTGGAGCGAGCGGTTGATCGAGGGGTCGAAAATCCTAAACGCAAGTTCTCCCTGATCTGGTGTGGCCTCACGCACATGATCCTCGATAAGCTCCTTGATATGACGCGTCACCTTATCGGTGGAGAGATCGATGGTGATGTTGCGCACCAGTTTCCCCTTCACATCGTCAAGCAGACGTATGTTAGTGATGTTGAAGCGGAGATCGGAGTTGGCGAAACGGCGCTGATACTGTCCGGAGATAAGTATCGGCGTCCCTTGCACACCGTAATTATGGAAATCAATATATGTCTGACCGAACAGCATGAACTCCGCGCTGCCGGTATAATCCTCGATTTTCAATATGCCGAAAAATCCACCGTTTTTGGCCGGTCGCTTTGTGAATTCAACCACCATGCCACCGAATGTGAGGTCGACACCCTCCACCGGATTAAACTCCGTGTAGCCCTTTATGGTACATGAAGTTCCGTAGTTAAGCTCCATATAGTAGGGATCGAGAGGATGGGCAGAAAGATACATGCCCACGAGCTCACGCTCCTTCTCAAGCTTGACGGCCGTAGGCCATTCCGGAGCGGGGACCACCGGCGGACGACCTGAGAATGACAGCTCAGCATCATCACCGAAGAGCGACATGGCCGAACGCTGCTTGTCCTGCTGGAAAGCCTGACCGTAGCGCACGAGCACTTCTGAGAACGACTCTCCACGCTGATTTTCAGTGAAGAAATCCTCACGCTTTATGTCAGGGAAGGAGTCAAAAGCACCTGCAAGCACAAGGTTGTCAAACACGCGGCGATTGACACCAAGCATAGCTGTGCGCTCCACGAAATCATACACCGACTCAAATGGGCCGTTCTCCTTGCGCTCATTGATGATGGCCTTAACCACTCCTTCGCCCACACCCTTGATAGCAGCAAGCCCGAAGCGGATATCGCCATGTGAGTTCACACCGAACTCCATGAAACTTTCATTGACATCCGGACCGAGCACCTGGATTTTCATCTGCTTACACTCATCCATAAAGCCGGTGAGCTTAGTGATATCCGAGCGGTTGCGCGTCAGGATAGCAGCCATGTACTCAGGCGGATAGTTCGCCTTGAGCCACGCCGTCTGGAACGCCACCCACGAATAGCATGTGGCATGTGACTTATTGAAGGCATAGGATGCGAACTTTTCCCAGTCAGCCCAGATTTTTTCAAGCACCTTAGGATCATGGCCGTTGGCCTGTCCACCTTTCAGGAACAATCCCTTGAGCTCATTCATCTTCGCAATAAGCTTTTTACCCATCGCCTTACGCAACGTGTCGCTCTGGCCTCGCGTGAAGTTGGCCAGCAGACGCGACAGAAGCATGACCTGTTCCTGATACACAGTCACCCCATAGGTATCCTTCAGGTATTTCTCCATGATGGGGATATCGTAAGTGATGGGGCTGCGGCCATGCTTTCGGGCAATGAAGTCAGGGATATAGTCCATAGGGCCCGGACGGTAGAGGGCATTCATGGCTATGAGATCCTCGAATGTCGAAGGCTGGAGTTCGCGCAGATATTTCTGCATGCCGGCGGACTCAAACTGGAATGTGCCGACAGTGCGTCCCTCGCAGTAAAGCTGATAGGTCTTGGGGTCAGCTATGTCGATATTGTCAATGTCGATGTCGATACCCTTGGTCTGCTTGATGTTGGAGAGAGCCTCCTTGATGATAGAGAGGGTCTTTAACCCCAGGAAGTCCATCTTGATGAGACCCGTATCCTCGATGATAGAACCTTCGTACTGGGTCACGATCATCTTATCGTTCTCCTTCGACTCCGCACTCTTGTCGACAGCAGTAGCCACCGGCACCCAGTCAGTGATGGGGTCACGACAGATGATCACACCGCAGGCATGCACACCGGTGTTACGCACATTGCCTTCGAGACGCTTGGCATATTCAAGGGTCTCGCGTATGAGATAGTTCTGCGAAGAGAGTTCCGGAGCAAACTCCGGGACATATTTATAACAGTTACCGAGATTGGTCTTAAGAGTCTTTCCGTCGGGACCGTCGGGCATGCGCTTGGGCACAAGGTTGGCCAGGCGGTTACTTTCCGACAGAGGAAGCTGCTCGATACGCGCCACATCCTTGATAGCCGACTTGGCGGCCATGGTGCCGAACGTGATAATATGGGCCACCTTCTCCTCGCCGTAACGCTCTGTCACATAATGGAGCACATCAGCGCGGCCATCATCGTCGAAGTCGACGTCGATATCAGGCAGCGAGATACGGTCGGGGTTAAGGAATCGTTCGAAAAGGAGATCATACTTTATAGGGTCGACCTGAGTGATGCCGAGGCAGTAGGCCACCACACTACCGGCCGCCGATCCACGTCCGGGACCAACGCTCACACCGAGTTTGTGTCGGGCCACATTGATGAAGTCCTGCACGATAAGGAAGTAACCCGGGAAACCCATGGTCTTCATTATATAGAGCTCGAAGCGTATGCGCTCCTCCAGTTCAGGAGTGAGAGGTGAGCCATAACGACGCGCTGCGCCCTCGTAGGCAAGCTTGGCGAGATAGTCGGCCTCAAACTTTATGCGGTATAGCTTATCGTAGCCTCCAAGCTTGTCAATCTTCTTCTTAGCAGCCTCCGGAGAGAGAACCACATTGCCATTCTCGTCGCGGGTAAACTCGTCAAAGAGTTCCTGCTCGGTGATACGGCTGCGGTACTCCTCCTCGGTTCCGAAATCAGACGGAATCTCGAAGAACGGCATAATCGGTGGATGGTCAATGGAATAGACCTCCACCTTGTTAAGTATCTCGATAGTGTTTTCAAGCGCCTCGGGGAGGTCGGGAAACACGGCAGCCATCTCGTCAGGCGACTTGAACCACTCCTGCTTGGTGTAACGCATTCGGGTGTCGTCGGCAAGATAGTTGTTGGTGGAGATACAGATGAGACGGTCATGAGCTTCGGCATCCTCGGCATTGATGAAATGCGAGTCATTGGTCGCCACAATCTTTATGTCATGCTTGCGGGCAAGCTCGATGAGCACCGGGTTGACACGCTCCTGCTCAATGAACGTCTCGCGGTTGGCACCTGGGCGGTCAGTCTTATGGCGCTGCAACTCTATGTAATAGTCGTCACCGAATGTCTCTTTGAACCAACACACCTGTCGTTCAGCCTCTTCAAGCTGACCTGACATGATGAGCTGAGGAATCTCGCCACCCAGGCAAGCCGAACAAACTATCAACCCTTCGCGGTGGGCGGCAAGGGCAGCCTTATCGGTTCGCGGATGATGATAGAAGCCCTCGGTGTGTGCCTGTGAAACAATCTTGATGAGGTTCTTATATCCCTTTAGGTTCTTGGCTAGCACCACAAGATGACGGCCTTTGTCAGTCTTGTCGGTACGGTCGGTCAACGACCCCCTGGCCACATACATCTCGCAACCGAAAATCGGCTTGAATGCAAGTTTCTTCTCATACTTGGCTATTTCGGCCTCGACCTCGGGACGGATTTTCTCCACCTCCTCGGGGGCAGCCTCTTCGAGACGCTTCTTTGCATCCTCTATTTTACCTTTGAACTTGCCTTTGAGTTTGTTGACATAGTTGAAATACTCCTTCACGCCAAACATATTGCCATGATCGGTAAGCGCGAAACCCGGCATACCGTATTCCAAGGCTTTGTCTACGAGCCCTGTCACGGAGGCCTGGCCGTCAAGAAGAGAATATTGGCTATGGACGTGGAGATGTATGAACTGTGGCATGTCGATTATAGGGTGAAATTTAGTTCAAAGTTAATACTTTTTTCGGACATGGGATGTCAGAAAATGCTTAAAATTTTCAAGTCTGTTTTTAACAATTCCGGAAGCCGGAACCGCTGTCAGTCAAAAAAATGTTAACTGCTTATCCTAAGGTTTTGCATTGTATAATAATTATTCTTAATTTTGCACTCAATTCAAGGGTACAAGCTATCAAATATAAATAAATCAGCCCGATTTTATTACAAATCGTTACCCCGACATCGATAAAATCAGAAAAATGAATGATTTTTCCACCGATATGCAGTTTAATTTGTTTAAACGGTAGGAAACATATATTAACGAGCATTCGATATGTCAGCAGCACAAAAACTTCGTGGCATGGGTGTGGCCCTCACAACTCCGTTTCTTGAAAACGGCAGCATCGACTTCGACACCCTCGACTTTCACATCGATTACCTGATCGATGGCAAGGCCGACTACATAGTTGCCCTCGGCACTACCGCCGAGACACCGACCCTCACCCACGACGAGAAGCAGAAACTGGCCCTGCACATCCTCGACCATGTGGCCGGACGCTGCCCCATAGTACTCGGAGTAGGCGGCAACTCCACCAGGGCCGTCATCGACGATATCGCCAACACAGAGCGGCTGGAGGATTTCGATGCCATCCTGTCGGTGGTACCCTACTACAATAAACCCACCCAGGAGGGTATGTACCGCCATTTCGCCGAAATCGCCAAAACATGCCCCATTCCCATCATCCTCTATAACATCCCCGGACGCACCGGCGTCAATATGAATGTCGACACCATCATCCGGCTGGCCAAAGAGTTTCCCGGCAAGATAGTAGGCATAAAGGAGGCATCGGGCAACATGGAACAAGCGCAGAATGTCATCACCCGCCGTCCCGAAGGATTCATTGTGCTCTCAGGCGACGATTCGCTCGCCCACTCAATGATAGGCATCGGAGGCGACGGTGTCATCTCAGTGCTCGGCAACGCCTACCCGGCAGAGTTTACCGAAATGATCCACACAAGCCTCGACGAAGAGACACACGAGGATGCAGCCCGACTCCATCAGAAATTCTCAGCCCTCTATTCGCTCCTCTTCAAGGACGGAAATCCCGCCGGCATAAAATGCCTGCTACACATTCTTTTCCCTCGCTATCTCGAAGTGCTGCGCCTGCCGTTGGTGCCATGCACCGAAACCACACGCCAGGGTCTTAAAAAAGAATTGTTATAACAGTTCGTTCCCTCACTTCCGCCGGGGAGTGAGTACGTGGCCGTAGCCACGCACTTATCACGAGTACTCGGCAGCAGCATCGAAGCATGGACATGCCTTGGCTGCGAACTCATAGTGAGAGTGTACCGTAACGCCGGGATATAGCCCTTTCAGCCTCTTTATCAGCACCGACAACGCCGCACGCTGTTCAGGGGTCCGCGTATCGGCCGGAGAGCCGCCGGCTTCCACTCCACCCACATACACCACACCTATGCTGTAGGCATTGTGCCCACGGCAATGCGCACCTGCCCTGCCTACATCGCGTCCCGGATGTATGGAGCCGTCAAGATACACTACATAGTGGTAGCCTATGCAAGCAAATCCCCGCGCCCTATGCCAACGGTCAATGTCTGCTACAGTGAAATCCCGGCCACGAGGTGTGGCTGTACAATGAACAATAATCTGATTGATGTCACGCATATCTTTACATTGATTTTAGAGTTAATAACCAATGCAAAGTTAATGCCGTGAGATGGGGCAAAAGGTGCGATAATGTCGCGAAGAAATAAATTTTTATCTGTCAATCCCTGACGAAGTGTCGACCAAAACCCCTATTTGGTCCACACCATGAAGAGTGTCAAGACGCATGATATGACGCACTTCCACCGGTCGTGTGATGTCAATCACAGCAGCTGGGTTGAGCAGCATCTCTTTCTGGTAGCTCGCACCGAACCCACTGCCAAGCCACCGGCCGTATATGTCGGCCAGCACCACGTTGAGAGTGTCACGTGTCAGAAATCCATCCCCTCGGTAAGTCACTTCAAGCCAAATATTTGAATAAGGATAGTCATTGCTGTGTCGCAGAGCCACCCTCAGGGCGGCGGTAACTATCGAGTCATTGTCGCGCAGCGAGGTGTCGACAGGCACCAGGCTCACGGTGTCGCCGTATGCCCAGCCCTCGACCGGCAGGTTTTCCCACCGGCTATAATCACGCTTCCCGGGACTGCAAGCCCCGAGAAGCATAAGTATAGAAATTATTAACAGTAATCTACGCATAGGCCTTAGATTAGAATCACCCTTCCTGTTCGTTTCTGAACGCCTTTGGGGCTCGGTTGGGACGAGGCGCGTCACCCTGGGCCGGTTTTGAGTCGGCAGAGGGCTTCTGCTGTTGCGGCCGCTGCTCGCCGTTGTTGCCCTTAGGCTGTCCCTGGCGGGGAGAACGGTTGGGCTGACGCTCTTTGCGGTCACGGTTATTGGCTCCGGAGGGACGAGGTTTCTTGTCCTGACGCGGAGCGCCGTCACCACCTGAAGGCTTCTGGGCTGACTCAGCCTTGGCTTCCTGACGAGGAGTGTCGCCGTTCTGAGCTTTTGGCTGAGCTTCACCGCCATTGCCTTTCTGAGGCTTCTTGCGTTTCTTCTTTTTAGTCTTATCAAATCGTGTGAGGTCATCCTGCGAGGCCAGGTCGATGGGACGCGGCTTCTCAGAGGCCTTCTCGTCACCCTCACGCATAAGCTGGAGGGGTTTTTCGCCACGACGGTTCATCTCTATCACCTCAAAGGCTCGGGCTGCGTCAATGGTTACAAGATTGGCAGCCATCTGCTTATCGGTCGAGTAGGTGATTTCTTTCTTGAAGATATCGGTCTTGAAGTGGAAATATGTGTTGTCGGCTGTCTCAAGACGCACCTCCTTACCCGGCATCTGGCGTGCGCTTTCCACGTATGTGTCGACCTCGAAATTAAGGCAACATTTCAGTTTAGCACACTGTCCGGCCAGTTTCTGCGGATTGAGCGAAATGTCCTGATAGCGGGCCGCGCTTGTGCCTACCGACACGAAGTTGGTCATCCAGCTGGCGCAGCAAAGGGGTCGTCCGCACGAACCTATACCTCCGATTCGTCCAGCCTCCTGGCGGGCACCGATCTGCTTCATCTCTATGCGCACCTTGAAGGTCTCGGCAAGCACCTTGATGAGCTGACGGAAGTCCACCCGCTCGTCGGCTATATAGTAGAAAATAGCCTTGTTACCGTCGCCCTGATACTCCACATCGCCGATTTTCATATTAAGATGAAGCGACTCGGCTATCTTGCGCGAACGAATCATCGTGTCGTTCTCGCGGGCTTTAGCCTCCTCATACTTCTCGATGTCGGCAGGCTTGGCTATGCGGAACACACGGCGAATCTCGGCATCAGGCTTCACGTTGGCTCTGCGCATCTGCAGGGCCACGAGTTTGCCCACGAGAGTCACACGCCCTATGTCATGACCCGGAGAAGCCTCCACGGCCACCATGTCGCCGATGGCAAGGGGCAGGTTGGTGGAATTGCGGTAGAACCCCTTGCGGGTGTTCTTGAACTGCACCTCCACGATGTCAAAATCAGAGAGTCCGCCGGGGATATCCTCGAGCCAGTTGAAGCAGTGGAGCTTCCCGCGCGGACATCTTTTATCATTGCATCCCATGGCTTATCTTACTTAGCGAAGCTGACAGAGCGGGTCTCGCGTATCACTGTAATCTTGACCTGTCCGGGATATGTCATCTCATCCTGGATGCGGCGTGCTATTTCGCTTGAGAGCTTTTCAGTCTCCACATCGTCAATCTTGTCGGCACCTACTATCACACGCAGTTCACGACCGGCCTGGATGGCATAGGTCTTGATGACTCCGGGATATGAAAGGGCGAGCTGCTCGAGGTCGTTGAGGCGCTTGATGTAAGCCTCGACGATTTCACGGCGGGCTCCCGGGCGGGCACCTGAGATGGCGTCACACACCTGAACGATGGGAGCAAGCAGCGAGGTCTGCTCTATCTCGTCGTGGTGAGCACCTATGGCGTTGCAGATATCCGGTTTTTCCTTATATTTTTCAGCCAGCTTCATGCCGAGGAGTGCGTGGGGAAGTTCGGGTTCCTCATCGGGCACCTTGCCTATGTCATGGAGCAATCCGGCACGACGCGCCTTCTTGGGATTGAGACCGAGCTCCGAGGCCATGATGGCACAGAGGTTTGCTGTCTCACGTGAGTGCTGAAGTAGATTCTGGCCGTAGCTTGAACGGTATTTCATCTTACCCACCATGCGGATGAGGTCGGGATGGAGACCGTGGATGCCGAGGTCGATGGCAGTGCGCTTACCTGTCTCAACGATTTCCTCCTCGATCTGCTTGCGCACTTTGGCCACCACCTCCTCAATGCGGGCAGGATGGATACGACCGTCGGCCACAAGCTGATGGAGAGCCAGGCGGGCTATCTCGCGACGCACGGGATCGAAGCCTGAAAGAACGATGGCCTCGGGGGTGTCATCGACGATAATCTCAATGCCAGTCGCGGCTTCGAGGGCTCGGATGTTGCGGCCTTCACGACCGATGATGCGGCCCTTGACCTCGTCGCTGTCGATATGGAAGACTGTGACTGAGTTTTCGATGGCTGTCTCGGTGGCAAGACGCTGGATCGACTGGACCACGATGCGCTTGGCCTCCTTGTTGGCAGTCATCTTGGCCTCGTCCATTATGTCATTGATATAAGCCGAGGCAGCAGTCTTGGCCTCGTCCTTGAGTGACTCGATGAGTTTTTCCTTTGCCTCCTCGCTCGAAAGGCCAGAGATGTGCTCCAGGGTGTCCTGCGCAGTACGGCGCAGACGGTCGAGCTCCTCCTTGCGCTGCTCCACTACGGCAGCCTGGGCTTCGAGATTCTGGCGTGTCTGTTCGTTCTCGTTGCGGGCACGTGCATTTTCGCTCTGCTGCTGGTTGAGCTGCGACTGACGCTGCTTGATTTTCGACTCTTCGGCCTGCACACGCTGCATGCGCTGGTTGGCTTGCTTTTCAGCCTCGGTCTTTATGCGTAATTCCTGCTCGCGTGCTTCGAGAAGCTTGTTTTTCATGATGACTTCGGCCTCGCGCTCGGCATCGTCGACAATGCTTTTAGCCCGCGAACGTGCGGTGGATCGCTGCACATATATCAAAATGGCTATACCGATTGCGGCTCCGATGAGCGCGGCACAAATGTAGAATATTATATCCATAACTTGGGATAGGGAATTGGGTAATGAAGTAAATATATAATAAAAAAGCACGTGTCAGACGTAGCCACCTCCTGGCCCACGGCATCCCGCGGGGAGGCATACATACGTTTGAAGCGTGCGTGAACTCGCTATGACGGCTTTCGCCCTTACCACCTGCCATCTCCGGGCTTGCCGGACATGTGGAGCCTGAGCACTCTTGCTCAGAGAGGCGTATCGTGAGAGTCGATCTGAAGGAGCACTCTGTCGAGTGAACTTTCAAGAGCGGCCAGGGTCTTATCGACCCTCTGTGAGGCTTCCTCGGCGCTGAAATATAGCTGGGCGAAACGGAATGTCACCATGGCAAGTATCTCAGACGAGGATTTATCCTCGAATTTCGCTGACCATTTTCGCCAAAGCTCGTTGACGTTTGCCTCGGCTCGTCGCACAATCTCTTCCTCTCCCGGGGGAATGTGAAGATACATGCGTGGCTGGTCGGCGATACGGATTGATATGTTGAGGAGTTTATCAGTCATCAAATGCTTAACTGGTTAATGCACTTGTCGATTTCGCGCACTAATTCAGTCAGGAGGGCGCGGGTTTCTTCAACGTCGCGGTGATCGGGCGATAACACTGAGGCCACTTTGAGATATTCAATCTGCCTGTTGAGGTCAGCTACATTTCGCTGCAGGCCATCAATAGTGGCGTTCAACTCGTCGATCCGGGCATCAGCCCTCAGCTTGGCATTGTGCAAAACCGCATACCGCTCTGCAAGGAGCGCGGCTTTTGACTCAATTTTATCTATGCGTTGCTGAAGATTGCCAGCCATTCCTTTCCAAATTTTCACACAAAATTAAACATTTCCTCTGACAAATGACACACACATTTATGACAATCTCCCTGCACGAAACATTATTTAACATAAATTCCACTAAATGTCATCAATCGTTGAAAACCGAAGAGAAAATATCTCAAAAATATTTTAAACACATTTCTTTCTACAAATCAACATATTACGCCTCCATACACCACTTTTGCAAAAATATTTTTCAAAAAAAGTGATAAAAATATTTGGTCAATTCAAAAAACCGTCGTACCTTTGCATCGCTTTCGACGAGAAAGGGCGCTTAGCTCAGCTGGTTCAGAGCATCTGCCTTACAAGCAGAGGGTCGGGG
>OFFL01000884.1_pt1 | contig 27709 bp, 26 predicted proteins | sample 1521391 | NCBI WGS metagenome assembly OFFL01 (sample SAMEA3504082, study PRJEB24116) | mouse gut metagenome | biome: mouse gut; feature: mouse-associated habitat; material: faeces | place: Denmark | collected 2011
CGCCCCCTCTACGAGAGCCGGAGACTTCGAAAGAAGCCCTCCGGCTCTCTTTTTTTATACCCCTACGCACACATCCGTGCATTGGAGGGATGGGGGAGTCCAGTGCCATCATCCGTTTCTCGGCACAGGGTGAATTTATACACGCGGCGAGTCATCAGCCCACGCACATCACCGTGGGGCACCGTGAAACCTCCGTCCCTCTCCGCCTCAAAACAGCATCCGCCGACAACCGTACTCAACGGTTATCGGCGGATGCGTTTATATGTGACGGAAGTTAATTCTGAGCTATTTTGATCCTTTTATTCGGGCTGTGCTTCCAGTGATTCAGTGACCTTCTGTTCGATGGTTTCTACAGGGGTGGCAGGTGTGGAGACTTGGAGCGGAATACGTACCCAAAGGCGACCTGGTATGAGCCGCCAAAAGAAGTAGGCTGTGGCCCAACGCCAGTCAATTACTGCAACACGTGTGCGCCGGCGTATGGCTTTGATGATGAGAGGTGCAACACGGTCAAGTTCCATTGTCATGGGATATTCCCTGTCAGCTTTTAGAAGTGGGGTGCGAATCCATCCGGGACGGATATCGGTGAAGCTGATATCGAGTGACAGCGTGTTGGCGAGTTGTTCAAGAGCTTGCAGATAGGTCTGTTGGAATTTTTTTGAGGAGGAGTAGCTTGCGAGTTGTCCTATCCCTTTTGTCCCAGCTATGGAGGTTATGGCGGCAATCTGTCCATGTCCTTCGCAGGAGTCACGGAAGTACTTGAATGCGGTGTCTATCATCTGTGTGAATCCGAGTACATTGGTGCGTACGGTGGCTATTTCGTGTTCGGAGTTGAGCGACGGATTCTCGTAGCCTATGCCAGATATGTGGAGATAGATGTCCATCCCTCCGAGGGAGTCGATGAGTGACTTAAGTTGTCTTGGAGCCTCTCGATGGGTGATGTCGATATGTGACCATTCAATCTGTTTCGGGAAACGTGAGCGGAGTTCCTTCATTACGTCGTCCTTGCGTCCGGCTATACCTACGCGCCATCCGGCAGTAGCGTAAATCTCGGCGATGCGGAGCCCGATGCCTGAGGTGGCTCCCATGATGATGATATGTTTCATGTCGGTGTGTATGGTGGGGAAATAAATATTATTGAAAAGTGGGTAAATTGATAATGAGATAACGCGCGGGGCCACAGATTGGTTTAAAAAAATGGCCACCGGTTGTGACCGGTGACCATAGAGGTTAAAATCGCGATGATTTTATGAAGTGATGTGTGACTCGATTATTATTTTACGAGTACTTTGCTTACGTTGTTGCCCTGACGACGGATGTAGAGACCGTTTTCGGGATTGTCAACGCGGATGCCCTGGAGGTTGAAGTATTCAACAGGAGCGTTTTCGTCAACAGTGATGTCAGTGATGGCAGATGAGTCATCGTCAGCGAGTTCGTAAGAGAGACCTGAGAAACGGCCTGTGCCACCTGCTTCTGACATTGTGTAAGTGCCGGCAGCGAGGTTTGACCAAGTCCAGATCCAGAAGTTGTTAGAAGTAGAACCTGCGTCAACTTCTGATTTGTTGGTGCTGGTGAGTGCTGTAACTGAAGAGTCGTAGAGATTAACAGTCTTGTTGTTGCCGGTACGAACGTAAGAGTTAAGTGTAGCGATGGGCTTCTTAACTTCTATGATGAGGGGAGTACGGGTTCCGTCCTGTACGAATTCAGCGCCTGAGAGTTTAGCACGGAGTTCGAACCAAGTGGGGAAGCTGAGTCCGTCAGGATATGTGTAAACGGCTTCGGGGTCTGCGCTTGATGCAGTCTTGCCTGCAGTTGCGTCGAAAACGGTGGTGACTTTGATTGCATCGTTATCAACGATAACAGTGCCAGCGTTTACTAACTTTGCTTCAACTGCGGGATCGTCAACGGGAAGAGCGTTTACCACTACGAGTTCTGCGTTAGCTGTAACTGCGACAGCAGCTACTGCAAGAAGAGTAAAGATTTTCTTCATAAAATGATTTGGTTAAGTAATAAGAAATTAAGTTTGAATGGTATGAATGTCCCTCGAATGAGGGATAAAATACATAAGTCTGAATAAACCGGAATGGTATTATTATATTAATAAGGTGTCTCCTTGACAGGAATTTAAGTCGGAATGGCGTCTGAACGGAATATAAAGTGAATGACGGAAAGGTCTTTTTCCGCATTAACCTAAATTCGGCACAAATTTAAGTTATTTTTAAGAGTTTAGCAAACTTTTTGTAAAAAAAGTGGTAAAGGAGGGAAATAGGACGGTTAGTATCAGTTTCCAGTGGCGGAAGGCTAAGGGTGATGTGGAATATGACAATGGCCATCGCGCGTGGGATGGCCATTGGATGGGTGGGATTGAATGCCGGAATCAGTCGAAAACGCCTTCGATGGATGATTCCTCGGCGTTGTTGTCGGCATCGACAGGCTCGTCGTAGTAGCCGTAGAATTCTTTTTCGCAGAGATTGAAGTCGGCCGGGATATTGAATTTGGCTGACTGTGAATAGTTGAGAGTGGGGTCGGCGTAGACCTTTTTCATGAATCGGCCATAGATGGGGAGGGCCATAGAGGCACCTTGTCCGTAGGCCATGGTGTTGAAGTGGATGAAGCGTTCGTCGCCTCCTACCCATGTGCCGGCCACGAGGTTGGGGGTGAAGCCCATGAACCATCCGTCGGCATTATAGTTTGTGGTACCGGTTTTGCCTCCCATCTCGGCTGTGAGGCCGAAGCGTGAGCGGACACGGTGGGCGGTGCCTTCGTTGACTACGTTGAGAAGCATGGAGAGGATGCGGTAGTAGGCTTTCTCGCTGATTACCTCGGTGTGGCGGGGGGAGAATTCGGAGATGATGTTGCCGTTGTTGTCGGCGATGGCTGTGACGAACATTGGGTCGACTCGCATGCCGTTGTTTGCGAATGCCGAGTAGGCGGTGACCATCTCTTTGACGGAGACGTCGGCCGGTCCGAGACAGAGCGACATTACGGCGGGGAGCTGGGCGGTGATGCCGAAGTTGTGCATGGTGCGCACAAGGGAGGAGGGGGAGAGCTGTGAGATGAGACGTGCGGATATCCAGTTGTTGGAGTTGGTGAGCGCCCATTTCAGGTCGACCATCTCGCCTACGCGTGCGCTGCCGGCGTTGCGCGGTGCCCATGTGCGTCCGGCTTCGTCGGTGATCACCGGCTGTGTGTTGGAGAGGACGTCGCAGGGGGTGAAGCCTTCTTCCATTGCGTAGGTGTAGAGGAATGGTTTGACCGTAGAACCAATCTGTCGACGGCCTGTCGACACCATGTCGTACTGGAAGTAGGAGAAGCTCGGGCCTCCGATGTAGGCTTTGATGTGGCCGTTGAGGGGGTCCATGGCCATGAAGCCTGTGCGGAGGAAGTGTTTGTGGTAGAGGACGGAGTCGAGGGGTGTCATTACGGTGTCTACGCTGCCGGCGTAGGAGAAGACTTTCATCTCGCGCGGTGTGTTGAAAGCTCTGTCGATTTCCTCGCGTGAGGCTCCGGCGCGCATCATCACACGGTAGCGGTCGGTGTTCTTCATCGCGTTGCGTATGAGGTGGTTGCGTCGGATTTCAGAGAGTTCGGCGCGGTCGGTGGTGTAGGGAGCGCCTTTTGTGCCACGCTTCTCGCGGAAGAATGCTGGCTGGAGGCTGGTGCCGAGGTGTTCGGCGACGGCTTCCTCGGCATATTGCTGCATGCGGCTGTCGATGGTGGTGTAGATCTTCAGGCCGTCGTTGTAGATGTCGTATTTCGTCCCGTCGGGTTTGGGGTTTTTCTCTATCCAACCGAAGAGGGGGTTGGTCTCCCAGGCTATTGAGTCGTCGATGTATTTCTGGGTCTCCCATCCGCGGTAGTTGGAGCGTTCGGGCTTTTTGGCGCGGAGCATCCGGCGGAGTTCTTCGCGGAAGTAGGGTGCGATGCCGTCCTTGGCGTCGACGCGGTGGAAGTTGAGAGTGAGGGGGAGGGCCGAGAGGCTGTCGACTTCCTGCTGTGTGAGCTTACCGGCTTTCTGCATCTGCTGGAGCACGACGTTGCGGCGCTGGCGTGTGCGCTCGTTCTGGCGCAGAGGGTTGTAGTAGGCGGGGTTTTTTACCATGCCCACGAGTGTGGCTGCTTCTTCGATGGTGAGATCCTTGGGTGCTTTGCCGAAGTAGACGTGTGCGGCCGATTTGATGCCGACGGCGTTGTAGAGGAAGTCGAACTGGTTGAGATACATTTTGATGATTTCCTCTTTGGAGTAGTAGCGTTCGAGCTTGACGGCTATCATCCATTCGATTGGTTTCTGCATGGCTCTGGAGAGGAGGCCGGAGCTTGAGGGGGAGTAGAGCTGCTTGGCGAGCTGCTGGGTGAGGGTAGAGCCGCCGCCTGCGTTCTTGTTGCCCATGAGGAGTGTCTTGAAGAGGACTCGGCCGAGGCCGCGCATGTCGATGCCGGAGTGTTGCTCGAAGCGCACATCTTCGGTGGAGATGAGGGCGTCGATGACGTGTTGCGACACTTCGTCGAAGTCGGCATAGACGCGGTTGCCTGTGCCTGTGAAGTAGCGTCCGATCTCTTTGCCGTCGGCGGAGTAGAGGACTGAGGCGAAGCGGTCGGTGGGGTTTTTGAGTTCTTCGACGGGGGGCATGTAGCCTATGACGCCGTTGTAGATAAGGAAGAGGAATATGAATATGGCGGCAAAGGCGAGGAGAAAGATGGTCCACATCGTGGCGATGATGCCGCGATGGGTCTTTGGTTTTCTGTCGGTCTTTTTGTCCGGACGGTTATGCGGTTGGGGTGCTTGCTGCATAGTGATATGTTAGTGTTTGGCGTGAGGCCGTAATAAGGCGCAAAGTTAGTGATTTTTTTGCGAAAAGTGTGTAATAAAGGTGCTCGTTTTGCAGCTGTGCGGGGATTTTGTGTGGGTTTCGGCTTGTGGGATCGGGAGGTGGAGGGAGGGTGATCTGGTGAAAAGTGGAGGAGAGAGGAGATGAGTGGTGTGGGCCCGGGGGTCAGCGTTCGGCTCGCATCGGGTTGGTGAGGAAGTCCTGGTAGGCGAGGCGGATGCCTTCGGGGAGCTCTGTGGTGTAGGTCCATCCGAGTGAGCGGGCTTTTGACACGTCGAGGAGTTTGCGTGGTGTGCCGTTGGGGCGTGATGTGTCCCAGAGGATGCGTCCGGTGTAGCCTACGGTCTCTGCCACGAGTTCGGTGAGCTCTTTGATGGTGAGCTCTTTGCCTGTGCCGGCGTTGACGGTCTCGTTGCCTGAGTAGTTGTTCATGAGGAACACGCAGAGGTTGGCGAGGTCATCGACGTAGAGGAATTCGCGCAGCGGTGAGCCGTCGCCCCAACATGTGACTTCGGTGGCGCCTGACTCTTTGGCTTCGTGGAAGCGGCGGATGAGTGCCGGGAGGACGTGGGAGTGCTCGGGATGGTAGTTGTCATTGGGGCCGTAGAGGTTTGTCGGCATGACTGAGATGAAGTCGGTGCCATACTGGCGGTTGAGGAATTCGCAGTATTTCAGGCCCGAGATTTTGGCCAGCGCGTAGGCTTCGTTTGTCTTCTCGAGCTCGGAGGTGAGGAGGCATGACTCGGGCATGGGCTGAGGTGCGAGGCGTGGGTAGATGCATGATGAGCCGAGGAATTCGAGCTTGCGGCAGCCGTTGCGCCATGCGGCGTTGATGACGTTCATCTCGAGCATCATGTTGTCGTACATGAAGTCGGCGAGGGCTGATGAGTTGGCGATGATTCCGCCTACTTTCGCTGCTGCGAGAAATACGTATTCGGGGCGCTCTTTGGCAAAGAATTCGTTGACGGCCTGCTGGTTTATGAGGTCGAGCTCGGCATGTGTGCGTGTGATGATGTTGGTGTAGCCCTGGCGCTGAAGCTCACGGACAATTGCTGAGCCCACCATGCCTCGGTGGCCGGCAACGTAGATTTTTGCGTCTTTTTCCATCGGTGTTTCTGATTGTGTGTGAATTAGATACGAAGACTTTTGGAAGTCGTTGGGATTTCGGGCGCAAAATTACTAAAAATCGCTGTGTGGAGCAAATTTTTGTCTGAAATAGAGACGAGGAGCAGCATAGTAAGGATTTTTGATAATAATTAACAAATAAGTTGGTTTGTAAAGAATATTTATATAATTTTGCAAAGCGATGCCTCGCTTTGGGGCATCGGAAGTGAGTCTATTCACAGGAGATAGACAGGCGGATACACCTCAGGCCCGGGGTCCGGGATCGCGCGGGGTGAGATTCGTGACAAACCTACCAGCCGTCCGCAACTGACCTTTCCTTAATGACGGCGTGACAGACGATTTGTTGGCGAACTATCCGGAATGCTGCGCTACCGCACCGCGGAAGCGAGGGAATGGAAGGTATTGCTTGTACTCAACCTTTGTCATGCACCTTTCTATCAGCTAATAACTTAATCTGAACAGTTTTACACAATCAGCTCTAATGAATATTGTTAATAATCCCGGCGTCGGCGCCAGGATAAAATGGATGGATGCCCTTAAATTATTTGCCATATTGATGGTGATTTGGGGGCATTCAGTGCAACATTTGCTTTCGTCCGACAGGCTTACTGAGCCGGCGTGGCTTTTCATCACATCGTTCCACATGCCGTTGTTCATGGTGATTTCAGGATACTTCGGAGCATCCATTGTCAAGTATAAATTCCGTGACGGTTTCATCAAACGGTTCAAGCAATTGATAGTGCCGGTTATATGCTTCAGTGTCATCGCAATAGCGCTTGGAGTCGACGAATTTTGGGGGGGTAAAAAAACGACCTCAATCAATAGTTTTTGGTTCCTGCGCAGCGCATTTGTCTGCAGCATGCTATATAGCATAGCCTTCTCGACAGGACGCTATCGGAAGGCGGGGGTTATCATCACTCTGCTTATGAGCCAGTGCATACCATTATGGCAAATCAATCTGATGTATCCAAGTTTCTTGTTTGGAGTGTTGGTCCGTAACAATGCCGGTTTTATACTTACTCGGGGCGGTAGCCGTAAGGTGATGCTTATTTCCGGATTGCTGTTCGTGCTGATGCTTGTGCCTTGGATGCAAGGTATTTGTATGAACACTTCGGGGCATGGACTTAGTTTTTCGGCCTTGACTCCTGCGGTGCTGATTGATTATCTGCTAAGGCATTTGGGACGTTTGGCCATAGGGCTTGTGGGAGCAACATTTTTTATCTCGATGTTCTCTTATCTGTCCCACTCTGTACCCTCCTCAAGGATAGGTGACTATATTGTGGCCGAAGGGAAGAACACGCTTGGCGTATATGTGTTGCAGACATTCCTGCTTGAGATGTATCTGAAACAAACTGTCAACTTTGACGGTTATAACCCATGGGTGTTCAATTGCCTAATAGTGCCGCTCATATCCCTGTTGGTTCTTGCGGTATGTCTTTTGCTTATACGGTTGATTCATCTCTCTGCCCCGCTGTCGGCATGCCTGCTGGGCGAGAAACGTGTGGCCAAGCCAAGCCATACATAAACTAATGGACGAAAAAGTGTCGGATTCACAGACGAGTAACAAGAGAATTGTAAAAAATACTCTTTTCCTGTACTTCAGAATGGCCATCATAATGTTGGTCAAGCTTTACACATCGCGTGTATTGCTGGAAGTCCTCGGTGTGGATGACTATGGCGTGTGGAACGTTGTAGCGGCATTTGTTGTGGCATTCTCGTTTATCAGCTCTCCGCTTGTCACCGCCACCCAGCGATTCCTTAATTTCGACATGGGCAAGGGAGGCCATAATCTCAACGCTATTTTTAACATAAGTTTAGAATTGTTTTTTGTGATAGCGGTTGTGGTAGTGATAGTCCTGGAGACTTTCGGATTGTGGTTTGTGAACCATAAGATGAATTTTCCTCCCGGAAGCATGGATGCAGTAAACTGGGTATTTCAATTCACTATTTTCACATTGTTTGTGAATTTATTGCGAATGCCCTATGAGTCGACAATAATAGCCTATGAGCGGATGTCGTTCTATGCTATAGTGAGTTTGGTAGAGGCATTTTTGCTTTTGGCCATAGTGTTTATGCTTAAGATTCATTTTGCCGTAGAAAGCCTCATAGTCTATGGTGCACTTACTTTTATTTCGGCGATACTGATATTTGTTTATTATCAGGTTTATTGCTCGCGGCGTTTTGAGTGTGTGAAGCTAAAATTGTGTTGGGACAAGAACTATCTGAAAGAGATCGGGACATTTTCAGGTTGGAATCTATTCGGGGCATGCTCCTCCATGACAGCAACCCAGGGAGTGAATGTGCTATTGAACATATTCTGCGGAGTGGCAGTTAACGCCGCCTACGGAATATCAATGCAAATTAATAATGCAGTAAGTACTGTGGTTTACAATTTGCAGAAGGCATCTAATCCTCAGATAGTGAAGAGCTATTCATCAGGCGATAATGAGAGGGTTCAGGATTTAGTTAGAAATGTCGGATTATATTCGTTTTTGCTTGTAGTGGCTTTTGCCGTTCCGATGATATTTAACATGAACTATATTCTGCATCTATGGTTAGGAAATAATGTGCCGACATATACATCAATTTTTGCGAGTTTTACCCTTGTGCAGTTCTCAATGATGTGTTTCGGAGGCCCGATGGATACGGCTGTATTTGCCACCGGTAAAATAAAGGGGTATCAGGTGACTCTGAGTATCATCATCATGCTCAATGTGATATTTGCCTACCTTGTCCTTGCGTTGGATATGGTGCCTTACTGGGTTATGGCTGTCAAGTGTGGTGTAGAGGGCTTTATTCTGTTTGCAAGGGTAGTCTATATGAAAAAAATGATAGGGTTGGATATCTGTTCCTATATAAGGAAGGTGTTTGGTCCGATTAGTGCCATTTTAATAATTATTTTAGCAGGAATGTATGGCATTGATAGATTGACAGCCGGCTGTGGCGGATTAGAAAAACTTTTAAAGAGTACCGGATTGTTTATTCCGATATATATATTGAGCGTTTGGCTATTTGCTTTTGATTCAACTCAAAGACTCAAGATTAAGAAGATGTTTAAATCCAAATTTATGCATGGATGACATAATGTAGGCCAAATGTGATAGGATTATTATTAAATTTGAAATACAGAAGAATAGCTAATGAATGTTGAGTACTATACATCGAAAGGCATATCAAAATTGAGTGTGCTGTCAATGATGAAATTATTGGTATTCACGATAATATATAGTCCGTTATACTATATATTAGTATGGTGGCACTACTTTTTGGCAAGATCGTGTAAGCATAATTACAAGTATGAAGTCTCGTTATGTCTGATATTTAAAAATGAGGCCAAATATCTGAAAGAATGGTTGGACTATCATATATTAATAGGAGTTGACCATTTTTATCTGTATAATAATAATTCAGATGATGGATATGCCGATGTGTTAGCTCCGTATATTGAAAAAAAAATTGTCACATTGGTGGATTTTCCATTCAAGTATGCTCAGTTAAAGGCTTATAATGACTGTTATGAGCAAAACAAGAAGGAAACCCATTGGTTAGGATATATTGACGCGGATGAATTTGTCAATATTAGGGATTGCAATAATATTAAATCCTTTTTGATGAAATATGGGAAATTTCCGGCAGTAACGTTCAACTGGAGGATGTTTGGAACTTCTGGTCATATATTTAGACCGGATAAAATGGTAATAGAGGCTTATACATCGTGTTGGCCATGTCTGACTTCCACCGGAAAGACATTCATCAATAATGACTATGATTTTAATGAGATATCAGTTCATTGGCATACTGCAAAATTTTGTGGGATAAAACTATTCCCTGTCAATTTGTCAAAGATAATTTCAATTCACAATAAGTCATTAATTAACTCAGCAGTTGCATCCAAGGGTTATCTTAACCACTATTGGAGCAAATCATTGAGTGAATATGTGTATAAGGATTATGTGAAGGGAGATGTGGCGTCGAAGGAACTTGAAAAAAGGAAGACTGAAGGAAATCGCTTTTTGTCACATGAGCTAAATAACTCAGATAAGGATTATTCTATTCAAAGATGGCTCACACCTTTAAAACGCGAAATTGAGAATCTGTCCAATGAAGCAATAATAAACAAATTGAAAAAGAGAGAAAAATAAAATGGAGGTCTATTTAATACCGTTAATTCTCTGTTTCTTCTGCTCAATTTCCTATGATATAAATGGGAGAGCGGGAGGTAGACCGAAATTTGGCGATAAATTTTGGTGGGGATTTCTGTTTGTATACCTAACTGCCTTATTAGGACTTAGATTTGAGGTAGGGGGAGATACTATTATGTATATGGGTGAGTTTAAATGGGCTCAGGATTTGGACAGCTATACATTTATTTCAAAGAACCGATTCGAACCTTTCTATAATCTTTTGGTAGCTGTTTCAAGGAGTCTGTCGAAAGAGTTCTACGTGTTTCAGATTATACACGCGCTGATATTTAATACGCTATTGTTTATATTTTTGCAACGTTCCACCAGGTATAAGTACACGGCCCTGCTATTTGCCTTTATGATATGCTATTATTATTATGGCACTGAAATCTTGCGTGAGACATTGGCAATCATGATATTTATGTTCAATTACCAGAATCTGGTGAAACATAGGTGGATTATTTATTATTTGGGTGTCACATTGAGCTGTCTGTTCCACATTTCGGCTGTCATATTGATAATACTTCCGTTTTTGACATGGTTAAAGTTGGACGCTAGATTTATTTTATTAATTGCTTTAGCCGGACTAAGTGTATTCTTTTTAGATCAGATGTTTGCATTATTCAGCGATATCGAGGCATTAAGTAAAAAAATTGAGTCCTATGAGAATGATAAATCCCATGGAATGTTGGCCGACAGTTTGTCATTTTTGAGAGATTTTCTTTTTCCATTGGTATTTTGCTATGTCGTGAAATTTAAGACACCGATAAAATTACGCTATGAGAATATGATTTTAGTTATGGTGTTGCTTGGATTATGTGCATTGTTTAATCCTATCATATTTTCACGATTCTGTAATTATTTTAAATTATTCCTGGTAATAGCGATATCTGATGCCTTCTGTGAACTTATACGACGGAAGAAGATTCTATTAAAACAGTATGCGATAATTCTTTTCACCGGAGTAGCCATAACTTATGGAACATATTACTGGACATATAACACATGGCGGTTGTGGATTCCGTATCATTCGATATTTGATCCGGTAAAAGAGGACAGGGATATATTTAATGTGCATTAACAACAGCAAGCAAATGAAAGTAAGTGTCATTATCCCCAATTATAATCATGCCCCCTATCTGAAAGCGAGGATTGACAGTGTGTTGAATCAGAGCTATCAGGATTTTGAGGTCATCATACTCGATGATAAGTCGACAGACGATAGTGTCGATGTCATAGAAAGCTACCGGGGCAATAAGCGGGTGAGCCACATAGTGCTGAATGAGGAGAACAGCGGTTCGACTTTCAAGCAGTGGCAAAAGGGATTTTCACTTGCCAGGGGTGAATATATATGGATAGCGGAGAGCGATGATGTGGCTCATCCTAAGTTCCTTGAATACCTGATGCGAGCCATTGACGGTGATGAAGATGTGGTTATGGCTGTCTCGCGTTTGCAGATTATCAATGAGAAAGATGAGAAGGGGGCTGTGAAGGGTGTGTCCTACATACCGGGTACATATAGTGATATTCCTGCCGATAAGTGGGATAAATGCTGTAACCGTTGGAGTGGGGATGAGTTTGTGAAGAATTGCCTGCTCATGGGTAATCGTCTGCTCAATGCCAGCAGCATGATTTTTAAAAAGTCGGCGCTTAAAGGGTTGCCGTTGGACTATATGGAACTCAAAGCTTCGGGTGACTACCTGTTTTATATAGAGCTCGCCATGAGAGGCCGGGTGGTGGAGGTGCCGATGGCTTTGGACTATTTCAGACGTCACAGCGGCACTGTGTCTCCTAAACTTACGGCTTCGGGGGTACAGTTTAAGGAGGACCTGAAAGTGTTTCACCGTCTGCAGAACCTTGGGATAACTTCCGGACGAATGATAAATAAGGTGGTGGGATTCCGCCTTTGGCAGATAATGCACTGCGACTGCTTCAATAGCGAGGATATCAGAAAAGAGGTTGAGTCGCTATGGCGTAATGAAGTGTCATGTCCGGGACTCAGTGTGATGGCTTACATATGGACAGGTGGAATGAATAACCTGCGCAGAAGACTATATAAATGATTTTCATAGCATTGCCGATATGAGTAATAATGATAGGGGATTGACCGGTAAGCATGTATGCCTGTTTGCAGAGGCTTTGAGAAACAGGGCAGGCATAGAGCGTATGACCGTGGAGTTGGCCAATATGCTTTCTGAGCTGTATGACGTCACGGTGATACTGATCGACAAGTATGATAAGGAGGCGTCGCCTTACAGACTGAACGAGGGAGTGAGAATCCGTTCGTTGGAGTCGTCGTTCAGGGGACTGAACATAGGTAATATCAAGAGGCTGCGAGGATTTCTGCGTGAGCTGCGTCCGGATGTTGTGATCACTGTGGCCACACCTCTGGTGCGCATCTCGGCTCCGGCCATGGCCGGGATGAACATAAGGCATATATCGTGGGAGCATTTCAATCTCTACGCCGGCTCGAAGGCGGGGAGTGTCTACAAAATGCTCGCCGCGTGGATGGTCGATACGACAGTGGTGCTAACGGAGGCTGACGCATGTGACTACCGGAAGTGTGGCGCACCTCACATCAAAACTATCCCGAATTTTACCTCCATAGGGGTGAATAAACCGTCGGAGTGTACTGAGAAAGTGGTGCTTGCGGTGGGGAGGCATGCCCGGCAAAAGGGTTTTGATATGCTCATAAAGGCTTGGGCCAAGACGGAGGCTGACGGGTGGATGCTGAAAATAGTGGGAAGCGGGGAACTAATGGCCGACCATAAACGTTTAGCAGAAGATGCCGGAGTGGCCGACAGAATAAAGTTTATGGAAGCCACGTCGGATATAGCGAGGGAATTTCAGAACGCATCATGCTTTGTGTTATCGTCGAGGTTTGAGGGATTGGTGCTTGTGCTGATCGAGGCTAAGATGATGGGGCTTCCGTGCATAAGTTTCGATTGCCCCAACAGTCCGCGTGAGGTGATACATGACGGTGACGACGGATGGCTTGTGGAGGCTGAGGATGTCGATGGTCTGGCTGCGATGCTTACCAAGCGACTGGCTGACATGGAAGCTCTAAGGACAGCGGGCCGTAAGGGACATGAAGATGCCATGTCGAGATATAGCCCTGAGGCTGTAAGGAAGATGTGGGTTGAATTGATAAAGTAACAACGTGTTTATTATATGAGAATACTTCATTATATGGCCGGCCTTAATGTCGGCGGGGTGCAATCAATGGTTTATGACCTGATTCACTACACCGTGAAGCAAGGGCATAAGGTGGACATTGCCTCTATCTATAATGGAGACCACGTGGATGATTCTGACTATAAGTTTGGCTCGCTCGGATGCGGGATAATCAAGTCGGGGAGCGCCAACAGGTATAGCTACAAGCATGCTCGTGACTTGGCGAAACTTATGAGGAATTATGATGTGGTGCATATTCATCTGTTTCCGCAGCAGTTTCACGCGAGTATGGCCTACAGACTGCTCAATCATCGCGACAGACCGGTGCTGGTGACAACTGAGCACAGCACATGGAATAACCGACGCGATAAAGGAGTGTTGAAGTATTTCGACCGTTGGATGTATGGAGTATACGACAAGATTGTCTGCATTTCGCCTAAGACTGAGGAGAACCTCAATGAATGGCTTGACTCGAAGAGGCTTAAGAGCAGAATGGTGACTGTGACTAACGGCATTGATCTGGAGCGGTTTGCCGGGGCTACTGACAGGCTTAAGGATTTCGTAAAGGATTATAATCCTGAGAATAAGTATGTGGTCATGGTGTCAAGGATGACAGCTCCGAAGGATCCTGTGACTGTGGTCAAGGCTTTGGCATTGTGCCAGGAGAATGTGCATGCTGTGTTTGTCGGTAGCGGTCCGCTGCTGAAGGATATCGAAGCCACGGCCTCGGATGAGGGACTGAGCGAGAGGGTGCATATCCTCGGAGCACAGCGCGATGTGAGCGGGATAATCAAAGGTTGCGACATAGGAGTGTTGTCGACACATTGGGACGGATTCGGTCTGTCGGCCGCCGAAGGAATGGCTGCGGGAGTGCCTATGATCGGGAGTGATGTGGATGGGTTGCGCGATGTCATAGGCAACAAGGATTTGTGTTTCCCGGTGGGTGACTATGAGAAACTGGCCGGTATCATAACCAGCCTGCTCTCGTCGAATGAATACTATGAGTCGATGAAAAAGAGGGGTGAGGAGCATGTGCAGCAGTTTTCATCAACGGTGATGGGCGAAAAATATTTAAAAATATACTCTGATTTGATTCAGGAAAAGGAGCGGAAATCGGGAAGGAAGCAGAAATGAATTTATCTTAATTGACTTAATATAAAAAGTAATAAAGAAAATAATGATAGTATGATTGATTTTGGATTGGTGTCGGTTATTATGCCTTCGTATAATTGTGGCAGATTTGTTGGCGCAACCATCGATTCGATAATAGCACAAACCTACGAGAATTGGGAACTGTTGATCACGGACGACGGATCGACAGATGACTCGATGAGTATTATAAGACAGTATGCTTCCCGGGATCCAAGGATAAAGGTGTATTCCCTGGATGGAAATTATGGTGCGGGTGTGGCCCGGAATAATTCCATCAAGGAGGCTTCGGGAAGGTATATAGCTTTTTGTGACAGCGATGACCGCTGGTATCCTGAGAAGTTGGAGAAGCAGCTGGCGTTTATGGCGGAGAAGGGGTGCTGTTTGAGCTATACGTCGTATATGACTTGCGATGAGGAGGATGAGTTGGTGGGGATTGTGAATTGCCTGCCTGCAATAGGTTACAGGCAGATATTGCGGGATAATGGTATCGGATGCCTGACGGCGATATATGATGTCGGGAAGATCGGGAAGAATTATTTCCAGGAGATCAGGAAACGGCAGGATTGGTGTCTCTGGATCTCGATAATAAAGGCGCATGGCACGGCTTTGGGTTTGCGGGAACCGTTGGCATATTACAGGGTGAGGAGCAATTCTGTGTCATCGAATAAGGTGGCGCTCCTGAAATGGAATTATCAGGTGTACCGTAATCTGGGATATGGCCCGGTGTCGTCGGGCGTTTTGTTGGGCGGGTATTTTCTGCCGTACTATGTCTATAAGAAGGTTAAGCAAAAACGTGATTTTCGAAATATAAAATAAGGATATGAAAATTGTATTGATTGGGGCCAGCGGTTTTGTTGGCACTAGAATAATAAATCTGCTGAAGGATGAGGGAGGCTATGACATGAAGAATGTCGATCTGCTCCCGAGCCATTTTTTTAATGACATCACTACCATCGGTGATGTGCGTGATCAGAAGCAGATGGATAAGGAGCTGGCTGGCGCTGACCTGGTGATTCTGCTGGCTGCGCAGCACAGGGATGATGTGAGCCCTACGTCGCTCTATTATGACACTAATGTGGGTGGCATGGAGGTCACGCTCCGGGCGATGGAGAAGAATGGGGTGAAGAGAATCATCTTTTTTTCGTCGGTAGCTGTGTATGGGCTGAATAAGGTTAATCCTGACGAGAATCATCCTGCGGATCCGTTTAACCATTACGGTAAGTCGAAGTGGCAGGCTGAACAGGTGTTGCAGAGGTGGTATGAGTCTCATCCTGACTGGAATATCGATGTGATACGCCCGACGGTGATTTTCGGGGAGAGAAACCGCGGGAATGTGTATAATCTGCTTAAGCAGATTTCTTCAGGAAAGTTTCTGATGGTGGGTAAGGGCTTGAATAAGAAGTCGATGGCTTATGTGTGGAATGTGGTGGCTTTTGTGAAGTATATGATTGATAATGTCACCGAGGGGTATAATGTGTTTAATTATATCGATAAGCCTGACAATAATATGAATCAGCTGGTGTCGCATGTGAGCGCTGTGCTGAAGAAGAATATCCCGGCCACGCATTTCCCTTATTGGCTTGGCATGATGGGGGGATATTGTTTTGACGTGCTGGCTAAGGTGACGGGTAAGAAGCTGACGGTGAGCTCTGTGAGGGTGAAGAAGTTCTGCGCCACCACTGAGTTTGATGCCAGGAAGGTGCATTCGTGTGGCTTTAAGGCTCCTTATACGTTGGATGAGGGTCTGGCGCGCACGCTTGAGTTTGAGTTCGTGCATCCACGCACGGATGATATTATCTTTAAATCGGAATAAATAAGCTAAATATATATAGATTTTTATGAATATAGCTATTGTCGGGACAGGGTATGTCGGGCTGGTGTCCGGGGCCTGTTTTGCGGAGATGGGTATCGATGTCACTTGTGTGGACATTGACCAGAATAAGATAGACCGGCTTCTGAGGGGTGATATCCCTATCTATGAGCCGGGTCTGGATGACCTGGTGAAGCGCAATGTGGAGGCCGGGCGTCTGCATTTCACCACTGATCTGACTACGTGTCTCGATGATGTCGAGGTGGTGTTTTCGGCTGTGGGGACTCCTCCTGACGAGGATGGGTCGGCTGACCTGAAGTATGTGCTGAATGTGGCGCGCACGTTTGGCCGGAATATCAAGAAGTATACTATCCTGGTCACTAAGTCGACGGTGCCTGTGGGGACTGCCCAGAAGGTGAAGGCTGCTATCCTTGAGGAGCTTGATAAGCGCGGGGTGGATGTGGAGTTTGAGGTGGCTTCTAATCCGGAATTCCTGAAGGAGGGGGCTGCGATAAAGGATTTCATGTCGCCTGACCGCGTGGTGGTGGGTGTGGAGAGCGAACGCGCCAAGAAGGTGATGACGAAGCTCTACCGTCCGTTCCTGACAAATAATTTCCGTGTCTATTTCATGGATATCCCTTCGGCTGAGATGACTAAGTATGCGGCCAATGCGATGCTTGCCACCCGCATTTCGTTCATGAATGATATTGCCAATCTGTGTGATCTGGTGGGGGCTAATGTGGATATGGTGCGCAAGGGTATCGGCACTGATGCGCGCATCGGCTCGAAGTTTCTTTATTCGGGGTGTGGCTACGGGGGGTCGTGTTTCCCGAAGGATGTGAAGGCTTTGGCCCACACCGGGCGTGAGCATGGTTATGTGATGGGGGTTATCGAGGCTGTGGAGGCTGTGAACGAGCGTCAGAAGTCGATCGTGGTGGAGAAGCTTGCTCGGCAGCTCGGCGGTGACCTCAAGGGGAAGACTATAGCTTTGTGGGGGCTTGCCTTTAAGCCTGAGACTGATGATATGCGCGAGGCTCCGGCTCTGGTGATCATCAAGAAGCTGATCGAGGCAGGTGCGTCGGTCAAGGTGTATGATCCGGTGGCTATGGATGAATGCCGCAGGCGCATAGGTGATGTGGTGACTTATGCCAAGGATATGTATGAGGCGATAGTCGATGCCGATGCGCTGGCTCTGGTGACTGAATGGAAGTCGTTCAGGGTGCCTTCGTGGCCTGTGATGCGAAAGGTGATGAGGGAGCCGGTGATCGTCGACGGCCGCAATATCTATGATAAGGATGAGGTGATTTCGGAGGGATTCCGTTACAGCGCCATTGGTAAGTGACGGCCATAATGGGTGTGGGAGAGAAGGTGATTGATTGCCATTAAATTAACGAATAATTCTTATATATGAAAGGTATTGTATTGGCCGGCGGAAGCGGCACTCGTCTGTATCCTATCACCAAGGGGGTGAGCAAGCAGATGCTTCCCGTGTTTGATAAGCCCATGATTTATTATCCGATTTCGACCTTGATGCTCGCCGGGATCCGTGAGATATTGATTATCTCTACGCCACATGATCTGCCGGGGTTCCAGCGTCTGCTTGGCGACGGAAGTGATTATGGGGTGAGGTTCGAGTATGCCGTCCAGCCTTCGCCTGACGGCCTCGCTCAGGCTTTTATCATCGGTGAGAAGTTTATCGGTGACGATTCGTGCTGCCTGGTGCTCGGCGACAATATTTTTCATGGCAACGGTTTCACGCAGCTCCTGCGTGAAGCTGTCGCGACGGCTGAGAATGAGTCGAAGGCCACGGTGTTTGGCTATTGGGTGAGTGACCCGGAGCGTTACGGTGTGGCTGAGTTTGACAAGGATGGCAATTGCCTGAGTATAGAGGAGAAACCTGAGCACCCGAAGTCGAATTATGCGGTGGTGGGGCTCTATTTCTATCCCAACAAGGTTGTTGAGGTGGCTAAGGGTATCAAGCCTTCGGCCCGCGGGGAGCTTGAGATCACGACTGTCAATCAGCAGTTTCTTGATGACAAGGAGCTGAAGGTCAAGACGCTTGGCCGAGGATTCGCATGGCTCGACACCGGAACTCACGATTCGCTTTCGGAGGCTTCGACTTATATCGAGGTCATTGAGAAGCGCCAGGGGCTCAAGGTGGCTTGTCTGGAGGGGATAGCTTACCGTAAAGGGTGGATTTCGCGTGAGAAGATGGCAGAGATTGCCAAGCCGATGCTTAAGAATCCCTATGGGCAGTATCTGCTCAAGGTGATCGACGAGCTTGACCGAACTGAAAATCCTAATCTGGAGTAGGTCCGGCCGCATCCCAGGATGGTGTTGCCTGTTGGCGACGTGGCCTGGAGAGGTATAAATGTGCGGTAGGACTGTTTAGCATATACAAAATTGATTTATGGAAGTAATCAAAACTGAAATTGACGGCGTGGTGATCATCGAACCGCGTATATTCAAAGATGCTCGCGGATATTTCTTTGAGAGCTATTCTAAAAAGGAGTTTGACGAGAAAGTCAGACATGTGGATTTTGTGCAGGATAACGAGTCGATGTCGACACGCGGTGTGATGAGAGGACTGCATTTCCAGCGTCCTCCTTATACACAGAGCAAGTTGGTGAGGTGTGTCAAAGGTCGCGTGCTTGACGTGGCTGTGGACATCCGCAAGGGGTCGCCTACCTACGGAAAGCATGTGGCGGTTGAGCTTTCGGAGGATAATCACCGTCAGTTTTTTGTTCCCCGCGGTTTCGCGCATGGCTTTGCCGTGTTGTCGGACGTGGCGGTGTTCCAGTACAAGTGTGACAACTATTATGCTCCACAAGCCGATGGCGGCATATCGATTGCCGACGAGTCGCTCGGGATTGATTGGATGATTGATCCGGCCGAGGCCATATTGAGCGATAAGGATCTTAAACATTGCGTTTTGGCAGATTTCGATTCGCCGTTTGATTACAGTATTGACTTATACGCAGAATAAATATCTATGAATATACTCGTTACAGGAGCAAACGGCCAGTTGGGCAACTGCTTGCGAAATGCCGCTGCCTCGAGCCGGGACAATTACATATTCACCGATGTGGCCGAGCTTGACATCACCGATGCGGCAGCTGTGGCCGGGATGGTGAAAGAGCATGACGTGAAAGTGGTGATTAATTGCGCCGCCTATACTAATGTGGAGAAGGCTGAGGATGATGCGGAGTTTGCTGAGCTCCTCAATGCCGGAGCTGTCAGGAATCTTGCTGAGGCTGTGAAAGAGAATGACGGGGTGCTTGTGCATGTGTCAACCGACTACGTGTTTGGTGGAAATCTCGGCAACACCCCGCGCAATGAAAGCGAGCCTGTCAATCCGACAGGTGTCTATGGCGTGACCAAACTTCACGGCGAGGAAGCCATCGCTGAGTCAGGCGTGAAAGCCGTTGTGATCCGTACGGCATGGCTATACTCGGAGTATGGCAAAAACTTCGTGAAGACCATGCTCTCGCTCACGGCCGACAAGCCGGCCTTGAAAGTGGTGTTTGACCAGGCCGGTTCTCCTACCTATGCCCAGGATTTGGCCGACGCGATTTTCAACATTGTGGAGTCACGCAGCTATGAAGGGAATGAGGGGGTCTATCACTATTCGAACGAGGGGGTGTGCTCGTGGTATGATTTCACGAAAATGATAGCGGAGTATGCCGGACATGCAGCATGTGACATTCAGCCATGCCATTCTGACGAGTTTCCCTCCAAGGTGATTCGCCCGGCCTATTCTGTGCTTGATAAAACAAAGTTCAAAGAGACATTTGGCCTTAAAGTGCCCTATTGGACTGAATCGTTAAGAAAATGTATTAAGAATCTAAAATGAAACGCACTATCATCATAACCGGTGGCGCCGGTTTCATCGGTAGCCATGTGGTACGACTTTTTGTGAACAAGTACCCCGATTACCATATCATTAATGTGGATAAGTTGACCTATGCCGGTAATCTCGAGAATCTTACCGATGTAGAGAATATGCCTAACTACACATTCGTCAAAGCTGATATCTGTGACTTTGACCGGATGCTCGACCTCATGAAGGAATATACCGTTGACGGCATTATCCATCTGGCTGCTGAAAGCCATGTGGACCGGTCGATCAAAGATCCGTTCACGTTTGCCAAAACAAATGTGATGGGTACGCTGTCACTCCTTCAGGCAGCAAAGGTGTATTGGGAATCTCTTCCTGAGAAGTATTCCGGCAAATTGTTCTACCATATCTCGACCGATGAGGTGTATGGCGCGCTCGAGTTGACAGCCCCCGAGGGGATCGACTCCCCGTTTACCACTGCAGCCTCTTCGGAGCATCATCATGCTTATGGTGAGGAATTTTTCCTTGAGACCACAAAATACAATCCTCATTCGCCTTATTCGGCGTCAAAAGCATCGAGCGACCATTTTGTGAGGGCCTATCATGACACTTACGGAATGCCTACGATTGTGACCAATTGCTCAAACAATTACGGCCCTTATCAGTTCCCCGAAAAACTGATACCGCTTTTCATCAACAATATACGTCACCGCAAGGCTCTCCCGGTGTACGGAAAGGGTGAAAATGTGCGTGATTGGTTATATGTAGTGGATCATGCACGTGCTATCGATTTGATATTCCATGACGGTAAAGTGGCGGAGACATATAACATAGGCGGTTTTAACGAATGGAAAAATATTGACATCATCAAGGTGATAATAAAGACCGTTGACCGTCTTCTCGGTAATCCTGAGGGGCATTCATTGGATTTGATAACCTATGTCACTGACCGGGCCGGGCATGATTTACGTTATGCCATAGATTCGCGCAAACTTCAGTCGGAACTTGGCTGGGAGCCATCTCTCCAGTTTGAAGAAGGAATTGAAAAGACCGTGCGTTGGTATCTTGATAATGAGGAATGGATGAACCGTATCACCTCAGGTGAATATGAAAAATATTACGAGTCAATGTACAAAGACCGTTAGGCCATAACCCCTGAATAAGGTAAAGCATAGACCCCGGCATGCAACCGCGTGCCGGGGTCTATGCTTTTATGTCATTGGACGTGAAGGATTTATTCTATCACTCCACGACGCAACCGGTCAATGGCAGCTGTATAGGAGGGAATCTTAGTGGCTTTTTTGATTAGTTTGGCATTTTTACGGCCTATCTCCACTATCAAGTAATCCCAAAATGGTTTGATTTTTGAAAGAATCTGCGAATCTCCGCAAAGCTGTTGGCAATAATGGTCGTAGACCGCATCGTGGAGTGCTATCACTCGAGGAAGCCTTGCCTCAAATGATAGTTCATTACCTGTTCTCCATTCCTCGATCAGTGATGGTCGGCTCAACAGTCCGCGTCCGATCATTATGCCTGAGATTGTCGGATAGGACTGATGCACTCGCTCTATGTCGGCCGGGGTGAGGATGTCTCCGTTGAAGATGATGGGATGGTGGATTTCGGAGAGGAATTTGTCCAAGGGCTCGATGTGAAGACTTCCGCCATACTGCTGTGTGGCAATGCGCGGATGGATGGTGATGTGGTGGAGAGGGATGTCATTGAGTATCGGGGCTATCTCTTGCCATTCGGATGGAGAGGTCGCTCCGAGTCGCATTTTTATGGAATAACTGATGTCGGAGTCTCTTTTGATCATGTCGCCGACCTGGCTGAACATGTCAGATCGGCCAATCATACCTGCTCCACGTCCTTTCTTGACCTGTGGGGTGAAAGGACACCCCATATTTATGTCGATATTAGTGAATCCTTCCTGCTTTATCCTGTCGGTAAGGGTGCGGAATTCATCCACATCCTTAAATATTATTTGAGGGATAAGCTGATGGTTGGAATTAAGCGGTGAGGTTATGTCCCTTATGTCGCGTGGACGCACTTCGCCGTGGTCAATCCGCAGGAAGGGTGAAAAGTAAGCGTCCGCTTGACCTTGGCAGCCATATATAGCTGCATGGAAGTGTCTGAAGGGTGCCTCGGTAAACCCTTGCAGAGGCGCGGCATAGATAGAAAATCGGTTATCCATGCTGTAAAGTTACAAAAACTATTTTGATTTGCAGTAAGTGACGCTGAAGGAGGTAATCTTCAACTTTACTTGTGATGGTAGTGTTATTCCCTAAAGATGTTTACACTATGAGATATTGGGTATTCACAAGTAAACCTGCACATTTTGATATGGCATCGGCTCTGGTGCCCGGCGAGACTCTCGACTGGCCGACATTCTCACGATTTAAATTTGAGGTAGGGGACCTCGTGTTCATATATGCTTCCAACCCGGTAAGTCAGTTGATAGGGAAGCTTGAAATTGAGGATAATAACCTTGATTTCAGCAATGCAGATCCTCGCAATGATTTGCGTAAGTGGCCTAAACACCATTCATATATTCCATGGATGCGTCTGAGGGTGCTTCAGAGTGCGCCTGTGCCATTCAAACCGTTACAAAGAGGAAGCTTGTATTATTATACAGAATTTAAGCCTTCGCCCTATCCGAAGCTCCTGCATAAGGGTGAAATAGAATATGTGATAAGGGCATTCGATGAGGCAATGACTTATAAGGCAGATATGGTGAAATATGAAGGAGGAGTTAATCCTGAAGCTCTTTCGAGAGTGACGAGAGGCGAGATTCTACATGAGACAATTAGTCTTATCAAAAATGGTCGTATCACCTCACTGGATTTTTCTCTCGCTGATGATACATTGACAGTAAGTGTTGAATTGGCTGACGGCACGAAAGGCCCTGACTTACGTTTCACCGGCATAGTAAGAAGCCATTGGACGTATGATAAAAAAGATTCGCTTATCTCCGGGATTCGTCTTGATGTTGAGGACACCTACTTGTCAGTGCATATTGATGGGGCTGACATTGAAATCCTCGCCAAAGCTCTTCGGGTGGATTAATGCAGCCCCATGAATGAGATGGAACCGCATGGCCAACTCGACATTGGTTGACCATGTGGGTGATATTTATTTAGATGAGTAGAGGGATTTAGCCAGATTGGCTACATTTTCTACTCCCGGCAGGTCGGGATAGGCAGCAATCAGAGCCGATGAGAATGAATTGGCATCAAGTGATGAATCACGGAGCTCTTTGACCTTTTTCAGGTATTCAATGAGAAATTTCACATCGTCAACTGTGGCCGGTGAACCATGGCTTCCTACGAAGAGATTGGCTTCGGTTGCCAAGGCTGCTTCAAGCTCGGCGATTCGGGCGTCGACCCCTTCTGCTGTGTCAGCATACAGTGTGTTGATATGTGCTTGAGCAGGTGCAAAGTGCATGTATACCACGTCTTTGCCTATAACAATGTCTGCTCCGGGAAAATCGTTGGATGCACCTCTCAGGAATGTGAAAGGCACTCCGGCAAGAGTGACTGTCGAACCGAATTTGACCTCTTCAGTTTTGCCGGTTGGGAGCGCTACGATTGCGTCGCCATATTGTTCGGCAAAATGTGACATCATTCCGCTGTACTGAGGGCCTTTGAATACCTCAGTCATTCCTTCGGGAACAAGGAGAATATTATCTCCGGTGTTGCCAAGATGGAAGTCCGAGATGCGGTGCGCCACAGGCTTTCCGATTGAAGATAGATATTTGTCAAATGATTCGGCATTTACTTTGAACAATGGTTGTTCCATAGTAACGAGAGAGTCGATACCCTCCACTATGAAGCTTGCATCGCCCATTTGATCGCCTGACAGATAGATGTGAAGTTTGTACGAGCCAAAATCATGCACGTCAAATTTGCCGACGAGTGAACAACAATCGGTTGTAGGGGTTGCCAAATCAGCAGAGCAGCAGTTGTCCTGTGCTGAGGCTGTAGAGCAGAAGATGAATGCTCCTACGGTCATTAAAGCTAATTTTCTCATTTATTTTCCAGTATTTTTAGGGTTGATTAGATGTCAGAATTCAAACGATTCGAGTTTCATTTCTGCGAGAGCGTGCATCTTAGGTGATTCGAGTTTGAATACACTGCTTGCTTTGTGAGCGTCAAGGGCCAATTGGTCGCGCCACGTCTCACATATCATCAGGACATCGATGTTTGTTGCGCTCTCAAATATATCGTATGCGATGCATCCATCCTGCTTTCTGGATGCTTCTGTCAGCCTTTTTGCAATGGCGAGAAGCTCTCCCTTATGTTGGGGGGTGACTCGTATAAAACAGTTTAGTCGTATCATAAAATGTTGGTTGGGTTGTTTCAATCAGATTAGATGAGTTGCTGATTTTGTGGTTGCGTATATAGTTAATATCCAGTAATGCTAACTTTTCGACAGTGTAAAATTACATGATGATTTAACGTCGTGCAAGAGGTGTGGATTAAGATAGTTACTGACATTGATGTTAGTAATGTTGACTGAGTGCAAGTTGTGTGGGCTGGAAATATCAACCATTTAGATTGTTTAACATTTATCTGATGTATGCTGCAAAAAAAGCTGCAAGTCGATGACTTACAGCTTTTTACGCGGAAAGACAGGGATTCGAACCCTGGGTTCCCGTAAGGGAACAACGGTTTTCGAGACCGCCCCGATCGACCACTCCGGCATCTTTCCTTTAAAATAACAGTCAGGATAATGGTGTCCTGTTTGCGCCACAAAGGTAGAAATTTTTTTTCATTCATGGCGCGATTTTTTATAATTTTTTTACCTGATGGATAACCGATGGATGAGAATTTCTGTGTATCTTTGTCAGGTTATGGCAAAATTTCAAGTCTCTATATTAGGATGTGGTTCCGCTACCCCTACCGCCCGGCATCAGCCATCGTGCCAGGTGGTGGATTTCCGTGACAAGTTGTTTATGGTGGACTGTGGGGAAGGTGCCCAACTGCAATTCAGACGTCTGGGATTGAAGTTCTCGCGCCTTAATCATATTTTCATTTCACATCTCCACGGTGATCATTTGTTCGGGTTGCCCGGTCTGTTGTCCACCATGGCCCTCCATGAGGTGAGCGGGTCAGTAACAATCCATGTGTTCCGTGATGGTGCCCGACTGCTTAAAGAGTGGATGGATTATTTTAACCGGAATTCACCCTTTGAAATTATCTATGATGTGATAGAGGAGGGTGAACGCCGGATTGTTTATGAGGATTCGGGTCTGACAGTAGAGACATTCCCTCTCTATCACCGTACACCTTGTACCGGGTATATCTTCAGAGAAAAACCAAAGTTGAGGCATCTGAAGGGTGATATGATCAAGTTTTACTCAGTGCCTGTGGCGCAGCTTCAGGCTATCAAGGAGGGGGCTGACTTTGTTACTTCTGACGGCAGAGTGGTCCCGAATGCCCATCTGACAAGTCCGGCTGACCCATCGGTGAGCTATGCCTATTGCAGTGACACACTGTTTGACAAGCGTGTCGCGGAGGCTGTCCATGGGGTCGATACTATTTATCACGAAGCGACCTATGATGATTCGCTTGCCGACAAGGCTCGGGAGCGAGGGCATTCAACATCACGCCAGGCGGCGCAGATTGCCGAAATGGCCGGAGCGAAGAGGCTTATCATAGGCCATTTTTCCAAGCGATATAACAGCGAGGAGATTCTTCTGGAACAAGCCAAGGAGGTGTTCCCGGAGGTGATACTTGCTAATGAGGGGCTGCGTGTGGACTTGATATGATGCATCTTCTGAAGAATGATATGACCGCCCATATTACTTAAATAATGTGAAAAATTCGTTGACGCATGTAACTTTTTCATGTTTTGCGCGTCATATAAGTGTATTCACTTCATGCAGAATACATAAATACGAATTAATTAAAGAGCTTCCAAACGGAATCGTGTATAAAAGGACGATAACGAAACAAGAAAGAGGACATGTCGAGATGACAAGGTCCTCTTTCTTGTTTATATGTGGCTATGTTCAACCGGTTTAGTCTGTCACATCCTCGGTTTTGGATGAGAGGGTGCGTTGAGCAATGAAGTCGGAGAAGGCTTGTTTGTAACTTTCAGATATGGGTATATGCGTTTTGCCAAATACAATCCGGTTACGCTCGATGACCTTGATTTTTGAGATATTTACTATGAATGACCTGTGGACACGCATAAACTTATGTGGAGGAAGTGTCTTCTCAAGAGTCTTCATGCTGATGAGCGTCATGATTGATTTTTCAGCTCCCTCGGTGTAGATTTTCACATAGTCCTTCAGTCCTTCGATATAAAGGATGTCGTTGACATGAATCTGTATGAGCTTATATTCGCTCTTCACTATTATGGTTTCCGAGGCTGCTCCCTGCTGGAATGACGGTTGGGCCTGGACTTGCATATTGGCCCATTGCAGAGCACGATTGGCAGCGTTGAGGAATTCCTCATAGCTGATTGGTTTCAACAGATAGTCGAGCGCGTTGACCTTGAATCCGTCGATGGCATAGTTCGGATAAGCTGTAGTGAAGATTATGCGTGTGGATTTGGGTATTATCTTGGCGAATTCAATGCCGTTGAGCTGTGGCATCTGGATGTCAAGAAATACGATGTCGACTTTGCCCTCAAGGAGTGTGGATATGGCTTCCTTCGGTGAGGAAAATTCTCCAACCAGTTCCATGAAGGGGGTCTTTGTTATGTAAGAGGCAATTAGGCCCGAGGCAAGGGGTTCGTCGTCAATGACGCAGCAACGTAATGTCATGAGTTATATGGATTAAATGGTATGGATAGCGGTTGGTTGTCTAATTGTATGGTGAGGTCCACTATATAGCGTTCAGGAGTGACTTTTACGGAGAGAGTGGCATTGTCGCCGTAGAGGAGTGCGAGGCGGCGTTGGAGGTTTTGCATGCCGATTCCGCCAGCCGGATTCTGTGTCCCGGTTGAGACCGGGATTTCCTCGGTGGCAATACCGTTGGATGTGTGGCATGTTATAATGCCGTCCTTGGCGGTTATGGATATATCTATAGGGAAGCATGGCATTGGGTGAACACCATGCTTGAACACATTTTCAATTATGGTGATGAATAGAAGGGGGGCGATGGTTAAGTCCTTACAGTTGCCGGCATCGAGATTGACGTTGAGAGGGAATGCCGGGTTGAGGCGTAGACGCATCAGCTTGATGTAATTGTCAATGAAGTCAATTTCCTGTTCAACTGTCACTGTGGCCGGACTGTCATACAGGACAAATCGCAGAAGCCGGCTGAGTTCATGGATGGCTCCTTGGGCTTTCTCCGGAGAGATAGCTATGAGGGCGTATATGCTGTTGAGTGTGTTGAAGAGGAAGTGGGGGTTTAATTGGCTCTTAAGATTTTTCAGTTCCTCTTCACGTTGGGCACTTACAAGATCTTTCTGCTGCTGGGCAAGATGCATCCATTTGTCGCTTAAACGCAATGCCACGGCCAGTCCGATGGTGAGCACTATCATTACGATTTCGCGCGAGACGAAGGTGGCCCATCGGGCTATATGTCGGAGTTCGGATGAGTGGGCCGGGTCAACATGGTGCTTACGGATCATCGGCGGTTTTGAATCGCAG
>OFFL01000890.1_pt1 | contig 27574 bp, 25 predicted proteins | sample 1521391 | NCBI WGS metagenome assembly OFFL01 (sample SAMEA3504082, study PRJEB24116) | mouse gut metagenome | biome: mouse gut; feature: mouse-associated habitat; material: faeces | place: Denmark | collected 2011
CCTGCCACAGCGACTCTTGGTTTTTACCCAATTCCTCCAGGTAATCGTAGGAATAAATCCCGCTGTCGTGCCCGTCGCTGAATTTGATTTGCAGAGCATAAGACCCGATGGGAAGAATTTCCAAGATGTCGACATCTCGTTTTCCGACCTGCAGTTTTGCCTGATCGGGGGTATGTCCTTGAACTTCGGCAGAAGGAGAAAAAACTCTTAAAAATTCGAAGGGCAGTTCATAGCGGTCATCCCCGTACTCAATCGCGAGGATCCTGGATTTCTTTTTCAATTCGATACTGGTAGGTAATCTCATACAATCTCCTTTGCGCAAGATTTTAAAGTTAAAACCTTGTTTTTTACCTCTCGTTCTGAAGTTTTCTCCGCAGAAGGGCGCTGACGGATTTGCTTTCTTCTCTTCTGCTTAGGTAAAATGGTTGACTTCGCACCCGTAGCTCATTTGGATAGAGTACTGCCCTCCGAAGGCAGGGGTAGTGGGTTCGACTCCCGCCGGGTGCGCCAATCTACAAGCTCTCTTAAAGCTCCTCATTTACCACCGACTTCAAGATATAGAGCTTGTCGTTCTCTCGAATTTTTTCTTTAAGTTTGAAAGTAACGTGCTCGCCTTTTAAAACTCTTTCTACCGGCTTTTCATCGACGTACGGATTATCAAGCGTGGCGTAAACTGCGCCTGTCGTCGGACCGGTAATAAGAAGTTTGTCTCCGGCATTGAGCTCAGCTGCCTGTACTAAAAATTCGGCTACCTGGGCCTTAGCAAAATACTTAATTCCTTTGCCGGCGTAGATCTTTCTTTCAGTAGCTTGCGAACCGTAGCGATTGCTCCACTCGCCCATTGTTTGGCCGAGATAGTAGCCGCCCCAAAACCCTCGGTTATAAACCGTCGCTAATTGGGCGTCCCAAGCTTTGCTGATTTCCTCATTCCATTCGCCTGTCAGAGCTTGGCGAATCGCCTGATCGTACGCCTCTACTACCGTTCTGACATATTCAGGACCGCGCGCACGGCCTTCGATCTTAAACACCCGAACACCGGCCTTGATCATCTGATCTATAAAACCGATTGTCTTAAGATCCTTGGGCGACATGATGTACTGATTGTCAATTTCGAGTTCGACGTCCCGCTCTTTATCTTTGACAATGTAAGCGCGTCGGCACGTCTGCATACAAGCACCTCGATTTGCACTCTTTCCTGCATTGTTCAGACTGAGATAGCACTTGCCGCTCACTGCCATACAAAGAGCTCCGTGGCAGAACATCTCGATTCTGATTAAGTCCCCTTTGGGACCGGTGATACGCTGCTGCTGAATCTCGTCATAGATCCGTTTTACCTGGCGAAGGTTTAATTCTCTCGCCAAGACAACAACATCAGCGAACTGGCTGTAGAACTTCAGGGCTTCGACGTTAGAAATATTGAGCTGTGTAGACAGATGAACCTCGACGCCTTTTTGCTTACAGTACATCATCACGGCGGCATCCGAAGCGATTACAGCGGATATCTTTGCCTCTTTTGCTGCATCGACGATTTGTCTCATAAGAGGCAAATCCTCGTCATAAATTACCGTGTTCACGGTCAAATAACTCTTCACACCTCTTTCGGCGCAAAGCGAGGCAATCTCTTTAAGATCGTCAATCGTAAATTCATTGGCCGATTTTGAACGCATGTTCAGCGTTCCGATGCCAAAATAGACCGAGTCTGCCCCCGCTTGAAAAGCTGCCGCCAGTGACTCGCGAGACCCCACCGGGGCCATAATTTCAAAATCTTTTCTATCCATACTAATAATTCAATGGGTCAACATCGATATACCACGAACCCTTTGCTTTCAGAGAAAGGGCTTCCGGCTGAAATCGATTTAAAAATTTCTGCATTTCAACTTTACTGTCCGCCTCAATGAGCAGCTGGCCTCTTTCAATATCCATAACTTTTTGAACGGACAGCGGAACGGGATCAAAAATCCTTACAGAGGGACTTTTGACTTTCTCAGCCAGTACCTTGAGCTTTTGAAGAAAAGCCAAGACCGAAGAAATCTCCTTTCCTTCTGCAACAAGCAGAGCCTGCGCGGAGAAGGGTGCCATAAAACTCGCGCGCCGCGCCTCTAGCTCACCGGCTGCGAATCCCTCATAATCCTGAGACTTCAGATGCCTAAAAATGTCGTCTTCGGTGTAGCGCGTTTGAATTAACACTTTCCCCTCCGTTTTATCTCTGCCGGCCCTCCCGGAAACCTGCATTAAGACGGAAAACAGCCGCTCTCTCGCTCTGTAGTCGGAAGATAGCAGCTGAGGGTCTGTATTTAACACGACGACAAGCCCTACGTTTTTAAAATCGTGTCCTTTCGCAACGATCTGAGTACCGATAAGGATGTCAACGTCTCCTTTATGAACCGCATCAAGCACCTTGCTTGCGCTTCCTCTTTGACGAGCCGAATCCTGGTCGAGTCTTGAAACTCTTGCTTCAGGCCAGCGAGTTTCTAATTCTTCCTCAGCCCTCTGAGTTCCTCGCCCTATCGGGAGCAGCTCATACGATCCGCATTTCGGACAGGTTTTCGGCAACGGGGAAGACCAGCCGCAGTAATGGCAGGTCAAGCGCCCGGTCGTTTTATGAAACACCGCGTAAGTCGAGCAATGAGGACAAGTTGACTGCCACCCGCAGTTCCTGCACTCAACCACCGGAGCAAAGCCTCTTCGATTTAAAAATACAATGACCTGTCGTCCGGAATTAATTGTTTCGGTAATTGCATCCGCAGTTTCCCGACTCAGGCCGTTGACAGGTTTATCTTTACGAATGTCGACGAGTGAAAGCTGGGGCAAATGAGCATTGGAGTTTGCCCGCTGCGTAAGCTTAAATAACTTAAATTTTCCTTCCAAGGCATTTTTATAACTTTCCAAGGAAGGCGTTGCCGAACCAAGAACAATCGGTATTTGTTCGATAGATGCTCGTTTCAGAGCTAGATCCCGAGCGTTATACCGCACGCCTTCCTGAGACTTGAAAGACGGATCGTGCTCTTCGTCAACCAGAATCAGCCTTAATGACTTAAAACTCGCAAATACCGAAAGACGGGTCCCAACTAAAATTCTTGCTCTGCCTTCGTGACAAGCAAGCCAAGAAGAGGCCTTCTGTCCTTCCGCCATACCCGAGTTCCAGGAGACAACCTCGAACTGCGGGAAACGGGTCTGCACTCTTTCGACAAGCTGAGGCGTAAGGTTAATTTCAGGCACCATTAAGAGTACCTGAGCTTCGGGATCTCCCAAGAGCACCTTCTCCATTAAGTGGAGATAAACTTCAGTTTTTCCGCTTCCGGTAATTCCGAAAATAAGCGCCGGATAAAAAGATCCATCGAGCTGAATTTCTTCAACAATTCGGCTCTGTTCTGAATTGAGCTGCGGTCGTTCTGAAGATTTCCGAGCCGCCTGTTTTTTTTCTTTTCTCAAACGCTCAAGTGAACGTTCATGAAGCTTGCCGGGAATTTTCCTAAAAAACTTAGGAAGAGAAGGAATTGCCACCTGTCCCCAACCGCTTTGATAGTAGCGAGCCGCAAATGAAGTAAGTGCTAACCAAACAGGAGAAAGAGGAGAAATGTCATCAACTCGTGAAATGATCTCTTTTAATTTTGAGAATCGGCTCTTTTCGGAGAATCCCACAACGATCCCGACCATCTTTCTAGTTCCAAACGGTACGAGACATCGCTGGCCAACTTGAATTTCAAGATCGGCAGGCACAAGGTAATCCAAGGGCTCCCTTATCGGTGAGTCCACAATAACATTAGCGATCCTTTTTGCCATAACCGATGTTGATAATCTTCCTTCAGACCTATAAAAATTGGAAGTTCACTTCAATACCGAAAAGGCGATTTTGAACTGAACTCCTTGCTCGGGGTTCCGTTTCCTCAAATTTTGAGCAAATCGGACGTAAATCAGATGATTAAGCTCAGCAGGAATGGAAGTTGCGGCTATAAGAATGAACTTCGTCAACAAGTGCTGCAACGACTTCAGGGTCTGTATCTTTGTCGATTCCGTGACCCAAATTAAAGACATGCCCGCCGTTGCCGACTTGGCCGAAATCTTCGATAACTTTACGAGCCTGTTCTCTCACCACATCAGCACCGGCGAACAATACTGACGGATCCAAGTTGCCTTGAAGGGCAACTCTGTCCTGAGTCAACGCTCGAACATCTCCGAGGCTGACCGTCCAATCGACTCCCATAGCGTCCGCACCGATCTCAGAAATCTCTTTAACCCAGGGAGCACAGCCTTTCGTGAAAACGATAGAGGGAATCTTCTGACCGTGTCTCTCGCGTTTTACGGAGTTGACGATGCGTTTCAAGCACGGAAGTGAGAACTGAAGATAGGCCTCATGAGACAAGGTTCCGCCCCATGTGTCAAAAACCATCACTGCATCTACGCCGCTGTCAATCTGCGCATTTAAGTAGGCAATCACAGCATCCGTATTCTTGTTAAGAATCGCATTGAAAAGATCGGGGCGGCGGTACATCATTTCTTTTACCTTGCGGTAGTTGGAAGAGCTTCCTCCTTCAACCATATAGCATGCAAGAGTAAAGGGACTGCCGGAAAAACCGATCAAAGGAATACGGTAGTTCAATGCACGCTTAATTTCACAAACGGCATCTGTCACATACTTCAGTTTATCCGCCGGATCGGGTACGTAAAGCGCCTTAACTGCTTCCTCGTCCTGAACCGGTTTCGCAAACTTCGGACCTTCACCGGCGACAAAAGACAAGCCCAAACCCATGGCATCGGGAATCGTCAAAATATCGGAAAACAGGATCGCAGCGTCTAAAGGATAGCGGTCCACCGGCTGAAGCGTCACCTCACACGCGTAGTGAGGACTCATTGCCAATCCCATGAAACTTCCCGCCTCGGAGCGAGTACGGCGGTACTCAGGAAGGGATCTTCCTGCCTGCCTCATAAGCCAGATCGGTGTGTAGTCTGTGGGTAATTTACAGAGCGCCCGAAGAAAAGTATCGTTTTGAAGTTTCATAGCCGTTGCAAAAATAACGATTAAAGAGATTGGGATTTTAAATAGAAAAACTGAACAGCCACTTATTAAAAAAGCGTCCCGAAAGACGCTTTAACAAAAGTTCGTTCTTATTAACGCACAACCAAAACCGGGCGGTCGGCTTTTGCGAGAACCTGCTGTGTTGAACTGCCGATGAAGAGAGAACCAAGCGTGCCTAGTCCGCGGCTTGCCATGACAATAAAGCGTACGTCTCTTTCCTGAGCGACTTTGAGAATTGCGTCAGGAATGGAAGTTCCGACAACTTCCGAAACCTCGCACGGAACACCGACTCTCTGACAAGCATCTTTGACGTCATCCAAAGTTCTTGCAGCGGTCTCAGAACCTTTAGCTTTGACAACGGTTATGCCCAGAACACAAGTATTGAGATTTTTTGCCAGCTTGGCTGCGGTTACGATCGCCTTTTCAGAAAGCTCGGAACCATCGGTAGAAACTAAAATCACTGGATTCTCCAAGTATTGAGTATACCTTTGATATTTTAGTCTAAGCAGAAAAGAAAAAACTCCGAAACTTCCATGAGAAGATCGGAGTTAAGAGAACTAATACAAGTATTAGTGTTTGATTCTCTGAAGGATGCGGAGCTGTTCGGCAAGCATACCGATTTCGGCTTCGACCTTCGCCAGTTCGATTTCGCTGGCAGCAGTCTTTGCAGCCGCCTTTGCTTTTTCCATAGCTTCTTTTGCTTTCGCTTCGTCGAGATCCTTACTTCTGATCGCCACGTCAGCTAAGACGATAACGTGGAAGGGCTGGATTTCGAGAACTCCGCCAGCTACGAAAATTTCTTCCTCGTCCTGTGCACTCTTACGAATACGAACAAGACCCGGACGAATCAACGTAATCAGGGGAGTATGGCCTGGCAGAATACCGAGCTCGCCTTCGATACCGGGCAGAGCTACAAACTCGGCGTTGCCGCTAAAAAGGCTTTCCTCAGCATTAACAACGTCGACTTTTAAGGTTTTTTCCATTTAATTCTCCAGGTAGCCGGTGAGGGCAGAACCCTCACCAAGGATTACTTGATTGTCTTAGCCTTTTCGAAAGCTTCGTCAATCGTGCCTACCATGTAGAAAGCCTGTTCCGGCAATTTGTCGCATTCGCCGTCAACAATCATCTTGAAGCCGCGAATCGTTTCCTTCATCGGAACATACTTACCGGGTGTACCGGTAAAGACTTCAGCAACGTGGAAGGGCTGAGAAAGGAATCTCTGGATCTTACGAGCTCTTGTAACTGCGAGCTTATCTTCCGGAGAGAGTTCGTCCATACCCAGAATCGCGATAATATCGCGGAGTTCTTTATAGCGCTGCAGAGTAGCCTGAACACGACGTGTGACAGAGTAGTGCTCTTCACCGATGATGTGCGGGTCAATCTGGCGGGAAGTGGAGTCAAGCGGGTCAACAGCCGGATAAATACCGAGGGCGGCAATATCACGAGACAGCACAACCGTGGCGTCCAAGTGGCCGAATGTTGTAGCCGGAGACGGGTCGGTCAAGTCGTCAGCAGGGACGTAAACAGCCTGAATGGAAGTAATGGAACCAACCTTCGTAGAAGCAATACGTTCCTGAAGCTTACCCATTTCTTCAGCCAGTGTCGGCTGATAACCCACAGCAGAAGGCATACGGCCTAACAAAGCGGACACTTCAGTACCGGCCAGGGTGAAACGGTAAATGTTGTCAATGAAGAGAAGAATGTCGCGGCCTTCGTCGCGGAATGCTTCAGCCATTGTCAAACCGGTCAGAGCAACACGGAGACGGTTTCCGGGAGGCTCGTTCATCTGGCCGAACACCATGGCAACTTTGTCAAGAACCTTGGATTCGCCCATTTCGTGATAGAAGTCGTTACCTTCACGAGTACGTTCACCAACACCGGCAAACACGGAGTAACCGCCGTAAGCCTTAGCAATGTTGTTAATGAGCTCCATCATGTTAACGGTTTTGCCCACACCGGCGCCGCCGAACAGACCGACTTTACCGCCCTTAGCGAACGGGCAAACAAGGTCAATAACCTTAATGCCGGTTTCGAGCAGGTCGACAGACGGGCTCAATTCGTCAAACTTCGGAGCAGCACGGTGAATCGGCATACGCTTTTCTTCACCGATTTCGCCGGCTTCGTCAACCGGACGTCCCAAAACGTCCATGATTCGGCCCAGGGTCTTCGGACCAACCGGAACCATAATGCCGTGTCCGAGAGCCTTGACGGCCATACCGCGCTGGAGACCTTCAGAAGAACCCATAGCAATGGTTCTAACTACGCCGTCTCCAAGCTGTTGCTGCACTTCAAAGGTCAGGCCTTCTTCAGCCAGCTTGTTGTTTTCGTCCTTTTCAAGAACGAGTGCGTCGTAAACTTTGGGCATTTCGTCGCGAGGGAACTCGATGTCCACCACCGCGCCAATGACCTGTACGATCTTTCCGATACTCATAGGTATTCCTCGATTCGATATCTTTTCAATTAAGACACTGCAGCAGCACCACCGACAATTTCGGTAATTTCCTTGGTAATGCCGGCCTGACGTGTCTTGTTGTAAACCAGTTCCAGATCGTCGATAAGCTTCTTCGCGTTATCAGAAGCAGCCTTCATGGCTACCATTCGAGCGCTCTGCTCGCTGGCCATGTTTTCGGCAACAGCCTGATAAATCAGAGCCTCAACGTAACGCTTCAGGAGAACCTTCAATACTTCATCTGCGCTAGGTTCGTAGATGTAGTCCCAAGAATTCTCATGCTTATCCGTGTCAACCGCTGATTTCGGCAGCGGAAGAAGCTGTTCAATAACCGGCTCCTGCTTCATCGCATTGATAAAGCGAGAGTAAGCAATATAGACGACGTCTACTCGGCCTTCTTGGAAAGCCTCGATCTGAACCTTAATTGCTCCGAGCAAGCGCTCAAGGTTGGGGCGGTCGCCTAACTGCGTAACCTGGGAAACAACCGGGATGCCAACGCGTTGGAGGAAGCCCAAGCCCTTGTTACCAATGGCAGTAGCTTCGACTTTTTTGCCTTCTTGTGCCCAATCTCTGAAAGTGTGAGCAAGAAGTCTCTGAATGTTTGTATTCAGAGCGCCGGCCAGGCCTTTGTCGGTGGACACGCAGATCAAGCCGATGTTATTGACTTCCTTCACTTTACGAAGGAAAGGATGAACAGCCTCGGTAGAAGCGTCTGCAAGGTGACCGATTAAGTTACGGACCGTATTTCCGTAGGGACGAGCAGCCCTCATACGATCTTGTGCCTTCTTCATCTTAGAAGCAGCCACCATCTCCATCGCCTTTGTGATCTTTCTGGTGTTGTGCACCGATCTGATCTTAGCTCGTATCTCTTTGGTACTTGGCATTAGGATCCTCTAACGTGGCTTATTAAAAAGCACCGGATTTCTTGAACTCTTTAACTGCTTCAGTCAAGAGCTGTTCGTCTTCCTTGGACAAGGCTTTCTGCTGTTCAATGCGGTCGATCAGATCAGCGTGATTGATCTTCATGTAATCCTGCATAGCAGCTTCAACCTTCAGAGCGTCCTTAACTTCGACGTCGTCATAAGCGCCGATATTGATGGCGAACAGAACCAATGCTTCTTCCCAAACCTGCAGCGGCTGATACTGATCCTGTTTCATCAGTTCAGTAACGATACGGCCGCGTTCGAGCTGTTTGCGTGTGGCTTCGTCAAGATCGCTAGCGAACTGGGCGAAAGCGGCAAGCTCACGGTACTGAGCAAGGGCCAAACGAACACCGCCGCCAAGCTTCTTAATAACCTTGGTCTGAGCAGCACCGCCGACTCGAGAAACGGAGATACCGGGGTTGATAGCGGGACGGATACCGGCGTTGAAAAGGTCGGTTTCCAAGAAGATCTGACCGTCAGTAATAGAAATCACGTTGGTCGGAACGAAAGCTGTAACGTCGCCGGCCTGTGTTTCAATGATCGGGAGAGCGGTCATAGAACCGGTCTTGCCCTTAACGGCACCCTTAGTGAAACGTTCTACGTATTCGGGGTTCACACGAGCAGCTCTTTCGAGCAGACGGCTGTGGAGGTAGAAAACGTCGCCAGGGTAGGCTTCACGTCCAGGCGGACGACGAAGCAGCAGGGAAATCTGACGATAAGCCCAAGCCTGTTTTGTCAAGTCATCATAAACGATGAGGGAGTCTTCACCGCGATCGCGGAAATATTCACCCATTGTTGCACCGGCATAAGGAGCAATGTACTGCATAGCTGCAGATTCGGATGCAGATGCAGCAACAACAATGGTGTATTCCAGAGCGCCGTATTCTTCGAGTTTACGAACAACGTTAGCGATCGTGGAAGCTTTCTGACCGATAGCAACATAGATACAGGTCAGATCTTTGCCTTTCTGGTTGATGATCGTGTCAATCGCAACGGCAGTTTTACCTGTCTGACGGTCGCCAATGATCAACTCACGCTGGCCGCGGCCGATAGGAACCATGGAGTCAATAGACTTCAGACCTGTCTGAACCGGCTGGCTAACGGACTGACGTTCAATAACGCCAGGAGCAACTTTTTCAACAACGTCAAACTCGGTTGTTTCGATCGGGCCTTTGCCGTCAATCGGCTGACCCAAGGCGTTAACAACACGGCCTTTCAGTGCGGGTCCGACGGGAACCTGCAGAATGCGGCCGGTAGTCTTAACGATGTCGCCTTCGGTAATATGTGTGTAGTCGCCCAAAATAACGGCACCGACGGAATCTCTTTCAAGGTTAAGAGCAAGACCGTAGGTGTTATTCGGGAATTCAAGCATTTCGCCCTGCATCACGTCAGAAAGACCGTGAACACGGCAAATACCGTCGGTAACGGAGACAACCGTACCTTCAGTGCGAAGGTTGGTGTTCAAACCCATACCTTCGATTCGCTGCTTCAGCAGCTCGCTAATCTCACTCGGATTGAGTTGCATAGCTTTTCAACTCCGTAATTAACTTGTGAGGGCAGACTGCATCTCTGCAAGCCGCGCCTTAACTGTTCCATCAAGTACCTTGTCCCCGACAATGACTCTTACACCGCCGATGAGGTCTTTATCAACCACGACTTTCGGCAAGAGCTTAATTCCGGGGAACTTTTTGTCCAAGGCCTTGATAAGGTCCGCTACCTGATCATCAGATAAGGGGAAGGCCGTTTCAATCGTGACGTCGGCTTCCTTGTTTTCATGATTCAGTAAATCGCGGTACTGTGCAGTGATCTGCGGGAGGGCTTCGATTCTGCCGTTCTGGATGACTAACTTAAGAAGGTTCTCAGCTTCTTGCGGAACGGCCTTATCCAGCATTCCTCTGATAAGTTCGTAAATCTGATCCGAGCTTAAAGAGGGATCGCTAGCGAGTTCTTTAAGCTTCGGGTCGGCGACAATCTCATCAATGGTATCGAGGACAGGAATAAGCTTCTGAGCTAAGCCCTCTTCCTTACTATCTTTGACGGCCTTCAGCAAAGCTTCGGCATAAGGCCGTGCAATTGTTGAGATCTCTGCCATGATTACAGTTTCGCCTTAAGTTGGTCAAGCAATTGCTGGTGAGCGGAAGCGTCCACTTCCTTACCCAAAATCTGGGAAGCGCCGGAAACAGCCAGCTGTGCAACCTGATCTCTCAAGGCGTCACGGGCAGACTGAACTTCCTGAGCAGCCTGAGCACGAGCAGCGGCGATAATCTTATCGGCCTCGACTTGTGCCTGAGCTTTTGCTTCATCGATAATGGCTTGGCCACGCTTTTCACCCTGGGCCACGATGACCTGCGACTGGGCACGTGCAGCGGCTTCGATAGAAGCGCCTTCTTTCTTGGCTTCTTCCAAAGCATGTTCGCCGCGATCAGCTGCGGCAAGGCCGTCAGCTATCTTTTTCTGCCGCTCTTCGATTGCTCGATTGAGCGGTGGCCAAATGAACTTCATGGTGATCCAGGCACCGACGAAGAACACGGCCATCTGTACGAACAATGTGGCATTAATGTTCATTTTCTAATCCCTTAAGCACTCGGAATCCGAGTGCAGTTTGTCTATGGAAACCTGTTGGATGGTTGGCTTATTAGCCGACAAACGGGTTAGCAAAGGCAAACATCATGGCGATACCGACACCGATAAGGAAGGCTGCGTCGATAAGACCGGCCAGAAGGAACATCTTGGTCTGCAGTGTGTTGATAAGCTCAGGCTGGCGAGCAGAAGCTTCGAGGTATTTGCTACCCATGATAGCGATACCGATACAGGCACCGAAGGCACCAAAGCCAATGATCAGGCCGCAAGCCAATGCAACATATGCAACGTTTGTCATAACGAACTCCTTGTTTAATATGACGTATTTAAATCAAAAGAAAGAAAAGAATTAGTGTCCTTCGTGAGACTGACCAATGTAGACGAGAGTCAACATCATCATAATGAAGGCCTGAAGCAACACGATAAGAATATGGAATAACCACCAGCAGAGACCGGCAAAGAACTGGCCGAGTACACCGAAAGCAGCAAGTCCGACTTCTCCTTCCCAAAGCATTCCGGTGAGGAGCGCAATGAGGAAGAACAAGAGTTCACCCGCATACATATTACCGAAAAGTCGCATGCCGAGAGAAACTGTTTTTGCCAAATATTCAATGATATTCAGCAGGAAATTGAACGGCCAAAGAAGAATGAAGTTACCGAAAGGAGCGGTGAAGAGCTCTTTTCCGAAACCGGCCGGCCCCTTAATTTTGATACCGTAGTAAATCATCAGCAGAAGAACGCCGACGGAAATACCCATTGAACCGTTAAGGTCAGCGGTAGGCAGAGGACGCATGTAATGAATGCCGAACCAGCCGCAAATGGCAGGAATCAAGTCAACCGGAATAAGGTCGATTGCGTTCATCAGCGTGACCCAAACAAACACGGTCAGAGCCAAAGGAGCGATAAAAGTACGGTCTCCGTGAACAATGGATTTAGCTTGTTCCGAAACCATATCGACGAGCATTTCAACAGCGCACTGCCACTTACCCGGAACGCCGCTCGTGGCTTTTTTGGCTGCACTGTACATGAGCCAAACTGCCAAAAGCATCATTAGGATGGAGAAAACAGCGGTGTCGAAGTTAAAAACGCTGAAGTCGACAATGCTTCCTTGCTTAGCACCAATATTGTTTAAATGCGTCAAATGGTGCTGAATATACTCAGTAGCCGTGCCTGCCATGATTCGTTTATTCCTTCAATTATTTCCTGCTTGCCAAAGCAAAAATATGACTTAGTAAAACTATTCCAGCTGACAAAATAAATGGCAGCCAGCTTAATTCTTTGTAAAACAAAGCGACGCTGAAAAATCCTAAGATTACCAGCGACACCTTTATGAATTCGTATAAGAAGATTGCTAACGGATGAGCTTGCTGATTCCGAAACAAATGCATCAAAAACACGACAAGCATTGAAGGAACTGCACAAACCAAACCGCCCAAGAGGGACGAAATTCCAGCCACAGAACCAGCCGCAACCCAAGAAACAAGGCTACAAATAATGACGGCTCCGATCTGCCAGAAAACAGTTCTTCTCAAGGCCTTCATGGTCTTAAAAATCTCCTTGTTTCCCGTCCTGACAGCAAAAATCCGAATGCATTCTAATGAGTTAGGCCAAAATGAGCAACCGAATCAATCAATTATCATCCGTTTGAATGAAGGGTTTGTTCCAATAATTATGCCGTTATTTATGGCTTAGTGACCTCAAAAGCTCCAGAATTGCAGCAAATTCCTTTTCATTTTTAAATGAAATCTGTAAGTTACCTCTTCCTTTAGAATTTGATACAAGTTTTACATCTGTATTCAGGATTTTTGACAACTCATTCTCAAATTTAATAAATTCCGAGCTCTTTTGCGCCGTTTTATGGGGATTCTCGCTTGTGTTTTCCCTTTCTTTATAACGGGCAACATACTCTTCGGTTTGTCGGACGGAGAGGCCTTTTTCTTTGATTTGCTGTGCCAACCAAACTTGCTGTTCTTCAGGAAGAGATAAAAGGGCTCTTGCATGGCCCATTTCAATTTCACCTGCTCTGAGCATCTCTTTAACAGCTTCCGGCAGGCCTAATAGGCGAAGAAGATTAGAGATCATCGGTCTGGAACGACCGATTGCTTCTGCAACCCCTTCGTGACTGTATTTAAATTCCTCAATTAACCTTTGGATTCCTTCTGCGGTTTCCAATGCATTCAGGTCTCTTCTCTGGAGATTTTCGACAAGGCCAACAACCATGGCCTGTTTATCGCTCACATCTAAAATCGTCACAGGAACCTTTTTTAGCCCTGCTAATTTCGCAGCCTGATAGCGTCTCTCACCGGCCAAAATTTCATACTTGTCAGAAGAGAGCTTCCTCACGACAATCGGATTTAAGATGCCGTTTTGCTTAATTGATTGAGCTAGCTCGGCCAAACCGGAATTCTCAACATCGTTTCTCGGCTGAAATTTTCCCGGCTTAAGTGACGAAAGAGGTAAAGAACTTTTCGGTTCCGGAACCTTTGGGTTGTCTATTACATCGGCAACGTTTTTCATACTGAAAACGCTGTCCATATTTTTTCCTAATCCTTTTCTAACAACCACTTCAAGCCTCACGCTTTCTATTTTTGAGAAGTTTTTTGAGCTTGTCTTTTTTCACAAGTTCTTCCGCAAAAGTTTTATAAGATACCGCTCCCCTTGATGAAGGGTCATACTGAATCCCCGAAAGACCATAACTTGGGGCTTCTGCCAACCGCACATTTGTCGGAATGACCGAAGAAAAAACAGAAGATCCGAAATATCCGGAGAGCTGCTCACTTACTTCGCGCTGAAGAGTGATGCGAGGATCAAATTTCACTCTCAGAAGACCGGTTATCACCAAACCGCTGTTCACTTGTTCTCTGACTGCGCGAATGCTCAGCAATAAGTCCGAAACGCCTTCAAGGGAATAATATTCGCAAGTCATCGGAATGATCAGACCGTCCGCGGCACAAAATGCGTTAATGGTCAGGATCGAGAGGGTAGGAGGGCAGTCAATAATAATGACGTCGTAACCTCCGGACACTTCATCCAGCTTCGTCTTCAACCTCAGCTCTTTTCTTGCTGCAGACAGCAGCTCTTCTTCGGCTGCTGCAAGCTTTCGATTCGAACCGAGTATGTCGTATCCGGACGTGGAGTGAGTAATCACTTTCTTTATATCCGCTCTTTCCAGCAATACCTCGTAAACAGATTGAACAAGATTATTCTTCTCAAGCCCACTCCCTGTCGTCGCGTTGCCCTGAGGGTCAAGGTCAACCAACAAAACATTAAAAGACAGCTGAGACAACGCAGCAGCTAAATTAACGGCTGTGGTCGTTTTTCCCACACCGCCCTTTTGATTAGCTATACAGTAAATTTTTGCCATGTTGTCTATATATCCCGAAATTTTCAAAGCCGATTAGTAAATTCTTCAATTTTACCCAATTAGAGAAAAAGGTTTTTGGCCGTTTACTTTTTAGTAACGATAAACAAACCTTTTCTCCTTTTTCAGTCGGTTGGCTCATCATTTTTATTCAATTCCGTAATGACCCAATCTACACACTCCGCGAGGGAGATGCTTATTTAGGAGGCTAGAATTTCTGCATCTACTGAGCAAAATTTCTACTAATTAGATGGATAAGCAACTTTCGGTCAAACTCCCTCCGTCTCTCACTGCAGAGACTTCTGTAAAAATATGGGAGCAGGTCCTCGGAGCGGCAGGTTCAGGGCAGACTATTTTTGATGCATCGGATCTTACTTTTTGCGATGAGTCCGGTTTGACCCTTTTATACGAGCTTCGGTCCAGGCCTGACGACTTTAAACTTATCAACGTATCAGCAGGCGTTGAGACCCTCTACAGTACGATGCTGAAGAATTTTTCTCCCAAACCGGTTGAGAAGAAATCTCTAGGCATCATAAGCAGCCTTGGAAAATGGCTTTATGACGCGGCCTCGTCAACTAAGCAGAGCATTACTTTTTTAGGCTCCGCCTGCTGCGCCCTGACAGAAGTTTTGTTTCATCCCTCCCAGATCCGCTTCCGAGAAATTCTTTCGGTATCCGACGAAGCAGGAAGCAGAGCAGTAGGCATTATCTGCCTTATTGGTTTCCTAATGGGCGTCATTATCGCTTTTGAAACTGCTTTAGTTGCTCAAATTTTCGGCGCCGTTATTTTCGTAGTGAATGGTATCGGTATTGCAATGACTAGAGAATTGGGCCCTCTTATGACGGCCATCCTCTTTGCTGGCCGAAGCGGTTCTGCATTCGCCGCTCAGCTTGGAACACAAAAAGTCAATGAGGAGTTGAATGCCTTAACGACTTTCGGCCTGAGCCCGATGTATTTTTTAGTCGTCCCTCGCCTGATCGCATCATCCCTGGTCGTGCCGCTGTTATCAGTATTTGCAACAATCCTCGGCATCCTTGGCGGCGGTTTAGTCATGGCGATGTACGACATTACTTATACGCAGTTTTATGTTCAGCTGCTCAAATCCGTAACTGTTACCGATATTGTTTTCGGACTGGTAAAAGCAGTTATTTTTGGATTTGTAATTGCCCTTATCGGCTGCCAGTGCGGTATGAACACCGGTGCGGGCGCCGCTGCTGTCGGTTCTTCTACAACGAAATCCGTAGTTAAAAGCATTATTTGGATCGTCGTGATCGACGGCGCTGCGGCTTTGCTTACTAACAGGCTGGGGATATGATGGACACGTCTAAGAATTCCGTAATAAGTGTGCGCAACCTCACGATGGGCTGGCCCGGAAAGATCCTTCTGGAAAATGTGTCTTTTGATATTTATGACAAACAGATCGTTTTCATAATGGGCGGATCCGGGTGCGGAAAGTCCACCTTGATGAAAACCATCATTGGGTTGAATCCTCCCGTGGCCGGAGACATTCTCATTCGAGGAAAAAGCATTATCAATTCCGGAAAAGAAATTCCGGATATTCAACGCAGCTTAGGAATCATGTATCAAAGCGGAGCCTTATTCGGTTCTCTGACCGTGTTGGAGAACGTTCGTTTTCCCCTTGATCAATTTTCGAAGCTTCCTCTGGAAGCCAGGAATCTGACTGCTCAAATGCTTTTGAATGCCATGGAAATGCCTGGGGCGGCCAACTTAACTCCCGGTGAGCTCTCCGGAGGCATGATTAAGAGGGCCGGCATTGCAAGAGCACTTTCTCTCGGAGCCACCATTCTTCTTTTAGACGAACCGAGCGCAGGTCTTGACCCCATTACCGCGGCAAATTTGGACCAGACAATCCGGAAACTTAGAGATAATTTAGGGGCAACTTTTGTAATAGTCAGCCACGAATTAAAAAGTATTTTTAGAATCGCGGACAGATGCATCATGCTTGATCCAAAAACACGCTCCATCATTGCCGACGGAGCTCCGAACGACTTACAAAAAAATTCTCCTAACCCATGGGTTAGACAGTTTTTTAATGCTCAACCTGATTCGGAGTAGAAATGGGAGCTAAAACAAACTATTTCAGATTAGGCCTGTTTGTTGTTGCCGCAATTGCTGCAGCTGTTGCCTCTATTCTGATTCTTCTCGGGCCAAGCCTTGGAAAGCCTTATGCAGAGATGGAGACATATTTTCAATTCTCTATCAGCGGCTTGGAGGTAGGTGCTCCTGTTAAATTTAGAGGAATTCAGGTTGGACAAGTTCAGGAAATTCTCCTTTCCACTGAAGCCTATCCTTCCTCCTCTCAAGAAATTCTCTCTGAGACGAAAGCGGTCGCTGTTGTGAGAATGAAGATGGAACTGGCCGGAAAGGAAGTTGAGTCACACCTTCAGGATTACATTAATCACGGTTTGAGGGTCCAAACACAACTTGCCGGAATCACCGGTTCTTTGTATCTCTCTTTGGACTTTCTGGATCCGAATAAATATCCTGCCGATCGTGTTCCCTTTGATTGGAAACCTAAATATTTATTCATCCCTTCAGCCCCGAGTTTGAGTAATGAAATTGTTGAGAATGTGAAAGGTTTCCTTGCCAGTCTCGATTCTTTAAATATCAATAAGGATCTTCAGGAGACAGTTCCTGTGATTCAATCCCTCATTTCTAATCTTGAAAGAATCGCGAACGGAATTGATCCTTCTTCCTTTAATAAACTTGGAAGCTCGCTTTCTAACCTGCTCAACCAAGCTGATAACAAAATCAATCAGTTTGATATCAACCAGCTGAACACACTCATTGCACAGCTTGACAAATCAGCTGAACAAATCGGCAACCTTAGTCAGAAAGCTGAGACTAAACAGCTCGTGACAAACCTTACCAATCTGTCGCGCAATCTCAATCAGATGGTTTCTAACAATGGTTACGACGTCACGGTTACGCTTATGAACTTAAGCAAGATCGCGCAAAACTTAAAGAATCTCACGAATAATATTTCGGGTTCTGCCTCAGAGTTCCTGGCCCCAGCGCCAAAAACAGTCGAACCCTTCCAAGTTAACAAATAGGCATTCTTATGAAGAGAAGAACTCTTGCTTTAGGACTTTTAACCGGGCTGGCCGGCTGCTCAATCCTTCCGGAAAGACCTCCGTTAAAACTCTATACACTTCTTGCGAATCTCAACACTCAAGACTGCAGAGCTCCGAAACGCCGTCTTTCCAGTGTGCGCATCAATTCTCCTATGATCGCGTCTCCTTATGACAGTACACGGTGTTATGTGTTAACTAAAGACAACCGAATCTACAATACGGACATCAATCGGTTCTCATCTAATCCCGGTAACCTGATCGGAGACGGCTTAAGAGAAGTCATACAGGGTTGCGGCCCATGGAATATTGTCTTGTCTCCTAATTCCATCAGTACGCCTGCTTATCAGCTCACAGTCTTTGTTTCTAAGTTCTTCATTAATGCAATTCAGAGGCCGTTTACCGCTGTAGTTGAAATGGAAGTTTCGGTTGTTGCAACCGTGTCTGGAAAACTTGTTTTTCACGAGACTTACGCGCAAGCCCAGAAGACTCCTGCTGATGACATGGCAGGAGCTGTGGCTGCTTTTGATATTTGTCTCGAGAATATGTTCGAGAAGTTAACGGACGACTTGAATAAACAAGCCGCAAGAATGTGAAGTTAATGCTCCGGCTCCCGAAAGAGACGAGAAGAGGGCCGAAGGAATTCTGGAAGTGACGAAGTCGATAACGCGTCGCACCTTTTTAACCGTTCTAGCAGGTTCTTCCTTTTTTATTCCGGCTGCGGTTCTATGCGCAAAAGAAAAAGAGTTAGCGATTTTCTATAGTTTCTCCGGAAACTCTAAGAGGGTCGCAGAAGTTTTTCAAAAATTAGAGCATTGCAAAACCTTAGAAATTAAAACTTTAGAACTTCGGTTTCCAGCTATTCGACTAGAAATTATGACGTCATGTATGGCTATAACCGAGACAGGGAAAAGCTGCCTCAAATCAATCTTCTCATGATTGTCTCTCAAACTTCCAAGCTGCCGATTTGGTACGAACAGCTGCCGGGCGCCATTTCAGATCCAACAACGATTAAAGACACCGTCAAACTCCTTTCTCAAGCGGCTCATTCGCCATTAAAATAGTCGTAGATCGAGGTTTTGCCAGCTGGGAAAATATTTCTTGTCTAATGAAAAACAAGTTCAAATTTACGATGGGAATTCCTTTGAGCCGTTTCACGCGCTTCCGTGACATGGCCAAAGAAGCTTATAAGAACAACGAATTCTGTGACCCTCGGAGTACTCTGAACTTGTTCGATGCGGACGACTCTTATCAGACGCAGGCGACCACCCGTTTGGTCAGCATTGACGGTCATCGTGCTTATCTGCATCTCTATTACACGGACTACTACAAGAATCATCAAGTATAGGCTTTGATGAGCACCCTGAAGTCCTTAGAAAAGAAACTTTCTCTGGAGGAAAAAATAAAAGATCCGGCCCTTGAAGAATTGGCCCAGCTCTGTTTCGATGTGAAAAAGACACCGGTTCGAGGTGTGAGAGTTACACCTAAATTAGAACAAATCTCTGAGCTGAGGAATGTCGATGCGGGCTACTTCGCCATCCTCAGCACGCAGTTTAAAAATCCCAACGACGCATTGATCGCCTATAAACTTCGTGACGGAGTGGAAAAGAGATTTGATGACCTCAAGAATGATGCCGACTTGAAACGGCTGAGAATGCATTCTTGCCATACCCGGCAGTCGCGCCTATTTGTACAGTTTATCGCCGAAATTCTGAGGTGTTACTTACTTAACGAGATTCAGTCCAACGGTGAAATGCCAAAATATGTCAAAACCGTCACCGGCTTGCTTGATGAAGTGGCATCCATCAGAAGAGTTTCTATCGGGAACCATCGTAAATTTTATAAGCGTCCCACGAAGCATCAACTGCAAATCATGCAAGCTTTAGGAGTACGACTAAACCCTAATCAATGGCCCTCGCTCTCTGACTTGAAAGATACCCAAAGCTAGAATTTACGAAACAACGAAGTTGAAATTATTTCCGTTGGCGTCGGGAGACTTGGGGGGGGTATACAAAGACATTCGGAAGCTTCTTCCTCACGCAAAAATCATACGCTTCACGCACATCCCTAGAGTTTCGAACCTCACAGACCCCGAGCTTGAAACGATGCTACGGAACAGATCTCAATCTCCTTCGATGCATGCCAAACTCACAAAGGGATTGGATCCATACAAAGAAATGATAAAAGCGAACATCAATTTTACAAATGAAGAATTTGCAAAGATGCTTCCGCGAACTGCCACATGGTGTAAGACGCCTCAAACTAAGTCGAAGCCTCGTGCAAGCACTAATCCCGCTCCTGACTGTCTGAGTTTTAAAAATAATGTCCTGTATTTCAATGGCAACCCGATAGGTAAGGGCATCTTTCATGATGAACTTCCTTCCGAAGGAAGCGAAATAACAATTTCCGGTTTGTAAACCTCGCGAGCGCGAAGTCAGTAAAAACAGCGTTCTTTGTGAGCTGCGAATGTCTACCGCAACTCACAAACTAATATAGGATGATTACTTCAGCTTCACGCTATAAAAATTGAAGTTAGCTTTAATCCTTTTTATTTTTTCTTTAAAACTACCAAATGCCTTTCGGTATCCAAGAAAGGAACCTTAAGCTCGATAACTTTTTCCACACAAACATTGGAAGGCAACTGTGTAATTTCTTCGGTTGGATACTTCCCTTTCATCGCCAGCCATCGACCATTTTCATCAATTAAGTGCTCAGTCAGCGTCACGAAGCTTGCTAAGGAAGAGAACGCTCTGCAACTTATTAAATTAAAAGGTTTTGTCGGATGAAAATTTTCAACCCTCTCATTAAAAGCATGGACATTTTGAAGCTTCAGCAGGATAACCGCTTGTCGGACGAAAGCTATCTTCTTATTAACCGTATCGATTAAATTAAAATCAAGATCCTTCAAGAAAATTGACAAAGGAATTGCCGGTAATCCGCCGCCGCACCCAACGTCTAAAGTTCTAGACCCAACTTCAGAGCCGTATAACTTGAAATAGGGGAGCAGAGTCAAAGAATCCAAGAGGTGCTTTCTAACCACATCACCTTCTTCTCGAATGGCTGTTAGGTTATAAACTTTATTCCATTTCAATAAAAGCTCCGAGAAAGAGATTAACTTGGAGATTTCGACTTCACCAGCTTTTATCCCAAGCGTTTCTAAACCTTGAATGAGTTCTTCGCGATTCTTTTCCATGTTCACTCCTTTTTCCCCCTATATCTTTTCAGGTAAACAAGAAGAATAGAGATCGCCGCGGGAGTGACACCTGAAATATTCAAAGCTTCCCCAAGTGTTCTTGGCTTAATCTTTTTCAATTTTTGTGTAATTTCAAACGATAGTCCTTTTGCAGAATCGTAATCAAAATCTTCTGGAATAACCGTCTCTATTTTTTCCAGATTCTTCTGAACTTCTGCCTTCTGCTTGTCTTCGTAGCCTGAGTATTTGATTTTTGTGGTTAGCGTTTCCGCTTCTTCATCCGAAAGATAGGGTGGCGGCAACAACGCTTCGCCATCTTTGCTCTTCAGAAGTTTTAATTTTTGATAATCCACTCCCGGCCGTTTCAGCATTACATAGAGCTGTGATTCCTTGGAGAGTTCCGCCCCGACAACTTCCTCCAAACTGTATTTGTCGAGTACTCCCGGATTTATCCAAATACCTTTAAGGCGTTCTGTTTCCTTGGCAATGCGCTCTCTTTTTTCTTGGAAGAAATTCCACCGCTCTTCAGATACCACGCCCAGCTTATAGCCGATCTCCGTGAGTCGTTCATCGGCGTTATCTTCCCTCAGACTCAGTCTATATTCTGCCCTCGAGGTAAACATACGGTACGGTTCGTTCACACCTTTAGTGATTAAATCGTTCACCATTACGCCGAGATATGCTTGATCTCTGCGAAGCAGGAAAGGCTCTTTATCTCTAATTTTTAAGACAGCATTGATACCAGCCATCAACCCTTGAGCTGCGGCCTCTTCATAGCCGGTAGTACCATTTACCTGGCCTGCCAAGAATAAATTATCAAACTCTTTACTTTCGAGGTTATCCTTTAAATGCGTTGGGTCATAGTAATCATACTCAATTGCATAGCCCGGTCTAATGATGTGTACATTCTCGAGCCCTTTAATGGAATGAATAAAGTTCACCTGTACGTCATAAGGCAAACTGGTTGAAATTCCATTTGGGTAATACTCATACGTATTTAAACCCTCAGGCTCCAAGAAGACATGGTGGGAGGTTTTAGATGCAAATTTGTGAATTTTATCTTCGATAGAAGGACAGTAACGCGGACCGATCCCTTCAATAACACCCGTAAACAAGGGCGAACGGTCTAAACCTTTTCTAATGTAATCATGAGTCGATTCGTTCGTATCTGTTATCCAGCAGGGCACTTGCTGGGGATGTTCCTCAGGAGATCCCATGTAAGAGAAGACAGGCACCGGCTCTGAGTCTCCCAGTTGCTTCTCACACTTAGAAAAATCAATCGTTCTTCCGTCCAAGCGCGCGGGAGTTCCCGTCTTTAAACGCGCCTTAGGCAAACCTAATTCTGCTAGATTAATTCCCAAATTAACAGATGAAGGATCACCGGATCTTCCCGCAAAGTAAGAAGTTTGTCCGATAAAAACCTTACCGTTCAAAAAGGTTCCTGCACACAAAACAACTGCCTTGGCTTTTATCGAGATTCCGGATCGTAAATAGACACCTGCAACTTTTCCATTTTCCAAAAGCAGGGCATCGACAGCTTCCTCAATCAAAGACAAATTTTCTATTGCTTCGATTCTAGTTCGCATCTGATATTTATACAGACGCCTGTCAATTTGTGCTCTCGTTGCACGAACTGCTGCACCTTTCGATGCATTTAAAACCCGAAATTGAATACCCGAAAAATCGGTTGCCTTTGCGATTAAACCATCTAACGCATCGACTTCTTTAACTAAATGGCTTTTTCCGATGCCCCCGATGGATGGATTACAAGATTGCTGTCCTAAATTATCTAAATTATGGGTCACCAAAAGCGTTTTAGCGTTCATTCTTGCGCAGGCGGCCGCTGCTTCAATACCGGCATTTCCTCCGCCAACAACAATTACTTCGTATTCATTCGGATAACAATAACTCATCTTTTTGTTCCACGTGAAACAGCTTACTTGCCAATACAAAAACCGCTAAAGATCTTTCCCAAAAGATCGTCAGAAGAAATCTTCCCTGTGATTTCTCCCAACTCATCGGAAGCTCCTCTTAATTCTTCAGCAAATAACTCTAATTGGGGACTATTTGAGTTCAGATAAGAAGCGGCTCTCTTTAACGATTCTCTTACATTGAGCAAGTTATGGATATGGCGCTCACGAGCCATATAAATAGACTGGTTTTCAGAAAAACCAGCCAACTTCAAAAGTTCGGATTTCAATTCCTGCATCCCCTTTCCTGTCACAGCAGAGGTTTCGATAATCGTTCCACGTGAAACTTCTGTTGCATTCTTGTCGGGAGACGTAATAAGGTCGACTTTATTCAAAACAGTAATGATTGGAACATCTTTTCCTTTGATCATTTCTAGAGCAGCTTGCATAGAGTCCTTATTTCGATTTTGCTGATCTCTAATATCCCTAATTTCTAAAATAACGTCAGCCTTTGATATTTCCTGCTTGGTCCTTTCGATACCAATTTGTTCAATTCGATCCTCTGTTTCACGAATACCAGCCGTATCTACAAAATGGAAAGGAACTCCCGAAATAAGTAGGTCAGTTTGGATCTTGTCTCTAGTGGTACCGGCAATATCAGAAACAATGGCTATTTCTTCGCCTGCTAAATAGTTCAAAAGACTGGATTTTCCTACGTTCGTTTCGCCAACGAGTGCGACCCTGAGACCATCTCGCAAGATCTCGCCTTGACGCGCTGAATCAAGGACGTTCTCTAATCTAATCTGAATATCCTTTAATTTTTCTTGGCTCTGATATTCAGACAAGAAATCAATCTCCTCTTCAGGAAAATCTAAAATAGCTTCAACTTCAACTCGAAGATTAATTAATGCATCGTTTAATGCATTAACTTTATTGGAGAATTCTCCCGTTAAGGAACGAGATGCAGCTTTTGCCGCATTTCGGGAATTTGCTTCGATAAGATCTGCAACCGCTTCAGCCTGTACCAAGTCGATTTTTCCATTTAAGAAAGCACGTTCCGTGAACTCACCGGGAAGGGCCTGTCTTAAACCAAACTCTTTTCCAAGGACTAGTACTTCCTTGACGATCCAGTTAAGAAGAACTCTGCCGCCGTGAACTTGCAGTTCTAAGACAGATTCTCCTGTATAAGAAAAAGGCGCCTGGAAATATATAACAATGCCGGTATCCAATATTTGACCTTGAGTGTCACGAATTGGAAGCAATTCAGCGTAGCGAGGCTTGATTTCTTTTCCTGGGAACATCTTCTGGAAAAGAGCTTTGACATCATCTTCTTCGCCGGAGATTCTAACGATACCAACACCAGCGTTTCCGTTTCCGGTCGCTATTGCTATGATTGGTGAAGTTTTCACTAAAGACATTTAGATACCTAAGAATGAGTTTGAAGCAGAAAAACAACGAATTGTCCCGTCTCCTCGGAGCCGCAATCGCTGTCCTAATCGCACTCCCAATCGCTGCCTGGGCAGGCAGCTTCATCGGTGACTCCTACAGTGCCCGAGCAACGGCTTACATTTTAATCCTTGCATGGTCCGTGCTTGGTGCAGGAATACTTTGTTTCATTACCCGAAATTCGACCAAATCGGTGACACCTGTTTCCTTAATTCTTTGGGTTATCAGTGTGTGGGTTTGGCCAATTCTGCTTTTGGTTTATTGGCAAAAAAAAGTAAAGTAAAAAAATTTCGGGTCCGACTCAGAGAGAGAAGGACCCGATTTTTTTATTAGTTAGACTGCCGTTTTATTCTGTCTGCCTCTATTTGTTTGTTCACAACATATTGCTGAATGATCGACAAGATATTGTTCACAAGCCAGTAAAGAACTAAACCGGAGGCAAAGAAGATAAACATAATACCGAAGACGAACGGCATAATGGCCATCATTTTTGCCTGGACAGGATCAGGCGGGGTCGGGTTCAGTTTGAACTGAATGACCATCGTGATGATCATAAGAATCGGAAGAATGAACCAAGGATCGGGCGCTGCCAAGTCAGTAACCCAGAAGATCCAAGGAGCATCTCTCAGCTCAACTGAGGCCAGGAGCACCCAATACAAGGCCAAGAAAACAGGAAGCTGCAGGGCAATCGGGAGGCATCCGCCGACAGGATTGATCTTCTCAGTCTTGTACATCTCCATCATTGCCATGTTAAGACGCTGCTTGTCATCACCATATTTCTCTTTAAGCGCTTTCATACGCGGACCGAGATCTTTCATCTTGGCCATAGAACGGTAGCCGGCCAAGGAGAGCGGATAGAGAATGGCTTTAACGATACAGGTCAGCAGAACGATAGCCCAGCCCCAGTTTCCGACAATTCCGTAGAGGAAGGAAAGAAGCCAATAAATCGGTTTGGCTAAGAAAGTAAGCCAGCCGTAATCCACAACTAAAGACAGTCCCGGAGCAATGGCATCCAGACGAGTCTGATCCTGAGGACCGGAGTAAAGCGTGGCTTCAATTGTCTTGGAGGAGTTAGGCGCAATCGTATCCATCTGCTGGATGCTGCCTACAGCATAGAGCTTTTCACCAACCGTATTCGTGTAGTTTTCACGCTCAACGCCCTGTGTCGGAACCCAAGCTGAGACGAAGTAGTGCTGAATCATAGCAATCCAGCCGTTATCCGCTTTTGCCTGAAAATCTTTATCACCGTCGGCTATGTCGGAGAAACTAACTTTCTGGAACTTATCTTTATCGGTGTAAACGGCAGCGCCGGTATAGGCGTTGACCATAGTGCTTTCGCCTTCAGGTTTTTCACCGTCACGGGTCAGCTGATAGTAAACAGAGGGCTTGATCTCAGATGCTGTGTTGTTAACCACTTCATGAGAGACTTTAATGCCGTAATGACCGCGTTCGAACGTAAAGCTCTTAATGACCTTAACACCGCCAGATTCGCCTTCAAACTTAACGGTGAGATTATTCTGACCATCAGCCATCCTAAGCGGGCCAGGGACTAATTTAAATTGAGTCTTATGTGTCGGGTACGGACCGCCGATTAAGCCGGTCTGCGCTAAATAAGTTCTCCCTTTTTGTTCGGTAAAAAGAACTACATCGGCAGGCGTTTCAGCCTTGTTTCCGAGAATCATGCCGACAAGGCCTGTATCCGTCCAAGGAATGGTCTGCTTTTCTTTTCGAAGTTCAGAACCAATAATGACGGCACCCTCCGGATCAAAGGAAAGCTTTAGGAGGTCTGTTTCAACCTGAACCGGTTCAGCCTTCACTGCTGTTTTAGCTTCAGCAGGCAGAGAAGCTGTCTGCGACTGACTCGGAAGGGCTGCCTCATTCTTAGGTGCTTCCGTCGTTGCAACCTGCTGGGTTTCAGCCCCGAAGAAAGACGGGCGGCCGTTGTAGACTTCCCAACGGTCGTACAGCATAAAGGCGGAAAGACCGAAAAGAATCCATAGGAGGGCTCTTTGAATATCACTTCCCATGATTTGATTTCTCTAATTTAGATTGAAAAAAATACGCCTGAGATTCCCGATCCGAACAATCTCGGCACCAACAATTCCACTTGAATTTGTCAGGAACTTCGTCAATTCCGCTTCCCCCGAAGGGATTGCAGCGAAGGATCCGAAAAAACGTAAGCCAAACTCCTCGGATGGCACCGAATCTCTGTATGGATGTGTAGGAATATTGAGAACAGGTAGGAAGAAACCGACAGTTGTGGCCAACCCAAGGCGAAAAAAGAAACTGGTAACCCCTGATCATGAAAAGACAGAGATTTTTAATCATCTTTTTTTCCTTGATCAAGAACCTGAATTCTTGCCTCTAACTGGCTCAACAGTCGGTTCGCATCCTCCGATAATTCTTTTTTAAGAGAGTTTAGACGGGCGCCCTCAGCAGGCACCGGAACTTTCTTTTTTAAGCGGAGAACGAATGTTCGGCTTTGGAGTGCGGAAGGGGACTCTGCAAGATGAGTAAGAACCGAGTGCCTTATGGCTTCTCTCAAAATTCTTTTCACCAGATTTCGGTCTACTGAACGTTTAGAAAAATGCTTTCCGACCGTAAGACCGAATCTTGAGGAGACTTTTCCTTGGGTAAGGACTGCCTTCAACTCGAACCATTGTCCAGAAAGTCTAACGACCCCTTTCCCTCTTGCTTTTAAAACAGTCAAAAAATCTTCAGACTTTTTGATTTTTGCTTTTTGAGGAAAAGAATTAGCCCGGCCCCCTAACGCCATCGTTAATTTGAATAATCCTTAAGGATTAAAGAGCTAAAACGTGACGTCCTTTGCGACGACGAGCAGCAAGCACCTTACGGCCGCCGCGTGTGCGGCTGCGAACGAGGAAACCGTGTGTACGAGCACGTTTAACCTTAGAAGGCTGGTATGTACGTTTTGTTGCCATTTTTATTCCTTTTAAATCGGCCAGGCGAACGGCCGCAAAAACTAAAATTACTAATGCTTATAGGGGACTGATCCCCTAATTTGAGAAACCACATATTAGACTTCATTAGAACGTAACTTGTCAAATTAAAAGAAATTATTTTGTTACGGCTTTTTATGGAACCCCGGCTTTCGAGCTTTCTTCTTATCCATTAAGGGATCGATATTAAAAATTACGCAATCGGGGCTTAAGGCGTTTTAGACGGTGTTTAACGCCTTTTTATTTGTGCCTGCTGTACCCCTATTATCTTTATAGGAGATAGCGCCAAATAAGGTACAATGATCGTTTAGTTTGAAAATAGACTTAGAGTCGACAAGTTATTCTCGGAAACTTAAATGCGTGAAGTTTGGAAGTCGGTGTTAGCCTTTCTCAAGAATACGATTCCTGAAGAGGTCTTCGTTCCATGGTTTGGAAAAGTTGAATTCACTGAGGACAGCGAGCCTGACATTATTAATATTAGCGTACCCTCTGTCCCTCACAGCAAATTCATCAAAGCGCAGTATGAAAAAGAGATTGAAGCCAAAGCCTCTGAAATTTGCGGCCGTGAGATAAAACTTAAAATAACGGTCAAAGACCCTAACAAAGGCGCGATGATTTCCGAGCCTTTACCGGGAACGGCAGG
>OFFL01000891.1_pt1 | contig 27561 bp, 26 predicted proteins | sample 1521391 | NCBI WGS metagenome assembly OFFL01 (sample SAMEA3504082, study PRJEB24116) | mouse gut metagenome | biome: mouse gut; feature: mouse-associated habitat; material: faeces | place: Denmark | collected 2011
ATAAATTTGTGCACATCTGACAAAAAATCTTCTCGCAAAATCAGGCACAAAGAGACTTCGAGAGCACATAAGCCGCTGCGCGACGGCACTAAAGTCATAAAGTCGCTTTTAGTAGTTTATAAATTTTTTGATATATCTTTTTTCTGTGTTAATTGGTTTATAAATATCGGGGGATTTCAATATAAATATGGGTGCCACAATCCCCTGTCTCTACATTCATTTTTCCGGATAAAAGCAAAACGCGTTCTCGCATAAACTGCATACCGAAATGGTTGTTTTCGTCATGTGCCTGAAAACCAATACCATCATCTTGTATACTCAAATGAATACAATTACCTTGTACTTTCATAAAAATCCACATGTTTTTTGCATGGGAATGTTTGATAATGTTTTGGCAAGATTCACAGATAATCCGATAAACTGAAACTGCTGTGACGCCATCATCACAATCCAATTCATCAATATCAAAATGAACTTGAATATCTGTTTCCTGAATTAAAGAATCATGCAGACAAGACACAGTTGCATTCCATCCAATATCATCAAGTGTTGTTGGGCGCAAATCATAGATTGTTTCTCTAATTCCATTTATAATTGTTTTAATTTGTTTTTTAGCAGAAATCATCTCAAGCTTTGCCTGTACGATATCTTGTTCCAGATAGAGAAAGGCAAGTTCTAGCTGCTGTGACAAATGTATTAATTCCTGTGCTGTTGTATCATGTAGACCTTCTGCGATACGCCTGCGTTCAAACTCTTGAAAATAGAGTATCTCTCTTGTATTTTCCATAATGCCCCCTTAAACTTTACAATGGTGATTTCGATGGAAGCCCCGACTTGCGCGGATACTTTTTAGGAGTTTCCTTTACTTTTTTGATGACAACCAAATTTCGGTAAAGATCCGAGTTTGGCAGATAAAAAGCAATTTGGTCATACGATTCACCACCCAAAATATCAATTGCATGTGCGGCAGTTTTTAATTCTTCTGTGACTTTTTCTGATTTATAGGAAATAAAAAATCCATCTTTTTTGACATAAGGAAGGCAGTATTCAGAGAGTGTTGCCAAGTTTGCAACTGCCCTTGATACACAGATATCAAATGTTTCTCTAAGCTGGCCAGGCTTGGCAAAATCTTCTGCTCTTCCATGAATTGCTTCGATATCCTTCAAATCCAATAGCTGAATCACTTCGTTTAAAAACTGCACACGCTTATTCAGTGAATCCAATAAGGTTATTTTTAATTCTGGAAAAACAATTTTGAGAGGGATTCCAGGAAATCCAGCACCCGTTCCAACATCTATCAGATTCAAAGTATCGTTGCATGAAATTGCTCTGCACAAAGAAATACTATCTAAAAAATGTTTTCGGCATACTTCATCAAAATCAGTAATCGTCGTTAAATTCATAACAGCATTCCATTGCAGCAGCAATTCATAAAAGGTCAAAAATTGCTGTTTTTGATGTACACTCAAAACAATATCAAATTCTTTCACCCCATTTTCCAAAACAGGAAGTGATGGAAGTTCTAATTCATGTTCACGCATCTTTATTAATCTCCCGAATTACTCGACAAGGGTTTCCGACTGCGACACATACATTGTTTCCAATCTCAATTTTGTTGCAGTCTACATAGGTACAATTCATATGAATAGAAACATTATTTCCCCAATAAATATTGCAGCCATAATCGCATATAAACGAAGTACCGACAGAAACATTTTCTCCGATATGTCCAAATAATTCTTTCAATATCATGCGTTTCTCTTCTTTTTGAGTGCAAGATAACACATGATATTTTGACGATAAATCGCGTGCAATGCGCATATATTCAAGAAATATTTCATCATGGCAGTCATACCATTCGCCATTTAGACATTTTTCAAGTTCCGCCTTTGTAACGTCTTTTTTCATACTACTTTCAATAGTAGGCACAATAAATAACACCCTTTCCATCTAGTTTTTTATTTAAATAACACTATTCATTTTTGGGGTTGCGATAGTGTTCTAAATATACAAGTAGTACTGAAATGTCAGAGGGTGATACGCCTGCGATACGAGAAGCTTGTCCAACAGAGATAGGTTTGAACTGGTTAAGCTTCTGGCGTGCTTCAAGCCTCAGATTTTGAATCTCATCATAATGGATTGTTGCGGGTATTTTCTTTTTTTCCATTTTTTTGTATTGTTCAACCTGTTTTAATTGTCTATTGATATAGCCTTCATACTTGATTTCAATACTGACTTGCTCTATCACATCATCGGGAAGCCATTGGCGTTCTTTGTCAATCGCACCTAATATCTCGTAGGAGAGTTCTGGGCGGCACATCAGTTCCGCTAGAGTTGCACTGGTTTTTAAAGCAGTACTTCCATGCGAAATTAAAAATTCTTGATACTCTTTTGCGGCACCTATGGAAGTATTTTTTAACCGTTCAATTTCTTTTTGTGTCAGATGCTTTTTGGCTAACATCTCATCGAGCTGTACCTTTGACACAAGCCCTGCTTCAAAACCAATCGTCCGCAGTCTCAAATCGGCATTATCCTGTCTAAGCAAAAGTCTGTACTCTGCGCGGGAAGTCATCATTCGATACGGTTCAAAGTTTTCCTTTGTTACCAGATCGTCAATCAGTACTCCGATATATGCCTGTGAACGGTCAAGCACGATCTGTTCTTTTCCCTGGATAAAAAGTCCGGCATTTATTCCCGCAATAAGTCCCTGTGCGGCAGCTTCTTCATATCCGCTGCTTCCATTGAATTGTCCAGCGCTAAAAAGTCCCTGAATATGCTTAAATTCCAATGTTGGGTAAAGCTGTCCTGGATTCATGCAGTCGTATTCAATAGCATATGCATTTTTAACAATTTTGCAGTTTTCAAGTCCAGGAACAGTTCTGTACATCGCAAGCTGTACATCTTCTGGCAGCGAAGAGCTCATTCCCCCAATATACATTTCATTGGTGTGAAGACCTTCTGGTTCGATAAAAACTTGGTGCCGCTCTTTATCCGCAAATTTAACCACTTTGTCTTCGATAGACGGACAGTAACGAGGACCAGTTCCTTCGATAATACCAGCATAAATTGGGGAACGGTTAAGATTTGCACGAATAATTTCATGTGTTTTTTCATTTGTGTAGGTGAGCCAACAGGATACCTGATCAATCTGAACTTCATCAGGGTTTGTCGAAAAAGAAAAAGGCACAATCCGCTCGTCGCCAAACTGCTCTTCCATCTTGGAAAAATCAATAGAGCGTTTGTCCATTCTAGCGGGAGTACCTGTCTTAAATCTACGCATTTCCACACCAAGCGATTTTAAACTTTCCGTTAGATTATTTGCTGCCTGCAAACCATTTGGACCAGTATATGTAATTGCTTCGCCGCACAGACACCGCGCATTCAAATAAGTACCAGTACATAAAATCACTGCCCTGGCCTCATAAATGGCACCCGTATAGGTTTTCACACCAACTATTTTTTGGGTATATAATTGTTCGGTCTCTTCCAATTGTTCTGCTAGAAGCGCAACAACTTCAGCCTGCTTGATACTCAAATGTTCCTGATTTTCAAGCACCTTTCGCATCGCCCTAGAATATTCTGATTTGTCCGCTTGTGCACGAAGTGAATGAACTGCGGGTCCTTTTGATATATTCAGCATTTTGGATTGTATAAAAGTTTTGTCTATGACCTTTGCCATCTCTCCGCCAAGGGCATCAACCTCTCGCACCAGATGACCTTTTGAAGATCCTCCAATATTTGGATTGCAGGGCATCAGGGCAATACTGTCCACACTTACTGTAAAAATTATAGTTTCCAAGCCCATTCGGGCACAGGCAAGCGCCGCTTCACAGCCGGCATGTCCGGCACCAACGACACATACATCTACTTTTTCCCTAAACTCAGGCATTTTGAATCCTTCCTTTTATCTGTGTTTCATAAAGTTTTATTGTATTTCCATCTTAGCAAGTGAAAAAAAGAAAGTCAATAAACTTATCAAATCTATCAATATCCGTTGCTGTTAAATTTTGTCTGAAAACTTACAATATAGGATTGACAAATATCGTTATCCTTCCTATAATATAAATGAACGTGTTCATTTAAAGGAAAAAGGAGGGCAAAATATGAAAGTAAACGTTCAAGCGATTGATTGGTATGCATGCTTTGCACGCGGAGAGGTGTAAAATGAGAAAAAAAGATGACACTTTGCGCAGTAATTTATTAAATCTTGCTCGGAATATTGCTGATGAAAAAGGAATAGATGCTATTAATATCCGCGCTATTGCAAATAAAGCAGGTGTCGCAACTGGTACGGTGTACAATTATTTTTCAAATAAAGATGAAATTCTTCTTGCCTTGACAGAAGAATATTGGAAACAAACGCTCATTGAAATGAAAAGCCGTATTACTGCTGATTCATTTTGCGAACAGTTGCAGGAAATGTTTGATTTTCTCAGAAAGCAAATTGATCAATCTGCTGGAAAACTAATGAGCAGTCTTGGCAATATGGAAGCAGCCGCACAAGAACGCATGTTATCTATGCAATCAGAACTGGCATCCGATCTTATTTTGTATTTGGAACAGGACAATAAAATACGCGAGGATATTTGGAATGATACTTTTACCAAAAAACAATTTGCACAGTTTATTATGATGAATATAATAATGCTGTTGAAAATGAAAACACCCGATTTTGAATTTTTTATCAAGATCATAAAAGGTATTATCGAATAGGAGGTTTATTATGCCACAGGCAATCGCAGAAACAATTTTTGATGTTTTATATCTTAGCTTTGCCCTCATTGCAGGCCTTATCATGCTGATAAAAGGGAAAACGTTATTGGTGAAAAAAGCCGGACTGATGGCAGCACTGCTTGGTGCAGGAGATTCTTTTCATCTTGTTCCACGTGCATATGCACTCTGGACAACAGGACTGGAAGCCAATGCAGCAGCGCTTGGAGTTGGAAAATTTGTCACATCCATTACAATGACAATTTTTTATCTACTGCTTTATTATATCTGGCGTGAACGCTATCAAATAAAAGATAGAAAAAGCTTGACACTTGTAATGTGGCTTTTAGCACTTCTTAGAATAGGTTTTTGTCTGCTTCCACAGAATCAGTGGCTTGAATACCGACAACCGCTTCAATATGGAATTTTACGTAATATTCCATTTGCAATGATAGGAATAATAATTATTGTTATTTTTGCACAGGAAGCAAAAAAAGCAAATGATAAGGTGTTTCATTTCATTCCCCTTGCAGTGGCGCTGTCTTTTGGATTCTATCTGCCAGTTGTCCTCTTCAGCGGTGTTCTTCCAATTGTTGGTATGCTCATGATTCCAAAAACACTTGCTTATGTATGGATTGTTCTGATGAATTGGCAACTATACAAGCAGTCATAAACAAAATACAGATTCTTTGAACTTAAGTGCGAAACTGTTATGTACCATTCCAGGCTGAAAGGTAACAGTTCACTCATGCTCATTCATAAATTCGATTTTGCATGGCTGAACTGTTACACAGAAAGCAGATTCATTTGCAGCCTTCCCCTCACATCATGATTTACGAAAGAAATTGTCAATTTCCTTTTTTATAACTTCTGGTGAAAGCGATTTTGACAGATATCCATTTGGCTTAAATTCAAGAACTTTTTGAACGCCTTCTTTATCGACTCTGCTTGTCAAAAAGATGACTGGAATGTCTGCAAATTCCTCCTCTGAACGAATCATTTCTAATATCTGGCTTCCTTTACATACAGGCATTTCATAATCCAATAAGACCAAATCCGGCTTGTCAAGCACAATGCTGCGAATCGCAGACATACCAGATGTTGCTGTCATTATTTCATAATCAGATCCTAATAAACGCTGCATTGTTTTGAGAATAAAGGTCGAATCGTCTACTATAAGGATTTTCTTTTTGTGACTGATTTCGGTTTTTTCCATCCTATTTTGATTCAGGTATTTTTCGACCTCTACCATTGCATTTTCTGTAATAATTGAAACGCCGTTCTCGCTTGGAACCATATCAACCGTCGTCATGCAATATGCAAAGTATCCTTTTCCAGTATCAAACAACATGCTGAATTGAGGACTATGTTTATCAAATACTTTTTGAAACTGTTCATAAGATAACAACTGCTCTTCTTTTATAGTGGCCTGAGCTAATTGCGAAAAATGAAGTTTAAGGTGTTCCACCAATTGTTTTGCAGTATATCTTGCTGCATTCATCAGCATGACGCTAATTGCTCCTGACTTTGTTTTCAATACACTGCCAATCGTACTGACAATTAGTTGTTCCTCAAAGATTAAGAAAAATTCCCATCTCTTTTTTTCTTTGGTGGTATAAATTAAACGATAGTAGATCCCATCACCAAATTTTTCCCCGCCATAACAGTTACTAATCAGTTTTGAATCCAATTGAAACATACTATGTAGCTTACTTACAATTGTCTGCCCCATGATAGCCTGTTCTTCATCAGGCAAAAGATTTTCCCATTGTTTGATAACTTCTCCGCTTACAATCGCATGATCTTCTATAAGAGTATGTCCGATTAGCCAGCCCGCACATACACCAAGAAAATGATTCACTGCATCTTGCGAATACTCGTTCAGTTCCAATTCTTTTTCAAGAGCTGGCAGCGTTATTTCACGGAAATTCGTATGAATCCGCGTATGTATTGCTATTTCCGGATAATTAATAGAGGCCATATAAATTTCCTCATCAATAAAATGTTGAACGGCGTGGTCTTTAAAATACTTGATTGCTTCCTGGCAGACCCATTGACTTTTTTCTTCCTGTTGTCCAATATCAAACAGCTTATTAAGAATACTAAATAATTTTTTGTGTTCCCTATCAACGATATCCACTCCAAGGTTATAGCGTTCGTTCCATATCAATTGGCTTCCCATATAGTTCTCCTCCTAAATAATAATATGTACTATCGAATGTCTTTTGGTAACAACTGTTATTACCAATAAATGGGTATAGTATAGTTATCTCTTATCTTCCTATAAAATGCAAGCCTATTTCAGAAAATTTTTATTTTTTCATGAAGAAACGATTGTGCAATATAATTCTCATTCAGAATATACTGTACAATCGCTTCTTGGGGAGACGCTTTGTATGCTGACCATTGGATGAATGAGCGGTCAGCATACAAATGCTCAATAAGCCATTTGTTTAGTGGCTTTTATATGATTATGGCTGAACTGTTACTATTTTAGTATATCATTGTAGTTTGGTTTATCAACACGTATTTTTTCGCAAAAATATGTCATTTCTGCACATTCAAATATAGAAGTATTTAAGCAGCAGATTCTATAGCACTCAAAGATTACACCTGTTTTTGAATAAAAGGAAATCCGATTATTACTTTGAATAAATCACCATCAATTTCGACATCAAATGTTCCACCTTGTGCTTCTGTCAGACTTTTGGCGATAGCAAGACCAAGTCCGGAGCCTTCTGTTGTTCTTGAGTCATCTCCACGAACAAAGCGCTCAGTGATTTCTTCTGCGGAAATATTCAGTTCCACCGCAGAGACATTTTTGATAACGATCATTATTTTACTGCCAATTTTAGTGACATCAATATAAACTCTGGAATAATGCATTGCATACTTATATACATTCACAAACAAATTTTCAAAAATCCGATATGTTTTCTGGTTGTCAAGTTTTAGGATAATTTTTTCGTCAGGAACTTTCCAACGAAATTCAATCGCAGATTCTTGAAATCTTTCTGCATATTCTACAGCGACTTGTTTCATCAGATTGACAACATCCAATTCCATCAGATTCAGAATAATATTGTTGCTGCTTAGCTTGCTGATTTCAAAAAGATCCTCAATCAAAACTTTTAAACGCTGTGATTTTTTCTCCAATGTTTCTATAAACAATTTGCGATCTTCCTCTGTAATATTTTCCTTTTTGAGCAATTCAATATAGGTGGTAATCGCGGTCAGAGGCGTCTTTAGGTCGTGGGAAATATTTGTAATCAGTTCTGTTTTCATTCGCTGGCTCTTTACTTCATTATCCACAGCTTTTTTAAATCCGGTTCGAATTTTGATGAGTTCATTGCGAAACGGTTCAAAAATGCCTAAATCTTCAGTGATTACAGTATTCAAATCCCCTTCAGCAATACAGCTTACACCTTGAAGCAAAATACGGTAATCTTGCCTGATCTTATCATAATATCTTCTAATAATATAAAACAAAATAACCGAGTAAATAAAAAGCGCCGCAATTCCGAAAAACCAAAGGGAAGATATAAGCGACAGAATAATAAAGTTAATCAATACCACTTTAAAAATAACGCCAGTTGTCTTATCTGCAAAATCAATATGGTGCAGCTCACTCAAAAAGTTATTCCATTTTCCTTTTGTCCATGGAAAAATCTGATAGAAAAAACTATATTGCCGAATGTATTCCTTGACGCCAAGATAAAAAACAGGACGGACAAAGCTGATGCTAGAATACCAGAGCGTATATACAAACAAAAGAATGATTGCTGTTTGTATAATTGGTAAAATTGCTTCATAAATTCCGCGGCTCCAAATTGCACCCCAAAGATTTGAGAAGCTTTCACAATAATTGTATTGCCATATTATCTTTATTAGGGAATGACTCATTGCTGCAAGCACCGAAATAATACCAATAATTGCGGCTTCCATCAAATAACAGTTTCCAGGGCGGTCAATCATCACTTCGTTACCCCAGACTTTTCTGCTTCCCATATAAAATGCAAACAATACCAAAAGAATCATTACGGTATAATAAAGCACTTTTGCTCCTGCCTCTGTATAAGCATCTATTTTATACCAGTATATGGATGTGTAATCAGCATTTTCAATAGCATCTGTCATTTCATTTCTTTTTGGAAATGCAAATATTACGGTAAAATTCTGTGTTTTCTTTGTTTGGAGCATTTTAACGGATTCTCCCCAATTATTCAAAACCGTTGATTTGATGAGGTCTTTTCGGTCTATTTTTCCCAATTCCTTGATAATCACATCTTCCTCATTGCTGTCTTTGGCTAAAAATACAGTTACTTCCATTACCCCATTTTCATTAAACTGCACTTGGAAAATTTCTTTATAATAAGAAGTGAGTTCTGAATTAAGTGAATCATCAGATACAGCTTGCTCTAATGGCCTGCTGGTATTGGAGGCGCCGTTTTCGCCCAATACACAGTAATCCACCTGTTCCCGATACAGTTCAAATACCGAACTCCACTGATTAATAAGCTCTTCTATATAGAAATCAATTTCATCTTTTATATCGGATGATATCTTAGACGCATTAAAATCGAAAAAAAGGTCGGAAGTTTTCGCATCGGACTGTCCCTCCCATTCCTTGGATTCTTTATAAAGAACATAGCATCCGGTATAAATTTGCGAAAGCACTTCTTTATCGTCCGAGTTCAGACCTTGTGTGCGCTGGTCTTCATAATTTTCATAGATTTGTTCTCCTTTGCGGATAATACTTGGATAGAATGCCATCGTTCCTACTATCAAAGAAAACAAAACAACAATAACAAGACGCCGTTTTTTAGGGTTGCTTTTCCATTTTATATCCAATTCCCCACACCACCTTTAAATATTTTGGATTTTTCGGATCAATCTCAATTTTGTCTCGAATGTGTTTAATATGTACCATAATTGTATCTGTTGTGACAGCTTTTTCGTTCCAGATGCGCTCATAAATCTCATCTGCCGAAAATACTCTGCCGGGATTTTTTATCAAAAGCGCCAAAATGCGAAACTCTATTGGTGTCAGCTTGACGGGCTTTTCATCTACGGTTACTTCTACAGTATCTTCATTCAATTCAATTCCGCCAATGATATGCACTCTGTCATTCGATTCTGACGCTGCCGTTTTTCCAGAAAACTTCATATATCTGCGCAACTGTGAGTTTACGCGCGCCATTAATTCTAATGGCGTGAAGGGTTTTGTCACGTAGTCGTCTGCACCAATGTTCAATCCAATTACTTTGTCGGTTTCTTCTGATTTTGCAGAAAGCATAATTACTGGAAATTCATATTTTTCCCGAAGCTTCAATGTCATAGTGACACCGTCCATCCGCGGCATCATAATATCTACAATTGCAAGATGGATTTCCTGCTGATTGATAATCTCCAATCCTTCTATTCCATCTGCTGCTTTCCAGACATCATAATTCTGACTCCTCAAAAAAATTTCAATTCCATCACGAATTTCTTTATCATCTTCGACAATTAAAATATTATACTTTTCCATTTCTATTTTCATACTCCTCACTGTATTAGTTTAATTTTAGTATAGCATGGATGTACGAATTGTGACAGAAGTTTAACAATTCCATATAATAATGTTCTGCAGAAAGTGCAATTTGTTCTTCTTCATATGCAGCCGCAGTTTTTCTTGCACCATGGCACAAGGATTTGTAAAAGGTGGTATCGCCCAGCACTTGCATAACTTCTTGCGCAAGGTGCTCCGGTTGTTCTGACGTCAGAATACCGTTTTCCTTTGTTTTGACAATATCACGAACGCCTGTTGCATCAACTGCGATGACGGGCGTGCCTGCCGCCATCGCTTCCAGCAGCACAATGCCCTGCGTTTCAGACTTGGAACTAAACAAAAATAAATCACAAGCGGAAAGATAATTTTTGATATCCTTGTTTTTTACAGTTCCTACAAAAACAACCTCGTTTTGTAATCCCAACGCAGAAACCTTTTCTTCGAGATGTTTTTGTTCCAATCCTTCTCCAATTAATAAATAACGGAAGGTTTTTTGGTTAAATTCCAATTGTTTTTTAATTTTTTGCAGACATTCCAGCAAAAAATCCAAATTTTTTTCTTTTGCGAGTCGTGCCACTGTACCAAATAAATAATCTACATTCTCTCCAAACTGCGTTCGAAGCTGACTGACTGTTTTTTGATCTGGCAAAAAATTGTCAGAAGGTATTCCAGTTGGCAAAATTCGAATTGGAATCTGTATATTTTTATTAAATAACAGATGTTCTTTGATGCTTTGTGTCGGTGCAATCACCATATCACAGCAATTGCAGAAGCGCTTTAGATAACGACTTAGTATTCCAGTGCAGTTTTCAAACTGTTGGAGCGGTTTTACATAATAAAGATATTCTTCATATTGGGTATGGTACGTAAAAACCACTGGAATTCCTAATAGTCTGCGCAGCCGCAAAGCCACATTTCCAACAATTGCCGGATGATGCACATGAATCAAATCAATTTGAAGTTCTTTTATTTTGTGGTAAAACAGTTTGGTAAACATATTGGGGATAGGCGCACCTGCAATTTTTACAGGAAAAGAGGGATACCGAATCACAAAGGGCTCTTCCTTTTGATTGCTGTAGCTTGGTGCAAAAATATACACAGTATGTCCTAATTTGCGCAGCTCTATGGCTAAATGTTCAATTGATACAGGCACGCCGCCTATATATGGCTTATAATTATTTGTCAACATTGCGATTCTCATTCGTATAACCTCCTATTTATAGTCGCTGCGCGACGGCACTAAAGTAAAAATCGCTGCGACGCACTTGTAATGAGAGAAACTTTCATTCGAAAGGGCAGGAATAAAAGTTTCTCTCGTGCGCCATTGCGACTTTATATAGTCGCTGCACAATTTTATTATCCCAGCAAAAATTATTTTTCAAAAACACTTGTTATTTCTGAGCTGGACTTGTCTGTTCCTATCAGTTAAAATTTGTTGCTATAAAAACATGGTAAGTACTTTATCTCCAAACAAATATCCAGCACCTACAAATATCAGGTTCCATGCAGCTACCCCAAGTGCAGAACTAATCACATAGTGTAAGAAATTCATTTTAATTACTCCTGCGGGAATTGAAATTAGTGTTCGTACCATCGGAATTAATTTACTGACAAAGATTCCTACACTGCCCTTTTGACGCAGATAACAAAGTCTGCCTTCTATCAAATCCTTTTGTTTGGGGAAACGGCGGTAATACCATTTTAGAAATAATTCTCCGCCGCCTCTTCCCAATCCATAGAGAATGATGCTGCCTAATAATCCGGCTGCTATCGTAAGAACCATTGTAACAAAAAAATTTAAACCGCCTCTTGCTGCCCAGATTCCTGCAAGCGGCATAATGATTCCTGCCGGAAATCCTGGTAAATTCAAATACTCTAACAACACGATGACAAATATTGCAATTGCGCCATAATTTACAAAATACTGCATGATAACTTCTACACTCATGCTACTGCTCTCCTTTCTTTTCTGATGCACTTTGTATATGATGTATCTTAGCGGATAAATCAAAAAAACAGATACAAAAAAATCAAAAGAATTTATTAAGAAAGCCTTTTGATTTTATGTAGCTTGCAGCAGACACGACAATATGTTATGATGTTGGGGTCAAAAGGTATTTTGCCCCCTATGATACCACGGATTGCTCCGCATTTCATGCTCCCGCAATCCTAAAACACCTCAAATTCGCTCATTTTTCTGTGAAAAATGGCTACTTTTCGGTGTTTTTGCGGGTCCCAAGTTCAAAAATCCTCTTGCAAGCAAGCTTGCATCGGATTTCTTGACCTTTTGACCCTAGTATCATGTTATTATTTTTTTGGAATCAGTTTTATGAATGGACATCGAGAATAGAGATAATGGAGCAGGATATGATAAAAATAGGAGTACTTTCAGATACCCATAATATGCTGCGGCCGCAAGTGACAGCACAACTATCACAATGCAAAATGATACTTCATGCTGGAGATATCTGCAAAACAGAAATTCTTGAAAAGCTCAAGACAATTGCGCCAGTACGCGCTGTGCGCGGCAATAATGATAAAGAATGGGCCAAAGCAATTCCATATATTGACACGTTTGACTGTTATGGGATTCAGATTCTAATGTGTCACAAGAAAAAAGAGATTCCCAAAATACTATCAGGAATCAATCTTGTTATATATGGGCACTCCCACCAATATGAAGACAAAGAATTAAACGGGATACGGTTTCTCAATCCAGGTAGCTGCGGTCCTAGACGTTTCAATCAAGAAGTGACAATGGCTATTTTGGAAATTGATAAGAATCATTCATATAGAATCAATCGTATTGTGTTTTCTGATATTCAGAGCAAGAAAATAGTTATTCCAGATGCAAATCAAGACAGAGCAAAAATTATCTCCGCTGTTATCAAAGATATTGATAAGGGCATTCCATCAGATAAAATTGCGAAAAAGAATCATATTTCTCTGGCATTTACTGAGGAAATCAGCAGAATGTATCTCACGCATCCAGGAATTAATTTAGATGGAATCCTAAATCGGTTGCAATAAAACGAAGTAAGGTAGTAAATTGAGCATGTTGCGCTCAATTTACTTACCCATACAAAATTTTTGGAAAATCTCGTTTACAACGTCGTCTTCTACTTCTTCTCCAATGATTCTGCCAAGTGCAGCATACGCATTCATCAAATCAATGGAATAAAAATCCTCTGGCATATTGCGATCCAGGCTTTCAAGCACAAATTGCATACTGTCATATGCCTCTGAAAGCGCCGCTTTATGTCTTTGATTTGTGATATAAATTTCATCATTTATCGAAATTTTTCCGTCAAAAAACAATTCCTTTACTGCAAGTTCCAATACATCAATACCAACATTTTCTTTGGTGGAAGTCTTGATAATTTTAATCGCTTTATTTTGTGAAAGCAGATCCATTTTTTCTGCAATATCAGATTCGCTGACAACCTGATCCAAATCGGATTTATTCAAAAGTACAATCACTTTTTTGGAGGCAATCAGCTCCATAATTTCCCTGTCATTTTCATCAAGGCTGCAGGAAGAATCAACCACATATACTATTAAATCCGCGTTTTCAGCATACTTTCGCGCTCTGTCAACACCAATCTTTTCTACTTCATCTGCCGTATCACGGATTCCAGCGGTATCAATGATATTTAGTCCGATACCATGCAGTTTTATCGACTCCTCCAATACATCTCTGGTAGTTCCAGCAATACTTGTAACAATTGCTCTATCCTCTCCTACAAGAAGATTTAATAAAGAAGACTTCCCGGCATTTGGTTTTCCTACAATAACGGTATTGATCCCATCTTTCAGCATCTTTCCATTGTCTGCACTGTCTACCAATTTCTTTAATTCTATGCTTATTTGTAATGATTTTTCCTGAAGTTTATCATGATATCCTTCAAGACTAATATGCTCTGGGTCATCTAGTGCAGATTCAATATAAGCAATTTCATATAAAATATGTTCCCGAAGGGAACGGACTTTATCCGATACAGAACCCTTTAACTGTTGCAAAGATGCCTTTAATGCAAATTCATTTTTGGAATGAATAATATCCATAACCGCTTCGGCTTTGGATAAATCAATCCTACCATTTAAAAACGCCCGTTTTGTAAACTCTCCTGGCTCTGCCAAGCGACACCCATTCTTTAAAATAACATCAAGTATTTTATTCATAACAAGAATACCGCCATGGGCGTCTATTTCAATTGTATTTTCCCGCGTATACGTATTTGGTGCCTTCATGACGACGACCATCACTTCATCAATAGGCTCTTCTCCATCATAAATAAAACCATAATGAATGGTATGACTTTTAACATCACACAGCTTTTTGTTCTGATTCTTTGCACGATAGATCTGATCGGCTACATTAATTGCATTGTCACCGCTTATTCTGATAATGCCAATTCCGGAATCGCTCACCCCAGTAGCGATTGCTGCAATCGTATCTGTTTTCATTCTAAGAAATCTCCCTTCAAAAAATGCTCCCACTCACCTGCGCTTGCAGTTGAATTTTCTAGATATGCATATACATAAAATCGAGCGCTTAAGCGCTCGATTCATGCAAGGAAAGCTCATATATTTATGCTTCGCTACTGTTTTCAGAATGTTCAGAATGGGAATCATGGTTGGTTTTATTGGATTCCCGATTATATTCTTTCGCTCCTCTGGAATAGTTTTTGTTGTAGCTTCTGTTATAATCTCTGTTTCGCTGGTATCCTCTGCCCTCATTGAAATTTGCATCTCTTTTAGGCGTTACAACAACACGTCTGAAAGGTTCATCACCTTCGCTGTGTGTCGTAACATATCTGTCATTTTGAAGTGCAGAATGGATCACTCTGCGCTCATAAGGGTTCATTGGTTCTAAGGATACGGGTCTTCTTGTGCGTTTTACTTTATAAGAAATATTCTTTGCTAAATTTTCGAGTGTTTCTTTTCGTCTTTGACGATAGTTTTCGGTGTCAACTTTTACTCTTATGTACTCGCCAGTACCTTTATTGACAACAAGTGAAATCAGATACTGAAGGGAATCAAGTGTCTGCCCTCTCTTGCCAATAAGAACCCCCATCTCATCACCACTCAATTCGACTTCAAGGGATTTTAAAGAATCATTATATTTGGCATCAATGATAACTGTCATATCCATAGCAGCAAATACATCTGTTAAAAACTTCTTTGAAACAGCTTCCACATCAATATCTGCAATATTTGCGGCAGCTTCCCTGACACTTGCAATTTCAGGCGACTCCACAAGTTTTACAGGTTCTTCTTCTTTTATCTGTTGAATTTCTTCTTTTACTTTTGCTTTTATCAAAGCAGGTTTCATACCAATCCCAAACAAACCTGCTTTTCCTTCATCAATTACTTCATACTCAAGTTTATCGCTCGGTATCGAAAAATATCTGCATGCTTCTGTAATCGCATCATTTTTAGTCTTACCTTTAAACTCCATGTACTCCATTTTCTTTCCCCCATAATTTATCTGCTATGAAAAATTCTCTTTCCATACTACATTATGATCCTTATTTATTATTCTTTTCGTTGTATTGTTTTACCATATTTGCCCTTGAGGCAAGGCTTCCTGGTTTGGCATTGTTATTGTAATATTCTGTAGCCTTTTTGATATCTTCTGCTTTTTCCTCTGCGGTCTTTGCAGGGCGTTTGGCAGCGGTGTTCTGATAAGCGGTCTTTGAGGCGATACTCTTTGTATTGGTCCGTGCAGCCGCTTGCAATTTTGCAGGATCTACTCCCTGTTTTCTCAGTTTTTCTTTGTACTTTTCTACATTTTTTTCAATTTCGGCTTCAATATCCATCTTGTCAATGTGTTTGTTAATTGCAATCTGTTGGATACTTCTGACAACAGCACCCACAACCCAGTACAGACCCATACCGGCTGGAAGCGTCAAACAAAACCATGCAGACATAAGAGGCATGATAACGTTCATTGTCTTCATTGACTGCTGCATAGCTTCCGCTGTATCATTTACGGGCGCCTGTTTTTTGCTTTTATCCTTGTCATTTGCTGCCTGGGGCATCAGCTTGTAGTTAATCCATTGTGTGACAGCCGAAAGAACAGGTATCGCGATTGCACCTGCAAGAAGCAAATAATTTCCTGCTGCAAATGCTGCCTTGATTGTATCCATAGGAGAATTGGCAATATTTAATCCAAGAAAATTATTGTAGATATCAATTAATCCTTTTTCCGCACCATTTGTTAGAATTAAACTTCCATTGTAGGTTAGCTCTGCTAGTCCAAATTTTTCTGAAATTGCTGTCATATCAGCAGAAGATGTTTTGTTAAGTGTATCTATGATCGCATTTCTTGTATTCAAATCAAAGTTCTTTGCAAAATAAGCCGCAGCAGAGGTTGATTTCATATATTCAATGCCATTTGCATTGATAATTTTGTCGGCAAGCACACCAAATGCCTCACCAATTTTTGTAACATAAGCAGGCATCGCATAGATAACGCGATACAAAGCAATCAAAATAGGCATTTGAATCAAAAGCTGGACACAGCTTCCCGAAGGGGATACGCCATATTTTGCATAGATGGCTTTGGTTTCTTGGTTCATTGCCATCATAGACGCTTGATCTTGTTTGCCTTTATATTTGGCTTGTACGACCTGTAGCTCAGGATTCATCCTCGCTGAAAGCTTCGAAAATCGCTGCTGCTTGATTGTAAGCGGCATTAAAAGTAAATAAATAACAATTGTAAATAAAATAATAGCCAAACCGATATTTGGAATGCCAATCACATTTAAAAATTCAAAGATCGCATTCATAATCAAGCCCAAAAGCTTAACGATATACTTAAATATCGGAGTTGAATTCTGAGTTAACAGCATCAAATCCATTTTATTCCTCCTGAATCAATCAAAACCTGTAAAAGGTAATCAATTTCTTTTTTTTCTTATTTTTAATGGAAGGAACGGGGTCATACCCTCCCTTTGACAAAGGATTGCATCGAAGAATTCTCCAAAGACTGAGCAGGCCGCCTTTGAGAGCGCCATATTTTTCAACGGCCTCAAGTCCATACTGCGAACAAGTTGGAAAATATGGACATTTTGTTGATTTCAGCGGCGATAGATATTTTCTATAAAATAAAATAATCCCTATAAAAATCTTTTTCACAACAATCTCCAATTTCATAATATCAATAGCCTGTGACCTGCAATGCTGCAGGTATCACACCATATCATTTAACGATACATTTATGAAGCTTCGATACATGAAGCAGTGCACTTTCGATGTCAGAATATTTTGCATTTTTAGCACTGACTCTTGCAATAACTACAATGTCTAAACCACTATTAAACATCTCTTCATGTAGTCTATAACTCTCTCTTACAAGTCTGGTAAGACGATGTCTCACAACACTGTTCCCTACTTTTTTGCTAACGGAAATCCCAAGTCTGTTTTGATTCAATCCATTTTCCAATACATACATCACCAGATATTTGTTTGCATAACTCTTTGCTTTGCTGTAAACATTCTTAAAATCTCTGTTGCTCTTTAATGATTCCGAAAATTCCATAATCGTCCTTCACAATCGAGCAGGGGAATGGGTTCCCCCCTCGCCGTATGGCCCATGTATTATTTTAGTGTCATATTGTTCTGCATGGGTCTACACATAGAAAAAAAGGTCACATATACGTGACCTGTAAACTATGCAGATAATCTCTTTCTTCCTTTTGCACGTCTAGCAGCTAAAACTTTTCTTCCGCCTGGTGTGCTCATTCTAGCTCGAAATCCATGAACCTTACTTCTATGTCTTTTTTTTGGCTGATACGTCATTTTCATATACAAAACACCTCCTTTTTTTATATACCTCATTCGTTTCTATCGAATTATAAAATACCTGTCAATGCGCCCAAATACCAAGTATCAGAAAATAACATATTGATTATATAATATAAGAATATCCAAGTCAAGAAGAAATCTGTGAAATCTATCCAGAATAGGTAACAAAAGAGGTACGGTTCAGACATCTACATAGGTAGTGGGAAAAGAACAAGGTATTATGTTCGGCTAATTACTATTTTCTTGAATTTTCCTGTAATATATTGTACAATAAAAACGCAAAAAAGAAAGGACCTTATAAAAGGGAGGTATAATCAATGGATATAAAAGAGCAAATCAACAAGGTGGTAGAGGAGATTTCCAAGAACCCCAACATTAAAGAGCAGTTTGAAAAGGAACCAGTTAAGGTAATAGAAAAATTAATTGGTGCAGATCTGCCAGATGATATCGTTATGAAAATTGTCGATGGCATAAAGGCGAAGCTAAGTATCGACAATGTATCGAATCTTGCTGATTCCTTAAAAGGAATATTTAAGTAAGTGATTTGTATGTTTGGTGACATTGATAGTGCATGTGCAAAATTATGAGATTGCTCAAGCACTGAATCAGCCGAAATACAATCCAAAATAAGAACAATATAAATACCATCACAGGAACTACCAATGTGCGCAGGTTGCACAGAGGTAGTTTTTTTATTGTCGAAAGACAAACATATATTTGCGATTATGCAATAATTACAAATATATGTTCGACAAACCAATCTTTCAAAAATGTAAGAAATCAAAACGAAATGTAAGTTTAAGAAATAGCAGACAAGGTGCTTTTTTGCTATACTGCATTTAGAAAAAAGAAAACAACAAAAAATGGAGGCAATTATGGCGATATTAGAAGTTAAAAATATTAGTAAGGTTTATACAACACGTTTTGGCAGTACGAAGGTACAGGCGCTTTCAAACATGAATTTTTCCGTTGAGGAAGGGGAATATGTGGCTATAATGGGGGAGTCAGGATCAGGAAAAACAACACTGTTGAACATTCTTGCATCGCTTGATAAACCAACAGGAGGAGAGGTTCTGCTAAATGGAAAGAACATGACTACAATCAAGGAAAAACAATTGTCGGCATTTCGGCGTGACAATCTTGGATTTGTATTTCAGGATTTTAATTTGCTGGATAATTTTTCACTAAAAGATAATATTTTGCTGCCACTGGTTTTGCAGGAAAAATCTGTATCGGAAATGGAACAGCGTTTAAGCCCGATTGCTGCCAAGCTAGGGATTACAAAACTGCTTGAAAAATATCCATATGAGGTTTCAGGCGGTCAAAAGCAGAGAGCAGCCGTGGCAAGAGCCATTATTACCAATCCACAGCTTATTTTGGCAGATGAACCGACAGGGGCGCTTGATTCCAAAGCGGCAGCAGGGTTACTCAAGGTCTTTCATGGGATTAATATTGACGGGCAGACAATTTTAATGGTGACACACAGTACCAATGCAGCAAGCCATGCAGAACGTGTATTGTTCATCAAAGATGGCGAAGTATTTCATCAGCTCTATCGCGGAAATCTGACAAATGAAGAATTCTATGTCAAAATATCTGACACATTAACGTTGACACAAGGCAGTGGAATAAAGAGCCAGAATCGGGAGGTTTCATAATGAATCATTTATATTGCAGACTCGCAGTAACAAATTTAAAAAAGAATAAGCAATTTTATCTGCCCTATTTATTGGCAGGAATGGTTTCTGTTATGATGTTTTATATTATGCGGGCTCTTCAGGGCTCAGAAAGCATTCATACAATGCGTGGTGCAAGCACACTTGAGATCGTGTTTTCTATGGGAATTGTAATTGTTGGAGTATGTGCGGGCATCTTTTTGTTCTATACAAATAGCTTTGTGATGAAACGGCGAAAAAAAGAGCTTGGGGTCTATAATATTCTTGGCATGGAAAAAAGGCATATTGCAAAAGTGATGGCATGGGAAGCGGTAATATTGTATGCGATTTCTGTTGGCGGCGGCCTTGTGTTTGGCATTGTATTTCACAAGCTATCGGCAATGTTTCTCTACAAACTCACAGGACTTTCGGAAAGTATTCCGTTTTATATTTCAGGCAAAGGGTGCCTTCAAACGGCAGCATTTTTCTTAATCTTATATATTTTGATGCTTATGTACAACTTTGTTCAGGTAAAACTTGCAAATCCAATTGCACTTCTGCATGGAAACAACGTGGGAGAGCGGGAACCTCAAGTAAAATGGATATCGACTGCGATAGGGGTGATTTGTATTTTGGCAGGATATTATCTTGCTGTAACGGTTCATGGAGTGTTAGAGGCTGTAAATATGTTTTTTATAGCGGTGATTCTTGTTATTGTTGGAACATATGAACTCTTTATGTCAGTGAGTATTGCGCTGTTGAAAATGTTAAAAAAGAATAAAAAGTATTATTATCAAACGGCGCATTTTATCACGGTTTCTGGTATGCTTTATCGAATGAAGCGCAATGCGGTTGGATTGGCAAACATCTGTGTGCTTTCTACAATGGTGCTTGTGATGATATCAACAACGGTTTGTCTTTATGCAGGCGTGGAGGATTCCTTGCAGAACAATTTTAAAAAAGAACTTACTGCCACACTGCATTTTGAAAATATTCCTGATGCTGCTGTCAAAGAATCCCTGATGAATCAGTTTCAAAACACTGCGCAGAAGCAAAACAGAATATTAACAGAAATCTCAGACTATTCAGATATTTCTTTTGTGACACATAGTGAAGGAAATGTAGTGGAGCATTACGACAACGAGGACGCTTCCTATAACTTTACGGAAATGGGAATGCTTTATGTGATAACGAGAGCAGATTATGAAAATCTAACAGGATATTCCTATCATGAGATTCCACAGGGAAGCGTGATGGTTGCATCATCAAAGCCATTTGAGGAGAATGTGATAAAGATATTTGGAAAGGAATATGCTGTTACATCAAAAATGGACTTTCCGAACAAGCAAATAGAACAATTTTTGGGGTATGCGCAGGTGATTTATGCGGTGGTGGAAGATAACAGTGCTCTAGAGCCGTTTCGTGCAGAGTCTGCTGTGCAATACCATATCGAGATGGAAATAGACGGAACAAATGAGCAGAAAATGGAATATGCAGCCGCAGTCAGAGAAGCACTGGAAGAGCTTAAAGCAGAAAGTGGATTTTACACAGCAAATGTTTATTCAAGAACAGAACAACGGGATTCGTATATGGAAATGAACGGCGGATTTTTGTTTCTTGGACTGTTTCTTGGAGGCATGTTCCTAATGATAACAGTATTAATTATTTACTACAAACAAATATCAGAAGGATTTGAGGACAGAGAACGTTTTTCTATTATGACAAAAGTTGGCATGAGCCAAAAAGTAGTAAAATCGGCGATCAATATGCAGGTGCGTACCGTGTTTTTTATGCCGATTACGGTAGCGGTTATTCATCTTTTTATGGCGTTTCCAATGCTCAAGATCATAATGCTGATATTTGGGTTGTTCAATACATCGTTATTTTTAATATGTCTTGCAGCAACAATTGCTGTGTTTGCAGTCATTTACTTTATTGTGTTTAAAATGACATCAGGAAGCTATTATAAGATTGTATATCAGTAAAATAGGTTACGGGTTCACTTTAGATTTTAACTCCAAGAGCTGCTCAGCAGCCTTTGGAGTTAAAGCATTTTTGCAATCGTTTAAGTAACAGTTCAGCCTTCGGCTTCCTGTTACTAGTTTAATTCTTTTTATGGCTTTTTTTCGGATGGAATTGTGTCATGATATGTGGTATAATTTTTGTGTTGTTCTACCGATACCTGGCAACGGGAGGAGGTGTTTGGATGAAAGTTCTCATTTCTTTTTTAGCCGCTGTTGTGGCGGGTGTGGTTTGCCACCTCATCTGCAAATGGCTTGACAGGGGCAATAAGGGCAACAAATAGCCAGGCGGGTGCTTTGCCGCTGTAAAAAGAAAAGAAGAAGCCCCGGACTGTGCTGGAACACGGTTCGGGGCTTCGTTCTTTTGTTCAGATGGGCTTCTCATTTCTTTTTGCCTACTGACATTATAGCATATGCAGCTTTGCTTTGCAATATTCCCATTCATTATCTTTATTGTAAAGTAGAACAATAGTTACTTTTCACACCCGCGCCATGCACTTGCTGCATGGCGTCGGAGCAAGCGCCAAAATGCGTGCTTTTTAGCATTTTGTGTGCATCAATTGTTGCAATTCACACCGAAATCGTTGTAAGTATATGTGAAATCTGGCGTAAGTGTGAATTGTAACGAACAATAGTAACAGTTCATCCATGCTCATTCATAAGTTGTCGGGTTGTGCATTTTGACAATTGATTTTGGCTATTTCCGACAACTTATTTCATGTTGGGCGTTCGCCCTATAAAATTGTGTCAGAATCTGTTGGGGCGTGAACAGTAACAAACAATACAAAATTTTTCTTGACAACCATATAAAAGGACGTTATATTGAATTCTATAAAAAACGCTAGGGGTGCACATCGCTGAGACTTTACCCTCATTACTTGAACCGGATAATACCGGCGTAAGGAAGCAGTATAGGAATCTGTATTGATACAAAGTACGCTTTAAGCAGGAATATTCTTGTCAATAGATGGAATATTGTATTGTTTAAAGAGTGATGCTGAACCTCCTCGCGCATACACGAAGGAGGATTTTTTTATGTTGTACAATGTCGTAGTAAATGAATGGGAAGAAACAACCTATGTTCCTACAGCACTTGGAAATGGGCTGCTTGCAGCCTTGATTGCAGCGCTGCTTGTAGCTGCTGTTTTTGCAGCGAGAATTCACGCAAAAAAAACACCTGTAATTGAAAGTGCCAAACATAAACAAAAGCTTAGCATAAAGCAGCTTGTATTTTGTGCAATGGCGATTTCCCTTGGCACAGTACTGTCCAAGATCAAATTATTTCACTTTCCTTATGGAGGTTCAATCACGCTGCTGTCAATGCTGGTAATCTGCCTGCCAGGGCATTTTTATGGGCTTGGCGCGGGGCTTTTGACAGGGGTTGCCTATGGTGTGCTGCAGCTTTTGATTGACCCTTATGTATTGTTTCCGATGCAAGCGATTGTGGATTATGTTCTTGCATTTGGAGCGCTTGGACTGTCAGGACTTTTTTCCAATGCAAAAAATGGACTGATAAAAGGGTATGTGGCAGGCATCTTGGGACGCTATGTATTTGTGGTAATTTCCGGCTGGATTTTTTTTGCAGCCTATGCGTGGGAGGGCTGGGCACCGCTTCCATATTCCATGGCATATAATGGAAGCTATATTTTTACAGAAGCGGCTGTCACTATCATTATTCTTTGTCTTCCCTCTGTAAAAGCTGCGCTAGGAAGGATTCGCAGGATGACAGCAGAATAAAAAAGTAGAAAAACCCGCTCACCACACCGCAAAAAATGAGTACAAGGAACCTGTTACCCCTGAAAATATAATTTCAACGGTTCCCGTTGATTTTTTCGCTCGTTCTGCGTATAGTAGAAGTAGGGAAAACCCTACTTTCCATATTTCAGAAAAGTGGTGCAAAATCGTGTTAGCAAATGCGTTTGTGGACAATGCCAAAGTCATGGCAAAAGGGCAAATCATAATTCCGAAAGATGTCCGTGATGTGCTTGGTGTGTCAAACGGTGATCGGGTCACTTTTATCGTTGAGGGAAACACCGTTCGTATTGTCAATTCTGCTGTGTATGCCATGCAGGTGCTTCAGCAGGAAATGGCCGGAGAAGCAGAATACACCGGACTGACCTCGGAAGATGATGCTATGGCACTCGTAAAAAGAATTAGCCAGTGCGTTTATAAATACATAGGTAAATAAAATCTTACCTATGTATTTTTATGAACATTAAACTGGATATTGTCTGAACATTGCGAACTTTTAAGATAAATCAGCAAGGAGGAATACTTATGATAAAGGTTGCTATTTGTGATGATGAAAATATGATTGCCAGTCAGATTGATAATATGATCTTAAGAATTTGCCAGAAAGAAAATATCTCTGTAGAGACAGATGTATTTTATTGTGGTGGTTCTCTGGAAAAAGAAATACTTTTGGGGACTAAATACGACCTGATATATCTTGATATTCGAATGAAAGATGGTGACGGGATAACAACAGCTAAAAATATCAGAAAGATGGACGAAAATGTATTGCTGATTTATGTATCAGGGTATGACAGGTATTTAATGGAGCTTTTCCGGTTAGATGTATTTACGTTTATTAAAAAACCTATTGATGCAGAACTGTTTGCAAGCACCTTTTTGGATGCACATAGAAAAATAGGAAATAACAGATTTTATTTTGTTTTCCGCTATAAAAATACGGAATATAAAATCCCCTGTATAGAAATACTTTACTTTGAAAGCAAGGGTAGAAAAATTAATTTGTATGGCAAAAGTAACAAAATGGGATTTTTTAACGGGAAATTATCTGACGTAGAAATCCAAATCGCAAAGGGGAAAATCCCATTCTTAAGAATTCATCAATCATTTCTTGTGAATTATCATTATATAAAATCACGTTCTAGAACCGAAGTAACACTAACAACAGGAACAAAGCTTCCGATCAGCGAGGATAGACAAAAAACTTTTGGAGAACAATACAACAAAATAATAGGAAATGAAATACAATTATTTTAAACATAGCAAGGAATATTACAATTTCTTGTATGAAAGCAAATTTGGCTACAAACTGCATATTCTTAGCAGGGAGAAGAAAATGCTGCATTAATGGTATACAATCAGTATATTACAGATAATTGAGTTTCTTAAATGACGGCTGGATCAAGAGTTATTGCAGATGGTCAAACAGGTTGTCATGAGGTAAAAGCAGATGAGTAATTACATATTAAATACAGCAATGGTTATAACAACGATGTGGATTGTCAGGAGATTCTGGAGTATTTTTTATGAAAAAAAGAAAACTTCTATTTTAATTGTAATGATATGGATAATCTTTGGATTATTTCAGGTATATTTGCACATAAAACAGAAAGATGCAAATATATTGATGACAATTTGTAATATTATATTGATTTTGCTGATAGCAATTTTGGGATATCATTGTACTGGAAAACAGAAATACTTTCTGGTGGCAGTCTTTTCGGTAGTATGGGCATTAACAGAATTTTTAGTTTTTTTTGTTTTAAACCTTATTTTGGAACCAGCAGAAAGTATGTATAATATAGGTGCAGTCATTACCAAAATATTAATGATGATATTTGTATATGTAATAACATCATATTGGATTAGGCAGAGGGGAGAGTTTGTGCCCCATTACTATTACTTATATTTACTGTTTTTTCCTGTTGGAAGCATTTATATTTCTTTCAGTATATTTAATTATGGAAAAAATCATGCATTATCCTCAATTGCCGTAATGACAATTCTTCTTGCATTTAATGTTATCATTTTTGAATTATATATAAAGATGAATGAAGTGTTTATGAGTGAATGTGATAAAGCAGTATATGCTCAGCAGATTGATATGATATCTGGAAATACTGCTGAACAAAAAAGAATCATGGAGGAATTTTATAAAGAAAAACATAATTTGACAAATGAACTTGTCTCGTTAAAAGGATATATTGAGAAGGGTGATATTGATGGTATAATTGAAAATCTGGACAATATTATCCACAGTAACCAATACGCAGAAAAAATTTCCAACAGTGGAAACAGTACAGTGGATGCCATAATAAATTTCAAGTATGCAGCTGCAAGTAAATTCGATATAAAATTCAGTTTAAAAATATTTATACCAGATGAATTTCCCATAGATATTTGTGATATAGGTGTTGTTCTTGGTAATGCGATAGATAATGCAATCGAGGCTGTACGGGAGTGCAGAAATCAAAAGAAAATAATTGAGATATCAATGGGGGTAAAAAAAGAAGCATGGGTTGTCGTGATAAAAAATCCGTATGAGCATAAAATAGAAAAAAGCCGAACGGGAATACCCGTATCTACTAAAAAGGAAAAACACAGGCACGGTTTTGGCCTAAAATCCATATTGAGAATTGCAGATAAGTACCAGGGGGAAGTAGTGATTGAAACGAAAGATGGTATTTTTTCTTTAATAATAGTATTAAACTTCGGGGAATTTTGACAGCTATTTACGGATTATTGACAGTTCTTCTTAAAAACAATGTAGAATGTATATACTATATAAAAAAGGAAGGGAGAAAGATTTCATGAAGTTAAAATCAATTATTACCATTACCGTATCTTCTCTTGGTGCGACAACAAAATTTATTCCAGTGCCAGTAGTAATTCTTTTATTAAGTGTACAAATATCCGGCTGTTCCAATAAGCAGTCGGATTTGCCTGAGCAGGAATTCTCCTGGATTCAGGAAAATGATTTAAAAGAAAGTCAAACTACTATTGAAGTTTTTAGCGATGAGAATACAGTATCTGCCATGGAAGCTGAGAATCATTCGGAAACCATAAATCGTGCAGACGAGGCAAAAACAGATCATGATTCCCAGCCACAAGAAAATAACACTATTTCTGCTAATACAGTTAATTCTTCTCAGAATGCTCCTCAAGCAGAAAAAGGTAATCTGGTAACCGACAACGATTATTATCGGGCTGCAACAAGTATTTCCTCTGCTGAGGTAGAACGGTATGCAGCGCAGGTCAGGCAGCAGTTTTTGGGGCAGGATTGGTCAGCAATTTCTTCTGAAATTGCCTATCCAATCACAATATCTGATAAAACATATGAGAACAGCGAGGACTTTCTGAAGGCATCGAGCAGTTTTGGCAGCAATCTGAATAAGGATTTCTTAACAGCGGTTGAAAATGAAGATTGTGTGGAAATGTTCTGCAATTATGAAGGGATTATGTTAGGTGAATCCGGGCAAATTTGGATCGGTGAAGTTTTAAATGCTGATTTTTCTTCCCAAGGGTTAAAAATAACTGCTGTGAATGGTCTGTTAAAGGCTGATTCAGATGACACCATTGTAGATGCTGTAGTAAAAGTATATGCTGGATTTTATATTGATGAAACAGGTCTTTATGGTGACAGCCTTGAGGGCAAAACACTGACTTATTATTCCGTTCGGACCAGCAATGTTACTAAAAATTCCTTTGATTTTCAAATTATTGCAGTACCAGTAGAAAATGGCAGTATACAAGATAATTTATCAAAAGTTTTCAGAGCTGGAACAGCAAACTTTATTGAAGATGGGAAAAAAGCAGTTTATCATAATGATACGGAGAATTTATATTTCCTGTTTGGAGAAGACCAAATAGAACCCACATTGGGAAAGATAGAAATAAAAGGGGTGAAAGAACTGGAAGGAAAAGTTTATATTAATAATTCAATTCCGGGACATGAAGCTGGATAACGATTTGCAATTGGAGGCGCTGTCGTATCCTGTATTTCAGACGTTACAATTCACACTTACGCCAGATTTCTCATATACTTACAACGATTTCGGTG
>OFFL01000894.1_pt1 | contig 27410 bp, 30 predicted proteins | sample 1521391 | NCBI WGS metagenome assembly OFFL01 (sample SAMEA3504082, study PRJEB24116) | mouse gut metagenome | biome: mouse gut; feature: mouse-associated habitat; material: faeces | place: Denmark | collected 2011
TATACTGCGGGCGGCATCGGAAGCCGGAGCCGCAGGTCTCCTTCTGGCCGCCGCAGGAGATGCCGCAGACGGCGCCGGTTCCCGCCTCACATAAGAACTGCGTTGGGACTCCTCTTCCATGGCGGCCGTTACTTCCGTCAGCTTCGGCCGGAAAGCAGCAAACAGTCCCTTGGGCTTTATCTGCCTGACACTCATGATAACTACGCCGCTGCCCAATTCTTTCTGTGCCGCTTCCGTGGCTTCCGCCTCTGTTTTCCCCGTAAACTTTTTAATGATCATTATGCTGTCACCATCCCTACTGACTGTAATTCAATATCGGATTCGATCTCGTTGTAGGATACTACCACCAGATCCCTGTAATAGTCCTCTGTCAGGCGTTTAAAATACATTCTGACAATAGGAGAAGTAATGATGATAGGGCTTTTTCCCATGTTTTCCAGCTTCTGCAGTTCATTCCCCACAGAGTTCAATATGGCCTTGGACCGGGCGGGATCCAGATTCAGGTAGGCTCCTGTCTCCGTTTGTTTAATGCTGCCCATGATCTCCTGCTCGATTTTGGGATCCAGAGTTACCACACTGCTGGTCTCATTGGCCGGGAAGAATCTGCGGGAAATGGCACGCTTCAGACTCTGCCGTACATATTCCGTAAGAACATCCGTATCCCTGGTGGTGGGGCCATAGTCCGCAAGCGTTTCCATGATGGTAAGCATATCCCGGATGGAGATGCCTTCGCCAAGCAGGTTTTGCAGAACCTTCTGGATCTCGCCGATCCCCAGCAGCTTGGGAACCAATTCCTCCACCAGCGTAGGGTTGGTCTCCTTCATATTGTTGACCAGGTTCTGTACATCCTGTCTGGTCAGGAGTTCGGAAATGTACTGGCGGATGATCTCCGTCAGGTGCGTGGCTATGATGGAAGGCGGATCCACCACCGTATACCCCAGGCTCTCCGCCCTCTCCCGCTGGCCCTCCGTAATCCAGATCGCAGGCAGATGGAAGGAAGGTTCAAATGTGGGAATGCCCGTAATTTCCTCCTCAACATAACCGGGGTTCATGGCCATGTAGTGATCAAACAGAATCTCCCCTTCGCTGACCTGTATCCCCTTTACTTTGATAATGTACTGGTTGGGATTCAGCTGGATATTATCACGCAGCCTGATAATGGGAACCACGGTCCCCAACTCCAACGCCATCTGCCGCCGGATCATCACTACCCGGTCCAGCAGGTCGCCGCCCTGGTTCACATCCGCCAGAGGAATGATACCATAGCCGAACTCCAACTCGATAGGGTCTACCTGCAGCAGACTGTTCACATTCTCCGGCTGGCGGATCTCCTCCGCTTCCTCCGTATCCACTGCCGTCTCTGTGGCCGCCGTCTCCAGATTAGCTGCGATTCCCCGGCCGCCTACTACAAACAGCAGACCCATACCCACAAACAAGATGGTGTTAAGATCAGTGGCAAAACCAAGAACGGCCAAGGTAGCTCCCACGAAATACATCACCTTGGGGATGCCAAAAAGCTGTTTGATAATGACAGGGCCAAACTCCGCCTCCTTGCCCCCCTTGGTCACCAGGATACCGGTGGACAGGGAAATCAGCAGGGAAGGGATCTGGCTCACCAGGCCGTCACCGATGGTCAGGATGCCATAATTGTCCAGAGCGCCGCCGATGTCCATACCTTTACGAAGCATACCCATGGCTATACCGCCGATCAGGTTGATGGCCGTCAGCAGCAGGCCCGCTATGGCATCTCCTTTTACATACTTTACCGCACCGTCCATGGAACCGAAGAAGCTGGATTCCAGCTGGATCTTTTCCCGTCGTATCTTAGCCTCCTCATCCGTAATGGCGCCGGTATTCAGATCCGCGTCAATGGCCATCTGCTTTCCGGGCATGGCATCCAGCGTAAATCTCGCCGTAACCTCGGCCACACGCTCGGAACCTTTATTAATTACCAGGAACTGGATCAGAATCAGGATGATGAAAATGATGGAACCCACAATCAGGTCCCCGCCTCCCACAAACTGTCCGAAGGTCTTGACCACGTTGCCGGATGTGCCGGTAGACAGGATCGCTCTGGTGGAAGAGACATTCATGGCGATACGAAATATGGTGGTGAAAAGCAGGATTGTGGGGAAATAGGACAGATCCAGCACTTCCTTGGTAAACATGCAAACAAACAGGATCGTGAATGCAATGGCAATGTTAAAGGCCATAAATACATCCAGCAAAGCCACAGGCAGAGGGATAAGGAACATCAGAAAAGCCACCAGAATATAGATTCCTACAATGGCGTCTGTTTTTGACAACTTGGTGAAATTAAGATTCATACCTTTCCCCTCCTTTCCTGCTCATTGATTTTCCAAATAATATATACATTATGTTCTTAAATCTTTCCTTGTAATTGGTACACAAAGGCCAGCACCTCCGCCACCGCCTGATAAAGTTCCGGCGGCACCATCTGCCCCACTTCCACATTGGCGTACAGCATCCGGGCCAGGGGCTTGTTTTCCACGATTTCGATATGGTTCTCCCTGGCAATCTCCTTGATCCTGGCTGCCAGGTGGTCAGATCCCTTCGCCAGCACTATGGGGGCATCCGCCACTTCCGAGTCATACTGAAGGGCCACCGCAAAGTGGGTGGGGTTGGTAATCACCACATCCGCCCGGGGCAGGTCCTGCATCATGCGCCGTCGGGAAGCCTCCTGCATTTTCTGTCGGATCCTGCTCTTGATCTGAGGATCTCCCTCGGACTGCTTGTACTCATCCTTGATCTCCTGTTTGGTCATGCGCATGTCCTGGCTGAACTTGAATTTCTGATAAGCAAAATCCGCCAGTGCGATGATCATATAGACCGCTGCAATCCGAATCCCCAGATCCGTCACCAGTTCCGCCGCCAGGGAAAGAGCCTGCATCAACGGCATATCATATAGAGAGTAAATCCAAACCAGCTTATCTTTCAGGTATGCATAGGAGATGTAAACGATCAGCCCGATCTTCATCAGGGACTTCACCAACTCCACCAGGGAATTAACCGAGAAAATCTTTTTGAATCCCTTAATGGGGTTCAGCTTGCTCAGCTTGGGCTGCAGGGGCTTGGAGGACACCTTCCATTTCACCTGAGCCACATCGCACAGGAAAGCTACCAGGAAGCCGATGATCAGAATCGGCAGGATGATTAGCAGCACATTTACCATCATCTGATTAAAGATAAGCCGCATCTCTGCCTGGGGCAGATTCCCTCCCCAGAAAGTAAGCACCTGGGGAATATTGCCGTACACTCCCTGAAACATCTCCAGAAAGCGGGTACCCATGGTCCCCACATAAAACTTCAAAACCAGAAACAGGCTCAGAAGCCCCAGGCAATTGGCGATTTCCCTGCTTTTGGCCACCTGGCCTTCTTTTCTGGCATCGCTCAGCTTTTTCTCGGTGGCAGGCTCGGTTTTCTCCCCGCCCGGCCCGTCTTTCGCAAAGAATTGTAAATTATAACGCAGTATCACATCATGCCTCCCACTATGGCCGCTATGCTCTCCTTCATCCGCTGAAATATGAAATTCGCCGCGTCCGGCAACATGCTGGCCGTGAGAAACAGCACAGACAGCCCTACCAGGATCTTGAGTTGGATACCCACCGCAAACATATTCATCTGCGGGGATACCTTGGCCAGAACACCCAGTATGGCGTTCAGCATTAAAGTCACGCAGAAAATGGGCAGACAGATCCGAAAACCAATGATGATATAGTCCGCAAGGAACTTTACCATGGACGCCAGCAGCGAATCCATCTTGAATATGGTTCCGTTAACAGGAACCAATATAAAGGTGTCCGCCAACGCGCCGAAGAGGTAGCGGTACATACCGCTGACAATCAACAACAGCATCACCACATACTGGTAATACACGCCGGTGATGCTGGTGCTCTCTCTGGTAGTGGGGTCTATCAGCGTAACCATGGACAGGCCGGTCTCCATATCCGCAATATGTCCTGCGAAATTCACAATCGCGCTGCACATGTTGGTACCCAGTCCCAGCATCAGGCCGGTAACGGCTTCTTTCATCACCACCGCCGAATAGCCCGCAATGGTATGATATTCCACAGCGGGGGCCGGTGACAGGGTCTGGTACAAAAGGGCAGCCGTAAACAGAGACAGAGCCACCCGTACATGTCTGGGTGTGTTGTTCAGGCTGAAAAACGGCGCCACAAAGACAAAACAACTCACCCTGGTCAGAATCAGCAGGAAATATTCTAAATCATACATGGAGAAAGAGAACTGTATCATCTACCTCACCCGCTGATATATAAACTGAAGTTGGACCAAAGCTGTGTCATAAACTCCACCATGGCGTTCATCATCCATGGCCCCAGAAGAATCAGCGCCACAAAAACACCTATAATCTTGGGCACAAAGGTTAATGTCTGCTCCTGTATGGAAGTCACTGTCTGAAAAATACTGATCAGCAGGCCGATACACAGAGAGACCAACAGCAAAGGCATGGATACCTTGATAATCAACATCAACGCTCTGCCGGCAATCTCCGCCACTCCATCTACAGTCATATATACCACACTCCTTTATAGTAAGAGACAGTAAGCTAATAAAAGGTTTCCACCAGATTCATGATCACCAGGCTCCAACCGTCCGCCAGCACAAACAGCAGAATCTTGAATGGCATGGAAATCGTTGTGGGCGGCAGCATCATCATGCCCATACTCATAAGAGTGGAAGCCACCACCATGTCGATGACAATAAAGGGGATATAAATAATAAATCCCATAAAAAATGCCTGCCGCAGTTCCCCTATGATAAAGCTGGGAATCAGTATGGAAATGGGAATTTCGGAGAGCGTTTCCCCGTCCCATTCCTGCCCCGCAATATTCATGAATAGATCCACATCCTTGGTCAGCGTCTCCCGGTACATGAATTCCCGGAAAGGCTGCATCCCTGCTTCAAATGCCTCCTCCTGGGTGATGGTCCCCTCATCAAAGGGCACCAGGGCCTCATCGTAGACCCGCTGCAGCGTGGGCTGCATAATAAAGAGCGTTAAAAACAGCGCAATCCCGATGAGCACCTGGTTAGGGGGTGCGGTCTGGGTATTCAGCGCCGCCCTGGTGAAATGCAGCACAATGATAACCCGGGTATATGCTGTCAGCATCAGTAACAGCGTAGGGGCCAGCGAGATCAGCGTCAGGATAATAAAAATCCGCAACATTCCGTTCACCTGCCCATTGCCGTTATCCACAATGATGCTGAAACCGTTCTGCACGTTCAACTGTTCCAGTTCCTCCGGCGTCTGGGCTTCCCCCGCCCCGTAGCGGATCGTGGAATCCTCCGTGGATTCAGGATCCTGGCTCTCCGTGGCATAAACTGTGACGGAGGTATGAATACACAATATGCCTACCGTAATCAGCAGGCATATTAAATGTAAGATATTCCTTTTCCTCTTACTATTGTTCCTGGTCAAAACCATCCGTCTGTTCTCCCTCCGGCTTCCGCAGGGCGTCCTCCTCATGCTGCGGAACTTGCTCTCGGCGCAGTACACCGCTCAGAAGTTCCCTGAACTTCATCTCCTGCACCATATCCTTCCTGACAATCTGTTCTTCCGGGATCTGGCACAACATAGTCACCGTGTCCTTGCACACAGCAACGGCGGCGTAGGTTTCCCCAAGCCGTACAAGCTGAATGTATTTACCTGTGGCAATCTGGGCGGTTTCCAGCACTTCCACATTGCTCCCCGATCCCAGGGATTTCTGATATCGGGCAATGTATTTGGTCACAACCGCCGCTATTGCCAGCACTACAACAAAAACCACCAGCACAGTGATTAATTGCGCATAACTGTCCATACCCGTAAGCAGCATCAACCCACTACCTTCTTAACAGCCTCAATTACCCGGTCAGGCTGGAAAGGCTTCACAATGAAGTCCTTAGCTCCCGCCTGGATAGACTCAATAACCATGGCCTGCTGTCCCATAGCGGAACACATGATCACGGTGGCACCGGGATCAGAAGACTTGATTGACTTTAAGGCAGCAATGCCGTCCATCTCCGGCATGGTGATATCCATCAGCACCAGATCCGGCTTTAACTCAGCATACTTCTCCACGGCCTTTGCACCGTTCTCGGCCTCTCCAACTACATTATAGCCATTCTTACTCAGGATATCCTTGATCATCATCCTCATGAACGCCGCATCGTCACAAATCAAAATGTTTTTAGCCATATCTTCCTCCATTTTCTGTGATATGTTTGCTTATTTGATTATCTCGGTAACCTTGATACCGAAACACTCTTCTATCACTACGACTTCGCCCTTTGCTACAAACTTGCCATTGACCAGTACATCTATAGGTTCACCGGCAATCCTGTTGAGTTCAATGATCGTACCCGGTGCGAAATCCAGAATATCTGAAATCGACTTGGTGGTCCTGCCCAGTTCCACGGTGACTTCCAGAGGCACATCCATGATCAGCCCTATATTCTCGTTGCTGGCCATCGCACCCAAGTCTCCGGAAAAACTCTGGAACTGCGCCGGTTGGACGTTGACGTTCTGCATCATCTGCCCGTAAGGGTTGTACCCATAGGCATTCATACCCATCTGAGGCTGCATTCCCATCATCTGGGGATTCATGCCCATCTGGGGCTGCATTCCCATCATCTGAGGATTCATGCCCATCTGGGGCTGCATTCCCATCATCTGGGGATCCATACCCATCTGGGGCTGCATTCCCATCATCTGGGGATTCATACCCATCTGGGGCTGCATTCCCATCGTCTGGGGATCCATACCCTGCTGAGGCTGCCGGTTGTGGCGCCGGTGTCGGTGCGGGTTCCGATTCAGAATCACCCATCTGCGCATCCATGAAAGTATTCACAATATTCTTGGCGAACTCAACAGGGTACAGCTGCATGATATTGCTGTCCACCAGGTCGCCGATCTGCATGGAGAACCTGACTTTCACAAAAGTGCCGCCCAGAAAAGGAGACAATTCCGCGCCGTCCGCATAATCTGCCAGATCCAACAGATTGGCACTTGGCGGACTGATGTCTATCATGGTTCCCAACATAGTGGAAAGCGATGTGGCCGACGAACCCATCATCTGGTTCATGGCCTCGGATATGGCACTGAGATGCAGTTCCGTAATCTCTCCCCCATCTACATTGGTGCCATCGCCGCCCATCATCAGGTCAGTGATGATCTTCACATCCCTGTCCTTCAGCACCAGGATATTGGTCCCATCCAGTCCCTGCGTATATTTGATCTGAATGAACACACAGGGTCTTTCGTACTCGTCAAGCATACTCTTCCATCTGGCCAGAGATACCACGGGAGTGGTAATATTTACTTTTTTATTGACCAGTGAATAGAGGGTGGTCGCCGATGAGCCCATGCTGATATTGGCTACCTCGCCAATCGCATCCTTCTCCACCTCCGTTAACAGGGTGTCATCCACAACTTCTGATTGGCCTCCCGGATTGCCTGCCGCATTGGAGCCGGAGTCTGCAGGGGCATTGCCGCTATTCCCACCATCGTCAGACAAGTCCATGCCGTTTAACAGGGCATTGATCTCGTCTTGTGACAGCATTCCATCTCCATCCATGTCTTCCTCCATTCTGCTGCCCCTGACGGCAGCCTTTTTTTCCTGTCAAAACCTTCCCCACCGCTAATCGTCTTCATGGATCACCCTGGTGACCCGCACTGCGTAGGCGTCATTGTTTGCCCCGGGGAGTGCTGTAAATTTTTTGATGTTACCCACATATACATCCATCTCACTGTCTACCTTGGTATTCAACCGAATACAGTCTCCTACCTGCAGGCCCAGGAAGTCAGACACGGAAATATTGCTCTTGCCCAGCACCGCCTTAACGGGTATGTCTACCTTGCGGATCAGTGCTTCAATATATTCCTCATAATTCTGATCGCGGTTCTCCTGCATGGTCGAATACCAATACTTGGTATTCAGCTTATCCATGATGTCCTCCAGCGTGGGGAACGGGAGACAGATGTTAATATATCCCTCCACGTCGCCGATCTTCATGTTCAGCGTGACGATGGCCGTCATGTCCGTGGGGGCCACTATCTGGGCAAACTGGGGATTGGTTTCCAGCCTGCTCAGCATAGGTGCTATCTCAATTACATTTTTCCAGGGATCCCGCATCAACTGCGTGAACAGCACCATCATCTTCTCGATAATGGTCGTCTCTATCTCCGAAAAGCCTCTGCTTTTCTCAAGAGGCACGCCGCTGCCCCCCAACATGCGGTCGATCATGGCATATCCCAGGTTTGTGGACAATTCTATAATAATATTTCCGTTCAGGGGCTGAAAGTTCAAAATCCCCAATATAACCGGATTGGATAACGCATTGCTGAACTCCGAAAATGTAACTGTCTCGGAACTGGACACCGATATCTGCACGTTCTTGCGCAAATACACGGGCAAGTTGGTGGAAATCAGCCTGCCATAGTGCTCATAGATAATCTCAAGCGTGCGCAGATGCTCCTTGGAAAACTTGGCCGGCCGGTTAAAATCATAATTCTTTACCGGCTTTTCCTCCTCGTCCTGCATCTTATCCACATCCAGTTCACCGGCTGACAACGCTGCCAGTAGATTGTCTATCTCATTTTGCGATAATACCTCGCCCAAATTTTCTCACCTCCAGTCTGCTCTACCTTCTGACGGAGGCGATTACTGTATCTGTCTGCCACTGATGGCCACACTATATATAAACTCTTTGTCAAAAAGTCCCTGTACCCTTTTGAGAATCTCTTCCCTGATCTCCTCAAAGTTGTTGGTACATTCCTCCACAGTATAACTGCTTACCACGCTGGTGATCTCGTCCTTGATCACACTGGCATAGTTGCCCGCCGAAACATCTTCTCCATAAGTCTTATATCCTTTCTCCTTGGTATTCATGGAGAAAGCCACCCCGTCAAAAACGATATAGTGAGGTTTGTCATCCCCCTCCTCGTTCTTTAGAGGAATGGTCATCTTGCCCTCCAGATTCCAGAAAGCCAGATCTGACATGGGCACTTGCTTCGCCTCTTCCGAACCGGGCTTCTCCAGTTCCAGACTTAAGATGGACGCCACGCTGTTCACCAGCGCCGCAGTCTTCTTATTGGTGCTCAGAACGCTGAACATCATCACCGCAGACAGGATCACGTTTACCAGCACAAGGGCCAGCACTAAAACTGACAGTAAATTCTTCTTCATTGCAAAAACCGTCCCTTTCTCTTTCCATAAATTATACAGCCGGATTGTAAATCCTGATCTCAACCCTTCTGTTCTTCGCCCTGCCGGCATCTGTTCCATTGTCGGCTACCGGCACATACTCACCCCTGCCGGAGTGCTTGATCATGGCCGGATCCAAAGAAGTGTTTTCCATCAGGTAGTCAAACACGGATAATGCCCTGGCGCTGCTGAGTTCATTGTTATTGGCAAACTGCGCATTGTGCATGGGCACATTGTCCGTATGTCCCTCCACCTCGATCACACTCCCGGCGTACCGTTCCAGTATCACGCCCACCCGCTCCAGCGCCGGATAGGCTTCGGATCGAATCACCGCCTTGCCCGAGTCAAACAGAAAAGCACCCTTCAGAGACAGAAGAATATATTCCGATGTAAAATTCACATCAATCTGTTCCCCCAGATTGCCCTCGTTGACAATTTCCGTGATGCGCTCTGCCACTTCCTCGTTCTGCTTCAGGTTCTCTTCCTCCAGTACTTCCTGCATCTTCTGAAACAGTTCCTCCTGAGCGTCTCCGTTGGCCTCAAACTCCTCGAACTGATCTGAGTCCGTATCGCTGTCCGCATTCTTGCCGGTACTGTTGATGTACTGATCCAACTCATTAAGCTGGCTTACGCCGTTGCTGATCAGGATGCCATCGCCGATGGCCGTTGCGCCGCCGTCCAGAATGCTGAAAGCGGAGGACATGGAAGCCACAAACTGATTGTACTTCTCCTCACTGATAGAGGACATGGAAAACAACAGCACGAAGAAGCACAGCAACAGGTTCATCAAATCGCTGAATGTCGCCATCCATGGGGCCAGCCCTGCGGGCGGATCCTCAGGCTTGCGCTTCGCCATTACTCCTCACCTCCTGCCTCATCTCCACCCTCTGTTACCCTGTCTTTCGGGGCGAGGAAGGACTTCAGCTTTTCTTCGATGACACGGGGGTTCTCTCCCGCCTGTATAGACAGAAGGCCCTCCACCATGATCTCCTTAAGCTGCATCTCCTGGGCGTTTTGGGCTTTCAGTTTGCCGGCCACGGGCGTACACAGCCAGTTTGCCAGCACCGAACCATACAGGGTGGTGATCAGGGCTACCGCCATATCGCCACCGATACTGCTGGGATCGCTCATGTTGTTCAACATGTTTACCAGTCCTACCAGGGTTCCGATCATACCCCAGGCAGGACCCATGGCTGCCAGCGCCTCCCAGAAACTGATAACCGTCTTATGCCTGGCCTCTATACTCACCAGCTCCGTCTCCATGATGCCCCGCACCAGGTCGGGATCCGTGCCATCCACAATCAATAAAATACCCTTCTTCAAAAAGGGTTCATCCAGGTCCGCCGCCGCTTCCTCCAAGGACAACAGGCCTTCCTTACGGGCTACATTGGACAGATCAATGATGCTCTTGATCATCTCCGACGTATTCATCTTCGACGCTTTGAATATCAGTCCGATACTCTTCATGCTGTTTAAGAAATCATGCATGGAGTAGCTGAGCATCGTTGCGAAAATCGCACCTCCGAAAGTGATAATCGCCGAAGGGAAATTCAGATAAGTCATCATATCCGCATGGTTGGAAATAATTCCGTACACCAGCATGACAAAGCACATTATAATTCCGATAAGAGAAGCTATATCCACAACAACCACCTAAACATTTTGCGTAGACTTATGTACCTGCAAAAATATCCTTTCTATATGATTTTACTAGATTTTTTATCTCTTGTCTACTTTCTTTTACAATTATTTTTTTTCCAGTCGTCAGAGTAACCACCGTATCAGGCGTTTCTTCCACTATTTCCAGCAAATCCGGGTTCACAAGAATTTTTTGCCCGCCTAATTTTGTCACCTCTATCATCGCTTTTCTGCCCCTTTTAAGACACAACTCAAAGGGGCGTGAGCCATTTCTGGCGCACAACCCCTTTGTGCCGCGCATTTACTTTCCAGCTATCATAAAATTATCTCTTAAGATTGGTCAATTCTTCCAGCAGCGTATCGGATACAGTGATAATGCGGCTGTTGGCCTGGAAACCTCTCTGAGTAGTGATCATCTCCGTAAATTCGGAGGACAGGTCCACATTACTCATCTCCAACTGGCCGCTGGTCATATAACCACCGTCCGCCGTGATGTCCACGCCGATGCCGTCAAACTCACCGGAGTTCAAGGTGGCGGAGTACAGATTGTCGCCGCTCTTCTCCAAGCCGGAGGCATTGGCAAACATGGCCGTGGCAATCTGTCCCAACAGCTTGGTCATGCCGCTGTCATAGGTGGCATAGATCATACCGTTGTCCTGTATGGTCAGACCGATCATCTCGCCCAGTCTGCGTCCGGCTCCCACTCCCCCCTTATCTCCGCTGGTGGCGGCCAGGGTGGATGTCCCCTTCTTGTCATAGTTGGAACTCCGGGACATATCCACTGTGATATTGGAGAAATTACCGCCCAGCGCACTGAAGTTCAGGTTAAAAGTGCTGTTGGTGGCTCCCGCGCCGTTCAGACCGTCAAAGACGCCGGTATCCGGATTGTAACTCACCACAACACCGTCAAACACATAGGCTGTCATCTCTACGCTGGAATTGGTGGCATCCAGCTTGGGGAACTGAGGATCCGTGTTTGAGGTGGAGTTATACAGCAGCGTTTTCATGGATACATAAGTCACATCGTTTCCGCCGGTGGTTGCATTGGGTGTCTCCACCTTCATACCCAGTTTCAGGAATTCGTCTGTAGACCCCTCATAGCCATGAACCTTGGCAATATTATCCAGAGCCTGCCCAACGGTGATGGGATTTCCATCCTTATCATTGATAGTGAGTTCTGTATCCAGTGCCTTCAATTCACCGTTTGCTTCAAACATCTGAGCTAAATCTGCCAAAGGCACGGCAGGCGTATCCGTGGTCTCCAAAACCTGGCCGTTCCATTTATAGGCAGTGGTATCCATACCCAGTTTAGTGGTCTTGTCTATACCTCTCAAGGCGTCGGAAAACTTCACAAGTTCCTTAACATTCAGCGTATTGCCTTCCAGGTCCCGTACATCCTTGCCCGTAGAGTCTATGATCCGATCCAGTTCCAAACTGAATTTATGAGGATTGTCGGACTGCTTCACCACGAGTTTCGCGGTATACTGGTACCCCAGCGCATCGTAGAAACTCAGATTGATGGACTTTCCGTTGGGGCTGCTCACATCCTTGTCATTGCTGTCAATAACACCGCCTATGGTGGCCTGGGAAGTAGCCTCGGGAGGATAGGTCATATTGGCCTGGTTCATAATCCGCAGAGCCGTGACCGTATCCTTTTTTATATTCTGTGTTTCGGGATCCACCTGCCATCCCATGACATTGTAACCTGTGCTGGTCATGGCCAGGTTGCCGGCCCCGTCCACATAGAAAGAACCGTCCCTGGTAAAGTAGTTGGATACACCATTGTTCACCACGAAGAAAGCCTCTCCGGTAATCATGATATCAAAAGGGTTGCCGGTGGACTGGGCAGAACCCTGGCCCGTAATATTGGTGTTGATAGCGCCTGCCTTTACGCCCAATCCGATCTGTCTGGCGTTGGTACCGCCCACACCGGTGAGCGCATTAGGACCGCTGGCCTGCTTGGTAGTCTGGCTCATCAGCGCGCTGAATGTCATGGAACTGGACTTATACGCCGTGGTGTTTACATTGGCGATGTTGTTACCGATAACATCCATCCTGGTCTGATGCGTCTTAAGTCCGGACACACCAGAAAAAAGTGATCTCATCATAATTAAGTGACCTCCTGTTTCGTTTGATGACTTGCCGCTCCTTCTCCTTCCATCATTCAGGAGAGATTCGCCTCCTCTAAAGGTCCGGCTACATGATTACGGCTCCGTCTATATTAGTAAATATGTTCTCGACTGCATCCTTGCTGTCCATGGCCGTGACAACGGTGCTGTTGGGGATGTTCACAATAAACGCCAACTCATCCACAATCACCAGGGAATCCCTGATCCCCTTCTGTCCTGCCCTTCTGGTTCCATCCATCAGTCTTTCCAGCTGCCCGTCCGTGAGATCAATGCCCCTCTGCTCAAGCCTGGCACTGGCATGTTTGGAAAATCTCAGATTATCATCGGCTCTCACCCGGCTCTGCAGTACCTTCTGGAAGGAAAAGCCCTCCCCTGTGAGGCTCTGGGCGGAAACTGTCCGTCCCCTCTGGCCCGCGGCCGATTCTTGCAGCGCAGTCAGGAACTCCGAACCCTGTATTCTCATCTCTTCATTCCCTGTCCTTTCCTCTTTCCGGCGCCGTCACGTCGATCAGCTTCTGAAAGTTGCGCTTTCATATGGTATCCCGGCACTACGCCTCCGATTTGTCCGGTTCCTCCGGCTTTTCCGTATCGCCGGTTCCTTCTTCCTTGTCTCCCGGCTCCGTCCCGTCGGGTCCTTCCGTCTCATCGTCCTTGCCGATTCCTGCAGCCTCCCGCACTTCCTCCAACCGCTTCACATAAGCGTCCAGATCTTTCACTTTCTCCTCGGCAATAAAGGATTTCTGGTAGTCGGTCATCTTGTCGTAGTCTGCCTTCAGCTTGTCGATGGCATCCGCCTCGTCAAGAGAGATTGTAGCCAGAGCGGGCAGCTTGTTCAGAGCGATGATCCAGTCTCTGGCCATCTCGTAAGCCTCCAGATACTCCACATCCGCTATGGTATCCACATCCCCCACCGAATACATCTCGCCTCCGATGGATACATAGGCCTTGCCGTTCTCATAGCCCACGTAATCTACCTTACCCTCCACATAATTTGTATCCCCGCTGCTGTTGGTGGTTTTCACCCGAACATGCTGCCCCACCAGCTGACTGGCTCTCTGCAATTCCAGATTGCCTGACATGTTCTGCAGCTGTTCTACCTGTGAGAACTGCGCATACTGGGTTACAAACTCCGTGTTAGATGTGGGCTCTAAGGGATCCTGATACTTCATCTGAGCTACCAGAAGCTGCAAAAATGCTTCCTTATCCATACCGTTTTCAGAACTTTTCTTGGCCCTTTTCAGAGAACTCTCCGAAGATGTCTCCACTATTTTCCCGTCTTCTACCGGTGCTACTAAACTCATATTTCCACTCCTTTCCTAAATAATATGCCGGTCAAACCAAATAGTCTACGGAATTGCCACTGGCCGCCATCATCTCTGTAATTACCTGCTCCGATTCCGTCAATTCCTCTCCCGACTCCAGGCTGCTCACGTCAAGCCGTCTTCTCTTGGGCCTTCTGCCCGGCTCCTCTCCGCCTCTCTGACGTCCCTGTTCCAGATTGCTCTCAAACTGATGGGATTCCACAGTGACCTCAATGGCATCCACCTTGATGTCCTGCTGTTCAAAATGCTCCTTCAGAACAGCCATCTGATTCTCCAGCACATTCTTTACCGCCTCGGACGAAGCTGTGAAATGTGCCGTCATAATGCCTTCCCTGGCCGTAATCTGGATATGCAGCGTTCCAAGGCTCTCCGGGTGAAGCTGCATGTTCAGTACTGTGTTCTCCGGCTTCATGGACAACTTCATGTAATCCAAGATTTGATTCACCACCTGCTGGGAATCCGGCATCTCCGTATACGAGGCCGCCATGGCAGTGGCTGTACCGGCCTGCAGAGCCGTCTGTCCCTGGGTCTGGGATGTGTAATTCTGGAAGAACGCCTGCCCGGTCACGCCCTGATTCTGGCTCTGGCTCTTTTCGTGTCCCTGAGAACCTTCCCTGTTGCGGCCGTCCTCCTGCCACATACTCTCCGGCACTTTAGAAGGTCCCTGCAGCCCGCCACATTCTCCAGCCCTTCCAGTACCTTGGACAGGCCTCCTTCCCGGTTCAGTTCCTCTTCCGTTTCACGGGTAATCTCCTGGAATCCCTGGGTAATGGCCTGCTTGCTCTGATACAGATTCTCATCCATCACCAGTTCCACCGGATCTTCAGCACCTGCGGCATCCAGAATCAATTGATCCACCGTCTCCGGCTGCAGTAATTGAAGTTCCGTGACACCCTCTTTCCGCATCAGCTGTTCCAACTCCTGGGGGCTGAGATTCAGTTGCTGCATCAGCAGTTCCTGTATCTGCAAAATAGCGCTCTGCAGAATCTCCATAGCCTGCTCCAGTCCCTCCCCGGGCGTCTCCTCCGAAGGTGCATCCGATACGCTTCCCCCAGGGCACTGTGTCTCTTCTGTCTCCCCGGACTGCTGCGTCTCTTCCGTCTCCGCAGACTGCTGGCCGTCAATGGCCTCACCGGGTTTTGCCTCGCCGACATCCCCTTCGCTTGCCTCCGTCCGCGTATCCGTTCCGTTCCCCATATCCTTCTGTCCCTGGGTCTTCTCGGAATCGGAAGTCTCCGCCCTCTTGGGAGCATTGGTGTTGTTCTCCCTGGGAGTACCTGTCTTTTGTCTGTCAAGCACCTTGCCAAAGTCATCCTTCGACTCCGATGCCTGTACCTTCTGCTGTCCCGTCCGGCTCCCCGCCAGATAGTTCTGCAGATTTGCAGGTATACTTGTCATCCGTTCTACCTCCTTTCCATGATATTTATGTAATGTCGTTCCCATGAACCGCACTTCATGGAAAGACATTACTATTATCGGCATTTCCGCCTGTATACTTAAGATTCCGGCTCCATTAATTTAGTGAGACGGGCCGCAATCTCAGGGTCCATGACTCCAAGGATAGAACCTCTGCTCTCGACACCCATGGTCTTTAAAATCCGGGCAGCCACATCCAGGTCATCGCTCATCTCCTCCAGTATAGCCGCCGCCTGTTTGGGTTTCATCTGGGAATAAGCCGCCGCCCAGTCCTGTATCTCCTTGCTCTCCTGCTGCTGCACAATCACCTGGCGGTAGATCAGTTCCGCCGTGGCAGGGTCCGTAGACTCATAATACTTGCGGTATTCCTCCGGGCCGGGCCCGTTCTCGGCATAGACCACCTCTTCCAGAAACTCATTCTTAATCCGCTGAAACTCCAACTGCTTCTGTTCAAACTCCTGAAGCCGGACCACATTGGCCTTCAGTTCGGCGATTTCCTCGTTCTTCTCGTTAACGGAGGTCTGGGCTCTCTCCAATTCAAGTTCCAGCTGCCGGATATAGTCCACCGCATCTACCAGGCTGGTATAGCCTCCGTAACTTTCCGGATCTTTGGTCTCCAGCACAGGATTGCCCGGCAGAATCCGATTCAGCACCGGCACATCCTGCAGAATCGGGGTCAGCACTTTGCTTCCAAATCCCCCCACGTCCAGCTTGACTATCACCAGGATCACAGCCAGCCATACCATTACAATCATAATGGTGGCCAGCAGAGTGGCAAATCCCCCTCCCTCGTCATCGTCAGCCAGTTCGTCCTCCCGTTTCGCAATCTCTTTGGCCCGGCGTCTGGCTTCCTTCTTCTGCTGCTTCTGCTCATTTTTCAGTTGCTTCTTCTCGTTTTTTATCTGGTTCTTCTCAGCCTTAACCGCCACCTGCTTGGGATCTTCCTGTTTCGCCATAACTTATAACTCCAATCTTACATCTACAGACTTACCTTTTCCTGCACATCCGCCAACATAGCCCGGGATATCCATTCAATCGGTGTTTGGAACGTCAGTTTCAGCCTCTATGCCTCGACAACAGCTTTTTCCTTCTGCCGCTGACCATAAGTATAGCTGGTCAGTTCGTCCACTTCCTTGCCTTCCTGCTTCTTCTCATCCATCAGGAACTGTTCAAATGCTTTATCTTTCAGTGTCTCATGGGACTTACGCTCCTTCATGACCTCCGCCAGTTTCTCCCTGGCCTGCTCCACCTTCTCCTCCGCTTTCCGGATCTGGATATGTTGCTGGGCAATGTACTCATCCATGCGCAGGAGCGCCTCTTTGTTCTCTGCCATATCCCGACAGTTCAGGGTTCCCAGCAGCTGCTGTCTGGCCTGGCGCTCGTAGTCCGTCCTGCGTTCCTGCAGCGCCGCCAGCTTCTCCTCCTCTTCATTGAGACGTTGTTGGGCCGCCGCAAACTCCTGTTTTGCCTGGGTCTCCATCTTCAGTTTGATATCCAGAATGCTCTGCATCCTGTATCGGAATCTGGCCATGGCTTATCCCTCTCCCCGCCATTCCTCTCTATTTCTCCGCAAACATCTCCTCCAGACGGGACACGCTTTCCTCGAAGCTGACTTTCTCGTCCACCTCCTGCTGAAGGAATCTGTTTACCTGCCCTATCATCGAGATGGCATAGTCAATCTCCGGGTTGCTTCCGCTCTTGTACGCGCCGATGTTAATCAGATCCTCCGCCTCATTGTAGGTTGCCAGCACATTCTTAAGTTTACCGGCCAGCCGCTTATGTTCCCTGGCAGCAATCTGACTCATACATCTGGAGATGCTCTGCAGTACGTCAATGGCCGGATAATGATTCTTATGTACCAGCTTACGGTTCAGCATAATATGTCCGTCCAAGATCCTCCTGGCCGTATCCGTAATGGGTTCGTTAAAATCATCACCGTCCACCAGCACGGTGTACAGCCCTGTGATGGATCCCACATCGGATCGCCCTGCGCGTTCCAGAAGTCTGGGCATCTCGGAATATACGCTGGGAGGATACCCTCTGGACACCGGCGGTTCCCCGCTGGCCAGGCCGATCTCCCTCTGGGCCATGGAAAAACGGGTCAGGGAGTCCATCATCAGCAGCACATCCTTCCCCCTGTCCCTGAAATATTCCGCGATGGCCGTAGCGGTGAGCGCCGCTTTTTTGCGTTCCAAAGCCGGGCGGTCAGAAGTGGCTACCACCACCACGGAGCGCCGCATACCCTCCTCGCCCAGATCGCGTTCTATAAATTCCCGCACCTCGCGGCCCCGCTCGCCGATCAAAGCGATCACATTAATGTCTGCCTTAGTGTTGCGGGCAAACATGCCCATCAGCGTGGATTTTCCTACGCCTGAACCTGCGAATATGCCGATCCTCTGTCCCTTTCCCACGGTCATAATACCATCCACCGCCCGCACTCCCAGAGGCAGCACGGTGTCGATAATCTCCCGCCGCAGAGGATCCGGGGGCGGCGCCTCCACGGGATAGTTTCCTCCCCTGACAGGGACGCCGTCCACCGGCTGCCCCAAGCCGTTCAGAGTCTTGCCAAGCAACTCCTCGCTCACCGTGACCGTCAAAGGATAGCCGGTGTTCTCCACCGAACATCCCAGGCGGATTCCCTCCACCTGATCCAGAGGCATCAACAGTGTGCGCCTGTCCCGAAATCCTACCACCTCGGCCATAACAGGCTCTGCCTCCGCCGTGTCGGGCACGATGCGGCACACATCGCCCAGCCGGGCATCCGGACCCACGGACTCGATGGTGAGTCCCACCACGTTGACCACCTTGCCCAGCTTTCTGAAAAATGTATCCCCGGCTACTTCCCTATATTTCTCTAAGTCAAGCTTTCTCGTCGTCAATTATCTCCACTCTCATTTCCGTCCGCATATCCCATGTCTTTTCTCAGCCTGCCGGCAGGAACCAGGAACTCTCATCAGCCCTCATAGGACAGCAACAACAGCTTCTGACGCAGCAGGGAGAGTTGGGTGCCCAGTCCACAGTCAAATATGCCGCCCTCCGTCTCAATCATGCATGCGTCCTTTTCTATGGTCATATCCTCGATAATTTCCAGCGTGACCCCGCTTCCCGGGAGCGCTGCATGCAGCTGCTTCTTCTGCGTATTTACATAGGAATAATCTTCCCTGGACACATGCACCAGAAAGTCTTTGCTGCCCTCCGCCTTGCGCAGAGTGGAGGCAATCAGATGTACCAGTATATCCTGATAAGAACCCAACTCCACCCGGAAAACATGCTCATAAATGCCTGTGATGGCTTCCACCAGCTCAGGCTCCATCTGTTCCAGGGCTTCCCTGTAATCCGCCTCCATCTGCTCCTCTTCGGCTTTCAGCTGCCGCCGCAGCCCCTCAGCCTCAGCCTCGGCCTTTTCCTTACCCTCCCGATAGCCGCTCATCCGGCCCTCCTCGGCAGCAATCCTCTTAAGATCCTGAGCCTGACCCTGAGCATCCTGCATAATCTGCTCCGCCTGAACCCTGGCATCTTCCAGGATTTCCTGGGCCCTGGCATTGGCGTCCTCCAAAATATCCTGAGCCTTTTCCCGGGCCGCCTCCGCTTTGATCACGGCGCCGCTTCCCTCTGCCGTGTCCAGCAGTCCGGAGACATCCACCGCATCAAGCCCCTGCACAAAGCCTTCCGCAAATTCTCCGTCTTCCCGGGACATGCCTGCAGCCTGCCTGCGCACGGCCGCCTGCAGCTCCTCCAGGCGCCTGGCAGCCAGTTCGTTGGTGTCTATTACCCTTTTTTCCTCTGTTTCATTTAAGAAAAAACCGTATCCCCGCTTCAGTAAATTGTTATACAACGATCTCGTCACCTCCACCTCTGGAGATAATGATCTCTCCCGAATCCTCCAGCTTGCGGATAATATTTACAATCTTCTGCTGCGCTTCCTCCACGTCCTTCATACGCACCGGTCCCATGAATTCCATATCCTCCTTGATCATCACAGCCAGACGTTTGGACATATTGTCAAAGATTGCGCTCTGTACCTGCTCATTGGCATTCTTGAGTGCAATGGCCAGGTCATTATTGTCCACATTACGCAGCACCTGCTGTATGGCCCTGTCGTCCAAAAGCAGGATATCTTCGAACACAAACATCTTCTTGCGGATTTCGTCTGCCAGTTCGGGCTCCTCGATTTCCAGGGTCTCCATGATATGCTTCTCTGTGCCCCGATCCACGGTATTGAGGATTTCCACCACTGCGTCCACGCCGCCAATAATGGTGTAATCCTGATTGACCAGATTGGAGAGTTTGGATTCCAACACTTTCTCCACCTCCTTGATCACATCCGGACTGGTGCGGTCCATCACGGCGATACGTTTCGCCACATCCGCCTGTTTCTCCGGCGGCAGTGACGAAATGATCATGGCCGACTGCCCCGGAGCCAGGTAAGACAGAATCAGCGCAATGGTCTGAGGATGCTCATCCTGAATAAAGTTAAGCAGCTGTGAAGCGTCCGTCTTGCGTACAAACTCGAAAGGTTTGACCTGGAGGGACGCAGTCAGTTTGCCGATCACATCCATGGCCTTGTCGTTGCCCAGAGCTTTCTCCAACAGTTCCTTCGCGTAAGTAATGCCGCCCTCCGCAATATACTGCTGGGCCAGACAGACCTCGTAGAACTCGTTGAGTATATTCTCCTTCACCTGGGGCGTCACGCTGCGGGTGTTGGCGATCTCCAGCGTGAGTTCCTCAATCTCCTCTTCCTTTAAATGCTTAAATACATTGGCCGAGCGTTCCGGCCCCAGCACGATCAAAAGAATCGCGGCCTTTTGCAGGCCGGATATGCCGTCGTCTTTTGCCATGACCTTACCCCCAATCTTCGTTCAACCAGTTGCGCAGCAGATTCGCCACCGCTTCCGGATTCTCGTCTACAAACCGCTCGATCAGCTTGCGCGTCTCGGATTTGCTCTCCACTTCGATATCTTCCAGTTCGCTCTCGGGGGTGGACTGAAGCAGATTCTCCACAGACAGTTCCTCCTCCTGGTCTCCATCCCTTCTGGAAGCCATGCTCCGCAGGATCACAAAGGCCAGCAGCGCCAAAATAATCACGATCATGGCGATGCTCAGAATATCGGTCCAGTTGAGATTCATGCCTTCCTTGTCAAAGAACAGGTTCTCCCTGTAGGCGATGATGACGATCTTATCCCTAGAAATGCCGGTGGCCCTGGCCACGGCATCGTATAAGTCATCATCCACTTCCATCCTGGTGGAAGTACTGTTATTGGCCTTGTACTCCTCCCAGGACATCACATCCAGAAGGCCCTGGCTCTCTATGATCTCCTCCCGTACCACATTAAAGCTGCGGGCCGTCACCGCCAGCGAAGAACTGTCATAGTCAATAATCCCTGCCGGGGTAACGATCTTCATAATACTCTCGTCCAATACATAATCCGTGTCCGTATCGCTGGAACTGGAAGAAGTCTCTCCGTTTAAATCCAGCATATAGCCGTCCTCGTCATTGGAGTCCGTGCCGGGTATACTGCTGGTGCCGCCGCTGCTCTCGCTCTCCGACTTACTCTGATGTCCGATCAGCCCTTCTTCCCTGCCATCCTGAGCCGCATAATTATGCTTAGTCTCCTCATAGGTGGAGTAGTCAAATTTCAGGAAGGACGCCACATCCATGGCATCAAACAGGCCCGTACCGATCAAAGCCTGCTTCACCTTGGAACGGATATAACTCTCCGCCGCGTTCTGGGCCTCCATCTGACTGATGGTAGATCCGGTCAGCGAGTAATCCTCTTCCCCGGAGAACAGGGTGTTGCCCGCCGTATCGCTGATAAATATATGGGAGGTGGTGGGGTTTCCCCCCGAGGTAGCGGCTGCTCTGGCCATGGTGGCCGCATTGTCCGAGGTAAACGTGCCGTCCAATTCCAGACATATGTAAACGGAGGACTCCTGTTCCCTGGAGATCAGCGTGCCGTCATCCCTCGCGAGATTGAGCCGCACCTGGCAGTCCCTGACCGCGTCATAACTCTTAAAAACCTGCTCCAGTTCCTGCCTCTTGAAGTCCGAATACAGCTTCTGCTTATCAGATTCCGTGGCTGACATGCCGGCCCCTGTCACATCCTTGATGTTGGGGTCGGTGGAGGTCAGGCCCGCAGCGCCCAGCGCCCGGTTGGCATCCGATATCTGGTTCACATTCACATCGATATGCAGGCCGTCGTTGGTCAGCTTGCAGTCGATGCCCGCAGCCTCCAGCGTATCCATGGCCGTGGAGGCCTGGGTAGCCGTGTCACAGTTCATAAGGCGGGTATACTGCGGTCTGGAAAACACATATATCAGGATCGCAAACGCAAAGATCACGATGGCCGCTATGGCTATTATGATTGTTTTCTGTTTGGATGTAAACTTATTCCACCATTCAAGCACCTTGGCCCGAATATCTTTCAGCCTGTCTAACATGAGCTTCTCCTCTGTGACTGCATTATATTTTCAAAAATGCGCAATGCATTGTGGAGTAAATCACATAGTGATCTACTCCCAGTCAGTCCCATTCTATAAAAAATCATTAAATCTGCATCTGCATAATCTGGTTATATGCTTCCAGAAGTTTATCGCGAAAAACGACGGTGTACTGCAGCGCATCGGACGCTTTCTGCATGGCCACTGAAAGATCGTGGGCATTCTCCGTCTCGCCCAGAATAAATTTGATTTTCTCGTTCTCCGAAGTGGACAGATAGTTGTTGGTAGTCTTGAGATTATCGATGGCCGAACTCAGGAAGGCGTCAAACATGGTGCCTTCCACCTTGTTATCCTCTTTGGTCAGAACCCCTGTCAGCGAATTAAGCCCGACACCTGAGGTCTGTTCCAGGCCCAGGGAAGAAATACCGTTTATTGCTGCTGCGTAATCCATAATTATGTAATGCTCCTTTCAAAAGCCTATCTTATGCTCTGCTTTATCCTAATATAACTTCTATGTGGAAAAGAGCCCGGCCTGCATGCATCAGGACTGGCCCAGCTGCAGCCCCTGCTGCACCATGAGTTTGCTGGCGTTGAAAGCCGTGGAATTGGCCTCGTAAGCCCTGCTGGCGTCAATCATATTGGTCATCTCTGTTATAATACTCACATTGGGCATGGTTACATAACCGTCTTCATTGGCGTCCGGATGGGAGGGATCATACACCATCTTCATTTCGGTCTTATAATCTTTATACACGCCGGTGATCTTCACGCCGCTGCCGGAAAAACCCGCACCGTGATACCCCAGGGCACCGTTCAGCGCATGCACAAAAGAACCGCTGCCGCCCTTCTCCGCGAAAGCCACCACCTTGCGTCTGTAGGGAGTACCGTCCTCCGTCCGGGTGCTCTGGGCGTTGGCCATATTCTCCGAGATAATGTCCATACGGTATCTCTGGGCGGTCATGCCCGAGGAATTAATATTAAAGGCAGAAAATATATTCATTATAATACCTCACTTTTCTACTTGAGTACAGTCTGTAAATTCTGGAATTCATTATTGATTGCCGAGATCAGTCCCTGGTATTTCAGCTGGTTCTCGGCCAGCATCACAGGTTCGGCATCCGGGTCCACATTATTGCCGTCCAGCCTGTAAGACAAAGTGGAATAATCCGTATAACCCACCGGCTTGACGGTGGTCCTTCTCAGCCTGGCCACCTTGGCATCCATGGACTCATGCCTGCAGCTGCCCAGCGCCTTGCGGAATTCCGATTCAAAAGCCACGTCCTGGCGCTTGTATCCCGGCGTGGTCACATTGGAATTGTTGTTGGACAGTGCCACATGGCGCATCCAGGATGCGTCCGCCGCCTTATCCAGAACGCTTATGTAGTCAAAAACATTGGATTGAAGCATAATATCCTCCATTTATCATATAGCCTGTATATCTGCACATGCAGAAACCAATATATTCTATTATATGTAATTTGCAAAAAAACACAAGTCCTTTTTGTGAAAAAAAATATGTAAAAAAATGAAAAAGGATTCATTGTCCCGGCAACAAATCCTTTCTCCCGTCAGCCTCTCTGATTCTGTCTTTTTAGTTCCTCAATCTCGTCAAACACCACATCGTTGAGCACCTTAATGTATGTCCCCTTCATGCCCGAAGAACGCGACTCAATAACCCCGGCGCTCTCAAACTTCCGCAGAGCATTGACAATCACAGACCTGGTGATCCCCACCCGATCGGCGATCTTACTGGCCACCAGAATGCCCTCCATACCGTTCAACTCGTCAAAAATATGGGTGATGGCCTCCATCTCCGAGAAAGAAAGAGTGCTGATGGCCGATTTCACCACCGCCACCTTACGGCTCTCCTCTGCGCTCTCCTCACTTACGGCGCGCAGCATTTCAAGTCCCACCACCGTAGTACCATACTCACACAGTATGATATCGTCAATATCATACTGCTCACCGCATTTGTAGATGAACAGCGTACCCAGCCGCTCCCCCGCTATCTCTATGGGAGAGATAATAGCCTGAAACCTGCGGATGTCCCCGCCCTCAAAGCCCAGGGTTTCCAGATTCACATTCTCCTTGGTGGACAGGACCCCCAGCAGCCTCTCGTTCAGCATACCGTCCACAAAACCGCCCACGCTCTCCTCCACCAACTCTGGCAGGGAGTCCACGCCGTCACATCTGCCCACGCCCAGCACCTTGCCCTTGCGGCTGATCACCAGCACGTTGGAATTCAGAATCTCCCGCATCACGCGGCAGATGTCGCTGAACACTACCTTGCTGGAATTGTTATTGTGCAATAACTTTCCTATTTTCCTGGTCTTATCCAGTAGCTGTACACTGCTCATCCTCCGTTCGGGAGCCGCGGATCTGTCATACCCTGTCCGCGCAGCTGTCCTTTCCGAACATTTTAGCACATATGAAATCAGATTACAATGCATATTTTCTTTCTTTTTGAGAATATTCTGACATTAGCCGCTTTTATTCCCTGTTGGCTGCCATCACATGGCCGCACCCGCCGTCCGCACATACCAGCTTATTGCCCTTTTCCAGCATAATCCCCCCACATTTGGGGCACTTCTGGGCCGAAGGCTTCTGCCAGGCCATGAAATCGCAGTCGGGATATCCCACGCAGCCAAAATACCTTCTGCCCTTCTGGGTCTTTTTCATCACCAGATCCTTGCCGCATCTGGGACATTCCACGCCGATTTTCTCAAAATACGGCTTGGTATTGCGGCAGTCCGGAAAGCCCGGACAGGCCAGAAATCTGCCGTGAGGGCCGTATTTGATCACCATCTGTCTGCCGCAGAGCTCGCAGACCTCATCGGAGACCTCATCCGCTATGGTGACTTTTTCCAGCTCCTTTTCCGCCTTTTTCACAGCTTCATCCAAATCGGGATAAAAATTGGAGACAATGGTTTTCCACTTTACCGTACCCATCTCCACCCCGTCCAGCAGGGCCTCCATGTTGGCGGTAAAATGCACATCCACAATGCTGGGAAAAGCCTCCATCATCATCTGGTTTACCACCTCGCCCAGTTCCGTCACATAAAGGTTCTTGTTCTCCTTCGCCACATAGCGCCTGGCCATGATCGTGGTGATGGTGGGCGCATAAGTGCTGGGACGACCTATGCCCAGTTCCTCCAGGGCCTTCACCAGGGAAGCCTCCGTGTAATGGGCAGGGGGCTGGGTGAAATGCTGCTTCGGCTCCAGTCCCAGCAGCGAAAGGATGCTGCCCGGAACCAGTTCATGGCTCATGCGGTTGCTCTCCTCCTGGTCCTCCTCCTGGGTGTAGATACTCATATATCCGTCAAATACCCGGTTGGAAGCCGCCATGGTGAATATATGGCTCCCCGCCTCAATATGGGTGGACATGGTCTCATACCCCGCGGCCGCCATACGACTGGCCACGAAACGTTTCCATATCAGCTGATACAGCCGCAGCAGATCCCTGGGAAGCTGCTCCTTCACCGCCGCGGGAATCCGCTGGATATCCGTGGGACGGATGGCTTCATGGGCGTCCTGAATCTTCTGCTCGCTCTTTTTGGCCGCCGCGGCCTGGGCGGCATAATTTTCGCCGTGATGCTTCACGATGTAGTCCCTGGCCATCCGCTCCGCCTCCTCGGATACCCGGGTAGAGTCGGTACGCAGATAGGTGATCAGGCCCACCGTCCCCTCTCCCTTCAGTTCCACACCCTCATAAAGCTGCTGGGCCAGACGCATGGTTTTCTGGGTGGAGAAGTTCAGCACCTTGCTGGCCTCCTGCTGCAGCGTGGAGGTGAAAGGCAGAGGGGCCTTCTTGACCCTCTCTCCTTTTTTCACTTCCTTAACCTGCCAGGAAGCCCCCTCCAGGTCCTTCAACAGGGCGTCCATCTCCTCCTTGCTGTGAATCTCCGCCTTATGGCCGCCCTGGCCGTGATATTTGGCGGTCAGGGGCTTTTTCTCCCCAGCCGCTTTCAGGCCGGCTTCCAGAGTCCAGTACTCCTCGGGGATAAAAGCGCCAATCTCCGCCTCCCGGTCACAGATGATACGCAGTGCCACGGACTGCACCCGGCCCGCACTGAGGCCCCTTTTCACCTTTGCCCACAGAAGCGGGGAAATCCGATACCCCACCATCCGATCCAGCGCCCGGCGGGCCTGCTGGGCGTCCACCAGATCCATGTTGATCTCTCTGGCGTTTTTCAGGGATTCCTTCACGGCACTCTTGGTGATCTCATTGAAGGTAATGCGGTAGATTTTCTTATCCGTCATCTCCTTCAGCTTCAGGGCGTGCACCAGATGCCAGGATATGGCCTCCCCCTCCCGGTCAGGGTCGGTGGCCAGGTAAATCTTCTCGGCCTTCTTCACCTCCCTGCGCAGGTTCGCCAGGATATCCCCCTTTCCTCTGATGGTAATATAGCGGGGTTCAAATCCGTGGTCCACATCTATTCCCAGGGCGCTCTTGGGCAGGTCCCGCACATGTCCGTTGCTGGCTACCACTTCATAGTTGGAGCCCAGAAATTTTTTGATTGTCTTTATTTTAGACGGTGACTCTACAATTACAAGGTATTTTGCCATTACATGCTCCCCTTCAAACAATGTTTCGTGAATCACTATACACCAAAAAAAGAAGGGACGCAAGTTTTTCATTTATTTTTATAAAATATTAGTATTTATGGCTGCTGATGTGCTGCCTGCACTCTTTCTCTTTCCTGCCCCTCTCAATGCTCCAGCATATTCTCAATAAAAATCCCATACCCCTTTTTGCTGTCCTGCACCAGCACATGGGTCACGGCCCCGATAAACCTGCCATTCTGGATAATAGGACTGCCGCTCATGCCCTGGACGATGCCTCCTGTGGCGGCGAGAAGTTCCGGATCCGTCACCAAGAGCTCAATACCTCTGTTTATATTGTCGTGGTCCATGTGCACCGCTGTGATTTCCACGTCATAGTACCTGGGCGTCCCATCCACCGTGCACAGAATCTGGGCAGGGCCCAGGACGATCTCCTGCTTCAAGCCGATGGGCAGAGCCTCCCTGACCCCCATATCCAGGGCTTTGCTGTTGCAGACGCCGAAAATCCCCCGAATGCTGTTGTCGGTAATCTCCCCCAGAACATGGTCACTGGAATAGACGATCATCCCTGTCATCTCACCGGGATTTCCCGCGGAACCCTTGCGGATGTCCACAATGTCCGTCTGGTAGAGGGTACCGCCCTCCATGTGCATCAGGGTGCTGGTGTCCACATCGGTAAT
>OFFL01000901.1_pt1 | contig 27137 bp, 19 predicted proteins | sample 1521391 | NCBI WGS metagenome assembly OFFL01 (sample SAMEA3504082, study PRJEB24116) | mouse gut metagenome | biome: mouse gut; feature: mouse-associated habitat; material: faeces | place: Denmark | collected 2011
AAGCAAAGATAATGTAATTTCGACATAGGTGAAATAATTATGAATAACTACTTATACATATTAAAATGGAATATTGATTTATAAGGGTTTGTTTGTGGTATAAGCATTTTAACCCGAACTTTGCTTCTTGTATGATAAACCAATTCTGATGAATCCGAATGTTCCTCAAGAAGTACGTATAATAAATGCCATCTCCGAGCAGTTGTTCAACTCATGGCCCGTCAGCATTATTATGATTGATTTGGAAGATTGTATCTGGCGTCTGAATCAGCAGGTGATGAATGAACTCCAATTGAATGAGTATGTGATAGGGCGGCGTATCACTGACTTATTGGAGGTGGTATGTGATAAAAAGAATGTGTTGGAAGACCTTTTGCTGCAACTTCGGGAGAGGGATGTGCGGATTATTCCCTTAGATACCAATTGCTTTATACGTGAATTGAAGAGTGGTATCAGTTTTCTGATACAAGGTGCTATGGTGGGAATTCATGAAGATGGACAATTGGTGAGGATTGTACTCTATTTCAGGAATGTGTTGGAAGAACGGACACAGAAGCATTTGCTGAATATTGCGCTGAGTCGTACCCAAATATTTCAATGGTCTTTCGACATGGAACATAATCTGATGATTATAGAACCGCGTTATTTTGAATATTTGGGGATTCCTACGCGTGACTATACGCTGACGCCTGAGGAATTCGCATTTCTGATTCATCCGGACGACCGGAAGGGAGTGTTTGATGCTTTGGCTTTACAGTTGCATGGTAATTTGTACGAACGCCCAGTGGAATACCGTCTACGGCGGGGAGACGGCAAGTGGGAGTGGTTTGAGGCGCAGTCTACCTATGTGGGGCAATTGACGGATTTGCCGTTCCGTATCATCGGTATTTGCATGAGTACGCAGAAATACAAGGATACGGAGAATAAATTGAACGAGGCTTTGCAGAAAGCGCAACGTAGCGATGAGTTGAAGAGCGTATTTCTTGCTAATATGAGCCACGAGATACGTACGCCGCTAAATGCCATTGTGGGCTTCTCTACACTACTGGCTTGTGGGGATGCCGACTTGTCGCGGCAGGAGATTATGGAATTTACGTCTTTGATTGAAAAGAACAGCCAGTTGTTAATGGTGTTGATTTCAGATATTCTGGATTTGTCCAAGATAGAATCGAACACGATGGAATTCCATTTTGAGAAGGTTTCTTTAAATGGCATATTGGAAAGCATTTACAGTGCGCAGAAGATGAATCTTCGGAAAGGAGTGGAGCTACTGCTAGACCTTCCGGACCGGGCGGCAGTTATCTATACAGATCCTACGCGTTTGGGGCAAGTTGTCAACAATCTTATCAATAATGCGGTGAAGTTCACTGCTGAAGGACGCATAACCATAGGGTATAGGCTGAAGGACTTTGCTACATTGGAAGTCTTTGTGGAAGATACGGGAACTGGCATGTCGGAAGAAGTTCTGGCGCACATTTTTGAACGTTTCTATAAGGGAGATGCTTTTGTGCAGGGCACGGGATTGGGATTGGCCATTTGCAGGACTATCGTTGAAAGGTTTCATGGAAAAATAGAAGTGGCTTCAACTCTTGGCAAGGGGAGCCGCTTTGCAATTGTCCTTCCGCAGGAAATGCGGGAGTAGTGTTCTCTTTCTTGGATATTTGATGTAATTATGTGAGCGTATGATATTGTATAACGTTGAAAATCGCTACCTTTGCAGTCTTGAACGATAAATTCATTGACACTATGATATCTGTAGAAGGACTGAAGGTAGAATTTAATGCCACTCCTCTGTTCGAAGACGTCTCTTATGTTATCAATAAGAAAGACCGTATAGCTCTTGTCGGCAAGAATGGTGCCGGTAAGTCCACCATGCTCAAGATATTGGCTGGCATTCAGCAGCCCACTGCCGGCATTGTTGCCGTTCCTCGCGAATGTACTATCGGGTATTTGCCCCAAGTGATGATACTCAGTGACAAGCGCACCGTAATGCAGGAGGCTGAACTTGCCTTCGAGCATATTTTTGAGATGCAGGCGGGCATCGAACGCATGAATCGGCAACTTGCCGAACGTACCGATTACGACAGCGAGGATTACCAGAAACTGATTGACCGCTTCACTCACGAAAACGAACGTTTTCTGATGATGGGCGGCACCAACTACCGTGCCGAAATAGAGCGCACGCTCCAAGGGCTGGGCTTCAGCCGCGAGGACTTTGACCGCTCTACAAGCGAGTTTTCCGGTGGTTGGCGTATGCGTATAGAGCTTGCCAAGCTGTTGCTTCGCCGTCCGGATGTGTTGCTGCTCGACGAGCCTACCAACCACCTTGACATCGAGAGTATCCAGTGGTTGGAGAACTTCCTTTCCACCCGTGCCAATGCGGTGGTGCTTGTCAGCCACGACCGCGCCTTTTTGAACAATGTCACTACGCGTACCATCGAAATAACTTGTGGACGCATTTACGACTATAAAGTGAAATACGATGAGTTCGTGGTGCTTCGCAAGGAGCGCCGGGAGCAGCAACTACGTGCTTACGAGAATCAGCAGAAGCAGATACAAGATACGGAAGATTTCATCGAACGTTTCCGGTACAAAGCTACCAAGGCTGTGCAAGTGCAGAGCCGCATCAAGCAGCTCGAAAAGATAGAGCGCATCGAAGTGGATGAGGAAGACAACTCCTCTTTGCGCCTGAAGTTTGTTTGCAGTAGCCGTAGCGGTAATTATCCCGTTATCTGCGAGGATATGGAGAAATCCTACGGTGGGCACGTTGTTTTCCACGATGTGAATTTGACTATCAACCGAGGAGAGAAGGTTGCTTTTGTCGGTAAGAACGGCGAAGGTAAGTCTACGCTTGTAAAGTGTATTATGGGTGAGATTACGGATTATACCGGTAAGCTTACACTGGGACATAATGTGCAGATTGGATATTTTGCCCAGAACCAGGCACAGCTTTTGGATGAGAGCCTGACTGTATTCGATACGATTGACCGCGTGGCCGTAGGGGATATCCGCCTCAAAATCCGTGATATTCTAGGTGCTTTCATGTTCGGCGGTGAGGCTTCGGATAAAAAGGTGAAGGTGCTCAGCGGTGGAGAGCGTACCCGGCTTGCCATGATAAAACTGCTGTTGGAGCCGGTGAATTTCCTGATTCTCGACGAACCTACGAATCATCTTGACATGCGTTCCAAAGATGTGTTGAAGGAGGCTATCCGCGATTTTGACGGAACGGTGATAATAGTCAGCCATGACCGTGATTTTCTGGACGGATTTGCGACTAAAGTGTACGAGTTTGGTGGTGGACTGGTGAAGGAACATCTGGGAGGAATTTATGATTTCCTGCAAAAGAAGCAGATAGAGAGCCTGAATGAGTTACAGAAATCCCCTTCACTTTCCGCTTCGCCCACTGCCGGTAAGGCGGCATCGGGAAATGTTGGTGCAGAACCGGTTCAACCCTCGGCAGCCAAACTCTCTTATGAGGAGCAGAAGGAGCTTAATAAGAAGCTCAAGAAACTGGAACGTCGCGTTGCCGATTGTGAAGCGGAGATAGAGCAGACGGAGGCTGCCATTGCCATTCTTGAGGCCAGGATGGCCACACCGGAAGGTGCTTCGGACATGTCGCTTTATGAGCAGCACCAAAAACTGAAAGAGCAGCTTGACCGCGTGATGGAAGAGTGGGACGCGGCTACTGTAGAGTTGGAGAATCACTAACTATTATATTTTATATATTTATGAAAGCAAATCATTTGTTACCCATTGCAGCATTCTGTCTGATGACGGCATCCTGCAACACCGGCAAGCAGCAGGCTGAACTTACAGCAGGCATCCAGCTCGCCAATCTTGACACAACGGCTCTACCCGGAACTGACTTTTACCAATACGCATGTGGCGGTTGGATGAAGAACAATCCGATTCCTGCTGAATACTCACAGTACGGTTCTTTTACTATCCTTGCAGAAAACAACCGCAAGCAGATTCAAGGACTGATTGAAGAACTTGCCGCTACCCAGCACGAAGCCGGCAGCGTGGCACAAAAAATCGGTGACTTGTACAAAATCGTAATGGACAGCGTGAAGCTGAACAAAGATGGTGTAGCTCCCATCAAGGCTGAACTCGACCAGCTGGCTGCTTTGAAGGACAAGAAAGAGCTTTATGCCTTGCTGGGCGATATGCAGAAGAAAGGCATCATCGCCTACAACGTGCTGTATGTTGGCGCTGACGAAATGAACAGTAGCATGAATGCTGTACAGACCTATCAGACCGGGCTGAGCATGGGCGAACGTGAATACTATCTGGAAAATGATGAGGCTACTGCCAAAATTCGTGATGCTTTCCGTACACATGTACAGAAGATGTACCAGTTGGCTGGTTTCGACGAGGCTACTGCCAAGAAAGGTATGGAGGTGGTGATGGATGTGGAAACACGTCTAGCCAAGGCTTTCCGCTCTCGTACGGAGTTGCGTGACCCGCATGCCAATTATAACAAAATGAGCATGGAAGAGCTGAAGAAGAATTATCCTACTTTCGATTGGGATGCTTATTTGTCTGCCATGGACTTGAAGGATGTGAAGGAAATTATCGTAGGCCAGCCCGCTTCGCTGAAAGCTGCTGCCGATATTCTGGATACGCTGCCCATTGAACAGCAGAGCCTTTATCTGCAATGGAAATTGATTGATTCTGCCGCAAGCTTGCTGAACGATGCTATGGCAGAACAGAACTTCGACTTCTACAGCCGCACCATGAGCGGTACACAAGAGATGCAGCCCCGCTGGAAGAGAGCGGTAAGCACTGTAAGCGGCGCGCTGGGCGAAGCTGTAGGTCAGATGTACGTGGAGAAATATTTCCCTGCTGCTGCCAAGGAGCGTATGGTGACTTTGGTGAAGAACTTGCAGGAAAGCCTGGGCGAACGTATCCAGAATCTTGCCTGGATGGGTGATTCCACTAAGGTGAAAGCTCTGGAGAAACTGGCTACCTTCCATGTGAAGATTGGTTATCCTGACACTTGGAAAGACTACTCCACACTGGAAATCAAAAATGACTCTTACTGGGCAAACATGGAACGTGCCAACGAGTGGAGCCATGCCGAAATGATTGCCAAAGCCGGTAAGCCGGTGGATAAGGATGAATGGCTGATGACTCCGCAGACCGTCAACGCTTACTATAACCCGACTACGAACGAAATCTGTTTCCCCGCCGGTATCCTGCAATATCCTTTCTTCGATATGAATGCGGATGACGCCTTTAACTACGGTGCCATCGGTGTGGTAATCGGTCATGAAATGACTCACGGATTCGATGACCAGGGCCGCCAGTACGACAAGGACGGTAACCTGAAAGACTGGTGGACCGCTGAAGACGCCAAGAACTTTGACGAGCGTGCCCAGGTGATGGTAAACTTCTTTGATAGCATCGAGGTTGCTCCGGGTGTATATGCCAACGGACGCATGACATTGGGTGAGAATATTGCCGACCACGGTGGTCTGCAGGTTTCTTATCAGGCATTCAAGAAAGCTACGGCTGCCAATCCGCTGCCGGTGCTGGACGGTCTTACTCCCGAACAACGTTTCTTCCTGGCATACGCAGGTGTATGGGCTAATGATATCCGTCCCGAAGAAGTGCTGAACCGCACAAAAAGTGATGTGCACTCATTGGGCGAATGGCGCGTAAACGGTGCATTGCCGCAAATCGGTGCTTGGTATGAGGCATTCAACGTGACAGAAAAAGACCCGATGTTCTTGCCGGTAGAAAAACGTGTATCTATTTGGTAAACCAACAAAATAACCTTTAAAAAAAGGCGGCAGACTGGAAACAGATGCCGCCTTTTTTAATTATACCTAATTTATTGTGTATGAATGTATGTATGAATAAACAAAATTTGTAACTTTGCACATCAAATACTAATATACGCATACTTTAATACGCAAATCCATGTCTGAAACAAAAAGAATCAAAACAGCTCTGGTATCTGTTTACCATAAGGAAGGTTTGGACGAAATCATTACCAAACTGCATGAAGAAGGTGTAGAGTTCCTCTCAACCGGTGGAACCCGTCAGTTTATAGAATCCCTGGGTTATCCCTGCAAGGCAGTGGAAGACCTCACTACATACCCTTCCATCCTGGGCGGACGCGTGAAGACTTTGCATCCGAAGGTTTTTGGAGGTATCCTTTGCCGCCGCGGATTGGAGCAAGACATGCAACAGATTGAAAAATATGAAATCCCCGAAATAGACCTCGTCATCGTTGACCTCTATCCGTTTGAGGCTACCGTTGCCAGTGGTGCCGAAGAACCTGCCATCATCGAAAAGATTGACATAGGTGGTATCTCCTTGATTCGTGCCGCAGCCAAGAACTACAACGACGTGGTTATCATCGCTTCGCAAGCACAATATCAGCCGTTCCGCGACATGCTGATGGAACACGGAGCCACTACTACCATCGAAGAGCGCCGTTGGTTTGCCAAAGAGGCGTTCGGAGTGTCTTCACACTATGATTCTGCCATCTTCAACTATTTCGATGGCGAGGAAGGTTCCGCTTTCCGTTGCTCTGCCAACAGCCAGAAGACTTTACGCTATGGCGAGAATCCGCATCAGAAAGGTTATTTCTATGGCAATATTGATGCTATGTTCGACCAGATTCACGGTAAGGAAATCTCTTATAACAACCTGCTCGACATCAATGCTGCCGTTGACTTGATTGACGAATTCAAGGATACGACTTTCGCTATCCTGAAACATAACAATGCTTGTGGACTGGCTTCACGTCCCACTGTGCTCGAAGCATGGAACGATGCGCTTGCCGGTGACCCGGTATCCGCTTTTGGTGGTGTGCTCATCACGAATGCCGTGGTTGACAAGGCTGCTGCCGAAGAAATCAATAAAATTTTCTTTGAGGTGATTATCGCTCCCGATTATGATGTGGATGCGTTGGAAATCCTCGGTCAGAAGAAGAACCGTATTATCCTGGTTCGCAAGCCGGCAGCTCTGCCTAAGAAGCAGTTCCGTTCTTTGCTGAATGGCGTATTGGTTCAGGACCGCGACCTTAAGGTGGAAACTCCTGAAGAATTGAAGACTGTAACTACGAAGGCTCCCACTGCACAGGAAATCGAGGACATGCTCTTTGCAAACAAGATTGTGAAGAACAGTAAGTCGAATGCCATTGTGCTGGCAAAAGGAAAGCAGTTGTTGGCAAGTGGTGTAGGTCAGACCAGCCGTGTGGATGCTTTGAAGCAGGCTATCGAGAAAGCCAAAAACTTCGGTTTCGACTTGAATGGCGCTGTAATGGCAAGTGACGCATTCTTCCCTTTCCCCGACTGCGTGGAAATTGCCGGCAATGAAGGCGTAACAGCCGTCATCCAGCCGGGTGGAAGTATCAAGGATGAACTCTCGTTTGAATATTGCAACGAGCATGGCATTGCCATGGTAACTACGGGATTCCGTCACTTTAAACACTAATTCGGATTTACGATTTGACGATTTACGATTTACGATTGAAGTTACATCGTAAGTCTGAATCTCAAATTGTAAACAAGAGGAATATCAATCGTAAATCGTAAATAGTTAAATCGTAAATATTAATGGGATTATTCTCCTTTACACAAGAAATAGCGATGGACCTTGGCACAGCCAATACCATCATCACCACGAATGGCAAGATTGTGGTGGATGAGCCTTCGGTGGTGGCTTTGGACCGTCGTACCGATAAGATGATTGCCGTGGGTGACAAGGCAAAGATGATGCACGAAAAGACCCACGAAAACATACGTACCATCCGTCCGTTGCGCGATGGTGTGATTGCCGACTTCTATGCCTGCGAGCAGATGATACGCGGACTTATCAAGATGGTGAACAACCGTAACCGTCTTTTCTCTCCGTCACTCCGCATGGTGATTGGTGTTCCTTCGGGCAGTACCGAAGTGGAGCTGCGTGCCGTGCGCGACTCTGCCGAGCATGCCGGCGGGCGCGACGTTTATTTGATTTTCGAGCCGATGGCTGCTGCCATCGGTATCGGTATCGATGTAGAGGCTCCCGAAGGCAACATGATTGTTGACATAGGTGGTGGTTCTACGGAAATTGCCGTTATCTCTTTGGGAGGTATCGTAAGTAACAACTCCATCCGCATTGCCGGTGACGACTTGACTGCCGATATTCAGGAATACATGAGCCGCCAGCACAACGTGAAGGTCAGCGAGCGTATGGCTGAGCGTATTAAGATTAATGTGGGTGCTGCCTTGACGGAACTCGGTGAGGATGCTCCTGAAGACTATATCGTTCATGGTCCGAACCGCATCACGGCATTGCCTATGGAAGTGCCGGTATGCTATCAAGAAGTGGCGCACTGTCTGGAGAAGTCTATCTCTAAGATTGAGACAGCCATCTTGAGCGCATTGGAAAATACGCCTCCCGAATTGTATGCCGACATCGTTCACAACGGTATCTACCTTGCCGGTGGCGGTGCATTGCTTCGTGGACTGGATAAGCGTCTGACTGATAAAATAAACATACCGTTCCACATTGCGGAAGACCCCTTGCATGCCGTTGCCAAAGGTACGGGCGTGGCATTGAAGAACGTTGACCGCTTCTCATTCTTGATGCGGTAATGCGGAATTTATTAAACTTTCTCATTAAATATAATTACTGGTTCCTCTTTCTTCTGTTAGAGGTTGCCAGTTTTATTTTATTATTTCGCTTCAACCATTACCAGCAGAGTGTGTATTTCACCTCTGCCAATGGCGTGGCGGGGAAGGTTTATGAAATATCGGGTGGCATCACTTCCTATTTCCACTTGAAGACGGCCAACGAAGACCTGCTCGACCGCAACATGTGGTTGGAGCAGCGGCTTTCGTTTCTGGAAAATGTCTTGAAGGAGAAAGGATTGGACTCCGCCAGGTTGTACAGCATGGAACGGCTTGCTCCTACGGAGTATCAGATATTCAAGGCGAATGTCATAAAGAACAGCTTGAACAAGGCTGACAATTATATCACTTTAGACCGTGGAACAACAGAAGGTATCCGTCCTGAGATGGGAGTTGTAGATGCCAATGGCGTGGTGGGTATTGTGTATAAGACCTCTCCCCATTACTCGTTGGTCATTCCGTTGCTGAACAGCAAGTCGAGCATCAGCTGTAAGATTGTGGGCAGTGATTATTTCGGTTATTTGAAGTGGGAGGGAGGTAATTCCCGTTTTGCCTATCTGAAGGATTTGCCCCGGCATGCCGAATTCAATCTGGGAGATACAGTAGTGACCAGCGGCTATTCCACCGTGTTTCCAGAAGGTGTCATGGTGGGGACGGTGGATGACATGTCTGACTCGCACGACGGGCTTTCGTATCTGTTGAAGATAAAGCTGGCTACGGACTTTGGAAAGGTGAGCAATGTGCGTGTCATTTCCCGCAACGGGCAGGATGAACAAAAAGCATTGGAGTCGAGGGCGGACGAGAAGTGACTAAGAAATTAGGGATTAGGGGTTAAGGATTAGGGATTAATCATCTTTATATCTTATAACTTATACACTCAATAACTTGTAACTCGTAACTTATAACTCATTAGCGTTGTTAATTAATTATCTGCATAAAATAGGATGGTTCATAGGCTTGGTACTGTTGCAGGTGCTGATATTGAACAATGTGCATATTGCAGGATATGCCACTCCATTTCTGTATATCTACTTGATACTGAAGTTTGAGTCGGACACTCCCCGTAATGCGTTGATGTTGTGGGCATTCTTTTTGGGGTTGGCTGTCGACGTCTTTTCCGACACACCGGGGATGAACGCTGCCGCTACGGTGTTGCTGGCTTTCTTGCGCCCCACTTTCCTGCGGCTGTTCGTTCCTCGTGACACGCTGGATACACTGGTTCCGGCCATCCGTACAATGGGGATTCTTCCTTTCCTGAAATATCTGGTTGTGAGTGTGCTGGTACATCATGGCTTGTTGCTTACCCTCGAATTCTTCTCTTTTGCCCATATCGGTACGCTGTTGTTGAGAATTGCGGCAAGTACCCTGCTTACTGTGACCTGCATTATGGCTGTTGAGGGAATAAGAAAGAAAGGATAAAGGGATTAAGGATTAGGAATTGATGAAAGACTATACACTGGAAAAGCGGAAATATGTAATTGGAGCGGCGGCTATTGTCATCGTTCTTATTTACGTGTTCCGGCTGTTCGACCTGCAAATCATGACTGATGACTACAAGAAGAACGCGGACAGCAACGCTTTTCTGAACAAGATACAATATCCATCACGGGGGGCTATCTACGACCGTAACGGTAAGTTGCTCGTGTTTAACCAGCCTGCCTATGATATTACGTTTGTGCCTCGGGAGGTGACGCAGCTGGATACACTCGACCTTTGCAGTGCCTTGAACATTACCCGTGAGCAGTTTGACAAACGGATGAAGGACGTCAAGAACCGCTGGATGAACCCCGGTTATTCCAAATACACCCATCAGGTGTTCATGACGCAGCTTTCTGCCGAAGAGTGCGGTGTGTTTCAGGAGAAGCTGTTCAAATTTCCAGGTTTCTATATTCAGCGGCGTACTATCCGCCAATATACCTATAACTCTGCCGGCCATTTGCTGGGGGACATCGGCGAAGTGTCCAAGAAAGACATTGAGAACGATGACTATTATATTCGCGGAGACTATATAGGCAAGCAAGGCATCGAGAAATCCTATGAAAAGTATCTGCGTGGAGAGAAGGGGGTGGAGATTCTGCTTCGTGACGCTCACGGGCGTATCCAGGGACACTACATGGACGGACAGTTGGACCGTTCCTCCGTACCCGGCAAGAACCTGACGTTGGGCATCGACATTGACCTTCAGATGTTGGGAGAACGACTGCTTCAACACAAAATCGGTGCCATTGTGGCCATCGAACCGGCTACGGGTGAGATTCTATGTATGGTTTCCTCGCCTACCTTTGACCCTCATCTGATGATAGGGCGCCAGCGGGGAAAGAACCACCGCCTGTTGCAGATGGACAAGCGGAAGCCTTTGTTGAACCGTGCCATCATGGGAGCTTATCCGCCGGGCTCCACCTTCAAGACGGCGCAGGCACTGACTTTCCTTCAAGAAGAGATTATCCACGAAGATTATCCGACTTTCCCTTGTGCGCATGGTTTCAATCATAAAGGCCTTCATGTGGGATGTCACGGACATGGTTCGCCTCTGTCGCTGATTCCTGCCATCGCGACCTCTTGTAATTCCTATTTCTGTTGGGGATTGTATCGCATGTTCGGTGATAAAAAATACGGTTCGCCGCAGAATGCCATTACCGTATGGAAAGACCACATGGTATCGCAGGGCTTCGGCTATCGGCTCGGTACCGACCTCCCCGGCGAACAGCGTGGACTGATACCGAATGCAAAGTTCTACGACAAGCCCTATCGGGGTTCGTGGAATGGTCTGACGGTGATTAGTATCTCCATCGGGCAGGGAGAGATTCTCGCCACCCCGTTGCAGATAGCCAATCTGGGTGCCACCATTGCCAACCGGGGGCATTTCATTACTCCGCACATCGTGAAGGAGATAGAAGACAATGAACTGGACAGCATCTATCGCAATCCCCGTTATCCCACCATCGACCGCGAATATTATGAAATGGTGGTGAAAGGCATGCGTGCCGCTGTAGACGGAAGTACGGGTAGCGCCACTTGCCGCATGGCGGGAGCCATCCTGCCGGGTGTGGAGGTCTGCGGAAAGACGGGCACGGCACAGAACCGCGGCAAGGACCATTCTGTCTTTATGGGCTTTGCCCCGATGGACAACCCTAAGATAGCCATTGCCGTCTATGTGGAGAACGGTGGTTTCGGTGCCACGTATGGCGTACCTATCGGTGCCATGATGATGGACCAGTATCTGCATGGAAAGCTGTCGCCCGAGAATGAGATACGGGCGGAAGAATTCAGTAACCGGGTGATACTTTACGGAGATGAGGAGAGATGATGATTAGGGATTAAGGATTAGGGGTTAGGGATGAACGGTGAGTGACTTCAATAGTAAATAGTAAATCGTAAAATCGTAAATAAATTGGTGACAAGGAGAGATAGCATATGGAAATCATTGGACTGGGTGACGATTGTTGTTTACCTGCTGCTGATTGTATTCGGCTGGTTCAGTGTCTGTGGGGCGAGTTATGATTATGGTGACCGTGACTTTCTGGACTTCTCTACGCGTGCCGGCAAGCAGTTTGTCTGGATTATATGTTCCTTCGGGCTGGGGTTTGTGCTGCTGATGCTGGATGATTCCCTCTATGACATGTTCTCCTACCTTATATATATAGGGCTGATGCTGTTGCTGATTGTCACGATATTCATTGCGCCCGACACGAAAGGGTCGCGGTCGTGGCTCATTCTGGGGCCGGTCAGTTTGCAGCCGGCGGAGTTTGCCAAGTTTGCCACGGCGCTGGCGCTTGCCAAGTATATGAGCGCCTACTCGTTTACGATGAAGAATTGGAAAAGCTCCCTTATGTTGGCTTTCCTGATTCTCTTCCCCATGTTGCTGATTATCCTACAGCGGGAGACGGGTTCGGCATTGGTGTACTCTGCATTTTTCCTGATGCTTTATCGGGAGGGAATGCCGGGCGTGGCACTGTTCTCGGGTATATGTGCAGTGGCCTACTTTGTGGTGGGCATCCGTTTTGATGCGGTGATGATTGCCGATACACCGACGCCTATCGGAGAATTTGCCGTACTGCTGATGGTACTGCTCTTTGCCGGAGGTATGGTGTGGGTTTATAAAAAGCGCTGGGAACCCACACGGAATATTATCGGCGGTTCGCTGGGAGTGCTGCTCGTGGCTTATCTGATTTCGGAATACGTGGTACCCTTCAACTTGGTGTGGGTGCAGTGGGGGCTTTGTGCACTTGTTATCGGGTATCTTGTCTTTCTTTCTTTAAGCGAGCGCCATTTATCTTATTTTCTGATTGGGCTGTTTGCTTTGGGTTCGATAGGTTTCCTCTACTCCAGCGACTACTTCTTCAATAAAGTGCTGGAGCCCCATCAACAGATACGTATCAAGGTGGTGCTCGGTATGGAAGAGGACCTTGCTGGTGCCGGCTATAACGTGAACCAGTCGAAGATAGCCATCGGCTCCGGGGGGCTGACCGGCAAAGGTTTCTTGAACGGTACGCAGACAAAGCTGAAGTATGTGCCGGAGCAAGATACGGACTTCATTTTTTGCACCGTGGGTGAGGAGGAAGGATTCGTAGGGTCTACGGCTGTACTGTTACTGTTCCTTATTCTTATTTTACGGCTGATTGTCGTGGCCGAGCGGCAGCAATCTCCCTTTGGCCGGGTGTATGGTTATTCTGTGCTTAGTATATTCTTGTTCCATCTATTCATCAATATAGGCATGGTGCTGGGGCTGACCCCCGTCATCGGTATCCCGTTGCCTTTCTTCAGTTACGGAGGTTCTTCTCTCTGGGGATTCACAATCTTGCTGTTTATCTTTCTGCGGATTGATGCGGGACGTAATCGTCGAATTTAGTTATGACCGTTTCCTTGTGGGACATACGAATGGACTTGATTATCATTACATTGCATTTACACATTGTTTACATCGTAATGTAACGGCCGTTACACCGCATTGTAACGTCCTTTACGCTGTATCGTAACGACTTTTACGCTATATTGTAACGCCCTTTACATGCTGGTGTAACGGTCGTTACATCCTGGCGTAAAAGACGTAACGCTATGAGGTAAGAGGGCAAGTTATGATACCCCGCCCGTTTCCGCTTCAAGGAGACGTGAGTGGGAGACTGAGATGGTTGTTAGAAGAAGGTGATAAAGAACAATAGGGAGTTCCTATCTCTTCAGTTTGATGCCGATGTCATTGATTCCTTGCAGCCTTTCGTCCGGTAGCGTATAGGCCACTTTAAAGAGGTAGGTGCCGGGTTTGCCGATTCGAACGCTTCCTGCGGAGACGGCAGTCTGATAGAGACCTCCCCAGCCGTCACCTTTCCAGATTCCTTCTTTGTCCGCGAGGATTAGCTGTATGGTGTCCGTGGGTGACGGAATGGAATCTGCGGTGGTGTAGCAGATGGATAGAGGTAGATTCTGATAGGGGTAGTTGCTTCGGTTACGAACTTCCAAAGACAGTTTGTAGTAGGTCAGTGAGTCGGTGACCTTCACGTCGAAAGAGAGCGTGTCTTCGCGCAGCCAGCCTTCGGTGGGAAGGGATTGGAAGGAATGGTATACAGTCTGTTTGTCGCAAGCGCTCAGCAGGCTTGCGACAAACAGTAGTATGATACCTTTCAGGCAGAGATTCCTATTCTTGAGCCGGTTTGTCATTTTGGGCAGGTCTTTCACCTTGAGGTTTGGGCTTATTGTTACGGGGCGGACGACGGTTGTTATTGTTCCGTTGTTGACGTTCGCCTTGTTGCTGTTCACCTTGTTTGGGTGCTTGCCGGTCTTGTTTCTGTCTCGGTTGCCGGTCTTGCCTGGATTGTTCTCTCTGGTTGTTGGATTGCGGAGCACCCTGCTGCTCACCTCCTTGCGGACGACCGTTTCCACTCTTTTTCTTTCTCTTGTTACGGCTGTTGTTGCTGTTCTCGCCACCGTTGCCGTCACTGCCACTCTTGCCTTTCCGGTTGCGGTCAAAGCGAGTGAGACTCTCTTGTTCCAGCAAGTCCACCGGCTTTTTGGGTTCGGAACGATGGGTTTCTTCTATCAGGCTGTCGGGCTTGATGCCACGTCTGTTCAAACCGATAATCTCGAAGGCGCGTCTGCCGCTGATGGTCACCAGGTTGGCAGGGATGTTCTTGTCGCTCGAGTAGGTTATCTGGTTGCTCAGAATGTCGGCTTTGAAGAAGAAGAACTCGCCGTCTTTGGTTTCCAGGGTAATCTCGCGCGAGGGCAGGCGTTTCTGTGCTTCCACGTAGCAGTCTACTTCGTAGTTGAGGCAGCACTTCAGTTTGGCGCATTGTCCGGCAAGCTTCTGCGGATTCAGTGAAATGTCCTGGAAGCGCGCCGCGCTGGTGGATACCGATACGAAGGAGGTCATCCAGGTGGCGCAGCAGAGTTCGCGTCCGCAGGGACCGATGCCACCGATGCGTCCGGCTTCCTGGCGGGCGCCAATCTGTTTCATCTCGATACGCACGCGAAAAGCGTCGGCAAGTACCTTGATGAGCTGGCGGAAGTCCACCCGTTCGTCGGCTATGTAGTAGAAGATGGCCTTGTTGCCGTCTCCCTGATATTCCACGTCTCCAATCTTCATGTTGAGGTTGAGGTCCAGGGCTATCTGACGCGAGCGTATCATGGTGGAGTGTTCACGGGCTTTTGCCTCGTTGTACTTCTCCATATCCACAGGCTTCGCCTTGCGGTAAATGCGTTTGATGTCTGCCTCGGACTTGATATTGGCTTTCTTCATTTGTAGCGGCACGAGCCGTCCGGTCAGGGTCACCACACCGATATCATGTCCGGGGGTGGCTTCTACGGCTACGATGTCGCCTTTCTCCAGAGGTATCTTGTTGCTGTTGCGGAAATATCCCTTGCGGGTATTCTTGAACTGAACCTCTACCAGCTCGCTCTCATCGGCATTGCCCGGAATGTCTGCCAGCCAGTCGTAGGTGTTCAGTTGCTTGTCCTGCCTGCCGCAACTCTTGCAGCAGAGACCTCCGCTTCCGTTATGTAGTTTAAATTCCATCATCTGTTTATTTACGATTTGACTATTTACTATTTACGATTTGATACTTTGCATTTCATTGTCTTGCCACTTTTCATTGTTTCAATAAAACAATCATTTTGAGAGAGAAGTCGAAAAACACCATGCGGGCGTTTACGTTCTGCTCGATGTGGCGTTGCGCTTCACTTAGTTCGTCCATGATACCCATGACGTTCCGTTCGTTGACAAAGGGGGCGAAACGGGTGGCGAAGTTCTGTTCGGGCAGCGTCATGTAGTTCATCTCCTTGCGGTGCAGGTTGTAGATGAAGTTCTCGCGGGTCATGCGCTGGCAGTAGTCCAGGAAGTTCTTCTGCCGTTCGCGTCCCATGGCAGCAAGCTGCTCGCTCCATTGTTTCATTTCCCGTATCTTGCGCTGGTAGGAGAGTCGCATCAGGCTGACAAAGAGGTTGAAGAACAGTTCGTTCTCTTCGTTCAGATGGATGGTCTCCAATGCTTTGATGAAGTCTCCGTTTGCCAGATGGGCTATCGTCTCGCTGTCGCGGGGCTGCACTCCGTACTTCTGCTGCAGAGCTTCGGCTATGTCGGCTTCTTCAATCTTGGGAATGTTGAAGCGCTGCGTGCGGCTGAGGATGGTGGGCAGTATCATTTCCGGAGCTTCGGAGATGAGGAGGAATATCGTTTTCTCGGGTGGCTCTTCCAGCAGTTTCAGCAGCTTGTTGGCGCATACTTCATGCAGCTTTTCGGGTAGCCATACGATGGTGACTTTGTAACCTCCTTCACTGGATTTCAGACTCAGCTTGCGGGTTATCTCGTCGCTTTCTTTGGCATAGATAATAGCTTGTCCGTTTTCGGCATCCATCTCGTTCAGCCAGTGGTTCAGCCCGAAGTAGGGGCTGTTCAGCAGCAGGTGCCGCCAGTTGGCGATATAGTCGTCGCAGACTTCCTTTTTCCCTTTGGCACTCTTGACGATAGGGTATACGAAGTGTACGTCCGGGTGCACCAGCTTGTTCCATTTCACGCAGGAGGGACAAGTACCGCAGGCATCGGTTTCCGTCCGGTTGGGACAGCAGATGTAGCGGGCATAGGCAAGTGCCAATGGGAGTTTTCCTACTCCGGCAGGGCCGCAGAAGAGTTGTGCGTGGGGGATACGTCCTTCCTGCACTTCTTGTATCAGCCTTTGCTTGGCTGGCTCTTGGCCTATTATGTCCTTGAAACTGAACACGGGTTAATTAGTTATAAGTTATTACTTGTGACACTGCCTATTGTCAATTGTCAACTGTTGATTGTCCATTGTTTAGTAGATTTGTTTGGCTACTTCCTTGATGCTGTCTGTAGCTCCTACCGAGTAGAAGTGGAGGCTTGGGACGCCATGGGCTATCAGCTCTTTGCACTGCTGCACGCACCATTCGATACCCACTTGCTGAGCTTCCGCATCGGTGTTGCACTTCAGAACCTCTTGGGTCAGTTCCTCGGGCAAATCTACTTTGAACGTCTTGGGTATCATGCTGAGTTGTGACAACTTCTTGAAGGGCTTGATGCCCGGGATAATCGGGATGGTGACACCGGCTTGACGGGCACGTTCCACGAAGTCGAAATATTTCCGGTTGTCGTAGAAGAGCTGGGTCACGGCATACTCTGCACCCATTTCCATTTTCTTCTTTAGCCAGTAGATGTCTGTATCCATGTTGGGGGCTTCTTCATGCTTTTCCGGATAGCACGCCACACCGTATGAAAACGGGGTATTGGTAACTTTCATCTCGGAGCCGTCCACAAAAATACCTTTATTGAAGTTGTTGATTTGCTCTTGTAGTTCGACGGCGTGGTGGTAACCGTTGCCCACGGGGATAAAAGAGGATTCGTGCTTTGCCTTGTCGCCACGAAGCACCAGCAGGTCGGTGATGCCGAGGAATTGCAGGTCGAGCAGCACGTACTCCGTCTCCTCGCGGGTGAAGCCGCTGCAAAGGATGTGCGGCACCATGGTGATGTTGTACTTGTTCTGGATGGCAGCAGCTACGGCTACGGTGCCGGGGCGGCGGCGTAGGCGGTTTCGCTGGAACAATCCGTTGCCGAGGTCTTTGTATACGTACTCGCTGCGGTGCGTGGTGATGTTGATGTATTTGGGGTCGAATTCCCGTAACGTATCTATGGTTTGATACAGCTTTTCGATGCCCGTACCTTTCAGTGGTGGCAATATTTCAAAGGAAAAAGCTGTTTTTTCGTTACTGTTTATCAGGTCGATTACTCTCATTTCTCTTTCGTTATCTTTGTCCGATTGGCAAAAATCTTGCACATTGGGAACAAAAATACAAAAAAGAAATGAGAAATGTCGAAATTGCCGGCTATTCTTTTATACAACGGATGGAAAGAGCTTTATAGTAGGGCTTGCCGGTGACATGGGCGGCGCTTGATACAAACTCGGCGCTTTCTCCGAGAAAATAAATGGTGCTTTCCGAAAGGGTATGCTTTGTGTAGTCCCAACTCCAGAAGGCGGTCATTTTGTTTGGGCTGTTGTGCCCCTTGTTGTACCACATTCCTACGGGAAAAGCATTGAACCGGGTATAGTTGTTGACGGGGGCAACTTCACCGGATACCATTGCCTGCCATTCTCCTGCTTTTAGTATGGAGGCATCGTTGCCGGTGTAGTTTTTCAGCTGTTCCCAGTCTGCATCCGATGGAATTTTCCAGCCCTCGGGAGCCAGCTCTCCTGCCAGTATGGATTCTCCATTGTAAAAATAAATGTCATATTTGTCCGGCTTGTAATATCCGGCTTTGTCTGTTCCCAAGTCACTCTGTTTTTTCAAGGGAGCTCCGTCACGGTAGGTGGTGGCATGGAGCTCTTTACCCATCCAGTATTGGGCTCCAATCTTGACAATGGGGTATTCGGTAGACACTCCTTTTCTGATGTCTCGAAGGGTGTAGCATGCCACATTCACTTTGATGGCGTTTTCCGGTTTATCCAGAAGTAGCTTATGGTTATTGTCTATATAGAGCTTGTCTATGCCGGTATATTCCCCTTTAGTGTAGGTAAATCCATAGTCGTCTGTATTCCAGCTTATTCTTCCTCCGCAGATGGTGTCTTTACGGTCTGCAAGCTGTAGGATGACTCCATTGCTCAGGTCGGCCTTTTCATTTTCGCCTATGGGATAGGCTATAACGGCTCTGGAAGTCAATGACGCTGATTTGAGATATTCCTTGCAGACTTCTGCAATGGGTATCCCTTCGTGATAAATTCTGTACACATTTGAAAGAGAAAAGGAGAGAGCGGAGATATGTATGGCAGTGTAATCTTCCATATTGTCGGTGTCGATGGGAGGGAGGCTGCTCCATTCCTTGATTTTTCCGGCAAAACTGCTCAGTACGTTGCTGTTGCTCTGCATGGCTGATATGTTAATGATACATTGCGTGCTGCTACTCATTTCCACTTCGGGTATTGCACAACTGTATATACGTCCGCTCCACTCCATAATGAAGGATTGCTTGCCATCATTTATCGTTTGGGGTATGATGATGAATTCCTTGCCGGTAAGTTTGTTGTCTTTGACGCTCCATTCGCCGGAGGCTATGATGTCTTGTGTCCCCGTAAGATTACTGAAAGTCCCGTCTTCCAGATTATAATCGGCCGAGGTCTTGAGCCCGGTTGCGATGATACGCGGATTGGCTTTCAGCAAATCATTGGCAGAGTTGCTTACGTCGGGTGTCAGAGAGATTGCCAGTTTGGACAGCTTGTGTTGGAACTCCAGGGTTACAGATTTGGTTTTACTGGTGATTCCTTGCGCTTTAGCTACCAAGAAGTCACTTTGTGCGCGGTTTTTCTCATTGCTCTGGTCTATCTGCACAGATACGGGAAGAACGGGTGTACCGGCAGCTACCCCTTCGGTTTGGTAAGGGTGGTAACTGATAAAGTCCAGTGACACATCTCCTTCCGGATAGAATACTGTCTTTTTGGGAACCAGTGTGGAGCCTTCCGTATATTCCAGGGCCAGATTGTCAATATACCGTTTTCCCTTGATGGAGCCGGAGGAAGTGGTTGCAAACAAGCCCATTCTGTCTCCTTTTTCAAAGGCGGTGTTTGTGACCTTGGTACTGGCCTTTTCCATTTTGATAGAGAACGTGATAGGTGTCGTCCCTTCCTCGATTTCCGCTTCTGATTCTTCGTCAATCCGGTTCACACAAGCTGTATTCCCTAAGGACATGCAGCAGAATAAAGAGGCAGCCAAGACTCCTCTTGCAAGAATAAGTTTCTTCATTATATTATTATTGTGGGGCAACGGTTTTTCCGCTTTCCCAATTATACTCAATGAACCTTGTCTTAAAAATATGGATTTAGCAGAGCTATAACCGGTATGGAAAAGTCTTTTACGCTTTTGGATGCTAATTATCAGTATCACGCTTGATGCCGCAGTGCTTTTTAATCTTATTTTTTAATAACTTTTAATAGGTTTCGGGTACAAATGTAATTAAACGTGTTAAATGAAGAGGGATAAATCGATAAAACTTTTATAATTTATTTATCACACTCTGATTTTTTGCCTAACTTTACACGCTAAAATCGTAGACAGTAATAAGTTAAACCATAGATATAAACTCATGCCTTTAAATTTACCCGATAAACTACCCGCTATCGAGTTGCTGAAAGAGGAGAATATTTTTGTCATTGACAATTCCCGGGCAACCCAGCAGGATATCCGTCCGCTGCGTATCGTGATTCTGAACTTGATGCCGCTAAAGATTACAACGGAAACGGACCTGGTGCGTCTGCTTTCCAATACTCCGCTTCAGGTGGAAATCTCGTTCATGAAGATAAAAAGCCATACTTCCAAGAACACTCCGATAGAACACATGAAAACATTCTATACGGATTTCGACAAGATGCGCGGTGAAAAGTACGATGGCATGATTATCACCGGTGCTCCGGTAGAGCAGATGGATTTTGAGGAGGTGACTTATTGGGATGAGATTACTGAAATCTTCGACTGGGCGCGTACGCATGTCACCTCTACGCTCTACATCTGCTGGGCGGCGCAGGCAGGGCTCTATCATCATTATGGAGTGCCGAAGTATGCACTGGATAAGAAGATGTTCGGTATCTTTGAACATCGTACCTTGCAACCGTTGCATCCCATTTTCCGTGGATTTGATGATATGTTCTATGTGCCGCATAGCCGCCACACGGAAGTGCGCCGGGAAGATATACAGAAGGTTCCGGAATTGACGCTGCTTTCCGAGTCGGAGGATGCTGGTGTATATATGGCGGTGGCCCGTGGAGGGCGTGAGTTCTTCGTGACCGGCCATTCGGAATACTCCCCGCTGACATTGGATACAGAGTATCGCCGTGACTTGAATAAGGGCCTGCCCATTGAGATACCCCGTAACTACTATGTGGACGATGACCCGGACAAAGGAGTGCTGGTGCGTTGGCGTGCCCATGCCAATCTGTTGTTCTCCAATTGGCTGAATTATTTTGTATATCAGGAGACGCCGTATAATATTAATGAAATAGGGTGAGTTACTCGTAACCAAACGATGATAAAGCAACGTAAAATAGAGCTGCTGGCTCCTGCCAAGAATTTGGAGTGTGGCATAGAAGCAGTGAATCATGGGGCAGATGCGGTATACATCGGTGCACCCAAGTTCGGTGCGCGTGCGGCTGCTGTCAACTCTTTGGAGGATATTGCCGCTTTGGTGGAGCATGCCCATCTGTATAATGTCCGTATCTATGTGACGGTCAATACCATTCTGAAAGAAGAAGAGCTGAAAGAGACGGAGAGGATGATTTGGGAGCTGTACCGCATCGGTGTGGATGCACTGATTGTACAGGATATGGGGATTACGCGGTTGAATTTGCCGCCCATTCCGTTGCATGGCAGTACGCAGATGGATAACCGTACGCCGGAGAAAGTACGTTTCCTTGCCGATGCCGGTTTCCGTCAGGTGGTGTTGGCACGCGAACTTTCTTTGCAGGAGATACGCGGTATCCATGAGGCGTGTCCCGACGTGCCGCTCGAAGTCTTTGTACACGGGGCTCTTTGCGTCAGTTATAGCGGGCAGTGCTATGTCAGCCAGGCTTGTTTCGGACGGAGTGCCAACCGGGGGGAATGTGCGCAATTCTGCCGTTTACCCTTCAGTCTGGTAGATGCCGATGGCAAGACCATTGTGCGTAATAAGCATCTGCTTTCTTTGAAGGACCTCAACCAAAGCGAGGTGTTGGAAGAACTGCTGGATGCCGGAGCCACTTCGCTGAAGATAGAAGGCCGCTTGAAGGATGTGACCTATGTGAAGAATGTGACGGCGGCTTACCGTAGGAAGCTCGATGCCATTTTTGTCCGTCGCAAGGAATATGCCCGTGCTTCTTCGGGCACCTGCCGTTTCGATTTCCAGCCACAGTTGGACAAGAGTTTCAGCCGCGGTTTCACCCATTATTTCCTGCAAGGAAGGGGAGGGGAGATCACTTCGTTCGATACGCCCAAATCTTTGGGAGAGGAGATGGGCACTTTGAAGGAACAGCGCGGGGGATATCTCACGGTGGCAGGCGTAAAGCCTTTCCACAACGGAGACGGTGTCTGTTTTCTTGATGAGCAGGGACGTTTGCAAGGTTTTCGCATCAACCGGGTGGATGGTAACAAACTCTATCCGGCAGGGGAAGTGCCTCGTATCAAACCCCGTACCCGACTTTATCGTAACTTCGACCAGGAGTTTGAACGTATTCTTACCCGCAAATCCTCCGAACGTAAAATCGGTGTTTGTTGGGAGTTGTCAGATACTTCTTTCGGGTTTAGCCTGACGGCTGCGGACGAGGATGATAACCGCGTGACGCTCTCTTTCCCTTATCCGAAAGAGTTGGCACGTACACCGCAGGTGGATAATCTGCGTAATCAGCTGGGTAAGTTGGGGAATACTCCTTTTGAGATAGCAGGATATTTGTCTGAAGATGCTTCGGGCATCAGGCTCAATCTTTCTGCTAACTGGTTCCTTCCTGCTTCTGCGGTGGCGGACTGGCGCCGGCAGGTGATAGATAAGCTGATTGCGGCTCGGCGTGTTACGTCGTGAGCTGGCTGTTTGGAAACCGACCAGCCATGCTTTCCCGGCTACTTCGCTGACCTATCTGGGTAATGTGATGAACGGTGCTGCCCGGAGTTTCTACCGTGAGCACGGGTTGTCGTCCATAGCACCTGCTTACGAGGCACAAGCGGTTCCGGATGCTGTACTCATGTTCTGCAAACATTGCCTGCGTTTCAGTATGGGATGGTGTCCCACCTATCAGAAAGGACATTCTCCTTATAGGGAACCTTATTATTTGGTTGGGACGGACGGCAAGCGTTTCCGCTTGTCTTTTGATTGCAAGAATTGCCAGATGAAAGTCATTGCTCATGAAGAGCCGCTTTAATGAAGGATGAAGAATGAGGAATTACTAATAAAGACTTGAAAATGAGGAGTGAGGAACGGGCACATAATGAAAGGCTGGCAAATGACCGGTACCGGGAAGCGGGCAGGGACAAACATCCTTTGCGTTCACTGCGTTCCCTCCTATTCTGCATTCTTTATTTTTCATGCTTCATTGCTTTAGTTTCCTGCCATTATTCCCGTCCTAATCTTGAAGATGAACATCTGTCTAAGGAGACGCGTGATTCGCTGGCCTATCTTTTTGAGCGGCATTATACTTGGAATACCAATCTGGAAGTGCTGGCAGATTCTGTGAATTTGGCTTGTCTGCCCGTGAAGGACTGCTATAATATGCTTTATCGGGGAGACCGCGTGGTGGTTGCCGAGTTCGCCATCCATCCTGCCGACAGTGTGGATAGTGTATGGGTGAAGCTTGCCCATTCGCAGGAAGTGCAGGGTTGGTTGCGGGAGTCCGAAATGATGCATGCCTTTGTTCCTACAGACAGCATTTCGCAGGCCATCTACTTGTTCAGTGATACCCATGCCTCTTATTTTATCATTATTTTTGCCTTGTTTGTGGCAGTCTGGCTGTTCCGGGCTTTTCGGCGCAAGCAGTTGAGGATGGTGTACTTTAATGATATAGACAGTCTCTATCCGTTGTTGCTATGTCTGCTGATGGCGTTCTGTGCCACTATTTACGAATCTATACAAGTGTTTGCGCCGGAGACGTGGCAACACTTCTATTTTAATCCTACCTTGTCGCCGTTCAAGGTACCGCTTGTGCTTTCTGCTTTTCTGATGGGTATCTGGCTGTTTATAGTGGTGTTGCTGGCGGTACTCGACGATTTGTTTCGCCAGTTAAGTCCGGCGGCGGCCGTATTCTATCTGTTGGGGCTGGCCTCCTGCTGCATCTTCTGTTATTTTTTCTTTATCCTGACTACATCTATCTACGTCGGATACTTGTTTTTGACCGCTTTTGTATGGGTATTCCTCAAAAGGCTTCGCATTTCGCTGCTGGCTTCACGCTATCGTTGCGGCAGATGCGGGCAGAAACTGAGGGAGAAGGGAGTCTGCCCACATTGCGGAGCTATCAATGAATAAAAAAGCTTTGTAACTTTTCCATATTCAGTAGGAAAATGTAACTTTGTAGTTGAACTTTTAAAAGGAGGAATTGATTATGAGTAGTTTGGAGTTGGAAGCCGGAAAATTGGAGTTGATTCGTGAGATAGTCAATATCAATAGCAGTACTGCATTGGAGAGCCTCAGAAAATATATGAAGGAGGTTTTGAATAAGAATAGTCATTCCATTCCGACAGCGGCAGATAGCAAATTGCTGACTAAGCGTATGCTTGCAAAGTATGCCGGTAGTTGGAAGGACAATCGTGATTCTGATGAAATCAATGATGATATATATGCATCACGCCTTTCTCGAAAAGAAGAAAACTTTAGCCCCTTTGACGAATGAAACGATATTTGCTTGATCTAATATTTGTGTTCACTTCATGCGTCAGAAATTTGGAGTAGACGAACATATTGAAAAGGTGGGCTGGGAACATTGTTGCATTTCGGAGGTTACGGTAGCAGAGTTGTTGTTCGGTGCAGAGCGAAGTAATAATGTGGAGAGAAACTTGCAGCTTGTTACTGATTTCTGCCAAGATATCAAGGTAATACCTTTGTCCTCGGCTTTATGTTGTTATGCCCGGAGTAAGGCTGCCTTATATAGTCAAGGAACTCCCATTGAGGATTTGGACTTATTTATAGGATGTACAGCGGTGGCTAACCAAATGATAATGGTTACTGAAAACAAGAAACATCTGGAAAGAATACCTAATATTGAAGGGTACATAGAGGATAACTTCTCCTCTGTCAGATAGAAACATAGAAACGGTCGTTCGGGTATGCAATGTGTAAGTACCCGAACGACCGTTTCTATTTTCCTTTACTTTCGGAGGGACAAAGCTCTCCAATCAGAACCTGCACCTCAACTCTATTCCCGCCTGCACAGGCCGTCCTTTCTGCATAAATCCGTTCCCCATACTCTCAAAATAGAACGAAGCATACTCTTTGTCCAGTGCATTGCGCACCCAGAAATCAATCTGCCCATGTCCTTTCTGGAAACTGATGCGTCCGTTCAGCGTGCCGTAGAAGGCTTGGCTTACGCTGTTCTCTTCGGTCCAGTAGATGCGTCCGGCACCGGTGTAGTTGGCATTCAGCTGGATGCGGTCCAGCCAGTGCCCCGGACGGATGCGGAAGATGTACTGACCGCCCACGTTCATGGTATGCTTGGGAACAAAGGGTACGTACTTGCCGTTGTAGCTGATTTCCTGAAGCTCCCCATTCACTTTCTCGTTGGTGATGTAATCCTTAAAGGTGGCATAGGTATAACCATAACTTGCATTCAGCGTGAAGTCCGTAGCAACGGCAGCCGTCAAGGCAACCTCTGCCCCCTGGCTGCGGCTTTTGCAGGCATTTGCCGTTTCGCGTCCCAGTCCGCTTGGGGCGAAGCGTGAAATCTGCTGGTCGCGGGTTTCCAGCCAGAAGATGGCGGCGTCGGCATGCAGACGTCCGTCCAGCAGATTCAAGTGTGTTCCTATTTCGTAGTTCCAGGTCTGTTCGGGCTTGTAGACGGTGGCGGATTTTGCATCCGGATTCTCTCCCGCATCGGGGAAGTATTTGCCCACCAGCTCTTTGTAGGCATCCGGCACGTTGGGCATAATCGCCTCTTTGCTTTGCCGCATCATGTCATTCTTCAAACTGGATTGCAGCAAGTCGGAGAACATCTGCACGTTGTAGCCTCCCGAACGGTAACCTTTGCTGACCGCTGCATATACATTTCCTCTGTTTCGCGCAAAGTCATACTGCAAAGCAAACTTGGGCAACAGCTGAAGATAATCCTTATCAATGTTTCCTTGGTAGCGCGACTCTACGGTCAGCGCCGTCTCCGGCATCATCTCTATTTCGCGGATGACGACGTCGCCCCGCTTCATTTCTCCCTTGATGCCCACCTTGTAGTCCAGGCTGGTGCCGGAGTTGTAATCCATCTTCATACGCTCATAATCCAGGCGTAACCCGGCAGTGAACGACACTCCTTTCAGCCCGAATAAATCTCTGAAGGTGGATTGATGAAAGAGTGCCCCATTCAGCAGCGGAGTGTTGAAACTGCCCCCGATGGGCATGGTCCGGCTGCTGATGCCCAGTGAGGGCAGGATATTCATACTCATGGACGGTCCCATCTCTACTTGTATTTGCGATGGGATGACACTGCCCAACATCTGGTTCAGCATCCCCATTCCGGCTTCCCTGAAAGTGACGGGAGCTTCCGTATTCAGCCATTGGTAGAAGCCGAAGGCGCCGGTGGTCCATTGCCAGCGGCTGCCGCTTTTACTCTTCAAGATGATTTCCTCGCTCAGTGCGTGGGAGCGTTGTTTCTGTTGCAGGGTATAGATGTCGTTGGCGGTGAAGTCTTGGTCTATGTCCATGCAGTCTTTTAGAAACTGGTAGCCGGTGACCATGCTCAACGTGAAGTGCTGTGCCTGGTATTCCAGGTTCAGACCCGTGTTCAGCAGGTTGCGGTAGTAGTTGCTACGGGCGTTATTGGAGATTTTTCCGATGTAGGGCTTCAGCGGCTCGCTCTGTGCTTCGGGGGCCAGGCTGCCTTGGTAGAAATACGGGTAGCCACCCTGGTCGCTGTATTCGTAGTTGATGTTTAGGTCCACCTTCCAGTTGTCCGAGGGGAGGTAGATGGCGCGGATGCGTCCACCTGCCGATTGCCCCTTGTCCGCTTTCTCGTCCCTCACCGTGTTGCGGAAGAATCCTCCTTGATAATCGTAAAAACCTCCGGTGGAAAAGGCGAACCGTTCCGAAAGGCGGTGATAGTGGGTCAGCGAGGTATTATAGGCATTGTACGTACCTGCCCCCATGCGGAAGTCCGTCCCCTGGTAGGAGAAGGGCGATTTGGTGTGCACCTTAATCAATCCGCCCATGGCATTGCGCCCGTAGAGCGTGCCCTGCGGACCGCGTAGCACGTCGATGCGCTCTACGTCGGCATAGCTGAAGTCGAAGGCTGACTTGTCTATATAAGGTATATTGTCTACATAAAGTCCTACGGAGGGAGTGTTGATGCGCGAGACGATGCCGCGGAT
>OFFL01000910.1_pt1 | contig 26917 bp, 29 predicted proteins | sample 1521391 | NCBI WGS metagenome assembly OFFL01 (sample SAMEA3504082, study PRJEB24116) | mouse gut metagenome | biome: mouse gut; feature: mouse-associated habitat; material: faeces | place: Denmark | collected 2011
CCTTATCTACAAATGCTGATATTTCATCATCATCGCCATAAAATACCGGGAATCTAAAAGTGATGCTCTTTACAACCTTACCATCAGGGCGATTCTCTGGGTACAAATCAATTCTGTTTATGAACAGACGATACATTTCTCTTCTTTCAAAACAATCCATTTCTTGATATAGTCTAGGAAAAGTTTGAAGAAGCATTTTTACGTTTTCCGTTCCCTGAATACCCTTCTTAAGAGCAGCCATCTTTTTCTTACACTTGCTAATCTTATGTTCAATTTCTTCTATCTGATCGTATGTCTCATCGATTTTTGTCTGCATAGTCTCATACTGCAGGTCGTAATCATCAGCGAGGATATCGAGAGCATCCAATTCATTTCCAAGCTTGTATTTCAAATGTTCCTGAAAGTGTAATTGCTTTCTCAATTCCTTCATTTCTGCTTCATAGCTTTCCAGTGTAGGCTTATCTCCAACTGAAGCATCCACTGCTTCTCTAAACTGAGGCATAGTATGCAAATTGCTTACGATCTCATAAATTGCACTATCGACTTTTTCTTGATTATAGGTATGTTTGAAGGAACAAGTTCTTCCTTCTGCTTTCCTATAATTTCTGCAGGAATAATAATGAAGTGTCTTATAATAGCCGCCTTTGTTCTTGTTAATGCTCTTATTCTTCATATGAACAAGACCACCTCCACAAGCTGGGCATTTAGCTAAACCACATAATAGGCTAATTCTATCAAGATCTTCTGTTTTTTCTCCCCAAGATGATAATTCTTCTCGTTTCTCCTGAACCATTTGCCACTGCTCTTCTGAGACTATCGCCTCATGCTTACCCTCAACACATATTGGTTCTTTGGGCTTTATGTTCGGTCCTTTCAAATTAGTTCTACGATTAAACATCAATTTGCCACAGTAAAATGGATTCTTTAAGATACCCTTTACAAAATCTGATGTAAAAGCCTTTTCTTGTCCTTTGACCGTTCTCCGATAACCATTATCATTAAGCCATCTAACAACTGCATTGGTCTTCATATCATCCTGCAAATACATGTCATAAATCAGCTTTACAATCCTTGCCTCTTCCTCATTGATGAAGAGTTCTTGATTGTCCTTTTGATACCCAAAAGGAACCGGTCCACCTGGCCATCCGCCATCAAGCACCTTCTGCATTCTACCTGCCATAAATTGAACATTGATATTTTCACGCTCAATTTCAGCCACTGCAGATAATATTGCCAAAGTAAGTCTTCCGCCCTGAGTAGAACTGTCTATTGCATCCTCTACGCAAACCAAATCCACATCATAATCTGCGAGAAGTTGTAATGATTTCAAGATATCCGCTGCATTTCTTCCAAATCTCGAAAGCTTAAATACTAAGACATATGAGATGTCATCCTTCTCACTGGAAATATCATCAAGCATTTTCATGAATGAAGGTCTTCCCTTAATACTCTTTCCAGATTTACCTGCATCACAATATTCACCAACAATTTTTAAGCCTTTATATTCTGCATATTGATGAAGCTTTTCCTGTTGAGCTTCTAGGCTGTACCCCTCTATCTGAGCCGCCGTAGACACTCTTGTGTATATATAACATTTTTTCTTTGCCACTTTATCATCTCTTTTCGGTTGCTCATTGGTTGTTCGTATTACTGTTAGGATTAAATAATAACTCCAAAGTACGAATTTGTCAATATAAAATAAGCGCTGATTACTTACTATTTAGTAACCAACGCTATCCATCACTCAACTTGTTTCGGTTGCTCAGGCTGTTCGTTGCTCTCCGCCGCAATATCATCGAGTATCTTTTTCCCATACTTTTGAATCATACGAGCCATAAACTCCGCACATCGTTCCATATTCAACTCAGCCTCCCGGCTCATCTTAATTTTCTTTGCAACATCAGTACTGATTTCCTGCATATCCAAAACCTCCAGAATTTGTTCTTCTAAAGGTCTTGGTCCCCAAATATGCAGTTTTCCGATTTTTTTAGTGATTTTACTCGAATAAAGACAGAATAATATCCGCAGGGACAGGGATTCATCGTAACCACCATTTTGATACAATCCAACGGTTGCACCCCCTTTTGCACCCCCTAAATACAGGAGACGCCCCCTCCATCCGGGTATTGGATTAGACTACTCTTCAATTTATAGAAAGTTGCAGAGTAGTCTTTTCTTTCACGAAAAAAGAGATATCAACGCGCCAAGGGTCAATATCTCTTTTTTCTTATTATAATTCACTTGTCAAGCATCAAATCGACAAACTGAAAGTTTTACTCGTGGCGATAGGCCACAATCTATATAAATATCAGAAAAAAAAGATGAGAAACAGAACTGCCGCATAGATTCAAAAAAAGGATTTCTATGGGGTAGGGGAAGTGCGCTTTCTTTGCGCATGATTTCAGTCATTTATACACAACAGGTACAAAAAGGGAGATGCAAAAAAACACAATCGAGTTTTTTCACATCCCCGATTCTATAAAATGCAGAATATGCATAAAACTGAAAGAATTTACACCTTATTTATAAATGTGGGGCACTTCATATTGTCCTATAAAAATATCATAAACACAGAACTTATATTTACTACCTATGCAAAGTAGAGAAACAACTCAATTTTTTCTTATTTAAAATCAGAAAACAAGCAACTAAAATCTAATCATTATGAAGCGAGATCCCTTTTTGCGTAAATCATACCAGCTCCCACAGTCATAATCACAATCATTATCGTCCCTAAAATCAAAGCAACACAATCCCTTGATTCTCCAGCAAAAATTGATGTCGCATTTGAATAGGAAAACGGAGAAATAAAGATAGCGTCCTTTAAATCAGGAACAACTCTTGCCATCAAATCATACACATACAGCAGCGTGGCAACTGAAATTCCAATTCCTAGCCTGTTCTTTTTGCTTACCGCAGAGATCACAAAGCAAATAGCCGCAATTTCGATATTCATCATTAACTGAAAAAGCATACACTCTGTGAATATGCTTCCAAAATCCGTTTCTCCAAGAAAAACAAACCCGACTTCATAAAGCATGCCACAAATAAATGTAAAACAAATAAGGTTTAGTAGCACTGCAAAAAACTTCATTGCTATTACCTTGCCCCGTGAAACCGGAAGTGTAAACGTATATTCCGCAGTATGCCCATCCTCTTCCTTTGAAAGAATTACTGTGGCGATGGAAGCTGCAAACATACTGCTTCCAAGTGCATGAATCGTTCCGATTTCTGTGGCAAAATATCCTTTTAATGTTGCTATACTGAGTGTACTCATTCCAAAAGCATCAGAAAACGTGCCCATTGTTGCAAAACTCTCTGCCATATCTGCCATGCTATCTTCCATACCCTTATATAAAATGATGCAGATGAGCCCCATTCCACCCACAGAAAGCGCCCATATCAAAAGACTTTTCCAACCTGATTTCCATTCGTTTTTTAATATTACCGGCATTTATTTTTCCTCCTTCAAGTAATAGTGCATAAATACTTCTTCTATGGACGGTTCCTCGATGATAATATCCTCGATATGATGTCCTTCCAGTTCCTTGTATAAATTGTTTAGGTTATCCTTATAGATATAGTCAAGCTTTTCGCCATCCCGTATCATTTTGATTCTCTTTGACCGACTGCTCAGAAGATTATCGACGGTATCTGTGACAACCAACTTTCCTTCCTTCATGATTGCCACACGAGTACAGTGATTTCTCACCTCCGATAAAACGTGTGTGGAAAGCATACAGGTCGCACCCTCATTCACATACTCCTGAATCAACTCAAAGAAAACATTTTGCATCAGAGGATCAAGTCCGCTGGTCGGTTCATCAAAAACAAAAAGCTTTGGTCTGTGCTGCATTGCACAGATGATGCTGACCTTTTTCCTGTTCCCAAGTGAGAGCTCATTGATTTTTCTTTTTACGTCCACCTGAAGTCTGTCGCAAAGTTTTTCTGCTTCATCGGTGCAATCAACCTTTCTGACTGCTGCCGAATACTTCAGTATTTCCCTGATTTTCATGCCCGGATAAAACCATGCTTCACTTGGCATATAGCCAATGTCTGCAAGGATTTTTTCTCTGTCCTTTACGCTGTCAAGACCATTGATTCTTATTTCGCCCTGATCATACTTTATCAATCCAAGCATTGACCGAATAGTCGTTGATTTTCCGGCACCGTTCGGTCCAAGGAACCCAAAAATTTCGCCTTCCCGAACCGAGAATGTTACATCCTCCACACCTCTGTGTTTTCCATAAGTTTTTGTTAAATTTTGAATCGTTATCATATCTTTCATTTCTCATGTACCTCCGTTTGATGATAGAATAGTACATAAAAAAGATGGGCACAATAACTGTACCCATCAGTGACACTTTTTCAACTCTAAGTTGCACTATTTATTATCTGTCCTTGTTTTAAATAATTTTAAATCAGAATTCAATATTTTGTCATCAATTCTGCGCCTGCATTTATATACCAGATAAACACAAATATATACGAATACAATATAGGCAGCGAACCCCAAAGTCACATAAGGATTTCTATCAAACCATTTTCCTATGTATGACACTGCCGTATATATTATTGTGCAGATTATTATACCAAGCAGTTCCTTCTTGCTTATTTCATCTGACTCATCAAAATTCCAAAGTACATAAACCTGAAGATACCCAACTGCATAGGTCAAAAAAATCATTTCCGCCATATGCAGTATTTCTGCCACAGTCACCCCAATGCAGAGCCGATATGTACAGTAGTAAAAAAGAACTCCGAAAAAATAAAGACATGCCTTAAACTCGATTCCAATTTCCTTTGTAAGATACCTTTCCCAGAGGGATACTTTTTTCTTATCACTTTTTTTCATGCCATTTCTCCTTTCAGAAGCTTCCTAAAATCCGATGCGTATGTACGGGAAATAATGATATGCTCACCGCTGACAAGTGTTGCATCAATCCTATTCGACGGCATACTTTTTAGCATTTCCACCTTGTTTACATTGATAATCATCGACTTGCTACAGCGGAAATAACTCTCATCGTCTAGAAATAATTCGATTGAATATAATGACATCTCTACTTGAATTTCATTATCATCTGTGTAGACAAATGTCTTATTATCCACCTTTTCTATATACAGAATTTCCTCCGGTGTAAAAACAATTGTCTCGTCGTTTTTTCGTCCAATTAGTTTTCTTTGATGTTTGCCCATAAAAAGCAACACCGCCTCAACCTCAGGATTTTTCTCCTTATAATTTAAAATCAGCTCATCTTCGCCTTTATTAATCTTATTAATTGTGTATCGCATAGAACTCCTTTCTTAGCAATCCTGTATAATTACCACAATTCAAAACTATCCTCTGCATCAATCCATATTTGCATAGTCCCATCAAGGTAAAGTCGTGCATACTCCAAAGGGTTGTCTATGACAAGCTCATTCAATGCACATTCAGAACCGGGAGTTATTTTTAAATTCTTTTCTGCCTCCCACCAGTCAATCCGCAGAATATATCCGGCATAAGTGCATATATCAATACTGTTGTGATAAATGTTGTAATCAGCATATATTATGTTCATCCAAGTCTAATATTCTTTTGTTCTTTAAATCTGGCAACATTGAAAACAATGTAGGTATTTCAAATAAGTTATTGGCATTTATTTTGTTGTCCCTAATTTTTTTATATCCTTCAAAAAATATTTCATCATCATATATATTCTGTTGTGCCATCTTATCCTCCATTCATTACAAATTTCTTAATCCACTATAATCTAACTCGTATATTTTATCACATACCTCATCAATATACTTTCTATCGTGAGAAATACTGTTAATAGCTCCCGGGAACTCTCTAAGCATTTTTCTGATTACAGGTCCCGATAAGGGCGAAAAGTTTCTTGTTGGTTCATCTAAAATAAGCACATTTGCTCCGCTCAAACTCATACTTAAAAGAAGCACCTTGGCCTTTTGCCCTCCGGACAGTTCCCTTATAGGATATTCCATTTCATCCGCAGTATATTTAAGGGAACCAAGATATGTTCTAATTCTTGTTCTTTCTTCCTTGTCTCCGGATTTATCAAGAAAATCAACAGGAGTCATATCCAAATCAAGTATCTCTTCATAGTTTTGCGGCATATACTCTGCCTTAATATCATCTCGCTGCGAAAGTTCTTCCGCTATTTTTCTTAAAAGAGTCGTTTTTCCAACTCCATTAGCGCCAATAATACATATTTTCTCCGAGCCTCTTATTTTCAAGTTAATGTCTTCAGCCAAAATCCTTTTCTCATCCCTAGTCGCAAGTTTTGCAAGAGTATACTCTATAACTGTTTTTCCTGCCGGAATAGATGAATCTTTGTCTCCCAGTTTAAAGAAAATCCCCTTGTTGGAAGATATCTTTCAAAAAATTTGACAAAACTTATCATCTAGTACAATTTCCATGCTTAAAACCACAATATTAATATCCCTCGACTACTATAACTTCACCTTCTTCATCAGTTGGGGGTTGAAAATGATCATAATAAGTGGAAGCTGTTTGCTCCGTCAATATGATATCATTTTGATGATTTCCGTTTCTTTTTCGAATACGTTCCATACACACTTCCTTAGGTGTCTTTATATAATAGATTTTGGGTTCTATGTCGTATTTATTTAATAACGAAATATATTCATTTCTCATTTCTCTAGACCAAAATGAATAATCGAGAACAATATCAATGTTTTGCATGATAAGTGAAATTAGTTTTTCATCAAGATAGGTTTTAATATCTTCTAAAACCTCCTGAGGTAAAGGATGTTCATTAAAACCTCGTTTGAATGATTCTTCATCATAAGATAGTATTGTCATCCCGGTACTTTCAAATTTTTTTGCTAGTGTTGATTTACCCGCTCCCGCAGGGCCGCACATTAAAATAACTTTACTTTTCGACAAATTATCTACTGTATTTTTCATTGATATAACCTCCTATAACAAGCCAAGAAAACATGACACTCTCCTTAAGCATTATTACTATTCGCTCTTTTCATGATTTCCTGTACTATTGATGTTTTAGCATTCGCATAGTGCTGGACATGCCTCCATTTATTCTTTGCCAAGCTTCGTTTGACTTGTGCATATTTGTCCCGATCAGTATCATTAGTCCGCAACCAATCACGGAAGCGTAACATTCTATCAATCTCTGATGTGCCCAAACTGAACACATGCAGATTAATATCGGTATCCGGTCCTTAAACAAACGATGCTCAAACCAGTCAGGTTCTCGAATCTGTAGCACATATCCGGCCGCTTCCAACACAGGAACGTAGGATGACTCATCAGCAGAATCCTTAACAACCAACCGTATTCTTTTGCAACTCATCATCCGTTGTAGACATGGAGGTATTATTAGATATCATCTTATCGCACTCCTTTGCTGCTTATTATCTAGGGTTAAACTTAACTACTATTTTTTCTTTGCGATATAAAATACATAACTGTAATAATCTACTACTAATCTAAAATAAAGCGATTATAAGCTATCCTTTTTCCTGTGTTTGTTTTAAAGTTTTCATCTATACACTTTTTTATCTTTTCCTGTTCTTTTTCTTTATCCATAACCGTTAAATTTTCAAGCAAATCAGCTTCCCATTGTATTTGAAAATCAAGTCCATCAATTTTAGATGGAGTATGATGGTTGCCTATTATAAAGCATATTCTATCAATATTTTTGTTATAGCCTACCTTTTTTAATATTTCTTTCGCTACTTCTGGTCCTTCCTTTTCTTGATAAACACCATCAATAGAACCGTATTTTTTTTGTGCTTCAACCGCACCAATATCATGTAGTATAGCAATAATACTGATGAATTCTTTTTCTTCCTCTCCGATATTTTCTCCTTTCATTATATCTTCTGCATTTTTCAAAACTTTGAGAGTATGCTCTATGCCAAAAGGAATTTCTTTGAATACTTCTTTCATCTCTATAATAATTTTTTCTTTAAACATAAATTACCTCCATTTATACCTTATAGGTGTTTTAGTTCTATCTATCCACTTTTTTGTTCGCCGATACAATCAGCATCATGGGACGGCGCATTTCATCCTGCATTCCCGGAATATCCATCATGTTTTCCGGCGGCTGCGGCTCCACAATATGATTTATTATAAAACCATTTGAAAGCAGTGTATTTAGATATGTGGTCAGTGTTCTATGATATTTTGTAACCTTTTCTCCCAAAAACACAGCTGTCCGTTTGCCCTCATAATAATAATTATCCACCGGAAAATGCAGTATTTCTCCTTTTTCGTTATAATGCCAGTCTTGTGTTCCATAGGCAGTAAAAACAGGATGTTCAACCGTAAAAACTAGCTTACCACCAGACTTCAGTATTCTATATATCTTTTTTACTAAAATCTCATAATCTGCTACATAGTGAAACGCAAGTGAGCTTAATATTACATCAAAACTCTCCTCTGGGAATTCCACATCTTCTATAGCACAGCATTTATATTCAACCTGTGGAAAATGTGTTTTTTCTTTGGCTACCTCGAGCATTTTATGAGAAATATCAACACCTACAACAGAAGACGCTCCGTGTTCCATCGCATAAATACAGTGCCATCCATAGCCGCATCCTAAATCAAGCACACGCTTATCTTTAAAATCCGGCAGCAGCTTTCTCAATGTTTCCCATTCTCCTGCACCGGCTAGTCCCTGCTGTGAGCGACTCATTTGACTGTATTTTTGAAAAAATATATTATCATCATATTTGTTTTCTTTCATCTGAATTCCCCTCGTTTAAAAAATTATTTATCTCCGTTCTTCTTCGCTTAGGTTATGGCAATGATATTCAAACAACTGCCACGCGATATCTAACTGAAATAATATTTCTTTTTTCATAGGATTGTCCGTTTCTTATCGTTCTTTTTTCACTACAGGAATCCATATCTCGCTATACGCATGTCCTTGTCTATCAGGATTCATTTTTGTAAACGAAAACGAAAGGGATTCTGCCAGCTCATAATCCGCTGTCATAAACCATTCTGCATAAATTCTTGCCATTGTATTTTGAAGTGTGGACGGAAACTCTCCTTCATTTGGAAATACCGCCCATGTTCCTGCTTTCATTGGCAAAGTTTCTAAGCCTGCACCGATTTCTTTTTCTGTTGTCAAAACACCAATCAAATGTGTCAGATAACCTTCTTCTTTCTTAAACTCTGTGTCTGAATTATAGGAAACATTGACAACTTCAAACGGTTCCATATTTTGCAGACGATGCATTTCTTCTCTTTGTTCCTGCGTGATGCTGTTTGCAAGATCCACAATTGCGTTATTAACTCCTTCAAACTGCATCGGTACTCGTTTACTTACACCGACAAAAATGAATGCCGATTTTTCAATAATTCTGCATTCCATGCTGTTTCCTCCGCTTACTTTTACTATGAAATTAAATTTGGGAAACACTTTATGTTCCCCCCTCTTTGAAATCTCGGAGGGTAAGAAACCACACCAGTTTTTAAATGCTCGTGTAAACCCATCCATCGATTGATAGCCATACTTAAAAGCAATATCCGTCACTTTTTTGCCATGAAGCAAATCATAGTTTGCCTCAGACAATCTTCGGTTTTTAACATATTCATTGATAGACATACCTGTTAGAAAGAAAAAAACATTTTTAAAATGTAGTTCCGAAACGCTGACTCTTTTCATTGCTTCGTCAATCACTTTTTCATCCAATAAATGTTCTTCAATATAATTGATGGTGTCGTTCAATTGCTTAAGCATTTCCTTACCTCCTTGCCACAAATTATAGTAGCTTTAGGAAACCATTGCTCGACTTTATCATTATAAAAAAAATCGAATTATATTTTTACACATCTGCAAATTTCGATTTTTTGATTCATCAAACAGGAATTTATCTACGAAGCCCTTCTTCTGTAAAAGTTCTTTTTAATGCCTTCTCTGTCGGGAATATAGAGCCTATCAAAACAGCAATTTGAATAAATGTCAAAATCAAGCCGACAATTCCAATAGCATCATCTGAAGCTCCATAAAATGGAAGATGAATAATAAGTGACGGAACTAAAATAATCCAGCCAATTCGCCACCAAAGTTTTCCACAGTAATGATGAGCAAAATGCCATGTATCCATATTCTTCATAGAACGAGAGGTTCTATATCCAATCAGAGAATTTATCTTTTGCGGCGGACGCTTCCACATAAGCCGTCCAATAACTATCATCAGCAACGGAATCATTAAATCACAGCAAAGCATAAACCACCAAAACCACATTACATTCACCTCTACAATTTGCGATTTGTTAAATTGTTCAATGTCATTATCTTACCACAAACGCATACACAATTCCATTAAATTTTCTTTAATTTCCCTTTGCCTTGTTATTTGCAATCATCATCTGCCTTGCCCGTTCCCTCTGCTCTGTACTGAACGCCCTCGGCTTGCGGTAGCAGACGTATGACTTTGGAAAAGAATAGGTCTTAGATACCTCGTCCTGCCCTGTCAGCTTGTATGTGTCGGGGAAGTCGGCAACAAGCGTGTCAAGTTTCCGCATAACCGCTTTATCCCTTGTATAGAGGGTGGCGGTCTTTTCTCCTGCATTATAATTGACAATCGTTTCCTGTTCGTATCGGGAAAGTTTCATAGTGCCATATCCCCCTTTCCTTTGCTGTGGGTTCTGTGCTTTTTTCCCTCGGAAACTGTCGGCTGTTTTGCCTGTTCCTTTGCTTTGGCTAACCTTGTCCTTATGGAGTGGTCACGCTCGGTCAGTTTCCGTCTTTTGGTGGTGGCGGTCAGTTCCGCACACGTTTCTTCTGACAGGGAATTTAATTTCTTTAAGGTGCTACTTACTATCTGCTTTGTGTTATCGTCTTTTATCTGCGGAAGAATAGCAGACAGACTGGCGCACGTTTCCGCTTTTCCCTGTTCTCCAAACTGGTAAATCAGATTGATTTCATCAGCGTTAAAAGGTATCTGTATATTTGCGCCCTCACATAAACGCTCCACGCCCACGCACTTAGGGAGATTTTTTGTCAGTTCGTAATTATCCCTCGCTGTGATTGTTCCATGCCTGTCGGTCTGCCTTACCTCGACTTCACACTGGCTTTTCTGTTCCAACACAAGCCACTGGTATTTATCGTTTTCTTTCGTAAATACAGTCTGATGCGCATTGGAGTGTGTCTTGCTACGGATATATTTGTCGGCGGTACTGTAATAGTCCAAAATCTGTTGTTCCTGCTTTTTATTCATGGTCTTTGCCCTCCTGTGATATGGATTGATATGATTGATTGGTTTCGGTGTTGATATATGATTTTTTCTCGTTACTTGTTGGGAGATTTGATTGCGGAATACTGTTGTTGGGTATTTCTCCGCTTGGGGAATAGGAGTTCATTTCATACGGTAATTACCGCATGAAAAAAGACTATAACCGTTAGTGTCATAGCCTTTTGAGGATTGAGGAAGTCCCTTTTTTATTTGTATTTGTTTGTCACCCCTCCGCACTATCCAACATCCGTCGCTTCGATTAGCTCTGTCACATCTGGGCGTTCCATCAGACTTTTTATAATGTCAAACTGCTTTTTTGTGACAGGCGATACCACAAACTGCCACGGATTTGGCAGTATTGGTAAATCCTCGCGCAGCCACTTAGAATAGTGCGAATCGTAACGGTCAGCAGCGGCAAGCGCCACCAGATGCCCCACGCACCAGCTTACCAAATAGCCCGCGCCTTCCAGATAACCGTCCTTACGCCCTGTCACGCCGATGGCTTTTGCGATGGACTGCGCAACGCTCGGTTTTTCGGTTAAAATCAAGATAGCCATATGTAACACCTCCTAAACTATTTGCAAATCAAGCTGGAAAGGTTGTTTCCCCTCCCCGCCTATCTCTCCAAAGAAAAATACCACATAAAACAGCTAATAAAAAACAGCCTGCAGACAAAGCATAAATCCTAATTGGCAGATTTTCCCCTGTTTTTGGTAATAAATCCTGTGGATTTGTATGCTCCAGATCTATTTCGCTTGTCACTTCCACCAATGTCATTCCTTCTGTAATCACATTAAAATAAATGCGGGCAGTTTCCACACCATAACCGGGTGCTGCTTTGGTTTGCATTAAATAATATTCTCCTTCTGGAAGGTATAATGATGCTGTTCCGTTTTTAACTGTTAGGTCCGCGACTTTTTTATTTCCCTTTCTATAAATAACAAACACTGCCCCGGATAATTTTTCTCCAGTGCCTTCCCCAGCGTTTTGAATATAAAGATTGCCAGTTTTCTTATTCATTGTCTGGTTCTCTGGTTTTGTTGTTTCTGCTGTGCTTTTTTCTGGCAGCTCTGGATATTCTTCTGTATCAGTTACCGTCAAGTCCCTGTTTCTTTCCACTTCCGCCGCATATACTGTCATTGGAAAATCCAGCAGTAAAAAAAGGCATACTGCCAAAAAAATCATTGTAATCTGTTTCAAATGGATATCCTCCTTTCATTCTTCCAGCAGCGCACGAACAAGGAACCGGTGCGTTGCCGTTCTTACCGGGGTACATGTGTAAAGTGTAAGCTGCGCCATTCCCACAGGCGGCGCAGCAAATACCGCCGGATCGTCTGGTTCTGTAGTTAAGGTTTCTGACACTACAAACCGTGTGGTTTTCCTGTCTGTCCCAATAAAAAATATCTCATCACCCGTTTCCAGTTCTTCCAGACGGTTAAAATGCCGTCCCCATGTGTAACTGCGATGACCTGCGATTACAGCGTTTCCCTCACTGCCAATAGGTGCTGTCTGCATCACCCACCCCTCTGATACATTGAGCTGTTCTTTTGTCACGCCAGCCGTCACTGGAAGTTGTGCTTCTATTTTGGGGATTATCAACATCCCAATCACTGCCCCGGCTTCTGGCATAAATATTTTAGTTGTTCCAGTTTCTATTTCCTTATTGGTTGCTCTGGCTTCTCCTGTTTCTTCTATTATAATAGAAAGCCCATTTTCTTTTTTGTCAGCAGCTTTTTCTTTCTGTATTTCTTTTGTATCCACAGACAGCCTGATACTGGCTGTGTCCTCCTCATTTATTTGCTGTTCCAACTGCAAGAGAAGGGCTTCCTGCTCTTTCTGTTCCTGTCTGTGTTCCCATACAGGATACAAGGCAAGCATCGTTCCAACAAATGCAGCGGCAAGAAGCAACGCAAGCAAGAGTGCCTTTTTATGTATCTGTTTCAATGGTTTTCCTCCTTCTTTTTCCCGTTACAGAAAGCAGTTTCTTCATACACACGCTTACGCATGGTCTGCCACGCCCATACGGACAAGTTCCACATAAATTTTTAGATGGGGCGTTTCGTGCTTCGCTTTCCTGCGGCAATCCTGCTTCTGGTTTTTGTGTCATCATATATTCATAAGGGGAATCTGTAAAACGTGCCATGCCATTATTCCTCCTGTTCTGGTTCATCATCTGGATAATCGTCATATTCAATGGTGTCTGTATCCTCCCCATTCTCTGATTCTGGCTGGAAGGGTTCTTTCCTTTCTGGCAATTCCGGCTGTTGTTCATCTTCATTTATTTCTGTTTCATCGGAATCATCAAGCAAATCGTCCAGATCCTCTGCATCGTCAAGCTCATGTTTTGGTTTATAAATCTTAAAATAATAACCAGCACCACCCACTGCAACAGCCGCAAGAAGTACAAATATCATTGTTCCATTGCTTCCTTTTTCTGGCTGTTCTGCTTTCTTCTCTGGTTCTTCTGTCACAGGTAGTTTTTCAATTTTCCCTGTGCACTCTTTTAAATTATTTTTGCAGACAGGGCAAACTGTATTGACTTCCCCAGCAACACATTTCTTTGTACAGTTACAGACAGGCATTTCTGGCACTGTACTTTCACCAGCTATACTTTGTTCGTTTTCCTTCTCCGCCAGTGCCATCAAATCCCTTTCTGTAACAGCATTGAGAAAGTATACATTTTCAGATTCCCTTTGCTTATCAATTACCAGATAAAAAATATGTTCCTCTGGCGTAGTAAACGTATAAAATTCTTTGCCGTCCCCATCTGTGGCATTGTCCACTATTGTAGCCTGCCCGTCTGGTGTAAATGGTTTGGAAACCGTTTCACAGAAAGGATTTTTAATCTCCACCGTTTTTGACTGGTTTCCGGCAAAGTCCACTGCATAGATTGTAATCATTTCTGTATCTGTTCCTGCAAAATCTTCCAATTCCAGATCCACTGCATGATCTACACGGTAATTGATACGTTTTCCATTAATATATACCGCATCCACTCCAGAATCTTTATCGTCTGCCTCAATGTGCAGAACCTTGTCCAGCACTTCCGCATGGATAACAGGCGGCGTAGTATCCGCTTCCCCCGCAGCATATGCTGTCACAGGCATAAAAAATGCACTTATGCAAAGCACAAATGCCAGTATCATCTGCCTTATTTTATTTTCCATTTTCATCTGCTCCTTCCTTCTTGGTAAAACTGTTCTGTGGCAACGTTTTCATAGATTGGATCATCTCAAGGATTTTTTTCAATTCTTCTGGCGTAGTCGTGACTCCACGCACAGCCTGTACGATTTCTAAGTTTTCCTGTTCAGTAATCTGGCGTTCCAAATCCTTAATCCGCGCCTGCCACTCGGCGGCTTTCTGTGTTGCCTTTTGCAGTTCTGCTTTCAGCCTGTAAATTTTCATTCCCTGCTCCTTTCCGTTTTCCGCGCCCAACCGGGTCAAACTCCGAAAAATCTTTTACTGCGCGGAAGAACCATTTGTTATTTACCCACTGTTGCAGCTTGCGTGTAACGGGCGGCGCTGTAGGCTTTTCATAAATCATTACATAAGGGTCATAACCCAAATCCCGTAAGGTATAGATGCGGGATAAATCCTGTTCATGGGTGCTGCCATAATTCGTAAGGACATAAACACGTCGTTTCCGATAGTCTTTTACCGCTGTCAGTTCCAAAAATTCTTTAAAATAGGGGATTAAATCATCTTCTGGGTTATCCCATGCAAAATGCAGCATTTTTGTCTTTACATGGTTAAGCACTTCCGCTTTTTTTGGTGTCATAAGCCGTATGTCAAGCCCCTGTGTAAAATCCACAGTTGCACCGCTGTCAGCAAGCTGCCTCAAAAGCCTCTCCCAGTCTGGACACGCCAGTAAGTTTGCATCCATTAGCTTAATCTCCTTTTCACCTGCCCAAAACTCAGACAAGTCTGCAACTGCTACGGCATTTTTTCCTTCTTTTTCCCCTACAATGCAGAAACCGCACCCACGGGGACAGCCACGTGATAAAAAACCGTAAGCAGTTCCCAAAAACTGCGGATACAATCCATAGTCAGGAAATGTATGCTCCACTATGTCAGGAAGTTTATTCGCAAGCCCGTATCCTGTACCACCCCGGATAATACAGTCTGCGCGAATTTTTCCGCTGTAATCTTTAGAATAACTGTCCGTAAAAACACGGCTCAGATATACAAGGTCATACTGCCGCCTTCCATCATGCCATTCCACAGTATCCCCACGCGCCTTATGATAGGCGGACAGTTTCATCAGGCACAGATTAGGGTATCTGTGTCCATCTACATCAATAAAGCCTATTCTCATAATGCCCTCCTTATAATTCGCCATATATCCGCTTTTCTGCAAGCGCACAATATGCTTCATTCAATTCAATTCCGATGTAATCCCTGTTATTCTGCAAGGCAGCAAGTCCAGTTGTGCCGCTTCCAAAAAACGGATCTAACACAATCCCGCCCTCTGGACATCCTGCAAGAATACAACGCTGCGCCAGTTTGGGAGGATAAGCAGCAAAATGCCCGCCTCTGTATGATACCGTATTAATCCGCCACACATCTCTGCAATTCCGGTATGGGGAGATGTCCGTTTTCTTAATGTCCCCTGCTCTGCGCGGCTGATTCAGCTTTTGTATACTGCCTTGCCCTGGTACTTTTTCTGAATATTTATGCTGTTTCCCACGCCCCGCCATATACCGTTTTGTTGTCCCTTCTGCAATTGGTTCCGCAATTGCTTTTGCATCAAAAAAATATTTCTTTGCTTTCGCCAGCAGAAAAATGTGCTCATAACTACGTGTCAGCCGATCCTTTGCACTTTCTGGCATTGCATTTCCCTTTTGCCAGATAATATCGTTTCGCAAATACCATCCCTTGTCCCGTAAGGCAAGGGCAAGCCGCCACGGAATACCAAGCATATCTTTTTGTTTGCAGCCTTCCACCTTCTGTGCAATGGAAATCTTCTGCCCATTACGCCCTTTTGGGTTTTTGGGGTCCAGACAGCCGTCTTTGCTTCCAGTGCCGCAATAAGTGTCCGCGATATTCAGCCAACAAGTTCCATCTTTTTTTAACACCCTGTAAACTTCCGTAAAAATTTCTGTAAGCCTTTCAATATACTGCTCTGGCGTTGCCTCCCTTCCAATCTGTCCCTCCATGCCATAATCACGGAGGGCATAATATGGCGGTGATGTCACGCAGCAATGAACACTCTCTGCTGGCATTGTCCTCAATACTGCAAGACAATCCCCGTTGATAATCTTATTTGTTTCGATTTTCTTCAACCTCCTTTTTATGAAACACCTGTTGTCCATCTGCAATTAAGTTGGATATTATAAATGCCTTTTTTGTAATTAAGTCTGATATTTTTCCATTCCGAAATGCAGTCAGATACATCACCATATCTCATTTGGGGAAAGAAAAAGATGCTTAAACTTTTATTCGTTTCTGCAATCCTGAATCATTGGCTATACCCACACTTTTTTGATGTGGCTGTCACTAAATTATCAAACCTTATTGCAAATTTCCCCGAAATGTTATCAGACTTTTTTACAAAATTATTCCTCTGGTGTTCTTATCAATCTTTTTTGCAAAATATATAACCTTGTTTCAAAAATTATCCAACTTTATTATTTCTGGACACCTGTTGTCCTTTCATAAAAAAGTCTTACATTCACAAGTGCCTTTGTGATAAAATAGTTTGACAATAGAAAAGCCTGAAATGCTTTGCACTCCAAGCTGGTCAGCGTGACGGTTCCACGTTCTGATTTATGACATTGCCACCTATGGTATTTATCCTGATATTGTCAGGCTTTTTTATGATTTTTGCTTTGTGGTTGTCATACTTTTTTATCAGTCATTCGTTGTAATAAATGTTGTCACACTTTTTTATGAAAATGTCATACTTTATTTTCATATTGTCAAACTTAATTATTATCAGACACCTGTTGCCAAGGCAGACGCCCTCCACTGTAAAAATGGGAAGCCCAATAGCTGCTGTCAATGCTGGCGTAGGAAATTGGCGATCCACAGTGGATCATGCGTCCTCCACCGATATAAATACCTACATGGGTGACAGGGTTTGCTGTAGAATAGGTTCCAGTAAAAAACACCAGATCCCCCGGCTGCATATTAGCCCGTGTAATTGGCGTACATAGATTATATAATCCTTGCGCCGTCTGCCTGCCGACATTCCCCACGCCGGAATGATTAATTACCCACGAAACATATCCAGAACAGTCAAAAGACGTGGAAGGAGAAGAACCGCCCCATACATACGGATACCCCAGATATTTTTCTGCTTCCATAAGCATCGCTTGAAAACTGCCATCCCCCATCGCATCACCGGGGTTTTCCGAAAAGTCCGGGCTTCCTGCCGCACCGCCACCCGGAAGATAGCCACCGCCGCCATTATCTACATAAAAATAGGGGTTTAAGTAGTCACCATTATGGGTAATTTCTAAATGTAAATGCGCACCTGTACTGTTTCCGGTACTTCCCACCGCAGCAATGATGTCCCCGCGTTTTACTTGCTGTCCAGCGCTTACAAAAAGGGAAGAACAATGTGCATACCTTGACTGGTATCCGTCCTCCCCTTCAATTGCCACACAAAGACCATATCCTCCAACATCCCCTGCGGATACTACCCGCCCGTCCTGTACCGCTAAAACCGGTGTCCCTTCCGCTGTGCCAATATCAACACCCCGATGCAGATTTTTTTCACCAGAAATCGGGTGTATCCGGTATCCATAAGGGCTTGTGACATGGGAAATCCATGCAAAATCAAATGGATTTCCGTAACACTGCCGGTTTCCACAGGTTTGCATATACACTCCATAACGGTCAGATGGATCACCGGCTGGAAGGTTTGCGGCAATGATTTCAGATAACGGGGTTACTGAAAGTGTTGTTTTTAGGATATTCCATTCGTATTCGTGTTCCACACCTTCCTCGTCTGTGTAAGTGCGTGTTTCTACGATTTCCTCCCATGTAAGCTGGTACTGCAAGTCGAACAGACGCAAAATCTCCGCTTTTACCTGTGTATAAGTAAAGTTATCATACACTGCGGACAGATACCCCATCAGTTCATACGGGTTGTGTCCAATCTCCCCGATAGAATACTGGTATTCATCATATCCGGGATAATCGGTTTCCGTATTGTTAATCGTTATCTGCAAATTCGTTTCCAGCTCCGTATAAGTTAATTCACTGGCATTTATTTCCGTATCTTCCGCTACATAGCAAGTGGAAACAATTGCAGACTGGATTCCTGTAAGCATTGCAGAACAGGAAGAAAACAAAGAGCCAAACGTAGGAAGAATCAGCGCTCCAACCGCCACAATACCAAGTGCCGTTTTTCTCGTTGCCACAGCCTGCGCCAGTGCACGCACTTTCTGCCCAATGGCAGTCAGCACATTTGTCGTATGCTGTACGCCTTTTTCCGCTTCCCTTGCCGCAGCCGCATAACTGCGTTTTAACTTTTGTTTTTGTATCCATTTCGCAACGGTGTTTTTTTGTAATTGCGGATTGTCTTTCAACAGCTTTTGATATTCCAGATTAATATTGGCTTTTTCTAAGCGTTTTTTCGCTCTGTTCATTTCCCGATAAGGCTTTTCATGAAGCCTGCGCGCTCTTTTGCGCAGATAACGCCCCATGCCGCGTTCGGTGGCAAACTCCGCTTTATGTGCTGCCTCCACGCCTACATTGTCACGTTCGGTTTCCCGTATTTTCTGGTGTACTTTTAGTACAGCCGTCGTTGTGACTGCCCGTTTCGCTGTTTTTGCTGCCCTTTTGGAAAACGGAGGTTTTTCATTTTCTGGAATTATTTCTGTTTCAAAATACAGACGGGATTTGACTTTTCCAGTTTCACTGTCATATTGTTTTGCAAACTGGATATGGCGGCGCATTGGCAATTTTTCTTGTGCCTTCTCCAGCCTGCCGCCTGCTCTCTCCACTCTTTGCTGTGCTTTTTCCAGTTTTTTCTGCTGTCTGGATTTACCTGCTGGCTCTTTCGTTATTGGCGGTGGCTTTTCCATTGTGCCTGCAGCTTCTGTTCCTGATGGTGCAGCGTGGGCAGTATTTCCTTCTGGTAACTCTGAATGTGGTTTTCCCTCTGATTTTGAACTATCCACAGTAAACTTCACTGCCTGTTTCTTTTTCATTGCCATAGTGTCTTTGCCTGCTGGTTCTTTGGCTGGCTCCGCTTCAAATTTCAGCCGTCCATATCCCCCATCAGCAGAAAACGTCTTTTTTTCATTAATTTCTTTGTTTTCAACCACTTTCTGCCTGTGCCTTTTTTCCTGCCCCTCTTTCATTGGGCTGCTTCGTGTATCAAACACATTTCCCTCTGGCATTGGTTTATCGCCTGCATCACGCATGGAAGCGGGGACGTTTTGCGGTCCCCATACCTCCGGCACAGATGCATCTGCAAACGGTATTGTTTCCTCCTGCTCTGGTGACAAGTAATTTTGCGCACCTGAACTGCCATCTGTATTTGCTGTCTGCTGGTGCATTTTTTTATGTAACTGTCTGTTATGAATTTCTTCCTTCTTATCTTCGGGCTTATTTTGTGTAAAAGATACATCTGCAACGCGGCTGCTAATGCGTTGCTTTGTTCCCTGTGACAAGTTTTGCTCTGTCAGCCCGTCCCGTGTCATTTTCTGGACTTTCTTATCCCTTACACGAAACTCCTGCCCTCTCATAACGCAGCCTCCTGTATTTTCTTTTCCTTTGATATAGGATCAGTGCGGGCGGCTGCCGCCTGTTCCTTTCCCTCATGAAGCTCTTTCAAAAGTGATATTTTTTCTTTTTCTCTCTTGGGCTGATTTTCACGGCTTAATTCCGCAACCTCTGCCTCCTTTTTATGATCAAGCGCTGTTTCTTTTTGTTCCATATGCCCTATTTCTGGCGCGGCTTCTTCTTTTTCACGTCCTGCCGCCTGTTCCAGACGCTCCACACTTCCAATTGCTGACAATGTAAGGTTATTAAATTTTGTAAGGATATTTTTTTGCAGACGCAGCGGAGAAAGCACTGCTGACTGAAAATGTCCCTCTTTTCCTCCGTCTATCTTCTGCTGTTCTTTTCCTGTCATAACACGTCCTACATTTTTGATATGTCCGCCTACGCTGCGCAGTTCTTGTCCAATGGTTTCTATCTTCCCAATCGACTGTTTTATATCAGAAATAGACTCTGTGAGATCTTTATGCGTCTGCTCCAGCGCTTTTTTTATTCCAAGCGCGGAAACCACCTTGTCCAATGCCTTTACACCCACACGCTTGAAACCTGCTACCGCTTTTTTTGCCCCTTCTATAATTCGTTTCTTCATTTCTGCCATCCGTTCCTGTATTGTGTGAATTTTCCCTTCTACTGTCTGGGTGACACGATCAACAAACCGTTTTTCTTGCGTTTCCTGCATCCCTGCAAGCTGTGTTTTCACTTCATTTAGTTCCTGTAAGGCTGCATCAAGCTGTCGTCCCATTCCCTCAATCTGCCAGAGCAGCACAGAAAAGTCCTGCCCTTCCTCTGGACGGTTCTTCATCAGCAGTTTTAAAAATTCCTGTACTGACTCATTCTCCAATAACTGCCCTGTCTGTGTTTGATTGTTTTTTGCCATACATTACGCCTCCTTTTTTATATCCCATACAATCTCACTGTCCACTTCATTCCCCCATACATCAAAACCGTCCGTTTTTCTGCGTGCAAACAGCTCTGCCCGTGGTACATCTCCCATTAGCTGTATAATCCGCCTGTGGACTTCCTCTGGTTTCCGACTGTGTTCCTGTACATGGGAAAGCACTATTTGATGCACTCCTGCACTGGCACGTTTCGGGCTTCCTTTTGTTGCCAGCAAACATAACTCTGCGTTGCAGCGTGTCCAGTATCCCATTCCCCAGAACAAAGAATCACTTTTTTTATTTTGTTTCACCCATACAAACGCTACAGTTTTATAAGTAAATCCCCATGCTTTTATAACGGAAAGTGCCTCCTCCAACTGTGGGAAAGTCACCCATAAAAATAAGGCGCAGTCCTTATCTGCTATATCCGCAACAGGCAAAGCCTGAATATCTGCAAGCTGCATGGTTGGATAATGGCTTTCTGCACTCCTGCCTTTCCCCTTTTTGGAATACACATGGTACTTCCACGGCGGATCTGCCAATATAACTGTATATTTTTTATTCTCCATTGTTTTCTCCTGATTTCTAAAAACAACTAATCAAAATTTTTAATGATTACTTCCTGATATTTTTTCTTAACAGTCGGTGCTGTAATATTACTTTGCCGTTCTGCCGAAATTATCCTGTAGTCATGATACAATTCACGTATAAAGGAACAGTCATTATAAGTCAGCACAAATTTACCCTGAATCTTATCTAGTCTTTCCTTTAACCGGATATGATCTGAAACCTGAAATTCCTCTGTGTAGTATTCTTCTGCTTTATAGTAAGGTGGATCAGCATAAAACAATGTTCCTTCTCTATCATAAAGGGAAATTAGTTTTTCAAAATCTAGCTGTTCAATAATGGTTGCCTTGAGTCTTTCTCTAAAACACCCTAAATTTTCTATTGTATTGTGAAAAGAAACCCGTTTCCCGCTAAAATCCTGCATTTTGGCACCAAAGCTGCATTTTATCAAAACAAAAAAACATGCTGCTCTTTGAACATCTGTTAAACAGGAGCGATTCAATTCCTCTTTTGCTTGATCGAACTGCTCTCTTGATACCAGATTCCATTTTAATTCATGATAAAAAGCATCTGTATGATACTTAACACAACGAAACAGATTTACAAGGTTATGGTTGACATCATTATAAACCTCTATCTTTGCATGTTTCTCTTTTGCAAAAAGTACCCATGCAGCGCCGCCAAATACTTCTACATAGCACTCTGTTTCTTCTTTTGGAAACTCTTGTAAAATCTGGTTGCGCAAAAGCCGCTTGCCTCCAACCCATTTGATAAAACTATTCATTATAAACCTCACTCTTGTTTCTTGACAATAATAAGTCATACTCCTTTCTCCGTTTTGACAATAAATAGTTATACAAACACTGGAATTACCAATAAAAAATGCCATCGCATAGAACATTCCACGCAACAGCAATACCGCAACAGACATTAAAAACCATTCTTACAGCCAATCCATTCGGCGGCTTCGCACCAGTATAACTTTTTATTGTAAATACCAGTACGTCAGTATGAATAATTATTGTAAAATTCACGCCAAAACCGCTATTATAGATATTTATTGTAAAATATAGCTTTCTATTGTCAGAGTATAACTATTTATTGTAAATTAACAACTCTTTTATTTACTTCCCTCTGCCAAATCCTCCAGCCGGGTTGTCAGCAACTTATATAAATGTGTGTCTTTTGGAAAATGATCAATAAACGGAATAATCACATTTCCATAAAACAAAAGCCCCTCACCAGCATTGGAATTTGTTACATACGATAACTGGTGCGGGGAGATATTGAGCTGCTTTGCCAGGATTTGTCGGTCGCCTGCCGCTTGGTTCAGCATATAGATAAAGTCACTGTTCTCAAAAATGTTCTCTATCTCGCGTGATGACAACAGATCCTTTACGTTCTGCGTAATACCAGTTGGTATCCCACCCCACTTCCTAAAACGCTTCCAAATTTCCACAGAATATGCAGCGGTTTGTTCTTCCTTTAATAAAAGATGGAATTCATCTACATAGAGCCGTGTAGATTTATGCATCTCCCGGTTAATTGTAACACGTCCCCAGACCTGATCCTGCACGACCAGCATACCAAGTTTTTTTAGCTGTTTTCCTAGTTCCTTAATGTCATAACAGACAATCCTCGAATGAATATCTACATTTGTCCTATGATTAAACACATTCAGCGAACCAGTCACATAGATTGCCATACAGTCCACCACATGACGCGCCCGTTCCCCACCATACTTTTCAATCTCCTCATATAGATCCTGTAAAACAGGCATCTTTTCTGGCACTGGATCATCAAAAAAACTGTGGTACACCCGCCGCAAACACTGGTCAATAATACTTTTTTCGTCCGGCTCCACCTTTCCCATCATTAACTCCATCAGCGAAAGGATAAAATCACTTTTTAAAATTAATGGGTCATCATCTTCACTGTAGTTTAAATTAATGTCCATTGGATTGATATACTGGTTTGACATAGGCGACACCTTTATTACCTGCCCTCCAAGTGCAGTTACAAGGGGCGCATATTCCGCTTCTGGATCGATAATCGCTATATCATCCGTTGTAATCAAAAACGCATTGGTAATTTCTCTTTTTGCAGAAAAGGACTTTCCTGCGCCTGGTGTGCCAAGAATTAACCCATTTGGGTTTTTCAACTTTTTGCGGTCACACATAATCAGGTTGTTAGAAAGAGCATTGACACCATAATATAAAACCTCACCAGACTGAAACAATTCTTGTGTAGTAAATGGCACAAAAATTGCTGTGCTGCTTGTGGTAAGCCCCCGTTGTATTTCAATCTGGTTCACTCCAAGCGGAAGCGACGACAAAAAGCCCTGCTCCTGCTGGTAGATTAACCGCCGCAATGCACAGTTGTATTTCTGTGCAATCCCCGCCGCCTGGAATACATTATTTTCCAGCTTTTGCCGCTTTTTTGCTGTATTCATCACAAGGATTGTAACTAAAAACATGCGCTCATTACGACTCTGCAAATCCTCTAATAATGTCTTTGCTTCATTTCCATAAGTGGCAAGGTCCGTTGGTATAATATCCATATCATACCCTGCACGTACTGCCTTCTTCTGCTCCTCTATGCGCATTTTGTCAAGATCTGTTAGCTTGCGCTTGATCGTCTTAATTGCTGTACTCTGATCAATGGACTGTATATGCAGTGTTACCACCATACTATTTTCTAAATCAAGAAAATCTGCCAGCATACGGTCTGTTAGTTCCGGCGCTAAAATCTGCAAAAAAGAAACTGCTCCATAAGTCTGTCCAATTTTAAAATATTGTCCATTTTGGAAAGTAAAACTGTCTGGGGCAATAAAATCTTTACTAGAAAGCCCCGTCCGCCAAATGGCATCCCATGCAAACCGGAATTTTCTCTCCCCATCAGGGTGAAACATCTGGTGTAATATAGCAAGACGCTCAAACCCGTTCAATACCTTTGCTTTTACCCCAAGCACTTTAAAGTTTGCCAGTACATCCGCCTCAATTCGCTCTAAGCGCGTCTTTGCAATTTTCACATCATCCGCTTCCACTCCAAATGTAATATATTTTGTCTTTGTTAATCCATTATTGCCACGAGCAAGCTGACTTTGCAACATTCCAGTATATTCCTTTCGTATTTCATTGAACGCATCGTCCTGTTCTGGTATATCCACGGAACGTCGAAATTTCTCCATATCTGCTTTCTGATTTAAGAAAGAAAGCTGAAATTTAATTGAAGCATCAAAGTAATTGAGAAAATCACACCAATTTTCAAAGATAATGTTCTTGTCCTCATTCTGTGCAAGCTGGTAATTGATATCAAGAAACTCTACCTGCTTTGTAAAATAATGTCCATCCACATCACAAATCCCATCCCGCCGCATTTCCCGGTAGGGGATTGTTTCCTGTGCGCTCTGTGGAATTTTTCCATCACGCTTTGCCTTTTTTACAGCAGCGGTAAGGCGTTTCTTTTCCTTTTTTGCCAGTTTTTCCTCTGGCAGAAACCGGATTGCCTTTAACTGGTTTTTATCCTTTTGATACTGGTTTTTCGCGGCTTGCAGAGCTTTTTGCTGTTTTAATTGCTGTCTTGTTTTCAATTTGTTCTGCCTCCTTATCAAAATCCGCCTGCCGCATTAGTGCAGCATAGCCATTATTAGTTCGGAACGGACGAAACGGAGGGCGTAGGAAGGAAACATAGATAAAATTCCGTAATGCCTTCTCCAACGGCTGTCCATCCTTTTCATAAATGCCAAAAGCAAAAAAAGGCAGCATTAGCACAATCATCAAAAGTGCTGCGGACTCGTTCCCAATGCTGCCGCGTGTAAGAAGATAGGTCGGAACTCCAATCAGCCCGCCTAACCCAAAACAAAAAAGCTGGCGTTTTGTCAGGTTCAATGCTACCTTTGTCTTTACTTTTGTCAAATCTTTCGGTACAGGTACAAATGGCATTTACCTCACCTCCCTGTTCTGCTTTCTTTCTATGGGATTGGCATTTTGTGTCATTGGCACAGATAATTGCTCTTTGATAGACAGCTTTCGCTGCTGAATTTTTCTTTCTGTCAGTTCATAACGCACCAAGCTAATAAAACCGTCCAACACCGCGGGGTGGCTATCTACCATAAAATTTCGGCGCAAATCAACACCGTTTGCGTTGGTTTCTGGTATGTGGATTGTTCCTGCCCACTTCTTATTGTCACTAGAGAATCGCCCGTCATAATCTTTTTGCTGAAGCGTATTAGCAAGCACCCATTCCAGCCGCCCTGCACCATATTCCTCCAAAACGTGCTGAAAACAATCTTTATTTAAGTGTATCCCATCAAAATTTTCCCTGATAGCGGTTTCTATTGCCTGTTTACAAGCAATATTTAACTTATGGGACGTATGGAAAAGTTCAGTTTCACCCCTAAACATCGCTTCTTCCAGAGATGCCTTGTAAATCTTCGGATAATCCATTTTCATTCCTCCTTGTATAAAATCTGTTGTCAGTCCTATTAGTGTGCATTAAAAATAGAACGTGAAATGGAACTGGTTTTAAACAGTGAAAAACACAAAAGCAGTGTATATCCCGCACAGCTCCATATCGCAGCATGGATATTTTCTGCACTCCCAATTCCTGCAATAAGAGCAGCATAAATCGCAATACACACCATAATAAAAAAGCCCTGCAAACCAAGTGCGACAAGCCCACGCAGATAATTATTCCCCATCTGCCCCCATTCTCGGTTGGTCATGGTTGCAAAGGGAATTGCACCCACGGAACAGTAAATATAGATTTCCACCATACGCCCCACCAGCACCAGCATGACACAGACAGACAGGATTGGTGTGGTGATCCGGATTAATATGCTTTCCACCAGAAGTCCAAACAGTTCCCCGTTTCCCATTGTTTCAAGCTGGTCTGGCAGACTGCCTAAAACAGTGTCAAACTGGATTGCCGTGTTCCCTGTGATTACACCTGCGCTCTGTTGTACCACAGTCTGTGACAGTTCAAAAACCGCCATCGTAATATCAAATGTATGTGTAACAAGATAAACTGCCACAAATACTTTGAAAATCCACTTGAAGAAAATAAATGTTTCAAAATCATGCATGTTATTTCTCTCCGCTATCATACTGATTAATTCATAGCAGAGAACAAACGTTAAAATAATTCCGGCTATAGGAACAATCACGTTGTTGGATAATGACTGGATCATGGAGAACACCCCAGGATTCCATCCCTGGGGTGTCAGTGCTACGTCCGCTGCCACGTCCCCAACCGTATCATTCACTTGATCGAACAGCCCGGACAGATTTCCCATAATGCACTCAATGAGAAATTCCTTGATCCACTGTCCAATCTGGTCGAGAATATTCAGCATAGGCTGTCACCACCTTAACTGAACAGATTGGCAAGCAGTGGAATAAGCTGCATACCAATCAGTGCAACGCCGCCGCCCGCCATAAGCTGTGTTATCCCCAATTAGTAGGAACAATACAGCTTTCTGGCGGGCGGCGGCA
>OFFL01000925.1_pt1 | contig 26581 bp, 20 predicted proteins | sample 1521391 | NCBI WGS metagenome assembly OFFL01 (sample SAMEA3504082, study PRJEB24116) | mouse gut metagenome | biome: mouse gut; feature: mouse-associated habitat; material: faeces | place: Denmark | collected 2011
TCAGTTAGCGGCTTAGCCAAGGCTGAACAACCTCAAATTTTACCGAATCATTGATAAGTAAGAGATTGTCAAAAAATTTTTTGGAAAAAATTTCAAATACTCTCTAAATCGTAAAAATTATAATGAGACCACGATTTATCAATATACTGCTGTGCTGCCTGTTGCTGGCATCGTGTAGCGATGACACGTCGGAATGGCTTGAACCGGAGCCGGAACAACCCGACAGGGTGAAGCTCACATTGCGTCTTCCCGGATTCAAGACAGCCTCCCGTGCTTCTGTCGACGACAATGCCATAACCTCCCTTCAGGTGCTGTTTTTCGACGGCGCCGGAAAATACCTTTCGGAAACCGGGGTCGAACAGTCGAAAATCACAGGCAGCGGCTCTACCTATGAGGTCACTCTGCCTATATTGCCTACTGCGGCATCTGTGCAGCTGGTGGCCAATTTCGGAGGGGAGCTAGGAGGGGATGCCGCCGCTGTGGCCATGACAGGCGACCCTAACAGCCGTGCCGACATCGTGTTCTTCGGGGAGGCATCGCTGGCTTCATTGGAAAAGGAGAATCCCTCGGTTACGTTGACCAGGTCGGTGGCCCGCACAGAGATTATTGCGACCGCCCCTGATTTCGAAATAGAAAAGGTCAGATTTTACGGCACCCCGTCAAAAGGACTGGTAGGGTGTGAACAGGCATCGGCGCCCAACCTTCCCGCCGGAATAAGCTATGCCGCCGAAGGGGCGGATATGGCAACCGATGGCACGCCCTATTATCATTACGAGGCGGAGGCCGGTAAATGCAGCCTTGTTATAAAGGGTAGCTACAAAGGGGTAAGCGGATGGTATAAGGTAGGGTATATCCCTGCTTCGGATGAAGATGCCGATAAAGGGGAAGAGGTTGCCCTGCTGCGCAACCACCGCTACAGGTTTACCATCACAGGGGTGACCGACAGCGGATGGGCAACTGAAAAGGAGGCTGCCGAATCGAAACCCGACAACCGCCTTGTCACGGATTTGCGCGACGATACGCCTGACATATATAATATAGTGGCATGCCGCGACTATATGCTTGGTGTGAGTGAGGATGTGCGTGTGGCATGCAATGCCGAATCGGCCGAATTGCATATCATCACTTCGTTCCCCGCCAAAGCGGGCAGCCCGCAATATACCGTCACCATCGATAAGGAGGATGCGGAGTGGGTGACAGGTTATACGGAGACTGCATCCGGGGCTGTCGACGAAGGTGGCACGCAGAGTGCATGCACGGAATATACCCTGACATTCGGACTGAAGATGAACGACCGTTCGGAATTCGACCGCGAGACTACTGTAGAGATACGTTCGGGCGACCTTGTAAGGACGGTAAGGATAATCCAGGACGGCACCGATTTCAAACGCGACCCCACACGCCGGGTGATGATACACGGGCTTGAGTACCACGACGAAGCCTGCGATTATTTTGACTTTATCGACAACGAGCTGCAAGGTGCAACAGCCGAGGAGATGCGTGTGGCCCGCAATAACGGGCTTCATTTCCGGGTGTGCGATAACAGTTACTATTATACCATACCGATAAAGGATGGAGACGAAGCCGAGGTGCTGTCGGGCATAGGAAAGATAGAGTTGTCGCGCGAAAATGGCAACTGGGTTATAAGGTGCACCGATAACACTGACTACAGCATGTGGACAGGGCGCATACGCATTTCAAACAGCGGGCTGACACGTGATGATTTGATAACGGTGACATATGATGTTTTCCATCTGGGGCTGTTCCATAGGCTTACCGGGCAATATCAGATTCCCGGCCCGGACGAGAGCCGGGAACGGTCGGGGTGGTTCTATTATGAGCAGGTAAAGGTTACAGGTACCGACGGGAAGGATTATTATGTGCTCGACCGCAATATGGCCGCAACCGGCAACAAATTCTATTCCCTCCACAGCTCGTTTTCACAAGGTAACGTGGAGTCGCGCGGCGGTTATTTCAAAATTGCCGACAACAAGAACGACACGCATCTGATTGACGGGCTTCCTCCACAGGGGTTCAGCATCCCCGAGGCTTACCAGTTGCAACAGCTCGGCATCTATGCCAAGAACGATGAAGACGGCACGGTGGCTCTTAACGTGACGGAGGGTGAGCTGAAGGAGGTGTACTTCCCCGGGGCGGGATATATGGAGGGAAGCATACACAAGGATGACAGCCACACATGTATATGGTCGCGCACGTTGTTGAGCGGAGCCCAGGGTTTTGCCGAGGATTCCCCGGAATATGGCTACTGGTTCATGTATCTTGACGTGTACGGGCAGAGTGTGAGCCTTGGCAATATGCGCCTGGCCACGCGCAGCAGCATAAGTCCTGACGGCATCGGTGCTTACAAGGCTATGCCTGTGCGCTGCATCATGGGTCCGGAGCCTCCTGTAGGGTGGAACATCCCGAAACCTGCCGAAGGGCGCCGCCGCGTCATCCTGCTCAACCTTACCGGGGATAATGTGACCATAAGCTGGAATAACGGATATCAGCCTGAGGCTGAGGCATGGCCGGATATGTATGATTGCGGCGGCAATGCCTTGTATTACGACATACCTGCCGTCGCTACCGAGATTACTGTTGACAACCACAAAGGTTACCGGCGCACATTCACATTGCCGGACGGGGAGCAGATTTCCACTATCGATGCAGGCTGACATTAAAGCCGGCTGAGCCATCGTTAGGCAGCAAAGATGCGGATAGAGGCTGTTGTTTGGCAGATTTTTTGTAATTTTGCATCCATAAGTAAGTCATAAATAAATTTTATGGCTTACTTGTTTTTCAAACGATATTCAGACACTAATTCAGAATTCAGAAATGCTGGCGACAAAATACAATCCTGCCGAAGTCGAGGACAAATGGTATGCTTACTGGATGGAACATGACCTGTTCCATTCCGAACCTGACGGGCGTGAGCCTTACACCATCGTGATACCTCCCCCTAATGTGACAGGGGTGCTCCACATGGGGCATATGCTAAACGAGACCATTCAGGATATCCTTGTGCGGCGTGCGCGCATGGAAGGGAAAAACGCTTGCTGGGTACCCGGCACCGACCATGCATCGATTGCCACCGAGGCAAAGGTGGTTGCCAAGCTCGCCAAGGAAGGGATAAAGAAAACCGACCTTACGCGTGAGGAATTCCTGCGCCATGCATGGGACTGGACCGAGCATCACGGTGGCATCATCCTGCAACAGCTCCGCAAGCTCGGCGCTTCGTGCGACTGGAGCCGCACGGCATTCACCATGGATGATGTGCGCTCACGCAGTGTTATCCGTGTGTTTTGCGACCTTTACAAAAAAGGTTACATATATCGCGGTGTGCGCATGGTCAACTGGGATCCGGCTGCCCTCACGGCACTTTCTGACGAAGAGGTCATCTACAAGGACGAGCATTCGAAGCTGTTCTACCTTAAATATTATGTAGAGGGGGAAGACCGCTACATCGTTGTGGCGACTACGCGTCCTGAAACCATCCTCGGCGATACCGCCGTATGTGTCAATCCCAACGACGAACGTTATCAATGGCTCAAAGGGAAGAAGGTTGTCGTGCCTTTGGTAGGGCGTGCCGTGCCAGTGATAATGGATGAGTATGTGGAGATGGATTTCGGCACAGGCTGCCTCAAGGTAACGCCTGCCCATGACGTGAACGACTATATGCTCGGGGAAAAATACAATCTCCAGGCAATCGACATATTCAATCCCGACGGCACAATTTCGGAAGCCGGCGGGATGTATGTGGGGCATGACCGTTTCGATGTCCGCAAGGAAATCATTGCCGACCTTCAGGAAAAGGGCCTGGTTGAAAAAATCGAGGATTACGACAACAAGGTGGGGTATTCGGAGCGCACGAAGGTAGTAATCGAGCCTAAGCTCTCCATGCAGTGGTTCCTGAAGATGGACGAACTTACCAAACCTGCCCTCAAGGCCGTTATGGATGACGACATCCGTTTCTATCCTTCGAAGTTCAAGAACACCTACCGCCACTGGATGACTGACACCAAGGACTGGTGCATAAGCCGCCAGCTTTGGTGGGGGCACCGTATTCCCGCCTATTTCCTCCCGGAGGGTGGGTATGTGGTGGCCGAAACCCCGGAAGAGGCGTTGACGCTGGCACGTGAGAAAACGGGTAACCCCGGTTTGCAGGCGTCAGACCTCCGCCCTGACGAGGACTGCCTCGACACCTGGTTCAGCTCGTGGCTGTGGCCGATATCGTTGTTCAACGGAATCCTTGACCCTGATAACGAAGAAATCAAATATTATTATCCGACTTCCGACCTTGTGACAGGCCCGGATATCATATTCTTTTGGGTGGCCCGCATGATTATAGCCGGGTATGAGTTCAAGGGGGATATGCCTTTCAAAAATGTGTATTTCACAGGTATCGTGCGCGATGCCCTCGGCCGGAAGATGAGCAAATCGCTCGGTAATTCGCCCGACCCGCTCGACCTTATCGCCACTTATGGCGCCGACGGGGTGCGCATGGGGCTTATGCTTGCCGCACCTGCCGGAAACGACATCCTTTTCGATGACAAGCTGTGCGAAACAGGCCGGAATTTCTGCAACAAGGTCTGGAATGCGTTCCGCCTTGTAAAGGGCTGGGAGGTGTCGGAACAGGCCGCTACCCCCGGCGAAAGTGCCGTGGCGGTGGAATGGTTCGGCGAGAAGCTTGCTGAAACCGCTGCCGAGGTTGATTCGTTGATGAAGAAGTTCAGGCTTTCGGAAGCCCTGATGGCAATCTACCGACTGTTTTGGGACGAATTTTCGTCGTGGTATCTTGAAATGGTGAAACCGGCCTATGGTTCGCCGATTGATGCCCGTACATATAACGCCACTCTCGGATTCTTTGATTCCCTGTTGCGGTTGATGCACCCCTTTATGCCATTCATTACCGAAGAGTTGTGGCAGAACATCGCGCCGCGCCGCGAGGGTGAATCCATCATGTATTCTGCCCTGCCGTCATGTATCGGTGGTGCGGCATCCGTACTCGCCGATATAGAAACTGCTAAGGAAATCATAGTCGGTGTGCGTGCAGTCCGTGCGCAGAAAAACCTTCCCAATAAAGAGGCCCTTGTGTTGAACATAGTCGATGCCGACGCCCCGGCCGGAAATGTTGCGGCGTTGATTTCGAAAATGGCCAATCTGTCGGCCATCAACGGCAATGCCGCTAAAGATGCGGCGGCCGCCTCGTTTATGGTCGGTACGCAGGAGTATAACATACCCCTGGCCGGAAGCATCGACGTGGAGGCCGAGCTTAAGCGCATAAACAAGGATATAGAATATTACGAAGGGTTCCTTGCATCGGTTATGAAAAAGCTCTCCAACGAGCGGTTCGTAGCCAAAGCCCCTGAGGCAGTGATTGAAGCCGAGCGCCGCAAACAGGCTGACGCCCAATCGAAACTCGAAACCCTCCGCGCCAGCCTTGCCGCGCTGACCAAGTGATTCCGTGTAATTCTATGATATAAATGACGGTGTGTCAAAATTCAATATTTTGGCACACCGCCTTGGTTTTCTCCCGTATGGCGAGGGTGCAGTCAGAATTGTTCGGATGGTAGGAGCTTGCGGTTGAGATTTGAATGCCCGAAATTTGTTGCTTTCTGACAAAATGTGGGGTGTGGTTGTTTCATATAAGAACGTTGACATTTGCTGATATGAAGCTGTTGGCGTTACTTTGGGTTTTCCGTATTCTTTTAATATGATTGTTGTATGCGCCGACTGATAAATAATTTCACTGACGATGACCTGTATAAATTCACTATGAGCTGTGCCGTGATTGATAATTTCCCACGGGCGCAGGTGAGGTATGAATTTATCGACAGGAACGGCACTGTGTATCCTCCGGGGTTCGCTGCCGAGCTTAATAACCAGGTTGCTATGCTTGAGGAGCTGGTTATTACCGACGAGGAAGTGGACTTCATGAAAAAACGGTGTAGCTATATCCCCGTGTGGTTCTATAATTTCCTTAAGGGTTTCAGATATGACAGGCGCCAGGTCAAGGCGTCGCAGGATGCATCCGGGCATCTGTCGGTTGAAATCGAGGGGTGCTGGAGTGAGACGATTTTGCTTGAGGTGAAATTGTTGGCCATAATATCGGAGTTATACTACATCATGACCGGGCAGGACGGTAAAATCAGTCTTGATATGTGCCGGGCTAAATCGGCGGAGAAAGCCCGACGCCTGGTGGAGGCCGGATGTGTGTTCAGTGATTTCGGCACCCGGCGCAGGGCTTCGTTTGCCGCGCAGGATTGCGCTGTCGGGGCGATGGCATCCTGCCGGGAGGGGGATTGGCATGGGGAAGGCAGGTTTGTAGGCACAAGTAATGTTTATCTCGCTATGAAGTATGACCTGGTTCCTGTCGGGACTATGGCTCATGAGCTGATTTGTGCCATCGCAGGAATGTTCGGCCCCCAGATGGCCAATAACCTTGCTATGCGTGTATGGGCTGCGACCTATCGCGGGGCGCTTGGCACATTCCTTTATGATACATACGGATGGGATATTTTCAGTCTTAATTTCTCGGAGGATTATGCCAACATGTTCAAGGGATTGCGCGTGGACAGCGGTGATAACCGTGATGAACTGATGAAGATTGTGGAGAAATACCGTTCGTTGGGAATCGACTCCCGTACAAAGCAGGTGGTGTTCAGCAACGGACTTGATACCGATAGCGCGATAGAAATCCAAAGGTATGCTTCGTCGCTTTGCAAGCCTTCGTTCGGCATCGGCACGCATTTCACTAACGATTTCGATGGGTTAAAGCCTATGAATATCGTAATCAAGCTGGTTGCAGCCAAAATCACCGAATCGTGGAATTTTTATAACGATACTTGCAAGTTAAGTGAAGACCGGGGCAAATTCACCGGCAAGCCGGAAGTTGTAGACCGGTTTCTTGAAATCCTGCATCTTGTAAAATAACGTGTGCCGGAATCGCGTTAAGACAAAGGGTGTGAAGTGTGTGGGGAGGAACAGGTAGGGGATGGTGAAACCGGCAGGCACAGGCAATGGAGCGGAAGATAATCCATGTGGATATGGATGCGTTTTATGCATCGGTGGAACAGCGCGATAATCCCGCGCTGAAGGGATGTCCTGTGGCTGTGGGGCATGACGGCGGACGCGGGGTGGTTGCTGCTGCAAGCTATGAGGCACGTAGGTTCGGGGTGCGTTCGGCCATGGCTATGTCGAAGGCGAAGCGGTTATGTCCGCAATTGGTAGTGGTGCCGTGCCGGTTCGATGTCTATCGGGCGGTTTCAGGGCAGATTAATGAGATTTTTCATGAATATACCGATTTGGTGGAGCCTATTTCGCTTGACGAGGCTTTCCTGGATGTAACCGCCAACAAGCCGGGCATAGAATTGGCAGTTACTATTGCAAAGGAAATCAAGCGTAAAATATGGGAACGGTTGCATCTGCGGGCATCGGCAGGAGTGTCGTATAACAAATTCCTGGCCAAAGTGGCATCCGATTACCGCAAGCCTGACGGGTTGTGTACCATTCATCCCTCGCAGGCAGACAGGTTTCTGGCTACGTTGCCGGTGGAAAGCTTTTGGGGAGTGGGGCCTGTGACAGCACAGAAAATGCATATGCTGGGTATCCATACCGGCAGCGATTTGAAGGCATGCTCCCAATCAATGCTGACATTGGAGTTCGGCAAGGCGGGCAGGTTGTATTATGATTTTGCACATGGCATCGACCCACGCCAGGTCGAGGCTGTGCGTGAGCGGAAATCGGTGGGATGTGAATCAACGTTCCAGCAGGATATTGTATCTCGCCAGGAGATTGATGCGGAGCTGGTAAATATAGTGGATGAATTGGTGCGACGGCTTTCGAAGAAAAATTTCAAAGGGCACACCCTCACACTGAAGGTGAAGTTTTCCGATTTCTCACAAATAACGCGTTCGGTTACCGAGCCGCGAGCCATCCCTGGTGGCGACAGTATCCTGGAGGTTGCACGCCGGTTGACTTCGATGCCGGGGATTTTGGAGAAGCCGGTGAGACTGCTTGGGCTTACAATGTCGAATTCACATGATGATGAGCCGTCGGAACCTTATACGGTTCAATTGCGGCTTGACATTTGAGTGCGTCGGCTGTTATAAGGGATTATCTAGCAGTCATTTTGAAAAACAGGCAATCTTTATGAGTTCCTTTATCGGCTGTTGCTGTCGGTAAGCCATGAGGCTATTTCGCGTTGAAGGATGGAATCACGAGGCGACATAGCCCAGCCGTGGAACTGGTTCAACGAAATCTCCAGCGAGGCATCGAGGTCGGGATAGCGCCGGAGGAGCGGGGTGGCCACCCTGGCACTTACAACCGCGTTCGGGATTTCGCCCAATGCGGTCATGATTATCAGCTGTTCGGATGAATATTGCTGGTCTTCTGTCACGTAGATGGTGTCGCCTATTTCATGTGAAAGGTTGCGCAGGCGGGAAATGAACGGTGAGTTGTGAGGCACTGTCACATGTTTGCCTGCAAGGTCGAACTGGGTGGCGCATTCCACCTCCCCGGTTGTGTCGCGGCGTTGGACAAGCACCTGGCGGTCGATTTCACCAGCCTGGATGAAACGGTAACGGTTTTTGAGTTCGGATGTAATCGGGATGTCGCTGACTACTAACTGGTAGCGCCCTTCGTCAAGGCCGGTCAAGGCGGTTTGAAGCTGTGTGAAAGGGTGAAACTTCAGCGGGCGCCCGTGTTTGGATGCCAATTTGTTTATCAAGTCGTAATAATAACCTCCCAGGGTGTCGCCCAGGGTGGTGACCCCCATGGGAGAGATTTCAATTGCCACGTTTATGGTATCGCCACCGGCCACTTTTTCAGAGCGTTCAGGCAGGTTGCGTGCCGAGCATTGCCGCAAGCCTATCATCAAGCCTATGGCAATGAGAAGCAGCAGTAGATACATCGGGAAACTCCCTTTTTTATGCTGTATTCGCTCAAACATGGCTGTGTTTTAGTTTTATATTGTCGTTATCGGCTTGAGGCGTGTGGCGAACCGGGACGGACGTCGCAGGATATATGACTATAACAATCCAGCCTGGCGGTTCAGTTTGCAAAATCTATGCTCAGACCCATCTGAAGGCGTCGCGGGTTCATCGGATAATGAGGCATTGAGAAATAGTTGGAGCCTGTCATGCCCTGGTTTACGTGCGACATCATGATGTAGAACCGTGTGCGTGACAGCTTGCAGTTGAGGTAGACGTTGACAAACGGGTAGTTGCCTATGTCGACTTTGCGCTGGTTGTAGAAACTCATAGTAGCGGGTTGGAAATCCACGCCTTTGTACTTTGTGAAATAATCGCAATTTGCCCCGAACTGCACGAAAAGGGTGGCAATCCTGAACGTCACATAGAGGTTGGTATTGATGGCAAGTTTCGGCATTGGGATTACGGCGTCCTGCGTGCAGGTCTGGTATGTTACCAGGTTGTCCCAGTGCAGCACACCGAATTTAAAGTTCTGACGCAGTGTGGCGCTGAACACCTGTGCGCTTCCGCCATATTGCGCGGGGAGGGCGTTTTCATCGAAATAAAGCTGGTTCTGCACATTTTCCACGGCAGCCGAAAACCGGGTATTAGTCCAGGGAATGGCTATTTCTCCACCCAGACGCAGGGAACGGGTTTTGTGGAAATTGTTATCCCACATGAAGTGGTTTGACCAGTAATGCTGCATAAGCCATGGTGCCGACAGGTTGGTGAAATGTCCGAAGGCACGGACAGGCACGGTGTCGCCGAAGAGCGGGATGCGGGTTGTGATTTCACCGTTGACTTTTATTTCCCCTGCCGCAGGGCCTACAAGGCCGATTTCGCCGGTAACATTGTAGTTGAACAGCCTGCCTTGCTGCTTTGTGAGTTGGGCGCCCACCCACAGCAGGTTCTGTTTTTCCTGGCGCATCATGTCAGGATAGGGGTTGGGGCGCATTGTCTCCATTTGTGCCTCGGTCGGTGCCAGCTCCTCGCTTGTCATGTCGTAGCTTCTGATTTCGTGCGTAAGATAGGCGGCAAGCCCGGCTTTGGCATATTTGTTGAAGCCTTCGAGCAGCGAAATCCCGACGGTGTTGCGGAGCTTCCAATAATCCTGCACATCAACAGTATAATCGGGGTTGAGGTAGGTGTTTTCCCAGAATTCAAGATTCTGGGTGGCGTTTAAGTTCCTGAATTTATGTATGCCGTCGTTATATTTCAACGTCCATATCAGGCTCGTCACAGGCACAAGCGTGCGTTTCACGGTGGTGTCGTTTACCTGTTCTTCTTTCCAGAATCCCAGTTTATACCTGTTGTTGAGATATAGTTCTGTGCCACGGATTCGGTTGAATGCGTCGGTAAGATTCGTCGGTATGTCCTTTGCGTTTACCGAGGTGTTACCGCCCTGCACAACCGCCGGGTCGGTGATGTAAAGGTCGTCGGTGATGCCGCCGTTCTCTTTCAGCAGCATGTTGAAGTGGGTGAAATAGCCTTGGAACTCATATCGTTCGCCGAGGTATGACGCTGACACCCCCCAGTTCAAATCTTTTGCCGCCTGATAGTTGTAACTGCCTTTGGAGTAGATGTAGTCAATCATCGCCCCTATCTGCATGCGGGCATTGGCATTGGCCGAGAATATGGTTGAAAACCTGTCTTGCCCGATTTCCTTCCCGCCTCCGAAATTATAAGAGAGGAGGGTCATCGGGATGCGTGTGTTATAGAATTTAGCTTTTGATTCGGATGGAATCCAAGGCTTGATTGCATCGTCGAAGAAAAAGTCGCTTATCGGCTCTCGCTCCATGAAAAGCATGTTACGCCCTTCGGCACAATAGTTGCCGGTGGCGGCATACGCGCTCGACACCTCCTGCGGGATGAATTCCAGTGAATAGTTTTCAAACAGGGTGTCGATTGTGGCCGGTTCCCGCAAGCCGAGCGGCGGCACGAGCTTCCATGCATACGACGGCTCCAACCGAGTTTTTTTTGCTTCCCCTGACAGGGCTGCGCAAAGAGCCAGGCACCCAAGGATTAGGAATGGTAATATCTTTTTTGTCACAGGTAACCGTTCTATTTTGTAATCAGCTACAAATTTACACAGAAATTCCCGACCCTCCGCCTATCCGGCTGAAAATTTGGTTGTAGGATACAGGGTGGTCAGGATGGTTTCAATTTCGATATCCGGCAAACCTACAGGCTCTACGAGGTTATAACGGGCGGTAGGTGGCGAGTTCGTCGCGGAGGTATCGGCGGAAGTAGCGTGTGCCGGAGTTGTCGTCGTCGAGGAGTTTTGCCAATGAGGCCAGGAGCTTGTCGGCCACTAGGTTGCGGTCGGCTGTTTCTACCATTTTCAGCATTATCGCGCTTATGCCTTTCATCAAGGTTTCACTTAAATAGACCGATGTCTCGCTCATGAGGGCGAAACTGACGATGTAGTGCATGAGTTCGATTTCCTTGTCGTAGCCTGGCTGGAAACCTTCAAATTCTTTAAGCAGCTTTTTTATCACCGAGATACGGGCTTTCGAATGGCCTCGTTTGCTGCGGTTGAATTCCTTTGATGCCGCTACTTTGTATTTTTCAATCAGTCTATCTACATCGGGATTAAGGAAGAAATCGAAATATTCCTTGATTTCCTTACGTGCGGCATACGCATCAAGAATCATTTGCTCAAGCTGGTGGCGTTCGAGCTGTTTTATTTCCTTGGTAAGTCTGAGCTTCGACATCGGTTAGAAATCTATTGTAAGGCGTACGTTGAACTGGCGGCGTGTTAGGTAGTTGGGCACGGCATACTGGATGCTGTTGACGTCGGTTACCCAGTAGTAGCTTGAAACGTTGGATATGTCGAGAAGGTTGAACACATCGACACCAAGCCATATGCTTTTCAGCCATCGGTGTAGCCCCGATGGTTTTTCCCCTTCGGCCAAAGGTGAGAGGAGGGCGTAGTTCAATCCCACATCGACACGCTTGTAGGCCGGTGCGCGGAAGTATCCCTTGTCGCGGGTGGAGTGCGGCGCAGTGGTTGGAAGGCCGTCGGAGAAGATTCCGCGTAGGGAGAATTTCAGTTTGGGGAATTTCGGGAAGTAGTCGGTGAAGAACAGCGCAACGGAATAGCGCTGGTCGGTGGGGCGTGGCACAGTGATGCCGTTGAGGTTCTCGCCTGTTTTCATCAGTGAGAAACTTATCCATGAATCAGTGCCCGGAACAAACTGGCCGAATAGTTTGAGGTCAAGCCCGGTGGTGTATCCGTCGGTCAGGTTTTCCCCCTGGTAGACGACTTTGAGGTTGTCGATTTCATAAGGAATGAGGTTGTTGAGTTTTTTGTAGTAGGCTTCGGCCGACAGTTTGAACGGGCGGTCGAGCATTCGGAATGTGTAGTCGCCTCCGAGGATAAGGTGTATGCTCTGTTGCGATTTGATGTCGGGGTTGAGGTTTATGACGGTATTACCGTCGGCATCCTCGACAGGTCGGCGGAATTCTTTATAAAATGGCTGCTGGTAGTAAAGACCTGTGGCAAATCGGAAAGTCCATGAATTGTTGCGCTCGGGTATAAATGCAACGTTAAGACGTGGCGACACCAGGAATTCCTTGTTGAAATCCCAGTAGGAAAAGCGCAGACCGCCGTTGAATGCGAAATAACCCAGCGGGCTGTTAAGCCTGTAGGAATCGGCGGCATAGAATGCCATGCGTGTTGTTGACAGGTCGTGGCGTGATGTAAGGTTGTAAATCATGCGTATATGCTGCCCGTCGGAGGGGAGGGTGTAGCCCGCCGAATCGCGCAGTTCCCATTCCCTGGAACGCTCCATGATAGTCTGGCGGTTCATGGTGGCCCCATAGCAGAGGTTATGGTTGTTGAGCGATGTGTGTCCGTGCAAGCCGATTGAAAATACAGATATCTTAAGGCGGTTGCGTGCGTGTTCGTGATATCGCCCCACGCCGAGTTCCCCTCCGACAGCGTTGTCGGGATTGCCTTCGCCGGTTGTCCCGGCCTGGTCGAGCCAGTATTCCCCGGAAATGTCGTAGGCTACAAGTTCGTTTGTAAGATAGCCGGAGGCAAGCAGGGTGAAGTCGGTGCTTTTCGAGTGGCGGTAATTAAGGTTGAACGCTCCGAAATATGTCTCGAAGCGGTCTTTTTCCTGGCCGTCGAAATATACTTTGAACTGTTTGGCATCGTTGGAGGTGCCGAAGTTGGTTTCGCGGTTTACGGGTATGAATTTATAGTTGTTTACAGCGATGTTTCCAAGAAACGAAGCCTTCCATTTCTTGCCCATTTTGAGCGTGATATTTGTCTGATAGTCGAAAAAGTCAGGGTCATATTCCCCTTTGGTCTCAAGGGAGCTCAGGAGTGACGAATTGCGTTTGTAGCGCACGCCGTGAAGCTGGGAGAATTTTCCCGAACTTTGCCCTAGTGACACGGAAAAGCCCATGAGGCTTCCGCTGACAGAGCCTTCGAATGATTCCGGCTCGCGGTAGGTTATATCAAGTGCCGACGACATCTTGTCGCCGTATTCAACACCGAACCCGCCGGTCGAGAACCCGACAGAGCCAACCATGTCGGGGTTGATTATGCTGAGCCCTTCCTGCTGCCCGGAGCTTACAAGCTGTGGGCGGTAAACCTCTATGCCGTTGATATAAACTGAGTTCTCGTCATATGTGCCGCCACGGACGGAATATTGGCTCGACATCTCGTTGTTGGAGTTGACGCCCGCAAGTGTTGTCAGCATCGATTCAACGGAACCGCCGGTGGCATCTGCCGCCAGGCGGTAGGAATCGGTGTCGATGGTCTGCATCTGGTCGGTCTGTTTGCGGAAGTCGGTAACCTGTATCTCGGTGAGCTTGTGGTCCTTCGACTGCATCCTGACATTCAGTGCCAAATCTCCTTTGGGATTAATCAGCTGCCGGCGTAACTCGTCATATCCGATGCATGAGAACACCACTGTCAGGGTGTCATTTGCAGGGGTAGGGGCCGAGAGCTTGTATGTGCCGTCAAGGCCGGTGTTGGTGCCTATTGCCGTCCCATCGATTCTTACTGTAACGAACTCGATGGGTGAGTTTTCGGCATCGACTACCTTGCCGTGTAGTTTGACTTGCGCCATGCCTTGCAGGATGTTGACCGCAATGGAGATAATTGCCAGATATATGCGTAGGTGTGTAACCTTCATGTTTTTTCGTTGGTTGTTCTATAATCTATTTAACGTGTTTTGGCTTTGCAAATTATGTAAGGGCTTCAAATTATAGGGATGCAGGGGTTGGTTGAATTGCAGATAAGACTTTGGTTTTAAATTTTAACAATGGAATTATCGTTTTTTAGAATCTTTTGGCAGGCAGACATGCCACAAATTAGTGCGGTTATATTAATTTTGCACCAATTTATCGACGAAAAAGTCAATACGGCATCAAACTCCAATTTAGACTGTCTTTTTTTCTCACCACAGGCAAAATAAACGCTTTATAAGCTTTTTGGTGCAAATATATTTCTATTCGTTTTGATAACGATAGAAGTCAGGATGATTTCATAATGTTTTACGGTTAAAATTTAGTGGATAATGAAAGTACGGACTGTAAAGAATCCTCCCCTTTGGCTCAGTGTGTTGCCGGTGGCTGCGTTGCTGCTGGTGTTGTTGGTTATAATCCTTGCGAAAGGGGCCGGTGCTGTTTCCGAATGCAGCCATTTGGTTTTGTGTGGTGCGACTGTGTTTGCGTTGGTGTTATCATTTTTATGTGGCAGTTTCAGCAAACGCGGCATGCTGACAGGTCTTATCCGTAGCAGCCGCCAGGTTATGCCTGCAATTCCGATGCTTTTCTGCATTGCGATGGTTGCCACGACATGGATGCTCGGTGGCGTTGTGCCTACCCTTATCGATTATGGGTTGCGGATGTTGCACCCTTCGTTCTTTTTGGTTACGGCTTGCGTTGTGTGTGCTGTAATCTCCGTGCTTACCGGCAGCTCATGGTCGACTATCGCCACGATAGGGGTGGCCTTTATGGGCATCGGGCATTTGATGGGGTTCCATCCCGGATGGGTTGCAGGAGCTGTTATTTCGGGCGCTTATTTCGGGGATAAGATTTCACCGTTGAGCGACACTACCGTTTTGGCCTCTTCGGCTTGCGGTGTGGATCTGTTCAAGCATATGAAGTACTTGATGCTCACCTCAGTCCCGGCTCTTTTTGTTGCGCTTGTGGTGTTTCTTGTCGCCGGTTTTGCGTATGGTGACGCCGAAGTGGCGCATTCGTCCGAGCTTTTCGGTGCATTGCGCTCAACTTTCAACATAACTCCTCTTACATTGATAGTGCCGGCATTGACCTTGCTTTTGATTGTGCTCAGGATGCCGACATTGATTACACTTGCATTGAGCGCATTGCTTGGTTTTGTTTCTATTTTTATCTTGCAGGAACATGAGGGACTGTCGGTAACCGGGGCTTTGTCATCATTATGGGGCGGCAGCTCGCTTGCAACAGGTATGCCGATGCTCGACGAACTTGTGTCTACCGGGGGGATAAGGGGGATGTTGCCTACAATCATGCTGGTGCTTAGTGCCATGTTGTTCGGCTCTGTTTTAATGGGTTCGGGGATGCTTGCTTCCATCACCGGGGCTATAACGAAGCGGCTGCGTAGGCGAACATCGATTGTCGGCGCCACGGTGTGCAGCGGATTGTTTATGAATTCGGCCACGGCTGACCAATATCTTTCGCTGATTGTTACAGGGAATATGTATAGGAACGTGTACCGTCGTTTCGGGCTGGAACCGCGTCTGTTAAGCCGCACGATAGAGGATTCCGTGTCTGCCACATCGGTGCTGATACCTTGGAATTCATGCGGGATAACACAGTCGACGGTTTTGGGTGTATCAACCTTGGTTTATTTCCCGTTCTGTATTTTCAATATACTTTCCCCTTGCATGAGCCTGGTTATGGTTTGGACAGGTTATCGCATACGTTCACTTTCTCATCGTCGCATGGTTGCAGCTTCATGATTTTCCCCAGGTTGGGGAATCGTCGGGTTGCCCACCGTTCTTACCTTATAGCAAACGGCGCCGGAAAATTTCCGGCGCCGTTTGCTATAAGGTAAGAACGGTGTCTGAATTACATAGATTCAACGCGTTTGAGGTTTTCCTCGTCGTTGAGGTTGTAGTAGATGCTGCGGAGCACCTGGCGGGCATCGCTCATGGTGTCGTCAATCTGATAGGCTTTTTCAAGGTAGCCTGCCGCTTCCTTCAGAATGGGGTCGACTTTGGTTGAGCGGAATTCCTGATACTGGGAGTTTGACATGTTGCCACCCTCTTTCTGGTCGAGGTCGCACGCTTTCTGATAAAGCTTGTAGCCATACTGCATGAGTGCGTTGGCGTTGTCGGCGTCGAGCGAGATGGCTTTCTTGAATTGCTCGAGAGCGGCATCTTGCTTCCCTTCGCTGTCGCAGAGCACGCCTTTTACGAAGTAGAGCTGTGCGTTATCGGGGTCGTCGGCGATATATTTGTCGATGAGCGCGTCGGCTTTGGCATATTCCTTTTTGTCAATGAGGTTGTTGACCATGAAGCCGATGTAGCGGCTGTCTTCTTTGCCGTAGAGAGCATAAGCCTGTTCGGCGATGTCGGCCATATCCTGTGGGCGCTGCAGTTGCGAAGCTGCTGCGATGGCATAGTCGAAGGCATTCTTTTTGGTGTAGCCGTGGGCGATAGCGTCCTTGAAGTTTTTAAGGGCGGCTTCGTTATCCTGTGCCAACGAGTTCCCGATACCCATGTTATACATGATTTCGGCTATCAGGGTGTCGGCCGGAGCCTTGATTCCGCCTTTTGCAAACACCGGGTTGTTGGGCAGGGTGGTGTAGAGTTCCCAAGCCTTTACCGCGCCGGGATAGTCTTCGGCTTCCCAAAGGAACAGGGCTGCGTTGTTGAAGTCGTTATAGTGGTTTACAACCTGCTTTACGATGTCTTTGGAATATTTGGTTTTTACTTTTCCTTTTGAATCGGTAATGGTGTCGAGGGGGAGGGCTTTCGAAAAGTAGTCGAAACCTTCGATAATGGATGAGCCAATCTGTTTTTTGTTGACTTCCTTACCCATTTGTGCGAATACGCTTTGCTGGTCGTAATAGTCGTATGCACCTTTTCCGGCAACAAACCATGTGTAAGCGTCGGTCGCTGTTTCAGCGTCGGTAAAGGCGGGAGCGAGTTTCTTCATTTGGTCGGGATAGCTCGCAGCATTCGATTTCATTTCGCGTTCTACTTCCTTGACGAGCTGTTTTTGTGCGGCAGCTGTGCCGAGAGTGAGAAGGCAGAGACCTAAGATACTGATTTTTTTCATAACTTTCGGTTCTTATGGATTAATAGAATTAAGAGATTTCTAAAAAATGGAAAATATCATACAATCGAGTAGGTTGATATGATGTTTTTAATCTGCCCCCCGGACATCCGTCCGGGAGGCTTTTGGGGCGGTTTGGTGTTGAGAACCGCGTTGGGGTTATTCGTCAGCGGTTTCTTCAGGCGCTGCTTCGTTGTCGTCGTCGGACTCATCAGCCTCGTCGGTGTCGAGGGTGTTGTCAATCGGTTCTTCCGGGAGTTCTTCCGGGTTTTCGATTGTTTCTACAGCTTCTTCTTCAGGGTCGGTGGCCACACAGCATACGGATGCTATTTCGTCGCCTCGCTTTTCGAGGTTGATGATTCGCACGCCTTGTGTGGCACGTCCCATCACGCGGATGTCGGCAACACGCACACGGAGTGTGATACCCGAACGGTTTATGATTACGAGGTCGCATTCGTCGTCAACACTCTTCATCGCAACAACAACACCTGTCTTTTCGGTAATGTTCATTGTCTTGACACCTTTACCGCCTCGGTTCGTGATGCGGTAGCCGTCGAGCAGCGAACGTTTGCCGAACCCGTTTTCGGAAATCACCATCACGTTCTTGTTATCGTCGGGGTGCATGCATATCATGCCGATAACCTCGTCGTTGTCATCGTCGAGTTTCATGCCACGCACGCCGGTCGACACACGTCCCATCTGCCTTACGGCCGATTCGTTGAAACGGATGGCACGGCCGTTGCGGTTGGCCATGAGGATTTCCGAGTTGCCGTCGGTGAGTTCCACGCCGATAACCTGGTCTCCTTCGCGGATGATGATGGCTTTCTTGCCCTTAATGTTGACACGCGCATATTCGGCAAGCGATGTTTTCTTTATGATACCTTGGCGGGTGGCGAACACAAGGTTATGGGTAGAGGTGAATTCCGTATCCTCGAGGTTCTTGCAACGGATGAATGCGTTGACCGAATCGCCCGGCTCGATGTTGAGAAGGTTCTGTATAGCCCGTCCCTTGGTGTTTTTGGCGCCTTCGGGAATTTCATACACCTTCATTTTGTAAACCATTCCTCGTTGTGTGAAGAAGAGTATGTTGCTGTGCATCGACGCGGGGTAGATGTACTCGATGAAATCCTCTTCACGGGTGTTGCTGCCGCGAGAGCCTACGCCGCCACGGTTCTGTGCGCGGAATTCGGTCAGCGGGGTGCGTTTGATGTAGCCCATGTGCGAGATAGTGATAATCATCTCGTCGTCGGCATAAAAATCTTCGGCGTTGAAATCGCCTGCGGTATAGTCGATTTCGGTGCGACGCGGATTGCCGTAGGCATCGCGTATCTCTATCAGTTCGCTCTTTATAAGCTCGCGGCACACATGCTCGTCGTTGAGTATTTCCTCCAGGTGTGCGATAAGCTTCTTGATTTCCTCGTAGTTGGCATGTAGCTTGTCCTGTTCGAGGCCGGTGAGCTGGTAGAGTCGCATGTTGACGATTGCCTGAGCCTGCACTTCCGACAGTTCGAACCTTTCCATAAGGGTGGCCTTGGCCGCATCGGTCGATGAGGCATGGCGTATGATGGCGATAACCTCGTCGATATGGTCGGATGCTATAATCAACCCTTCTAGGATATGGGCGCGTTCCTGGGCTTTCCTGAGTTCAAAGCGGGTGCGGCGCACAACCACTTCGTGACGATGGTCGACAAACGCTTTTATTATATCCTTGAGGTTTAACAGTTTGGGCCTGCCGTTGACCAACGCTACGTTATTGACGCTGAATGCCGACTGCATCGGCGTCATTTTGTAGAGTTTGTTGAGCACCACATTGGCGTTTGCATCCTGGCGGAGCTTTATGACTATGCGCATACCCTTGTAGTCGCTTTCGTCGTTAAGGTCGGCTATGCCTTCGAGTTTTTTCTCGGTTACAAGGTCGGCGATGTAGCGGATCAGTTCCGCTTTGTTGACGCCGTAAGGGATTTCGTTGACGATGATTACCTCATGTTCCTTTTCCTGCTCTATGACGGCTTTGGCACGGATTACCACACGTCCGCGCCCGGTTTCGTATGCTTCTTTTACACCGTTGTAGCCGTAGATAGTCCCGCCGGTAGGGAAGTCGGGTGCAGGTATGTACTGCATCAGTTCCTCGACAGTCATTTCGGGATTGTCAATCATTGCCACGCAGGCGTTGATTGATTCGGCCAGGTTGTGTGTAGGCATGTTGGTGGCCATACCTACGGCGATACCCGACGAACCGTTGACCAGGAGGTTGGGGATGCGGGTTGGGAGCACTACGGGTTCTTTTGCGGAGTTGTCGTAGTTTGGCTGGAAATCGACTGTTTCGGAGTCGATGTCGCGAAGCATCTCTTCGCCGATACGTTGCAGGCGTACTTCGGTGTAACGCATCGCCGCAGGGCCGTCACCGTCGATTGAGCCGAAGTTGCCGTGACCGTCGACCAGGCATTCACGCATAGCCCAAGGCTGGGCCATACGCACTATTGTGCCGTAGATTGACGAGTCGCTGTGAGGGTGGTACTTACCCATGACCTCTCCGACGGCTTTTGCAGCTTTTTTATGCGCCTTGTCGGAGTTGTTGCCCATTTCATTCATGCCGAACAGCACTCGGCGGTGAACAGGCTTCAGGCCGTCGCGGACGTCGGGAAGGGCACGCGACACGATTACCGACATTGAATAGTCGATATATGCCGCCTTCATTTCATTCTCGATGTTGATCTTGATTATGCGATCTTCTTCAAGCATTTTTGATATGTTCTACTCTTGTTTTTTTATTTAAGGCAATACGCTTATTCGTCGAAAAAACGGGCGTACCAACCTATTGGAATTATAGTACAAAGATACGGAGAATTCGCGAGACTATGGCAATAAATGGGGAATAAAGTAATGTGTTGAGAGTTAGGAGAGATTGGCGTTGTTCGTCCGAAGGGTGCTTTCGGCGGAAAATTCGGTTTTTGGAAGGGTTAGGAGATTAATTCCTCAATGCCCGGAAATAATTCAAGATTGGTACTCATTGTTCCTTGTGTGTATTTCCCTATGAGTTTTCCATCTTGTTTTCGTCCGGTAAACGTCAATCCGATGCGTTTAACCGTTACATTTACAGAATCCGCCGAAATGAAATTCACTTCTCCGGCTATTCCGTATGCTCCCTGATCCGGAGAATCAAGCGTAACTGACGGTTTACTATCTTCGCTTGTCTTGAAATTGAAAACAATCTTTAACTCCACTTGCGGAGTTATTTTCAACGTACCATGCCATGTCCCCGAAATATTATCATCGGAAGCCATGATGTTTAGAACGGAATAGATGGCTAAAATAGCTACGATTATCATTCTTTTCATTGTATTGGCCTGTTATTTTGTTAGTTCCATAAGTATATGACCATTATCATCTTTCAACACCAAGATGGAATCGTCCATGATTTCGTATGATTTGATACTGGGCAGAATAAATACTATGCTTCGTTCTATCATCATGTTATCGCAAGCCAGTTCGGTAAAGGATATACTGGAGAATTTCAAGGCGTTTTTGCTTTTTTCAAAACTGCCGGTGATGGTATTGCAATCGGTGGTACAGGAGAACACTCCGGTGTTATCAAGCTGCAATATATACTCTGGTTCCTTGTTTACCTGTGTCAGTCCGTATGACGATGTGGCGATACAGTTGTATTTTTGAAGTCGCCATTCCCTGTACAGGGCATTATCTGACGGGACATTGCATGAGCCAACCAATATGGCTAATGCAAGCATTATTGTAATAATATGTTTCATAGATTATTGTTGTCAAAGATAAAATCCACATATTTGGAAATCATAGCTTCCATTCTTTCCCATGCTTCCGGGTTACTGAAATCTATGCCGTTGATTTTGTGATATTGCCTCGTGAAAAGAACGATGTAGTTGATTGCGGATATGATTATTGCAATTGACATATTGTTGTCGACACTCTTGTCCAAATACCTGTTCAGTTCCTCCTGCAATTTATAACCGACACGCTCACGTTCTTCTATAATTCCCTTGAAAGATGAATGACCTGAAAGTTCCCATACCAGAAGTTCTTGCATGATTACATTATCTTTTAGATAGTTAAGTTGACACATAAACACATCCTTAACAATCTGCTTTATGTTACCGTCTTTAGCTCGTTTAATGGTGTCAATAAACTCCGAATAGGCAAACGAATAATAGTCATGACGCTTTGCCCATTCCACGAGCAAACCATCCAACCCACCGAAATAGCGATAAATCAAAACCTTATCGCATCCGGCTTGATTAGCTATGCGATTAACTCCGATTTTGGTAAAACCGTCGTTCTCTACGATATGGCTCACGGCTTCAAGAAGCCTTTTTTCTGTTTCTTTCAATTCCATCTTATATAATGTCACCAAACGGTGACAAAATTATAAAAATAATCGGTGACAACCAAATACAAGGCTGTATAAACGCTATTTTTCAGAATGTAAAATAGTCAGAAACAGGAGAGTATCGAGCAGATAAATTGTTCTGATGTATCACACTTAACTAATTGATAAGCAGATATTAGTATAAAAATTGGTGTACTGAAAATGTACTAATTGAGAAGATTAGTACAAGAGAATAGCAAGGATTTAAGTTTAATTTGCAGGTGTTAGTTATTTTTGGTTCTATTCTTTTGCCTCGGTTTTCTTCTTTCGGCGGTCAGTATGTAGATAGATATAGGGGCTGGTGAAAAGAAAATCAGATAATGGCTTTTCTCTTTTGCCCAGCATATATTTATTGGTTTGGTTCAGTATAGATGTATATATCTATGACCAAACCAAACTTATTTTTGCACAAGCTATTGACACGAGCCATAAAAAGTTGTATGTTTGCGAATGATTGGGAGTATCCAGTCACGACATTTTGGAAAAATAAGAAGCGTTATGCTTATCTTGTAGTTTGAGAACGTAGGAAATTCACAAACATGTGCGAGAGATAGCATAGTGGTTCTCACGCTTATAGCGTGGGCTACTATTGTTACATCTGCACAAATGGTTTCCTACGACCTTCAAACTAAGACGTGGCATAGTTGGCTCACGTTTCTGCATTATAATTTAATCTCTCCATCGGGTCAATGGTGAACGTAATAGAATATGAATAAGCCACTAATTTTCGTGACACTACTGTCGCTCGGTTTTTCATTATCATCATGTCGTGATGATAATACCGTTTTCAATGAGCCTACTCCAATCAGAGCATACGAAACTGATGCTCAGATATTATCGCAGTTTGTGGATGTTGATAATGTCTCTGGGAGATTCTTCATTAATCCAGATAAAAAGATTAATGCCTCCGATTATATTGTCAACCGCAGTCGCGAGGAGCTTATGGAGGTAAGCTCGTTCAACAGAGAGAGGTTCATCGGTGAAATGGAGGAAATAAACGGTCTATTGTACTCCATCAAACGCTCAGGAATTGCAACCGCAATGATATATTCCACGGCTACCTCAAATACAATCATACAAGGAGGCAACACGGAGTTCATAGAAATAGAAAATTGCGGAATCACATCAAGAGGTGGTAGCAATGTCGCCAATCTTACCGTAGATTCAAGGAGATGCGAACCAACGAGCTTTTACTCTCAAGAAGAGATGACGCTGAATGTTTCTGCAAGTAGTAAATCGTTGTTCTACTACTACCAGCTATCATTTGGCGATACTTCAAATCCAGATAAAGGGATTGTTGTTTTTTCGGGGATACGAAATCCCAGAGAGAATAATTCATATAGGATAATCTCAAAATTCGGCAATGGGTGGATGTCCATCGGGGGACAAAACCTTATCGGCGACGGAATGTTGTCAGTTTCAGTTTCAAGATGAAATCAGTAGTAATCTCAGTTTTCGCTTGTATGTTGGCGGTTTTGTCGTCATGTGAAGGGCGTTCAGGTTATCTTGATGAAGGTCAGCAAACAACAGTGACAATGTTGACTGATGTCGAATGGCTTATGTCGTACGCCGATTATGGCTATGGTAGTGTAGAAACCTATGACGATGGAACTCGGATATATAAGTTTGACAAAACCGGCAAGGGTTGGTTTGCCAGCGGGTCGTTTACTGATATTTCTAAAAAAGACGATGTGAGCTATTATCAATGGACTTTCACAACAGAGAATTTTGTAGTCATATATATGACCGGACATTCCGTGGAGGGCTATTGGTATATTGAAAAATTAACGCCTAATGAACTTTGGGTACAATGGACGCAACAAGATCCTGTCCTACATCCGAATCAAGATAAAGATATATACAAATTCAAAGCTCGGAAAGTTATAAAACAATGAATGTGAACAAAATATTTTTATTATTACTATATACTCTTTCGGTGTGTAGCCGGAGAATAGCTTGAATTCTTTAATCATGTGGGATTGGTCGGTGTACCCTCATTCGTATGACAGCTGCGCAAAACCTATTCCCTGATTATGCTGCATGACAGATAAGGTACGTTGCAACCTGACTATACGCATGAAATCTTTGGGTGTCGTTCCTATGTTTTCCGAGAAAATCCGGGAGAATTGCTTTTCGCTCAGGCACGCAATATCCGAAAGTGCCCTGATATTTGTTTGAGTGGAATTGTTGATATGACGTATCACGTCCGCCAGTCGTGGCAGATGATAAGGTGTCCCGTACATCAGGCACTTGTAGAAATAATTCTCTATCAGTTTAATGCAGATGTCGTGATTTTCACTGTCTTCAACTCTGTGTGCCAAATCACACAAGGCTGGATTTTCAATGTCCGCAACCGCCACATTCCTGTCACGCAGTAAAGTGACCGGCATACGGAAGAATATTTTTGCCGCATGAGGCTGGAATACTGCCACAATCATTTCAATGTCGCCGGTTGAAGCCACATCTGAATAGCCGCTTTCCTGACCGCAAATAAAACTATGCGGTTGAAATTCATCGTTTTCCAATAATCAGTTCACTATCCCGCCATCTTTTTTTGAATTTCTCTTTTGCGTATTCGTAGGATTCAAGGATGTAAGGTTTTAATAATTCAAATGTCGCTTCAGATGGGGTTAAAGCGCAAATCCAGCCCATCCACGCATAAACCGGATGCGGCATAATGACATCCTTTGCGGTAAATTCATACGGCATATCTACAATGCAACCTTTACATGGACGTTTGGGCAGTTCTCCGAATAAAGTGCGGAAAGTCTGTTTTCTGACTCCTATATTTATTCGCCACACATCCTTGCGGTCAAGGTGGGAAGCTCGATCATTGTCGCCATCCTTTTCTTTTATCGTCAAGATATAAACCCCACGTTTCAACACCCCACCCGGATTGTAGAAAATCCCACGCTCGCCCCAACTGTTTACTTCGACCGTCCCTTCAAGGTTGTCAAGGCAATATTTCAAAATATCATCAGGTGCAATAGCCATCTTTAATCAGAATCTTTAATTAACCTGTACATCGTTTCTATATCCTTCGATGCCATCTCGAATTTCGATTTTTCAATCAGAATGTTCTGCCCGGTCATAATGTAAGAGGGTATAATGCGTATTCCTTTATGGAAAATCTCAGTGTTACGTAACTTGTAAGTAGATATACTTGGAACGGCATTTTTCTTGGTCGCCTTCTTGCATATCATATTAAAGGCTTTCTTTGCCACATCCCCCATAAGCATGATAACCTTGACGTTTGGAAACAAAGCAAGCTCTTTTTCCAGATAGGGCAGGCTATCCTCTATGCTCTCCTTTGAAACTGCATATTCGCTTTTAGGTGTCTTGACAGCATTGGTAATGTAAATTCCATGATCCAGAATGTCCTGTATTGAATTTACCTCTATCCCTGCTTTTCTGAACAATGGAATTGTCGTTGACATATACGCGGAATCCTGTTTCCCGTAGAAATCCTCCTCCGGACATGACGGGACAACCTCATTTATCATGATTGTCTGTATTGTTTCCGGCTCAATATTTACGTCATTAAGCCATAGATTTTGGGTATCCCCACAGAGTTGTTGTAGTTCCGACTTTATATTCATGATTTACTTTTAATTCAAATGTTAACCATTAAATAATCCTGCTCTCGCTCTGTTATAGTCTCAAATCCAAATTTGCAGCATATAATTATCTTGTTGACCTACGGTTCAACGTTTTCAATCGGTTTAAAGATTTCTTCAAAAAACATTGCAGATTCCTCCGACAAACGCCGGGTTGCAGCTATACTTTGAGCCAACACAACTCCTTTTGAATTGATTCGTAATGGCTTCTCTTTACTCTTCGGATAACCGAATCTAAGAAGTGGCACAACCTCATCAGGAATGAGGCGCGGTTGGATAACACTGCCATTTTCTCCCCATACTGCCCATTCGGCACAGCAATTAAACGGTTCCTGATGCTTGCAATGGGGTTTGTCGCCGGGAATAATCATCGTGAGATTCTCAGGCACACTCCGGAGACTTTTATAAGAAGCGTCTTTTGCACAAAAGAATGTGTCAGATGTCTTGACTACAACGCCTTCAGGGATAAGGGATCGATAATGGGCTCCAAGTTCTCTTACGCAATAGTCGAAGGCTCTTTCCTTATGAGTCACTTCCAGTCGTGCCATTATGTAGAGATGCCTGTCGAGCAATGAGACAGGAAATACGACATCTCCCTCTTTTATTGATGCTATTGACGGCATCCTTGAGTGGATGCTGCCAAACACTACTTTTATAGGCCCTGTGTCATTTGATTTTCTTAGTTCGTCCAACCAGTCCTGAGGCCAGTAAACAGTATAATATGCCATAATATGATGTTACTTGTTTCTATTCAAGAAAACGGTAGCCAGCTCGGGGCTGTTCAGCGTCATTGCCGACGAGTCTTCGAGGTTTTCGGCGTCTTCATCGTCTGATATCGAGATGAATAGTGTGATTTCATCGGTGCGCTCTCCAAAGATTCCGGAATCTTTGACCTGCTTCATCGCCGAAATCATTGCGCTGAAGAAAAAGGCTTCTCCCGGCAACGTGTTGTGGTTTTCCCACAGCGATTTGCTGAGCTTCACCAGTTCGCTGCCATGCCCGTCGGAATATCCCCATTCGTCGGGATGCCATTTGGTTTCGTCGTCAGGCTCTTCGTTCTCACTTTCAAGGTACTCCAGGGTGTTCACTGCAAGAAACAGCGAGCAGCAATACCTGTCGGTGACCAAAGCGGCTGTGTAAATGCGCTCATCGTCTATGCGTCCAATAATTTCGCGCAGGTCAGCGGCAACCGCATCACTGATTTTTGCTGCCACGTCCTGCCAGTACGGAGCCACGGGAGTGGCCGGTTCTTCTTTTTTCCGCTCGTCGGCTTCATAGTCCGGTGAGTTGATGTAGCTGATATACTCTTTAGC
>OFFL01000927.1_pt1 | contig 26562 bp, 25 predicted proteins | sample 1521391 | NCBI WGS metagenome assembly OFFL01 (sample SAMEA3504082, study PRJEB24116) | mouse gut metagenome | biome: mouse gut; feature: mouse-associated habitat; material: faeces | place: Denmark | collected 2011
ATTTCAACAGTATTTCCAAGGGAAGGAACATCGACATAATTTGGCAGTGTAAAAAGCGTAGATCCGACTAGGACTTACTATTTATAGCAGTATGTATGTCTTTCAAAAATATATGGGAGAACAACAATGTCAGGCAAGTATACAATAGGTATGGCGGGAAGTTTCTCAAAGACAATTTCAGAAAGTGATGTATATTTATTCGCTGGAATTACAGGGGACATGAACCCTGTTCATGTAAATTGTACAGAAGCAGAAAAGAGCATATTTAAAGAAAGAATTGTTCATGGAATATTAGTGACGGGATTTATCTCAAACGTAATAGCAATGAAAATGCCGGGGCCCGGAACAATTTATATGGAACAAGCAAGCAAATTTGTAAGGCCTGTTCACATAGGTGATACTGTTACAGCAAATGTAGAAATCTTTGAAATTATAAACGAAAGTAAAAACATTTTAAAGCTAAGCACAATAGTCAAAAACCAACATGGAGAGACAGTAATCTCAGGATATGCCATAGTAAAAGCTCCCTGATAATATATTACGAAAGGAAAGGTTATGTGGCAAATTAGTTGACAGAATTTTAGTTTCCACTTCAACTTGCAGGTAAATTACAAATTGAAAATTTTAGTATTTAGCGCTTACTATGAGCCAGAAAAGGCAGCAAGTATATACTTGCCTAAAAACATATATGAGGGGTTTGCAGAATACGGATGGGAAACATCTGTATTTGTACCAGTTCCATCTCGTGGAGTAAGTAAAGAAACTCGGATTTATTATCAGAAGCATCGGAGAGAAACCAAATGCAACGGAAAACTGAACATTATCCGTATGCGTTTATTTAATGAAGGTAAAAATTCTGTTTTAAGAGCAGCAAGATATATTCTTATGAATATTATGTTCTTATTTAAGGCCATTACTATAAGCGCAGATGTTATTTTCGTTCAAAGTACCCCGCCCACACAAGGAGCGATGGCGGCGGTTATAAAAAAAATGAAAAAAATTTCTTTTGTGTATAACATTCAAGATGTTTTTCCAGATTCTATGGTAAACGCAGGGATGACAAAACAAGGATCACTATTATGGAAAATTGGCCGGATTATAGAAAATTTTACATATAATAACGCAGATAAAATAATTGTCATATCTGAAAATATGAAACAGCTGCTATTAGAAAAGGGTGTCGCAGAAAATAAAGTAGAGGTTGTATATAACTGGGTTGAGACGGAAAAGGTTGTTCCAATTGAACGAAAAGATAATTATCTGTTTGATGAATATGGACTCGACAGAAATGGATTTTATGTCGTTTATGCTGGCAATCTGGGACAGGCCCAGAATATAGATGTAATCTTGGAGGCAGCCAAACTATTAGAAGAAAATACTGAAATAAAGTTTCTCATCTTTGGTCAAGGAGTTTTACGAGAGAAATATCGAAGCAGAATTGAAAGTGAAGAGAGGCTCAATATATTAATTTATGATCTGCTTCCATATGAGAAAGTATCATACGTATACAGTCTTGGGAACGTTGGGATAGTTTCATGTAAGAAAGGATTTGGTAAAAGTGCTTTTCCCAGCAAAACATGGAACATTATGGCGGCTGGTTCAACTGTGATTGCCAGCTTTGACAAAAATACAGATTTAGAAAAAATACTTATAAAACATAAAATAGGAAAATTCTGTGAAGCAGATAACGTCAGTCAACTAGCAAATGCTATTTTAGAGGCATATGAAAATAAAGATGATTGCATTACAATGGGACAAAAAGCACGAAAATATGTAGAAAATAAGATGAGTCGTCAGTTCGGTATAAATGAATATATTCGAATAGTCTCAAGCGTGATCTGACGAGTCACACAGACTGCTATCTATTAAATTATATTTTATAAACAAAGTGGACAAGATATAAATGAAAAAAAAATGCATAGAAACTTTGAAGCTATTTAGATATTTTAAGCCCTTAGTGATTTTAGACAATAACAATATATTAGCATATCATTCCATGAAGCTTTTCATTATTAATATCGACAATAATTCTTATGAGAGGGTTGGCGTTTTTAATGGTGGAATTATTGAGTACATTGTTAGTAAATTTAGACTCCTTACACGAGTGATGCGTCTTGAGCCTAGAAGTTGTATTCCAATAGATAATTCTGGGAACATTCTAATATCTTTTTGTAAAAGGCTATGGGTTGCAAATGTTAAGAATAGAGAAATAACTGAAGTATATCGATTTCGTAAAGGTATGAACCATTGTCAAACATTGTGCAACCACAATGATAGTATCTATTTTGGAGAATATATGTTAAATCCGGCCAAGCATGAAATCCATATTTACAGATACGACAAAAAAAATTCATTTGTACAGAAGGTATTTACATATAAAAAGGGGGAGATTAATCATATACACCAAATTATATGGGATAACTACAGAAAAAGGTATTGGATATTTGCAGGTGATAATGGAGATGCATCTGGAATATGGTACACAGATGATGATTTTAGGAATTTGAAGGTGTTTCTTCGTGGAAGTCAACAATACAGAGCATGTGTTGCATATGTTACAAAAGATGAACTAATATATGCTACCGACACGCCATATGAACAAAATTATATTATCAAAATAAATCTAGCGACCAAAGAAATTTTAAAGCATAAAAAAATCAATGGACCAGGAATATATGGCATTAGTAATAGGACACATTTTTTCTGGGCAACCTCTATAGAACCAGATTTAGAAAATGTAAGTGGCATTCGAGCTTGGTTGACTAATCGTTTGGCTAAAGGAATAGAAAAAAAGGAAGTACAATTAATTGCTATGAATAAGCAGAGTGGAGAAGTAGATATTATAGCAACATATATGAAGGATTACCTGCCTGCCGGATTATTTCAATTTGGCGAAATATGTTTTGCAAATAATACTTTGTCTCCAAATACTTGTATTGGCTATGGGCAATCATTAAAAAAAGAAGATGGATGTATTATAAGGATCAGGGAAAAAAATGATAATGAAAAGAATTATGGAACAAATACCCCAACTTGAGGTTTGGGCAAGAATAGTAGCAGGGTACATGACGGGTATAAAAGAGATATACAAAAAAAATAATGTTAAGAAAAAGAAACATATTGGCAATGCACCGCAAGTACATAAGAATGTTTTAATAGATTACCTTAAGGCATTAAAGATACAAAAAGGTGATATATTAATCGTTCATTCCAGCTTGCGTCCATTGAAGTGCTTTGGAATGGCGCCGACAGAAATAATAGAAGAACTGTTAAAGTTGGTGGGAGACGAAGGGACATTAGTCATGCCAGCATTTTGTAAATATAATGAACACATCAAAGGCAAGTTTGCAGAGGAATCAGTAACAGAATTTGTCTATAATGTACAGGAAAGCCCTGCATGGACAGGTGTTATCTCAGATACATTTTGGCGCCGAGAAGATGTTATTAGAAGTCGGTACCCAGATAACCCATTAGCAGCTACGGGATCATGCGCAAGAGAAATATTTATGCAGGAAGCTCAAGGTGATCTTGCGCATGGTAGGTACAGTTCATGGAAATTTTGTTCTGATAAACATGCAAAAGTTTTATTTCTTGGTATACCTGCATTTAATTCCATAACTGAGATTCATTTGGCAGAAGATCTATTAGATGATAGGTGGCCTGTGAAAGGCTGGTTTAAAGAATGTCACTATAAAATTATTGACAATGAAAAAGTATATAATAAAACAACACGAATACGTAAACAATTTTGGTCGCGCTATTTAACAGAATACAGATGTAGTTATGAATTGAGAAAACAAGGTTTACTAAAAGAGGAGTGCGTTGAAACTGTTCCTATTTCTTTTATTCCTGACTTGAAAAAATTAGAAGAGTATGTAACGCAAAAAGCTATAGACGGAGATTTACTTATTTTTAAGATTCCAAGGAAATATTACAAAAATGAGCAAATATAATTTTTTGACTAATAATAACTATTTATTTATAGGGGCTATCGGAGATGACTCCACAATAAAAAAGCTTAATAGTTTAGGCGGAAATGTAAGTACCGGATATAATGTGCAGAGAAAGATGATGGACGGTCTGGAAAGTTTGGGATATTACTCCGATGCAATTACTGGTCATGTCTCACCACCATTTCACATTAAAGGTTTAGTTATAAATTTTGCTTCATCTAATAGAAATGAAAATGTAACGGATATATCTATAGGATTTGTTAATTTACCAGTATTAGATAAAATTATTAAAAAATATAAGATTAGCAAAGCATCAAAAAAATGGATTCAAGGGAAAGAGAATCCATGTATTTTTGTTTACTCATTGACAAGCTATTATCTTATAGGGGCAATAAAAGCAAAAAAAATAAATTCAAAGGGGAAATGTATTGTTATCATTCCAGACCTGCCTGAATATATGAGTTTTAATCGCAATGTGCTTTACCGCACACTTAAAAAAATTGATCGAATTATTATAAACCATTGTATAAGACAGGCAGATGCCCTTGTTCTATTTTCAGAGAAAATGAAAGAAAAACTACCGATAAAGGATAAACCATATGTTGTGGTAGAAGGCATTATACGTAATATTAATAAAGCTGATTATCTTTCCAGTGTAGAAAAAAGGGCAAGCAATTCCGAACGAATAATTATGTTGACAGGAAACTTAAGTTATGAGGAAGGTATTCCCCAATTGCTGGATGCATTTTCCGGAATTAAAGAGGAGAACTGTAAATTATGGCTGACGGGTGATGGAAATGCCGTAAATTTGATTAATGAATATGCAAAATCCGATGATCGTATCACTTATTATGGATATATAAATTCATATACCGAGTTTGCAATGCTGCAACAAAAAGCGTATATATTTGTTCTCATGGTTTCACCAAGAGCCGCAAAATCACCTTACTATTTTCCTTCAAAATTGATGGAATATTTGGCTTCAGGAGGAATTGTAGCGTGTCATAAATTATCTTGTATTCCTAAGGAATACGATGAGCATCTAGAATATTTTGAAGCCGATACCACTGATGATGTCAGGCGAAAATTAGAAGAACTATGCGTATTAGAATCTCAAGCATACATAGAAAAGGCAACATCCAGATATGATTTTTTATGCCATAAGTGTCCAGAAGAACAAATGAAAAAAGTTGAAGCAATGCTTAAAATTTTATGATTAAAAAATGTAAAATAACTTTTGGAAGCTTATAATTATATATATATTTCATTTATCTGTAAATATTAAAAGAGTGAGGACCACAAAATGAAAAAAATATTTAAAGTGGAATATCTTATTGGAATAATTCTTATGAGTTTCCTATTTCCCATTCAAATTCCTGTAACATTTACTGGCATGGGGATATTAACTATTTATTTTGCCGTTATTTTATATATCTTTCCAGCACTTTTATTTTTATATAAATTGTTTAAGCATAAATTATGGAAAGAGAAAATAGTTATTACTTACCTGGGAATATGTATTTGGTATCTTTTCCTTTTTATATATCGTTTTGCAACAAAACAGTATTTTTACCATAGTTTAGAAATGGCCTTTTGGGTAATTGTTCCCGTCAGCTTTTTTATTTTATTGATATTCGATGAGCTGGATTATCTAAAAACAATTAAAAGTCTTTTCTACGCAATATCTTTCGTGAATGTTTATTTGTTTATATACCATGTGTTTATAATCAAACAGTTACGCAGCTCAATGCTGGGAAATATAAACATAGTAGTGTTTTTCTGTATTATTAGCATATTTATTTCATCATATTATTATTTAAATTTGAGTACACAAAAAATAGATTCTTTTTTATATGTTTTTAATATGTTTTATTCGCTTTTTGCAGTCTTACTGTCTGGTTCAAGGGCCGGTGTCCTTGTGGGCGTAAGTTCATTCCTGTTACTGGTTATTTTTTATATTAGAAATAAGAAGTTTAGGAAATCTATTTTTGTAACAATATTGTTGACAGCAGTAGTTATATCTTATTTTGTTTCCACAAATATTTATGGAAGCCGCTTTTATTTGGCAAGAGGATTTAACTATTCTACAATAGGAACAAGCATTTCAGAAAGTAAAAATCTTGATGTTGATGACAATATAGGTGAAAGCATTCTAATACAAGATGCAATTCAAGAAGCAAATAAAAATGGTGATGCAGAGACCGTGCAAGTTCTTAACGACATGGGAAGAATTTTTATGTGGAAAAGTGCGGTTAATGAGATAAAAAAATCCCCATTGATTGGTACTGGGTTAATCGGAATCTATAAGACAACAGAAGGATCTCAGACAGCGCATAATTTTTTACTGGAATATTGGCTGGCCTTTGGGGGCATTGGCGTTTTGATATGGATAATTTTTATTGTTCAAGTACTTATCCTGATATATAAAAAAACAAGTAGAAATAGAGCATACTTTTTCTATATATTATTAGTCTTATTTAGCGCCTCGGCATTTTCTTTTGTAGAACCTACCTTGTCAAGTGCTGTAGGCCCCTTTATTGTTTGGTGTAGTTTAGGGGTATTAGTATCGAGCGTAAGTAAGAGTAATACATGAAATTTTAGAATAATGGTATAGAAACAATTTGCCAAGTATTCTTTATTGACTCTAAAAATGAATAACCTGAATTTGATTTATAAATGAACACTATCAATACACTAAGGCTTCTCATAAAAAGATAGAATTATTCAGTTAAATTTGTCTTTAAGGAGTATAAATTGGTTGAAAAAATTTTTTCTAAAAGTAGAAACAAAATATTTTTTACTATTATGACGCAAGGTCTTTTGAGTATTGTTGCAATTATAATAGGCTTTGGACTTCCAAAATTTTTATCAATTGAAGAATACTCACGATGGCAGGTTTTTTATTTTTATGTTGGATATGTTAATTACCTGCAATTTGGTTTTAACGATGGAATCATTCTTCGCTTTTCTGGACAAAAATTTGAGGAGCTTCCATGGAGTAATATAAAAGGAGCAACAATTAGAATTGTTATATATCAGGTAATAGGATTAGGGCTCCTGCTGACGATAGCGTTACATTTAAAGTGTGATTTTGCAATTGTCCGGTTATTGGCATTTAGTTGTATTCCCACAGTTTTAATGTGCATATTGTCAGCAGTACTTTTGGCAGGTAATAAAACCTATAACTATAATTTACTATGTCTGGTCGTACGCCTTACATTTGTAATTATAATGTTAGGAGGGATGTATGCGTCAGTAACAAATGCAGAATTTTATATGTGGGCAGATATTCTCTCTAAAATTATTATTGTTTTAATATTTTATATATATGAAAAACGATATATACCCCAAACGGAACATATTAATCTACAAAATAGCGGAATGTTTATCCGGCAGAACTGCGCGAGCGGCATAGTAGTAGCTTCCACTATACTTTTAATAGGGTTATTGCCCATGTGCGGAAGAGTGGTTATTCAATTGCTCGGAACTGAGACGGAATATGCTATGTTTTCTTTTGCAATATCCATGTTAAGCATTATCCTAACATTTACTAATGCTATAGGGACAGTGGCATTTCCAATGCTGAAGAACCTGTCTGATGCTAAAAATATTTCACAACAGCATATGCTAAAAAAGTTATATGATGAGATTTTATGGATCTGCCTTGGGGCTGTTGTAATAATTAATATAATAGTGGATGCTTTTTTGCATGAGTATATTCCAGTATTAAAATTCTTTCCAATTTTATTAGCTATTTGCTGGCCTTTAGGAAAAATACAATGTATCATATATCCATATTATAAAGTATATAGAAAAGAAAAAAAATTTTTATTATATTGCATCATTGGATTAATTATCACGTTTGGGCTTAGCTTTTGTGCATATCCAATTGCAGGACTAACTGGATTAGCAGTAATGGCATTACTGGGAGTATTACTTACGTATTTTATTCTAGAGGTATATTTTGAGCACAAAATTGCGCAAAATAAATACAAGATCGATCTGGAATCATATATAATGCTTGGAATATTTTTATTTACAAGCATTATATTGACAAATGAAATGTTTGCACTTATATACGGGTTGGTGGTTGGTGTACATTTATACGCTACAATAATTAGGAGAAAAAAGAATAGGTGATGCAATCTCAGGACAAGCACGACGGCATAGCTTCGGTTTGGCAAGACAAACAAAGAAATTATAAAATTGATTATATAAAAGGGATCCTGATTACCTTAGTTGTTTTTGGTCATTCAATTCAATATGGTTCTGGATTAACTTTTTTTTCTGAAGAATGCTATTTTGATGATACACTATTTAAAATCATATATTCTTTTCATATGCCATGTTTTGGCATTATAAGTGGATTCCTGTATTATAACCATGTAAGAGTCAGAACCTTTGGGGAAAAAATGCATAAAGTTGGAAAGCTATTATTGCCGATGTTATGCTTCGCTATAGTAAATACAAGCGTTTCCCTTTTTAATGGTAGTATAACAGCTTCCATTTCTTCTGTAATACAAAAATATATATGGGTTGTCCTCTACAATTGGTGGTTTATTTGGAGCATAATAATTTGCTATATATTTTGGGCGGTTTTGGAATTGTTGAAATTGGGACGTCTTGTAAAGCTCATTTTGGCATTTAGCACACAAATACTATTTGTTATATTACCCAACAGGGCAAATTCACCGCTATATGGATTTATATTTTTTTATTTTCTTATTGGTTATAGTTTAACGGGATTATTGCCGCTATATAAGAAATGGGTGGGGCATTATATCAAGAATACTGTTGTGGCACTATGGATAATATGTATTTTTTTTATCAACGTGAAAATTATATCTATACGTCTCAGCTAAGTGTAAATAATATATATAATAGCCCGCTTAAACAACTGGAAGTTAATGTTTTTCGATGGGTAACCGGAATTGTGGGAAGTTTTTCTTTTATGAAGATTTGTAATCGATACATAAAAAAATTTTCGCCTGGAATATTAGCACTTTTTTCATATATGGGAAAAAATACAATATATATATATATTCTTCAAAGTTATTTTTGTGTTGGCCTTTTACAGATCATAAAGGTTGAACTGGTTCAGATTCATTATTTTGCTAATGTTATGCAGACGTTTTTCATTTTGATATTATGTTGTATTTTAATATATGGTTTTCAAAAAACAAAACAGGTCTTGCAAAAGAAAGAGAGTGTATAAAGAGTATGAAAAAAATGGTTAGCATGATTCGTTGGAACGTGATATTAGTGCTATGCATTGGCGTAATTCTTATGGGTGCTTGTGCAGATGATAAACAAGAAAACAAAGTAGAAAAGAGTTTTTCGAATGCAGATTCTAATACTTGTGTTTCAGAGCAAATTGTAATGTCAATATGGGGGCAGCCATTTGTGTTTGACACAACGATATCAGCATACGATATTAGCTGTAATAAATTGACAACGGAGTTTCCAATAGATTTTGTATTCGATATACCAGAGGAATTCAGTGTCACTATCGATGGAATCGAGGTGGACAATGATGTATATCAATATCAAATTAATAATATTGGAGCTATAGACAGTTCAATATATATTGAATTTAAAAGCCAAGAGCGAAATATTGTTGTTCGGCTTAAAACCTTACCTGCGGATTACCCTGAGCTTTCTACATTTGGGAGCGGATCGAAACCTGGAAGATACTATTTTACTGCGCAGGGATACTTGACAAAAATAGATGAAAAAGGAAATATTGTTTTTTATCAAAAGGAATTACTAAAAGGAGGGTTGTGTACAGATATTGTCGATTTCAAGCAGGTAATAACGGAATCCGGAAAAAAACGATTTGTTTTTGGAAGAAAAAGCTTTGATTCGAATTTAGCCACTTATCAGGCATATGAATGGGTCATTATGGATGAGCAGTACAATACAGTGGACACAGTAAAGTATATGGCAAATAGTGAAAATATTGATAAGAAAATAATGCATGACAATCATGACTTTTTGCTAATTGATGATGGGCACTATATTGAAGCGGCATATGTGAATGAAAGAGTGTATAACATTCCAAACTACGTAGGAGAATATCCATATGGGGCAAATGTACAAGCCGTTGTGATTCAAGAGATCAAAAACGGAGAGGTGATTTGGACATGGAACAGTACGGATTACCCTGAATTATACGAGATGTGTATTGATGATTTGACTTCGGATATTGATTTGTACGCAAATTTCTCAGATACATGGAGTGATTATGCTCACCTCAATTCTATTGTTATAGATCCCAAGGATGGAAATTTAGTTTGTTCCTTTAGACACTTTAATGCAGTTATTGAAATAAATAGAACAACAGGAAATATTGAATGGGTTTTAGGTGGAAATAAAGATGAATTTGGATTAACAGAAAATCAAAAATTTTCGCATCAGCATTCAGCAAATTATGCGGAAAACGGTGCTCTTTTGATTTTTGACAATGCTAATCAAATGGGATATTCAAGGGCAATTGAACTTATCATTGATGAAAAAGACAAAACGTTAATATCTTATGCGGAATATATGCCGGAATTACAGAAAAGTTTGTGGATGGGAAGCGCATATAAGATATCCGATACACCTAATGTTATTTTGATTGGCTGGGGAGGACGTGGCGGAGCGGAGCGTAATACTTTGCTGTTTTCCGAAGTCAACATAGATACAGGTGAAGTGGTTTTTGAAGCGTCATGTGATGTGGACAACTATAGAGTATACTACTTTAATGATTAATGAACTAATTTGACAGCAATTTGATAAACTAAGGATGCAGATAACAAAATACACCCTGCTTGATTTTCATTAAGGGCAAGCTCTAATAAGATTTCAGGTCAAGCCTTAGCTGGAAAAGACCAGTCTCAGCATTAGTAATGCCGCCACGGTCTTTCCAGCTTCCTTTAAATCCAGTACTTCTTCAGGCTAAGTCAAAAAAACTCTTTATAGCTATTATCACATGATCAATCTCATTATCCTTAAGGTAAGGATGCATTGGTAACGCTAATACAGTTTCACATAGTTTTTCTGAAACAGTACATGTGTTATGTGCAATATCTAAATCAGCAAATGCCTTTTGCTGATGCATCGGCACCGGATAATATATCATAGTCGGGATTCCTTGTTGTTTCAAATATTCCTGCAAGCCATCCCGAATCTGACTTGATTTTAATTGAATACAATACTGCGCCCATGATGAAATAAACCTTTTATCAAAACGGGGAGTAGCAACCAAATCGCATAGACCTTCTGTATATCTTGCCGCTGCCCGGTTTACAGCATTACGTTCATATGATATAAATGCATGTAATTTTGGCAACAAGATTGCTGCCTGAATAGTATCCAGGCGGGAATTCCATCCAATTCGGACATTGTCATACTTTGAGCCTCCTTTTCCATGCACGCGTATCGACCTTAAATAGTCAGCTATACTATCATCATTTGTGAATATTGCACCGCCATCCCCATAGCATCCCAAAGGCTTTGCAGGAAAAAAGGATGTGGTGGCGATATCGCCAAAGGAACAGGCTCTTTTCTCATTTAGCTCTCCTCCAAATCCCTGTGCGCCGTCTTCCAAAATTTTCAAACCGTATTTATCTGCAATAGGGCGAATTGCATCATAATCTGCAGGAAGACCAAACAGATCAACCGTCACAATTATCTTTGGAATGAGTTTTCCTTCTGCCAATACCTTCTTGATTGCCTCTTCTAATTTGTGAGGATCCATATTATAAGTACCTTGATCCACATCTACAAACACAGGAGTTGCGCCTTCAAAAACTACTGTTTCTCCAGAGGCAAAAAAAGTAAAATCCGGAACAAAAGCGCAGTCTCCTTCCTTAAGATTCCAGGCCATCAGAGCCATCGATAGTGCATCTGTTCCGTTTGCACAGGTAATACAATGCCGTACTCCCACATACTCAGCTAATTCTTGTTCCAGAACTCTTACCTGTTCTCCGCCAATAAAAGCAGTTGTATTGATAACTTCTTGAATGTTTCTATCGATTTCTTCCTTTAATAGCTCATATTGTCTGTTTAGGTCTCTAAACTGCATATCCATCACCTCACAAATTATTTCTAATGAAACATTTACTTTCTAATTACTATCCAATGCGCTTTACAGGGAGTTAATTTTGTTAAAATCTTTTTTCGACACAGCCATATATATTTATCTAACTCTATTTCTTTCTCATCTTCCACTTCAAATGACATTTTATGTATTTTTTTCAGCAGGCTTTGTGCAGAATACTGATATACAGTGTCAAAGCGAATCAGATAGAAAAATAACTGCATAAGAGGATAACACATTTTTTCAAAAATCTCAAACCAGCGGCTCACGGTAGATTCCACAATCAATAATGCCCCCCCCATCTTTAAAATGCGAAAGCATTCTTTTAAACCTATTGAAACATTTTCTTCTGTCTGCCGCATAGTTTTTCCAGCCAAATGATGTATTACCGTTTGTATAATAACAGCATCAAAAATATTATCTTCGAATTGGGATAAATCCAGCATATTAGCTTCACAAAACTTTATATTTTCAAATTTCTCATACCTTTTTTGAGCTTTGGGGCTCACACTTAAATCTGCACAAACAAGCTTATTCAAATGGCTGAAGTCATAATTAATAACCCCTCCATTTCCAATATCAAGAACTGTGCCTTTTTTCCCAAGAGAACTCAAGGCTTTATTTATATGATTTCCGGCATTTTTATAAAATTCAGGTTGTATCGATACAATTTCATCAGCATATTCATCTACAAAACTTTCAAAATAATTTTTCATTTGATTCCCTCTTTATTATTACGAGCAACACAGATCAAACTTACTCCAAATGGAAATGATCTTTGTTTGCAGAGCCTTTTCTTTTCAGAAACAAAAATTTTATATAAAATATTATTAATTGTTCCATCACTAAAACCATATTCCAATCTGCTCCCGGAATTGTTTATCCTAAACATATTTTCAATTTTCCGAAAAAGGAACACTATTGGAAAAAACCAAAAATTATAGTAACTGCAAAATTCAACTTTAAATCCACTTGCTGAGACCAGTTCTACTAATTGTTTTTTCTTATACCGCTTCTGATGCATACAGTTTTTGTCATGTTCTGACCATAAACACATAAATGCTGGAACCGTTATAATACATATTCCTTCTCTGCCCATTGCATTTCGGATATTGAGAAGTGCTTGAAAATCATTCTTTATATGCTCTAGTACATCCAAAGCAAGTCCATAATCATATTTCTTTTCAGAGATGTAAGTTTCCAAATCTGCTTTTTCTATTGCGCCGTCAAAGCTTTGCTTGCAATATAATATTGCCTCATCTGAAAAATCAATGCCCTCGGCATTTCCGTATTGCGACAAATATTGCAACATTTTTCCACAACCACAGCCAAAATCTATAATATTCAACTGTGTGTTCTTGCCCAGCCCATATTTTTTCAAAAGGTTAAGAACAATCTCATATTTTGCCTTAAAGTACCAATGATATGTCTCTGTCTCATACATAGACTGATACATACTTTTTTCCATAAAAATTTCCTCATCATTCTCTAAACAATCTTTTCATATAAAATAATCTCTAAAGAATTTCCAAACTCTGTTTCGCTTTGCTTTTCATAATTTGACAATACAAATTGTGTAAACAAATAATCATCCTTTTCTATGCTTAAGCACGCATCTCTGCCGGTATCTATGTATACAATATAATCGGGCATCTCCCCAACAGTTTCAAAATACCGTTTCATTATGGTATCATCATTGAATCCATATGTATAAAGCATTATGTCCCATGTACTCGGAGTGCAATACCTTGCATTTGTCATTAAATATGCCATAGGAACTACTTCCATAAATAATACAGAATCTTCGCTGTTGATCATGGAATGGATATGTTTTTCCAATTCTTCGTAAAGTTCCTTTTTTTCAGGCGTAGTATAAATACCCTTATAAATTCCACTTTCAACACGGCAGGTCAAATTTGAAATGGGCTCTTCCCGATAAACGTAAAGATAATTACTTTTATTAATTATAAGGAAAAAAACAAATGCACAAATTAATAAACAGGTCTTCGAAGTATATGCTGAATGTATACTTTCAAATATATCCTGTAATATTACCACTGCACATGGTATCGTATATGCAAATCGGTATACTGCTGATCCGTATGAAAAATAGCTAATGGAAATACAAGCTGCTAATTGCGGTAAAAATATACACATATACATTTGAAACAAAGCTTTACGCAATGCAATGTCTTTAAAGCGATATAATAAATAAATAATAATTACGATCCCAAATGCACTTTCAATATATACGCCTGAATAAAGCTTTAAAATATAAATACAAGATATTAGTAGAAAAATAATTCCATAAATAATATTAGATATTCTATTACATTTAAAAATGTATCTGCATATACATTTAAATAATACTGTTCCTAAAAAAATAAAAAGAAATGGCTTAGCAAAATGAAGCAGTTCCATTGTAGTATCTGAGAAAGAACTAATTGGTAATTCAAAATATGCATTATAATTAAGTATTGAATCAAGCCCATATAACAGCTTGGTAATACCACCCCCGCGCAACACCATCCAAACGGTAACAATAATGGCAGCCAAAACGCCTCCTATGCAAATTTCGAAAATTACTCTGCATTTTCCTGAAACACGGCTACAAATCGCAATGCAGGCAAGCAACACTGCGCATGCCAATAGATCGGAGGGATGCATATAGATGCAAAGAGCCATTAAACCACCTATGATAAGATGCAGAGGCAATGAATATATTCCCTGTTTTTCATTGCAATAAATAGAAATACAGCCAATGAATAACAACATAAAAACAGAGAGATTATTATAATGAAAATCCGGCACGTAAATATAAAAAGGAACAAGCACTAACACAGAAATAAACGATCCAAATTTAGCAATGCCTGACTTTATAAACAAAAACAGACAAAACCCTAATATAAGTGTTTTAAAAAACAAAAAGGAGAGCCGATAAAACAGGAAAATACCTTCATAATCCGTTTTGAATATGTTCCATATCAATGCCGGTAATCTCGCAAGCAATACAAAGCCAGGAGTTTGTGACCAATTATCTACAAATGGTGTTGCTCCATTATTTACAAGAACAGATTCAGAGATAACAAAAGCTTCATCAGTTATTTCTACTCCATAAAAAACACGGATAAGCGAAAGTGATAATATGCATAATGTTAAAATTCCTGTCAAAATAATGAACAGTATATTTTTAATATTACGTTGTGTCATGATTTAATCGCACACCTCTAAATCAACCGCCTGAAGCAGTTTACTTAATTCGAATTATTTATCCCCGTGCAAATCGATATCTATATCGTATTGAAAAATTACACTTTTATTGTAATCAGATCAGGGATGATATATTTTAGATAACTTATATGTAAACTTCACATCAAAAATCTCCTGTGGTTAATTTATTTTGTAAAATCCGAATTTGTCTGAATCAGTCCATTATTGCCATTAATTCTGTATTCTCTTCTGCAGTTCTTGCATTTCATATTCTGAAGTACTGCGCCACATTCACATACCCAGCCAATTTGACGTGCCGGCACTCCTGCTACTAAAGCATGATCCATAACATTATGGGTAACCACTGCTCCTGCGGCAACCATAGACCATTTTCCGATTGTTGTTCCACATATGATTGTGGCATTTGCTCCTATAGTTGCGCCCTTCTTTAATAAGGTTTTTTTATAGCATGTCTTTCCTTTCGGATATTTTGCCCTGGGAGTAAGATCATTTGTAAAAACCATAGACGGTCCGCAAAATACATAGTCCTCCAGTTCTACGCCGTTATAGACAGATACATTATTCTGCAATTTACAACCGTCTCCAATCCTCACATGATCAGCAACATTTACATTTTGACCCAGCGAACAATTTTTCCCTATTATTACGCCATTCTGGATATGGCAAAAATGCCAAATTTTTGTTCCTTCGCCAATAGATACATCTGCATCAATATAACTGCTTTCATGAACAAAATAGCCCATCATCATGCCTCCATTCGTTTTACAGACCAAATTTCAGCAAGTTTTAGATGGTTTAGGTATAATATTTTTCTATGTTGTCGTAAAGACTTTACCCCCCCCACCAATTCTCATTATTTTGTACTGCTCAAATTTTTCCAATAAAGTATTTTCAATATTTTCTGGCATTCTTTTATGTACTGCATAATGCTCAGGAAATATCATTTGTAAATATTTCTCATCACATTTTTCAATGGCTTCAATCAGCATTGAGACTTCATTTTCATAAACCCTTTCTGCCAATGCATGGAACGTATCTGTCTCATGAATATCAATTAATCTGCGTTCAATCACTTTACCTGCATCTATATATTCTCCAACCAGATGTGTAGTAACGCCAATTGGTTGATTTTCGACAATTGCCCATTTTAGCGCATCCAACCCTCTACAATTCGGAATATAACCTGGATGAGAATTGATAATAGTGTGCGAATTAACAAATTCGTCTGGTAAAATTCCTGCCCCTGCAATGAGAACAATGCGGTCTCTTTCGATAGTGAGCTTATCAAGTTGTCCTGATACACAGTGAAATCCGAAATTCAAACACATTTTTTCAATGTCAGGAATTTTGTAATTCATTTCAGGACGATGATTAACTAATGGCAACTTTTTCTTTTGATAGTGTAATGGAACCGCATATATTTTTACATCTGTATATCCATTTGCCTTTAGCAGGCACAATACATCATACGTCTTTCTGTGCTTTGCTTGATAAGTTAAAACTGCAATTTTTCTCATATAATGCCCCATAATTACATGCTCAGATTTTCAGCATATATATCATCTAAAGAAACCGGATTTACGTTGTCAGACACTCTGCTCGCATATTTACAAAAAAATTCCCCAACCATATCTACACTGGAAAAATCCTTCAATGGTAGCTTGACTACTCTGCCCTCCTTCTGGCTTTTATATATTGCCAAAACTAATTCGAGAGCTGACCTTCCGGCATATGCATCAACATAAGGTTGTCTATCATTTTTTATTGCATCTATCATATCCGCGAAAAGACTGATGTGCCCATTTCCATATACATTACTTGTAGCTTCTTGAAGGCCTTTGTTTTTCAGATCCAAATCAGTCTCATCCGCAAAATTCCACACATCTATATTGTTTGTCGATTTTCCGCCTATTTTCACCGTACCCCGCTCGCCAAATACATACAAAGTCTCTTCCAAATTTTGTGGAAATACATTTGTAGTTCCCTCAATTGTTGCAATCGCGCCATTTTTAAACTTGACTACAGCCATTCCTACGTCCTCAGCCTCCAAATAATGGTGAAATTGCTGTCTGGTCTGCCCATATACCTCATCTATTTCGTTGCCGAATGTCCACCGTAGAAGGTCAATTCCATGAATGCATTGATTCATCAGGGCACCGCCGTCCTGTGCCCACGTTCCCCGCCAAGGAGCCTGCGTATAGTAGTCCCGGTTGCGGTTCCATCGGACATGAATAGAACCGTGAGAGAGCCGGCCAAATCTTCCGCCTTCTAACGCCTTGCGCAATTGCTGCACTGCTACATTGAAACGATTTTGATGGCACGCCGATACCTTTATACATTTCTCTTCAGACATTTGAATAATCTTGTCCGCGTCCCGCAGAGACATAGCCATGGGTTTTTCAATAATCACATGGATGCCATTTTCTATACAGTACAATGCAATCTCCGCATGCAGTCCGCTTTCTGTTGCTATACTGGCCAGCTCCGGCCTGATTTCCTGAATCATCTGCCGGTAATCTGTATATCGCCTAATCAATGGGTTCTCATGTAAACCATGCTTTTTCAGAACATTTTCCATATGCTCTGGCATCACATCGCAGACTGCTGTAATCTCCAAGTTGTTTTGCACTGCTGCCTTAATATGGTTTGTAGAAATTCTCCCACAGCCAATTAATGCATATCTCATGATAAAGTCATCCCCTTTACAAAATTTCTATGTTCTCTCTGTTTTTCAAAGCTTTTGTAACATTTTTTGTGTCAAAAATCAGTTTCGAATTTTTCTGAACCATCTCATAGTCAATGTTTGTGTGGGCTGTAGTAATCATTATCAAATCATATTCTGCAATCAACTCTGGAGTAAGCTTTTTCAAGCCCTTTACAGTCTTTCCTTTTTTATGATATTCTGCCACCCATGGATCATAATAATCTACAGAGGCACCTACATTTTCCAGCTCCTCTATGACCTGAATGGCAGGGCTTTCCCGGTAATCGTCGATATCCTGTTTATATGCGACACCCAATATAAGCACTTTTGAACCGTTAATCGCTTTCTTGTGCCGGTTTAACAGATGCATTGCCCGGTCTACACAATATACAGGCTGTCCATCGTTAATTACCATGCTGTTTTCTATCAATGTAGTATGAAAACCGTATTCTCTGGCCTTCCAGGTCAGATAATAAGGGTCAAGCGGGATACAGTGCCCTCCCAGACCAGGACCAGGATAAAATGCCTGAAAACCGTATGGTTTGGTTTTTGCAGCATCCACAACATCCCATACAGAGATCCCCATTTCATGACATAACCGTCCCAACTCATTAATCAGTCCAATGTTCACATTCCGGTATGTATTTTCCAGAATTTTTTCCATTTCAGCAACGGCAGGGGATGAAACTTCATGAACATCTCCTTCCAATACTGCTCTGTACATAGCGGCAATTACCTTCGTAGCATCTTTTCCGACCCCGCCTACCACCTTAGGAGTGTTCTTCGTTTTATATATAAGGTTTCCGGGATCAACTCTTTCCGGAGAAAATCCCAGATAAAAATCTTCTCCACATTTTAATCCGGATCCTTTTTCCAAGATGGGCTTTATCAGTTCTTCTGTTGTTCCTGGGTAAGTAGTACTTTCCAAGACGACCATAGTATTTCTCTTCAGATATCCTGCGATTGCTTCAGCAGAAGACTTTACGCAGCTGATGTCCGGTTCCTGATGTGCATCCAAAGGAGTAGGAACACAGATTGCCACAAAATCCACGTCCTTTATGAACGAAAAATCAGATGTAGCACATAACTTTTGGTCAGCCACCAACTGGCTCAAGTCAGAATTAACCACATCGCCGATATAATTATGTCCCTGATTTACCATATCAACTTTTTTGCTTTGGACATCAAAACCGATAGTCTTGAAGCCAGCTTTTGCTTTTTCTACAGCTAGCGGAAGACCCACATATCCAAGTCCTACCACTCCGCATACAATTTCCCGGTTATTTATTTTTTTTAATAGAATGTCTTTCATCTTGTCATATCCCTCCATTATTTTTACCGGATTCCTGCAACATATGGTCGTTATGACTATCCGGCTCATCGTATATTCTTTTGGCAATATTTCTATAATCTAAAAATTTTTTTGCTCTTTCAAAATGAAGTGCTTTTACTTTTTCAACATCTATTTTCCCAGCCGATACATCCTTCAAAAACTTTTCAAGATCACCCTGCGTCTGAACAAAGATTCCAGTTTCTCCTAAAAGGTACTGATAAATTTCTGTAGGCTGTACCACCATTGCACATCTACAACACATGGCATTCTGCATTGTGACAGACATGCTTCCGGGCTGCAGGTATACATCTGCTGCTGTCAATAAATTTAATAGCTCATTTCCGCTTTTCCATCCCAGATAACAAATACGTGGATCCCGTTGAATCAACTCCTCAATTTTGTTCTCATCCTCTATAAATTCTCCGGCAATAAGCAGAACAAATCTGTTATCCTTCACACAGCTAAATGCTCTTAATAGTTCGCAAGTTTTTTTATCTCTGTTTATTCGCCCGGAATGTACGAAAATAATTTTATCATTATATATTTTCAGCTTTCTCCGATACTCCTGACGTATCTGTTTATATTCTTTGTCATCCTGTATATTTCCGCCTAAAGGCCACAATTCAAGCTTGCCCACCGGAACCTTATATATTGTTTTAGCTAAATCATATTCTCCCATTCCAATACATAATATTTTTTCTGCAACAGGCAAGACACTTTTCAAGATGGACTTATAAAAAATCCCGTGCAAACCCCTTTTTGAAAACCAGCCATGCGCTGAATTAGCCAAACTGGCATGATTATCTATATATAGCTTTATTCCATTCTTTTTTGCATATCTGGCAACTGTCTTCATTTCCCATGCAGCTATTCCATGAAATAAAATAAGATCAGGCTTTATCCTGTCTAATATGAGATATACGCCTTTATACGCCCGAATTTTATGAGTTACTGTATTATTAATTATTTTTTTATAAGGAACGCGGATCACAGGAATTCCATTGTCATTAGTATAAGATTGTGGATTGGTATATCCGATTCCTTTATTGTCCTTGTAAATTTCCGTAGATGCCAGAATCCAAACTTCATGTCCATCCTGTTTATTCTGCAAAGATAATTGATTCTCCTGATAGTTGTAGCCTTCATTGTAAGTATTGGACAAACAGCAGTGTACTATTTTCATTTTTTATTACACTCCTTTGTATGTGCGCTGATATGCTATTACCATTAAGAGCAACATGATTCCGTTTGCAATCACATTACCGATACAAAATCCCATTAATCCAAACAACTTCAGCAAAGCTAAAGAAATAATCAAATACACAACAAAGCAGACTCCATTAATTACTATCTGCCAGTTCATATTACAGAACTTTAAAACAATAGGATTTAATACCGTGGAGATTGCTGAAATAATCGCTGCCAATGTAGTAACATATATATACTTCATAGACTGGGCAATCCATTGGGGATATAGCAGACCTAATAAAGGTTTGGCAACAATTATACAGATCCAATAGCCGACAAAACCCATTCCACATGTAAACAACATTATTTTTCCGAAAACGCCCCGACTTAGTTCTTTTTTCTTTGCGAGCTGGCTTAGTAAGAAACTATTCAAGGGTGTCAGTGCCATAGCTATTGTTTTGCCAATCAATGTTGAAACATAATATATAGTTGCATCTTCCCCACCCAATAAGGGAAAGAGAAGAAGTCTGTCTATATATTGCAACGAACGTCCTAATATGGTTGCCGTTGCCAGAGCACCGAACCTTTTTGCTGTTTGTACAAATAAAGCAGTTTTTGCAAAAAAGGGACGTTGCACGGGGAACTTCCATAAGTTATAAAACAAACCAAACAAACTACCAATTATGTATATGTATTGCCATTCGCCTCCAAGACAAAATAATCCATAACCAAAAGCATATCCCAGTACACAAAAGAAATTACAAATCATAATCTTCCAATAATCTAATGCAATACGAATCCTGACTATGTAATAATCCTTTGCATAAACCGAAAGAGACATAAAAAATGTCAACAGATATGTGCTAATGCCGCGAATGCCATAATAATACAATATTCCAATTATCACCGCACTGGTGGCAAAGGCATTAACAATAAATAGATATCCAAAATCTCCATGTATCCGTTTGGTTTCGTATTCGGTGTCAGAGAGCATGCGAATATTGTTTAAAACATTTCCTATTCCAGAAGAAACCATCATGACAGCTGCAACAATCGTAAGCACAAATCCATAAGTTTCTCCGTCCATATTCTTGGCAATCATAGGGAGAAACAGCAATTGCAGTGCCAAGGTAGGAAAGGTTGTGCCTATTACATTGTAAATAAATTGTTTAACTATTGTTCTTTTCTGTTTCACCATTTACCACACTTTGGGGATGATCCGTCAATTGCCAAATAACAATTGCAAATGCAAATAACAAAAACTCACAGGAATATAATGAACCGCTCAACATAGCGCGAATTGCAACTCCGCATAATATAATTATCAAGTTCATATATTCTCTTTTTTCGAAGCTATACTTAATTATCAGAATTGCTAACCCTCCGCAGCATCCAATAAATAAAATCCCAATAGGAAAACCAAAATCAGATAAGCATTCCAGGAATATATTATGTGGGTATGTTTTGTATTTAGTGTAATATCCAACAGGCCCCAGACCCAATATAGGTTTTTGACGCATCTCCTTCAGCGCCAATTTCCATAAATAAATTCTTGCCATACTGCCATTAGTAACACTATAGATAGCATCCTGATATTGTTCATCTGTTTGTTCGTTTGAAGGAGGCGCGGTAACATCACTCTTGTCATCAGTAATTGGTTCCACCTGATTTTTCTGCTCATTACTGATTTCTTTTACAATATCTGATATTTCTTGTTGTTCATCCGCTTTATTATAAATTTCACTTAAAAGCTTTTCGCTTTCTTCTGACCACAAGGAACGTGTTACATCGCCATTCTTAATTTCTGCTATAAAGCTAAATTGCCTGTTTAAAGAAGCATTATCGGCTGGGGCAATCACACAAAAAATTATGATTGCAACCCCTCCTGCCAATATGCAGCTTATCGCTTTTCGCTCCTTCTTAATCAGTAACATTATTAGAGCAACTATGCTCGTCCCGCCCCAAGCCAATAGGGCACCGCGTCCCCCGGACATGACAGCGACAAGACTACACATAATTATTTCTAAAATAATTACAAAATAATGCAAAATATTATTTGATTTCTTTTTATGAACAAGTATTGCAAAGTCACATATTAGAAAAGAATATACTATCACTGCTGTATACCCAATGCTTAGATGTGTTAGTCCGCCAATCCCTTTCGAAAAAATAGCTGTTACATGTAACCCCCCATAGTAATAAATAGCTACGCACCAAAACGGTAGCATAATGCCAGCTACATACTTCATCTTGGAAATAATCTGTTCAAATCTTCCTTCTGCCTTAATGTAAATGGCACTGCATACCAATGCTACACAATATGATCCCCAGCTCACAAAAATTTTTAATATGGTTGCTTTATCAGATGCACTAAACAACGCCCAAATCAGTGCAATTCCATTTATAGCTAATGGAACAAAACATAAAAAAATATTTTTCTTTGCTTTTGTGTTTGAGAAAGACCACTTATATATAACATAAGTCACTAAATAAAGAGTAATAATAAAGGTAAGACCTTGAGATATCACTTTCCGAATCAATTCGTTACTATTTCCTGTTAAATAAAAAGAAATCACATTTACAAAGGTACTCATTACAAAAGATATAGTAACAATGTATTCTAAAATAAGTTTTATTACATTAGAAATTTTTCCTTCTTTACGCATGATGCATTCACCTCTGTTATTTCAAAAATATTTTTTATATTCGACTGGATAGTCAGGCACTTTTGATGTGAACGATGTAAATAAAATTATATAAATGGTACGAAAAATAATCTTTATGTCGTACAGCAAACTTCAATGTTCCAAATAGTAAATATCTAATGCAAGCTTTATATGAAGCAATTTGTTTACATAGTCTGTTTCTGCATCTTCATTAACTAGAAAGGACTCCGCATGTGTATAGTTAAAAATACTTCCTGGACAGGCCACCCCCGGTAATACGTTCAAAGTCTTTTTTCTTCTTCAGAGTAATACTTGTTTACAATTTTTACATCTTCAGGGCGAGATCCAACTATTGACATAGTCCCTTTAAGTACATTTATAAGCTGTGGCAACTCGTCAATTTTTGTTGTTCTCAGAATATTTCCCCACGAAAAACACGCTACTGTCCTTTACTGCTGTAATCGTACCTTCTTTATCTGCATCAACGCGCATCGTACGAAACTTATACATTACATATGGAACCATGTTTTTTCCAATTCTCTGTGCCTTATAAAAAATGGGATCCTTACTTGACGGTTTAATCCCGATTGCCGCCCCCGCAAAAACTGGGCTTAACACAAGCAATGCTATAACTGCCAAAAGTTTGTCCAATAAAAGTTTTATACAGCGCATTCCGTCACTCATCTCCGAAAAGTCCTTCTTATAGTCATCAATACCTCCGCATAGTCCATACAGCATTGGCTCCCTCAAAAATGTCCCTGATGCCGCAATGCTTCTGAAGATCTTGGGTGAGGATATGGCTTTGTTTCAGAATAATAGCATTCAAACGCTCTGATTTTATTTTCTATTGTATCCGAGATATCCACCCATGTATCCGGTATGAAATTCCTGGCCCCCCACTCTGTACTGCTGTAAAAAGACTTAATCCATGAATCAGTCGGTCTAAATGCTATATTGGCAGCTTTAAATAATATTTTATGATCTCTGTTCGCATCCGAAGCAGACTGACAATATATAATATCAGGCATATATTCTCCTGATATTTTTTCTAAAGGTGCAATAATGTCTGTTAATGAGAATGTATCCAGCTTCTGATCTGTAAAACTTAACGAATAGACCTGCTTTACACCTAAGATTTGAGCAGCCTTATGTGTTGCTTTACTTTGTCCGACATCTTTTCCATACCGCAGGGACTCGCCTTCACTTATAATTACGCTTCTAACTTCATCTTTGTTATTTGTGTGTTTTACTGCAATTCCCCCAGTTCCCAGAAACTCATCATCCGAGTGAGCTGCTACTACTAAAACTTTACTCATCCTGAAATATTCCTTTCAGCATTAGGTTGTTTAATTCAGCACCGAAAAGCATTCCCTTATGCTCATTTCCCATTATCTCTCCGGGCTTTAAACCTCTTTTTGCTTGATATGGGAAGCACTGCCGCTTCCCAGAACCACCACTTCTCTCCATCCAAAAAAACTAAATGCTCCAGGATAAGGATGCGTCAACGCGCGGATGAAATTATATATCCTCATGCCGCTCTGATTCCATCTGATCAAACCATCCTTAGGTCTGCGCCTCGGCAAAATTGATTCGCTGGAAATATTTTTATTGATGACAAGGGACGAATTCCTTTTTGCAGGTTATTCAATAGCTTTACCAGCATTTTGGCATTTGTTTCTGCGACTTCATTGTATAAAGTTTTGCATGTATCATAAATTGATATTGGAATTTCTATTTGATCAATAATATCGCTTGCCTGACTCAGCCACATCATCATATTTCCCGTAACCTGCTCCCCGTTAATCAACGCCCGGTTAATCGGAGCGCTGCCTCGATTGTGCGGCAATAAAGAGGCATGTGCCCCACAGTTCCAATCACAGGTATGTCCAGTATACAATTCGGAAGAATCTCACTCCACCCAAGGACTACTATAACATCAGGAGGCGCTTGTTCAATTATGGTGTATGCCATTTCACCTTTAATAGAATCTACCGAAAGATAAGGAACATTGTATTTTTCACAATATTTTTGATATTCACGGCTCCCAGCGCTTCTTTTCGCGAAAGCTGTTTCATCCAGGGTGATAAATGCACTAATTCGCACGCCATTCTCTAAAACGGTCCTGAATGCTTTGACCCCTTCCTCATGGCAGCATATCCATACGATATTCATCACATTCTCCTGATAGCAATATATTTTCTTCCCTGCAAAAATCGAAAGTGCCGATACAGTTTTCCTTAAATATTTTCTAAAAGTTTTACCGAATATTCTACACTTAAGTGATCTTCCAAATAAGTACGTCCTTTTCTTCCCATCTCCATTCGCATATCCGGAGATGCAACCATTTTTTTAACGCTCGTCACAAAGTCATCTGTACATGCGGAATCACACCATATTCCACATTGCGCTTCGCTTTCCAATAACTTTCTGAAATCAGTATTTTTATCCGTTGCCCCTAAGACAGGCATTGAACATTCCATATACGCTAAAATACGCGAAGGGTAATTCGGTACGGTAAATCTATGATCCAGCGAAATAATTCCAACATCGCAACAACAGACCAACTGTTCGTATTCATCTCTCGGCAAATTTTCTAAAACAATATTATTGTGTATGCCTTTTAAAAGAGCCTGAGTCCTTTTGTGCTCGGTTCCACGGCCGACTAATAGAAAAAAAGCATCTTTAACATCCTGTGACTTGATAATGGCATCGACTAAAAAGTCCAGTCCCTGCGGTCTTCCCATATTGCCGCCAAATACAAAAATAACTTTGTCCAAGGGCAGCTTGTATTTTTTTCGAACTTCATTCCGGTCCACGCTAATTTGTCTGATTTTTTTCGTATTCGGAAAGACAGACAACTTTTCTAGTTTGATTCCCGATACCTCATTTAAATATTTTATATTTCCCTCGGACATGCATCCGATCATATCTGCTGTTCGATACAAGCGCTTTTCTTTGTGACGAAAATATCTATAAACAAGACTGTTTTTCTTTATGATTCCGATATCAATTGCATTTTGAGGGAATATATCCTTCATCATCAAAAAGGATTTAGAACCAAATTTTCTTTTAGCAAAAGAAACTACGCTTTCCATAGTCACAGGAGGAGCTTCGAATAAAATTATGTCCGTTGTGAAATCCATCAAATGCTTTTTCATGGCACGTTTCATCAGCCATGCCATTGTTATGATAGATATTCCTTTTTCGACCCTCCCAACATCATACATGTTTCCTGTTTTTACACGAAGGACCTTGCATCCGCGTTCTTCAGTCATGGACGTGGGCATATGACTCCTCCGCTCTTCATTCGTAACTACAGCTACTTCATGCCCATGTTCTACTAATGCTTCTGCCAAATCTGTATATATTGTCGATGTTCCTTCCCTTGGAAATACTGTTGAAAC
>OFFL01000930.1_pt1 | contig 26460 bp, 21 predicted proteins | sample 1521391 | NCBI WGS metagenome assembly OFFL01 (sample SAMEA3504082, study PRJEB24116) | mouse gut metagenome | biome: mouse gut; feature: mouse-associated habitat; material: faeces | place: Denmark | collected 2011
TAATTTTTCAGGTGTTTTGAATGACGTTTTTTGGAACATCAAACTGAACACCCTATTTAGTAAGTAAGCAGAAAACGCCGAAGCAATACCTATGCATCGTTTTTTGCAGAAGTAACATCTGATATACGTTTTCTATCGGGTAGTATTTGTCCGTCGACGAACCGTTAGTTTCGAGCATTTACGTTTTTGTCCATAAACTATCAGGTTGTCGAATCGTATTGCAAAGTTAACGACTAATTTACCATATTCAAAAATTACGATAATAAAATTACCCCCCCCCTGTTAACATTAATTAACCTTTCCATACATTAATTAAGCCGCACGGGATTGCTGACCGATTGCAGTCAGCAAATGCCGTGCGGCTTAAAAAGTTATCTATCGTCAACAATGACCGGGGCTGTTATCGGCCGGTCTCGTGAATCATATCGGCAAGACGGCGGTTGAACAGATCCTGTGACAGAAGCTGTTCAATCGTGATATGCATGCGGTAGCGCCAGTAGTGACGCGCATTGGCAGGCACGTTGATCTGCTCTTCAAGCGGATTGTGGCGGCGCAGATTGCCGTCAATCGACAGCCAGTCCTGCAAAGGCAGGATACAGAGCATCGAGGGTGACTTCAGGTGGAGGTCAACGATTTTCTCACATATCCACGGCTCGGCATATTGCGGTGCCGCACCGCCTTCGTGGAGCACGCTGTTGTAGAAATGCTGTGTCTTCTCGCGGTTCTCCTCCCACCACTGGCGTATACCGCCCATGTCGTGGGTCGAGGTCGTGCATACCGAATAGTAGGGATAGCTCCATGTGTTGCCGAACTCGGTGCGCGGGTCCTTGGGCATACGCTGTATCTCGAGCGAAAGTATCTCGAGGGCGTTCATCACCGCGGGCACGCAGTCGGGTATCATGCCGAGGTCCTCGGCGCAGGTGAGCATGTCGGTAGCCTCGATGAGCGGGGGCAGTTTCCACATCGCTTTTCCGTACCAGAAGTCGTTGTGGCGGTGGTAGTAGAAATCGTTGTAAAGGCGGTCGAAGCACCAGCGCTCATAGTCGTTGAGTGCACGGTAGGTATATGTGTACTGAGCCGAGATACGGGGATGGTATTTGCCTTTTTCGTACGGGTCCTCGATGAAAAGCACCTGGTCGATAAGGCCAAGCAGACCGTTGCATATACGCTCGTTGCGCTCGTTCTTCTCCTGTGTGGCGAAATAGTCGGCCACCTTGCGCTGGGTGCTGAACTCGGCTTTGAGCTTATAGCGGCCGTAACCCACGTCATAGAGGAAGCGGTCCTTGACTTCGGCGGTATGCTCGCCGAAGAAGTCGCCGAGGAAGTAATCCATGATAAACGGCGTGGTCTGCAGGTCGACATCAAGCCAGAAGTCATAATTGTTGCGAAGCTCGTCGGGAGTAAAGGGAAGCGCGGGATTGAATACTCCGAGCAGGCCATGGAGCGCGTCCATAGGTATCTGCCATATACGGAAAAAGCCGAGCACGTGGTCTATGCGGTAGGCGTCGAAATACTCCGACATCTTGCTGAAGCGCTGACGCCACCAGGTGAAACCGTCCTTGTTCATCTCCTCCCAGTTGTAGGTCAGGAATCCCCAGTTCTGGCCGAGTACCGAGAAATCATCCGGGGGAGCGCCGGCCTGACAGTCGAGGTTGAACAGGCGGGGAGAAATCCATGCGTCGACACTGGTGCGGGATATGCCGATAGGTATATCGCCCTTGATGGCTACACCGTTGGCATGCGCGTAGTCGCGTACATGGCGCATCTGCTTGTCGAGGTTGTATTGCTGATAGTACACGAAGTTGATGTCGTTGGCATTCTCCTCGACAAATTTTTCTATCTTAGCAACATCATATCTGGCATATTCGCCCCACTTGCCGAAGTCGGGGGTGCCGTTTTTGTCACGGAGCACACAGAATGCGGCATACAGGGTAAGCCATTCGGCATTCTTTTCGACGAATGTCTTGAACTCATCGGAAGCCATTACCTTTTCGCCCTCCTGAGCGAATATCTCGCGGGTGAAAGCGAGTTTGCCTTCGTTGACGCGCTCGTAGTCAATCTCCTTAAGAGCGTTAAGCTCACGTCCGAGATTGTCGTAGTAGGCCTGGCGTTCGGGGTCGTTAAGGGTGCCGAGCTCGCTGAGGCGCAGATACATGGGGTGGAGTGCGAATGTAGAGTTGGCATTATAGGGATACGAGTCGGTCCACGTATGGGTCATGGTCGTATCATTGATGGGGAGTATCTGCAGGAACCGCTGTCCGGTTGCAGCAGCCCAATCGATTACTTTCTTGAGGTCAAAGAAATCACCTACGCCGAAATCGTCCTCCGAACGGACCGAGAACACGGGGATTGCCACACCGGCTCCGCGCCACGGCGACAGCGGATTGACAAAACGCATGCCTCCGACCACCAGCACCTCGTTTTTCTGCGCCGGACGTATGGCGAAGGTGCGGTTGTCGCATCCTTCCCATGCCACTACTTCACCGGTAGCTTTGTCAAGAATGAGGAACTTGTAATCGAATACCTCCGGAAGATTCTTGAACTCAAGGTTCACGCTCCATTCCGGGAAATTGGCATCGTTCATGCGCACTGCCTTGGCGGGATCCCATTCGCCGAGAGCCTCGCACTCGCCGCATATTGCCAGCACCTGACCCGGTGCTACCATCGGAGCGGCTACAGAGAGGTTGAGTACGCCGTTTTTCACCGAAAGCTGCTCGTCACGCTCCTTTCGGCCGTTGACGCACTCGGTGAATACTGTCGAATAGAAAGGTTTGTCCCAGGGCTGGTCCTGCCATCGGTCGAATATTTCATACGCCTTGGAACTGCGCCCGCGGTGGAAACGATGGCCGTGTCCCCATTCGTTTTTCACATATCCGTTCTCGTGCCGGATAAAGTAGCGGTACACAAAGTCGGGAGTATTGTCAGGCACTTCAACCACAGCCTGCCATGTGCCGTCGCCGATAAGGCGCATCTTGACAGCCTTGTCGTAGTCACCTGCACCCATCTCCCCGAGCGGCGATGTGATGTAGACAGCCTCGCCCCAGTTGGTACGATAGTCTATGTTAAAGGTTAGCTTCATAGATGATGAGAAGTTATAGTTATTTATGATTGTTTTTGATAAGTAAGTAACTGTTTAAAATTATTTTATATTAACCATTCTCATTATTTTAATATTCTTCCGGGGGCTTTTTTGCCGCTTTCCGTCTCGTCATCAGTCATGTAGCTCGCTACACTCCTTCTTCCTCTACGAAAATCGCCTAAAAAATCCACCCGTCATAATATCAAAATAATTTTGAACAGTTACTTAAAAGTCGATATAAACACACAAATCAGGTTTTCAAGGCTTAAATATAGCATGTTTTTTTGAAACTCAGGCCCGATTTTTTGAAAAATTTTCAAAAAACCGGGCCCGGTTGTTAATTATGGCCTGTTTTATGTTTTAAAACATAGCTTTTTCCTAACAAATGAGGCGTATCAGCCTGTTCTCAGCCGCATTTGGAGGTGCCGCAGTTGGTGCAGATCAGACACCCTTCCTGATATACGAGGGTTTCCTGTCCGCAATTGGGACAGGTCTGTCCGCTGGCACGGGTGCCATTGGGCAGATATTTCTTCAACGCGCGCTCCACACCCATCTTCCACGTATTGATTGACTGGCTGTCGAGTTCGAGGCCCGACACGAGTTTCAGCACCTGGTCAATCGGCATGCCGTAGCGGAGCACGCCCGATATTAGTTTCGCGTAGTTCCAGTACTCGGGGTTGAACTTGTCGGAGAGACCTTCGATTGTGGTCTTGTGGCCGCGCTTGTTGACGAACTGGAAGTCATACCGTTTGGTACCGTCCTCGGAGATAGCTTTGATAATCTTGCCGTGGTTGACCGATTTGGGACAGAATATGCCGTCGTCATCATCGGCCAGACCGGTGAATATCTCATACGGACGACCGTCTTTCAGACCTACGAATGCAATCCATTTCTCCTTGTTGTTCTGGAAGCGCACAACGTCGGCCTCAAGCTCGATGGGACGCACCAGCGGCGCCACCTTGGTCTGAGCCTCAGCCTTGTTGGCCTTCTTGTCGACCTGCACGAGCACACCCGAACGGCATCCGTCGCGATATACCGTACAGCCCTTGCAGCCCGATTTCCATGCCTCGACATACAGACGGTTGACCAGTTCTTCGTCGACATCGGCCGGAAGATTGATAGTGACCGAGATAGAGTGGTCGACCCATTTCTGCACGCGTCCCTGCATCTTCACCTTCTCCACCCAGTCTATATCGTTGGCGGTAGCTTTGTAGTAGGGCGAACGGGCCACGAGTTCATCAATCTCCTCCTGCGTGTAGTCATCCTTCACAGGAAGCCCGTTGGCCTTCATCCAGTCGACGAAACGGGGGTGGTAGACGATAAATTCCTCGAAAGCATCGCCCGAATCATCGACATAATCCACGCGCGCATCGACATCCGACGGATTTACCTTGCGGCGGCGTTTGTACACGGGCATGAACACCGGCTCGATGCCCGAGGTGGTGCGCGTCATAAGCGATGTCGTACCTGTAGGCGCTATGGTCAGGCACGCGATGTTGCGGCGTCCGTTGGCTTTCATGTCCTCGTAAAGTTCGGGGTCGGCCTCACGTATACGCTCAAGCATGGGATTGCCCTCTTCGCGGGCGGCATCATAGATTTCAAACGCACCGCGTTCCTTAGCCATCTCCACCGACGAGCGGTAGGCGGCAAGCGCGATGGTCTTGTGCACGCTTTCGGAGAAATCGGTGGCCTCGGGCGTGCCGTAGCGCAGTCCGAGAGCGGCAAGCATGTCGCCTTCGCCGGTAGTGCCTACGCCTGTGCGGCGTCCGAGCAGCGTCTTGGCGCGTATTTTCTGCCAGAGGTTGCGTTCTATCGTCTTGACCTCCTCGCTTTCGGGGTCGGATTCTATCTTTTCGAGTATCGTGTCGATTTTCTCCATCTCGAGGTCAATGATGTCGTCCATGATGCGCTGGGCCTTGATGACATGCTGACGGAGCAGGTCGAAGTTGAAATGAGCCTCGGTCGTGAAGGGATTCTCGACATAGCTGAACAGGTTGATGGCCAGCAGACGGCACGAGTCGTACGGGCACAACGGTATCTCACCGCACGGATTTGTCGAGATGGTGCGGAATCCGAGGTCGGCGTAGCAGTCGGGAAGAGACTCGCGTGTGATGGTGTCCCAGAACAGCACGCCGGGCTCGGCCGACTTCCATGCATTGTGTATGATTTTGGCCCACAGTGCCTGCGCGTTGATTTCGTTCTTGAAAAGGGGCTCGGCGCTGTCGACGGGGAACTGCTGCATGTAGGGAGTGCCCTCGGTGGCCGCACGCATGAAATCGTCGTCGATGCGCACCGACACATTGGCGCCTGTCACTTTGCCCTGGGTCATCTTGGCGTCGATGAAAGCCTCGGCGTCGGGATGCTTGATTGATACCGTCATCATCAGCGCGCCGCGGCGTCCATCCTGCGCCACCTCGCGGGTAGAGTTGGAATAGCGCTCCATGAAGGGCACAAGACCCGTGGAGGTCAACGCCGAATTCTTGACAGGACTTCCTTTCGGACGCAGATGCGACAGATCATGTCCCACGCCTCCGCGGCGTTTCATCAGCTGCACCTGCTCCTGGTCGATAAGGATAATGCCGCCGTAAGAGTCGGGCTGACCGTCAAGACCTATGACAAAGCAATTGGAGAGTGAGCCTACCTGCAGGTCGTTGCCGATACCGGTCATCGGGCTGCCCTGCGGCACGATGTATTTGAAATCCTTGAGATACGAGAATATCTCCTCTGCACTCATGGGATTGGGATAGTTCTTCTCGATGCGGGCGATTTCGTCGGCAAGACGATGGTGCATGTCGTCGGGAGTGAGTTCGTAAAGATTGTTGGCCGAATCTTTCAACGCATATTTGCTCACCCACACGCGTGCGGCGAGTTCGTCACCGTCAAAATATTTGAGTGACGCCTTGAAAGCTTCGTCATAGTTGTAAACGGGTCGGTCCATGATATTTTTTTAATTAAGTAGCTGGTGAAAAATACTTGTTTTTCTTTCGCGACGCAAATTAGGCAAATTTTTAACTGATTGCCAAATTTTAATAAAACAAAAGATTAAAATGTTGATAAGTTTTCCATTTGAAAATATTAATTATCTAAAATTCAATGATTTAATTTTTGTCCGACAATGCAAAGTTTCCCATTTTTCTTAACCTATTGAAATTCAAACGACTAATAAATTGAAATTTGCGCTTTAAAATAATTTGCTTATCTTTGACCGTTTGTGTAACTTTTACATTATTCCCGTTATGACATACGACAACGAAAACTATTGGCGCGAACGCCGCACGATACGTAAATATTCCGGCCGCGAAGTATCCGACGAGATGCTCCGGGATATTATCGAGAGCGCTTCACATGCGCCTACCACCGGCAACATGCAACTCTACAGCGTCGTCATTTCACGCGACCGGGATATGCTCGCCTCCCTCGCACCGGCACATTTCAATCAGCCTGCTGCAACCGGTGCACCTGTATTGCTTACCTTCTGCGCCGATTTCAACCGTTTCTGCCACTGGTGCGATATTTCCGACGCCGACCACGGCTATGACAATTTCCAGTCATTCATGACCGCGGTCATCGACACCGTGATTTTCACGCAACAGTTCGTCACCATCGCCGAGCGCCACGGACTCGGGTGCTGCTATCTCGGCACCACCACCTACAATGCCCCGACAATAGCCTCCGTGCTGCAGCTTCCGGAACGCGTCATACCCGTATGCACCATCTCCATAGGGTGGCCGGCCGATGAAAGTGCGGTTTCCGACCGCCTCCCCGTCAGAGCGATAATACATCATGAGCGCTACACGGCTCCCGATGATGCCGAGGTCGCCGGATACTACGCATACAAGGAGAGCCTTCCGGAAAGCGCCGGATTCATTGCTGAAAACGGCAAAGCTACCCTCGCCCAGGTATTCACCGACATACGCTACACCCGCAAAAACAACGAATACTTCTCACGCCTCTACTACGACTTTATCGAGACTCACGGCTTTCCATTTCCCAAATAGATAAGGCATTATCGGAAGCAAGCCACAAATCGAGTAGGAGGTAAACACTAATCATAGGGTGTTTATCTCCTATTTTGTGTTTACCGACCTCTCACACCACCGTACGTGCCGTTCGGCATACGGCGGTTCTTAACGCGGATGCAGTTTCTCGTAATACTCCGTAAGTGTGGGATAGTGCGCTCGTTTCAGATTTTCATTTGAGATGGCTCGTGTCAGTATCGGGCTATGGACGGTGCGCCAATATCCCTTTCGGGTATTTGCCCATTGCCACGCTTGCCATTTCACAATGCCACATCGTTGTAGGTTCTTGAAGCGTGTCCGCACTCGTTTCCAGCATTTCCATATATACATGCGTATGCGACTGCGCAACCATTCATCCGTTTCTTTCACAAAGTTGCGCATCTCGGCAAGCCGAAAGTAGTTAACCCACCCTCGGATTGCATAGGTCAGTTTCTCCTTGCTCTTCTCGTAACCCCAGCCGTTACTCCGCTTTGTCAACTCTTTGAGTTTGGCTCGGAGTTTTGTTTTGGTTTTCGGATGAACGCACAGGCGAGCCTTTCCTCTTCACATGTTGAACGAATATCCCAGGAACTTCTGTCCGTGGACACTGCCGACGTGAGTTTTCTCGCGATTCACTTTGAGGAAGAGTTTCCCCTCTATGAACTTTGTGATGCTTTCGCATACCCTTTCGGCGGCTCTCGGACTTTTGCAGAAGATGACGCAGTCATCGGCATAACGTACAAACGGAAGTCCGCGTCTTTCTAATTCGCGGTCAAGTTCCGTCAGCATTATGTTGCTCAGTATGGGGCTGAGCGGACCGCCCTGCGGCACGCCATCCGTTGTGTCCTCATACTTGTGACTGACTATTACGCCTGCGTTGAGATACTTGTGTATCAGCGATATGACCCTGCCGTCTTTGATTGTCTCGCCAAGCAGTTGTATCAGCTTGCTGTGATTAACTGTGTCGAAGAACTTCTCAAGGTCAAGGTCTATGCAGTATTTATAGCCGTCATTGATGATTTCCTGCGCCTTTTGCATCGCTTGGTGCGCGCTCCGTCTCGGGCGGAAGCCGTAGCTTGCCTCCGAGAATTTCGGTTCGTACACCAGGCTCAGCACCCGGGCGATGTATTGCTGGATGACGCGGTCAACCACGGTGGGTATGCCAAGTTGGCGCGTCTTGCCGCCATCCTTGGGTATCTCTACCCTCATTACGGGATTGGGGCGGTAGCGTCCGCCCATCAGACTTTCAGTTATTTCATCCTTGTGTTCTCGCAGGTACGGAAGTAGTTTGTCTACATCCATTCCGTCGATTCCACCGCTCCCCTTGTTGGCCTTGACTTGTTTATACGCTCTGTTAAGGTTGTCGGAAGTTAGGATATACTCTAACATCCTGTCTGTCGATAGTTGCACTTCTACGAGTTCGTCTCCAACTATCCCAATCAAAGCAGGCGCTCCCTCATACCTTTCGCGTTCCGCGCTATTCCTCCGAGCGCAGCTTTCTGATGTTTTCGGCTTTTCTCCTTTCATCGGGTAAAATAAAGTTTTGCTCGTGTGGTTAAGTTTTGCCCTTCATCTTCGTCCACGAGCTTTAAGGCGATGACTACTATGGCATCTGCTGACTTCTGTGGGTTCGTTGTTACTGCTTACCTTTCGGCTCGCCCCACAGACCTCCCCGATTAAGAACACAATCTTTCAGTCTTATACTCCCTTGATTTACTCTCGTCAGTCCGGATAGCTATCGGGCTTTGGCTTGTTTTGCAACCTTACCCCTGACTTTGAGCCTTATATCAAGTTTCTGTGCGTGGAGCCAGACTTTTGTCCTTAGCTTCCTTCCGATTCTCCTCTCGGCAGACACCGTTGCCTCGGACTATGCGCTTCCCGCTATCGGGGCGCGCTCGGGACTTCCACCCGTTAGATTATGCCCATGTCGGGCGAACAAAAAAGGGAGAACCCGCGCATTAAGCATGAGTTCTCCCTTAAATCTATATTTATACTGTCAATTAGATCCAGCGCACGTAGGCGAAGTCCTGACGGTGCGGCAGATTGGCGTTGACAGGATAGAGACGGTAGGCGTAGCGGAATACACCCGGATCGTCGGTCTTGCCTTTGCACTCGTAAGTGAGCACATTGCCTTCTTCCTTAACAACCTTGAAGGGCGCAACTTTCCAGAGTTTTTCCTCTCCGTCCTCCACTTTGTAGCATACCATTTCGAGACCGAGGTCTTTGCCGAGACCGTTTGTATCAACGATAGCCTTGACAAGATAATCCTGACCGGTCACATTGTTGGAGGCTTCCTGAGTCTCTACATCAAATACCTTGATACCGTCCCATGCGGCTGCGACTTTCTCCTTCCATGCAACGATTTCTTTTGCAAGAGCGAAATCCTTGGCAGCGAGTTTCTTTGAGCGCGCAGCCTCTTTGTCGTAGAAACGTGCGATATAATCGTCAATCATACGCTTCATGGTGAAGTGGGGGGCGATGTCGCCGATCGAACCCTTTATGTACTGAATCCAGCGGGGCGAGTAGCCTTTGGAATTCTTCTCGAAATAGAGAGGTATGATTTCATTCTCAAGCATCGAGTAGATGGTGGCTGCATCGAGTTTGTCCTGCTGCGACTGGTCGGTGAATGTGCGGCGGTCGGTAAGCGCCCATCCGGCGTTTTCGTTGAAACGGTAGCCTTCGTACCACCATCCGTCGAGAACCGAGAAGTTAAGCACGCCGTTCATTTCGGCCTTTTCACCCGATGTACCCGATGCCTCGAGAGGACGGGTCGGGGTGTTCAGCCAGATGTCGACACCGCTGACAAGGCGTTTTGCTACAATCATGTTATAGTCCTCGAGGAAGATAATCTTGCCGAGGAACTGCGGCATGCGCGAGATTTCCATGATGCGCTTGATGAGACCCTGACCGGCACCGTCGGCGGGATGAGCCTTGCCTGAGAATACGAACTGTACGGGGAACTGCTCGTTGTTGACAATCTTGGCAAGACGTTCGAGGTCAGTGAAAAGGAGATGTGCACGCTTGTAAGTAGCGAAACGGCGGGCGAAACCGATGATGAGGGCGTTGGGATTGATTTTGTCAACGATTTTCATCACTGCGGAGGGATCACCCTGGTTGGCGAGCCATTTTGCCTTGAAATCGCGTTTCACGAAGTTGATGAACTTTGTCTTCAGCTTCATGCGCATATCCCAGATAGCCTCGTCGCTGACATCGAAGATGCCTTTCCATGCCTTGGGATCGCTCTGGTTCTCGAACACCTGTTCGCCGAGATGCTTGGCGTAGAATTCCTTCCATTCGGAAGCGGCCCAGGTAGGCATGTGCACGCCGTTGGTGACGTAGCCTACGTGTGATTCCTGCCAGTTGTAGCCTTTCCAGATGCCGGCGAACATCTTCTTCGACACTTCGCCGTGGAGCCAGCTCACACCGTTGGCTTCCTGACAGGTGTTGAGCGCGAACACGCTCATCGAGAAACGTTCGTTGGTGTTGGGGTTCTCGCGGCCCATGTTCATTAGGTCGTTCCACGAAATACCGAGTTTTGCGGGATATTCACCCATATATTTTCCGAAGAGACCTTCGTCGAAGTAGTCGTGACCTGCGGGCACGGGAGTATGTACGGTATAGAGCGAAGATGCACGTACCATTTCGAGAGCCACGTTGAAGTCAAGATGCTCTTCCTGTACGAAGTCTACAAGGCGCTGGAGGTTGAGAAGTGCTGCATGGCCTTCGTTGCAGTGGTAGAGCTGGCTCTTGATGCCGAGTTTCTTGAGCATGAGCACACCGCCGATACCGAGGAGGTATTCCTGCTTGATGCGGTTTTCCCAGTCGCCGCCATAAAGCTGGTGGGTGATGACGCGGTCAAATTCGCTGTTCATGTCGAAGTCGGTATCCATCAGGTAGAGGTTCATACGGCCCACAGCCACTTTCCAGATGTGGGAGTAGATGATACGTCCGGGATAGGGAACTTCGAGGATTACGGGATGACCGTTTTTATCGCATACCTGCTCGATGGGGAGCTGGTTGAAGTTCTGGGGCTCGTAATTGGCTATCTGCTGGCCGTCGACGCTGAGTGTCTGGGTGAAATAGCCGTAACGGTAGAGGAAACCGACTGCGGTCATGTCGACGCAGCTGTCGGATGCTTCCTTGATATAGTCGCCTGCAAGCACGCCGAGACCACCGGAATATATCTTCAGGCAGTTGCAGAGGCCATATTCCATCGAGAAGTAAGAAACCGAAGGAACATCCTTGCGCATCGGTTTCTTCATATAATCCTGGAACATACCGTATACATGTTCAATACGCTCCATGAATTTGGGGTCGTTGATGATTTCTTTCTGACGCTCTGAAGAAAGGCGCTGGAGGAGCATCACGGGATTTTCACCTGTAGCACGCCAAAGGTCGGGATTAAGGTCGCGGAAAAGCGATTTTGCGTCGCTGTTCCATACCCACCAGAGGTTTTTGGAAAGCTTCTCCAGAGGTTTTAGCTTTGAAGGTAAGTCTGACTTAACAGTCATGTCACGCCAATTGGGGACATTTGAGTTGCTTACTTGAAGTTTCATTGTGTATCTTTTTAATTGTTGTAATAGTTACTTTTTTAAGGAAATGCAATATGTAGCTGTTATCACAAAGTATCAGATGCTATGATATGAGGCTGCCGCGGTCATCTTCGCTTTTCAGCATTGCGCAACGCTATGCGGAAAGCTTCATCGTACCATTCCATGAAATGGCTCCAGGCAGCTTTTGAGGCGGTATTCATCGCAGCTTTAGCTATTTTCGCACGTTCGGCAGGCTGAGCGCTTATCAGCGAGAACAACGATTGCGCTATGGCACCGGCCACTTCGTTGTAGTTGGAGTCGGTACGAGGTATTACATTGACGCCTGACACGGTGAACTCCGGTCGGGATGAGGCCAGAATCCAACGGCCGAAGCCTGAAAGCGACGTAGTGACGGTGGGCACACCGAATGCCACACTCTCGAGAGGCGTATAACCCCACGGTTCGTAATATGACGGGAACACGGTAGCGTCGACGCCTATCAGCAGGTCGTAATACGGAGTATTGAAGATACCGTCGTCGCCGTTAAGATAGCACGGCACGTAGATGACGGTCATGCTGTCGTTGGCGTCCGTGCCGAATCCGAGCTGATGTATGCGGTTGATAATCGGATCGTCGTTATAGTTATGCAGCATGTGGGTGATTACGGCATCGGGAAGTCCGGCCATGCTGTTGCCGGCAATCGCGGCCTGAAGGTCTGCCCTGCCCTTGTCGACCCATGCGGGAACCATGACGAGAGCGAGCACACGCGACTGAGTGCGTCCGCGCAGTGCATTGATGCTGTCGAGGAACACATCTATACCTTTGTTGCGATATTCGCAACGGCCCGAAGTAGCCACGATAAATGTATCGTCGTCGAGCTGTTTGCCGGTAAGGGCACGTGCCACTCCAAGCAAATTCGCGCGCGCCTGCTGCCGTGCGGCGTCGAAACGCGTACGCGCCGGCACAAAGTTTTTCTCAAATCCGTTGGGCGTTACAACCGCCGGCTTTATGTCAAGGAGCTGCTCACACTCCACCGCGGTAATATCGCTGACCGTAGTGAAGCAGTCGGCGGCGTGGGCGGCTGCTTTTTCAAGCGAGTGCTTCGACTCCATGTTGAGTTCGCGGGCCATCTGGTCGCCGTTATAACCCTTGAGATAATCGTAGAGAGGTTTGCCGTTGCCACAGATGCTGCGGCCAATGCTGGTGGCATGGGTGGTGAATACGGTGGCTATCGCAGGGACCTTCCATTTGAGATAGAGGAGTCCCATTCCGGTGGTCCACTCGTTGAAATGGGCTATGACATCATCGGGGGAGCCTTCATGGTCGTATATGCTCTGCATGACAGCCGCGGCAGCAACAGCAAAAGCGCAGCCTTCGCCATAATCGCCGTAGGCATGCAGCGAGTCAACGCCGTAGCGGCTCCACATCTCGCCGTAGATTTCATTGAGGTGAGCGTAAACGCCATTGAAATCGACCAATACGGCTATAGGCTTGCCGGGAATATCCCAGCGGCCAACGCGCACTTTTATATTATATGGGAGTTGTGCCGATTTCCTCCAGGACTTGAGCAACGATTGATTTTCGACAAAAAAAGGTGAGGGATTATTGTCCGACCACACATCGGGCCCGACGAAAATCACTTTGTCTTTATAAAGCTTTTGAAGCGTTTTGGCCTTGGTAGAGAGTACGGTATATATACCGCCAATCTTGTTACAGACCTCCCAGCTTGTCTCAAAAAGCAGATTGAGATGACATTCTTCTTTTTTTCCTTCTATCATTATACCTTTAAAATATACTTTCGGAGGAGCATGATTTGAGACCGCAAAGGTAATAAAAAATTAGAAATAAACAAAAAAATGTCGCATAAGTGCATATTAATAAACTCATTCACTCATAATTCATGATATAATGACGTAAGGGCTGCGTATTTCAACGATTACGGAGTCATAATATATAATAACATTAAATATATGTATTGGTGTGAAAAATTTCAAAAATTACGTTTACACGGCACTTTGGTTTTGCAGTTAGGAAATTTATTATTAATTTTGTAAAAACAACGCGTTACAACCCCTCTATGAGAAAAATACTTTCAACTGTCATATTGATTTTTGCAGTCGCTTCCTTCAGCGGGGAGTGGCATGCCGATGCTAAGACTACGGTTGAAAACAGGGTTGACCGCATGCCAACCGTATCGGTCGACAAAGGATATATTGAACTTACCGCGCCCGATGCCGAGCCCGTGAAATTCGAGATTTTCTCCATTACGGGCCAGCTTATCAAATCGGTGACCGTCAAGGGCGCCACAACAAAAGTAGACCTTCCCAAAGGATTTTATATCATCAAGTGTGACTCGTGGACCAAGCGGGTGATGCTGCGATAACACCCACCCTTGCGCCGGTACCATGACCGGCAAGCGCTGTCGTTTGTGCATACTTCGGCATATAGATGCTATACAACCTAAAAATCAATACATTACATATCATACTAAGCATGAATTTCAAATTTAAAACAATGTGTACCCGTGGTCTGACCTTCGGGTTGATGTCAATCGGTGCCGCCGGTATCTGCGCGGCACAGAATACCGACAGCCGTTTCGACTCATTTCCCTCCTACGCGGGCGATGACCTCGAACTTGCCGTAAGCCCCCAAGGTGTCAAGTTTTCACTCTGGTCGCCCGAAGCCGACGCTGTCAGGGTGCGTATCTATCCTACCGACCGCAACTCCAAACCTGTCGAGACCATCGACATGACGAAGAGCGACAACGGCGTGTGGCGTGCGGTAGCGTCGGCCGACCATCTCGGCCGCTTCTACACGTTCCAGATAGCTTACAACGGCAAATGGCTCAACGAGACACCCGGCGTATGGGCAAAGGCTGTAGGCACCAACGGCGAGCGTGCGGCAATAATCAACCTCGACGATACCGACCCGGCCGGCTGGGACGCCGACAAAGGCCCCGAAGTGGAGAGCATCAACGACGTAGTGCTTTACGAGATGCACCACCGCGACTTCTCCATGCACCCCTCGAGCGGCATCGTGCACAAGGGCAAATTCCTTGCACTCACCGAGGACGGCACCACTACCCCTCTCGGCGACAAGACCGGCATTGACCACCTGAAGGAATTAGGCGTGACGCACGTGCATATACTCCCGTCGTACGACTACAACAGCGTGGACGAGACCAACCTTCCGTCCAACCAGTACAACTGGGGCTACGACCCGTTCAACTACAACGCGCCCGAAGGCTCCTACTCCACCGATCCCGCCGACCCTACAGTCCGCATACACGAGATGAAGGAGATGATAAAAGCGCTCCATGACGCAGGCATCGGCGTGGTGATGGACGTGGTCTACAACCACACCGCCAACAACGACGACTCCAACTTCTCGCTCACCGCTCCCGGCTACTATTACCGCCACCGCGCCGACGGCTCCTACAGCGACGCATCAGGCTGCGGCAACGAGACGGCATCCGAGCGCCAGCAGATGCGCGATTTCATTGTCAACTCGGTGAAATACTGGGCCAAGGAATATCATATCGACGGCTTCCGTTTCGACCTCATGGCTATACATGACACCGAGACGATGAATCAGGTAGCGAAAGAACTCAAGGAAATCAACCCGTCAATCTTCGTATACGGCGAAGGCTGGACCGCAGGCGACTCTCCCCTGCCCGTTGAGCGCCGCGCGCTGAAAGAGAACGTAGCAAAAATGGAGGGTATCGCAGTATTTTCCGATGACATCCGCGACGCCATCAAGGGTCATTACTCCGACGCTGCCGACCGCGGTTTCGCCACCGGCAAACCGGGCAACGAGGAGACCGTTAAAATAGGTATCGTAGCTGCTACGGCTCACCCGCAGGTCGACTACAGCAAGGGCAACAATTCAAAATTCGCCTACGCCTCGTCACCCTCGCAGATAATTAACTATGTGTCGTGCCATGACGACCTGACGCTTACCGACAAGCTCGCAAAGTCAATGCCCGGTGCAAGTGTCGACGACCGTCTCCGTGCCGCAAAGCTCGCGCAGACCATCGTGTTCACGTCGCAGGGTACTCCGTTCATGTTTGCCGGCGAAGAGGTGTTCCGCGACAAGCAGGGCGTGCACAACTCCTACAAGTCGCCCGACTCAATCAATGCCATCGACTGGACGCAGAAGCATACATACGCCGACCAGTTCAACTACTACAAGGAACTGATAAAACTGCGCAAGGAGCATCCCGCGTTCCGCATGCGCACGGCCGAGGATATTGCCAAGAACATCGTATTCGACAAGGTCAATGAACCCAACCTCATCAGCTACTCCATCAAGAACAACGCCAACGGCGACAGCTGGAAGGAAATCAAACTCGTGTTCAACGGCAGCGACGAAGCCAAAACCGTCAAAGTAGGCAAAGGCGACTGGACCGTCGTGGCCGAGGACGGCAAAATCAACGCCGACGGTCTCGGCACCACCCGCGGCGGCAACATGACCGTAGCTCCTCGCTCCGCCCTCATCCTCGCCCGCACGAAATAACACCGTATTAATTTCACTTTACGCATTCCGCGATTAAAAATCGCGGCTACTACCATCCCTCACACCAAGAGGGCACAGGTGTAGTAGCCGCGATTTTTAATCGCGGAATCGCATACTAATTCAAGTGCATTCCCATTGTGAGTTTTGGAAAATTTTTGCTATATTCGCGTATGCATTGCCGGATTACAGTCACGCATGCAATCCAACTGCCATGGAAGAAGAGATAAGCAATTCGTCACTCAATTTCATCAACCCGTCGGAGATAGAACTCGGCAACAGCATTGTCGAGCTGTCACGGCGGCAGACGTGCATACTCTACTCCGCGCGCTGGAACAGCCGCCGCTATGTCATCAAATCGCTGCGAGCTGAGTTTGCCGCCAATCCCGTCTATATTGAGGCTCTCCGTAAAGAGTTCGAGCTTGGCGTGCGCCTCGACCACCCCGACATCATACGCGTGGTGGCATTTGAAGAAATCGCCACGCTGGGGCAGTGCATAATCATGGAATGGGTCGACGGCGAAACGCTCAATAAATTTCTGGCAGGAAAGCCGTCCGGACAGGAACGCCGCAAGATAGCGCGCCAACTCGCCGAGGCGTTGGCCTACATGCATCAGACAGGCATCACCCACCGCGACCTTAAGCCCGACAACATCATGATCACGCGCCGCGGCCATGATGTCAGAATTATCGACTTCGGACTTGGCGACGCCGAATGTTTCACTAATCTTAAAAGCTCCCGGGGCACGCGCACATACGGTGCGCCGGAACAGCAGGGCACTCCGGCTATTGCCGACAGTGCCGCCGACGTATATTCTTTCGGGAAGATACTGCGTGAACTGCTGCCGCGATGTGAGAAGCGCCGACTGATACGACGATGCCTGCGCACCGACCCGCAACGCCGCCCGTCAATGGCAGTCGTAGCCAAAGCGCTCTCCGACCGACGCGCGTCACGCATAATGCAGATTATTTTTCCGGGTGCTGTAATCGCTGCCGTCATAACTGCAATATGGCTTGGCAACCGCCACCGTTCAGACGGAAGTCAGCCACCGCACGCCACGATTCAGGAAGTACGTACCGACACAATATATATCGTGCCGCCCGCTGCCCGGGAGACGATTATGATACACAAACCGACTGGGGACAACACTCCAAAAGCCACCCCGACCGGCATCCCCCATATTCAAGACGACGGCCCGGCACACAAAATTGACTCTCTGTTCGCAATATGCCAAAAGGAAGCAGACCGCAACTTAAACTCGGCAGTTGAAGAAATCAGAAAATCGACCAATTGGGCATACAGGGACAGCATCTTGCTGGTACTCGCAGAAAACAACAAACATACTGTCGCCAAAATGGAGCAAGCCTTGCGCGACGCCGGTTACAGCGAACGCACTATACATTCTGTCGCCAACGACGCATGGCTGTATATCACACAACGGCTCACAGTACTAAATCAATAAGTCCGAAGTAAGGACACGCCTGACTCCGGACTAAAAAATTGTAATGAAAAGTGTTTTTATCAGAAATTCATTCCTTCGAGAGCATCCATGTACTGATCCATGGCAGCGTCCATGTCTACGCCCGCGCCTCCCGACATTTCTGAAGCTGCTTTCGCCATCTTATTGGTTATTTCAGTATAACGCTTCATCTGCGCGGCATTCATTTCTCCGGAACATTTGTCAATCTTCTCGCTGAGCGACTCGGCCGACTCCATGTATGAGGCATAGTCTGCCATAGCCGACACATCACCCTTTGACGCTTTCTTAAGCAGTGAGATATATTTGTCGACAAAACGCTCGTACTCGTTAAGCATAGCATCGACATCAGATTTCGAGGCAACCTTTTCTGCCTCGCTATCGCCGGGGATATTCTCGAACATGACTTCGTCGTCGACAACCACGTCATCGGCAATAACATCGTCGGCATACGGATCCGAAACATTTTCTGCCTGTTCGGCAACTGATTCCTGCGCCGCATCATCAGCCGCTTTCTCAGATTTTCCTCCACATGAAGTCATTGCGAAAGCCACCATTGCAGCAATAGTCAAGAATTTAATTTTCATGATTTTGTAATTTAGTAAGATTGGTTAATAATTGATTGGAATATAAAAAGTCTTTATTGGTTGTCATCATCAAGTATGCGGTAGGTGATGCCTGTACGTGTTCCTGCCACGTAGGTATGAGGTATATCACTCCCGCGACACAGCACTTTACTGAAATAAGCAGGCGCATTCTGAGTAAGAGAGGTAAATTCCACTACATCGCCCGAATGCAACTTGGCATTGATTGACCGCACTACGTCGAATTCGTTGCCGCACTTCCGGCTCAGTATGCACAGCCTGTCGGGCGGCCAGCGCAGTTCCACAAAAGCGTGGTCGGATATTTCATTGGCTTTAACTGTCTCCCCGAAATAGTTCCCTGACTGAGCAGTTATATCCTCGGCATTGTAATTCTCGATAAAATCCTCAATATCACGGTAGCCGATAAAAACAGAAAGCACACATAGCGTGAAACGCTCCGGATTGTAGGACGAGCCTACATCCTTGACATAGCCCCAGATGCGCTTGAGCGTGGTAGGCGAAATCGGCTGCTTGACAGCACGCAGTATAGCCGCCGAGAGGAAATCGAAATCGGCCGGCGAAACAATTCGGCGGTTGACCACATTTTCTACCTCCGAACGCAACAACGCGATTACTTCCTGTGAATATTTTGTCTTTCTACCGGCCATCTTGCTATCAGTTGAATTGTTTATTGCAAATATAATGCAATTGTTTCAATCCATACTATTCCATTTTATTCCAATTCAGTCCACGACAATAATCACCTTATTTAATTTATAAGAGGGGGTCTCATAATATTGATATATGCCCGCATTGCCGCTCAGCTTCCTAAAAAACGAATGTTGCCGTTATTGCCGATACGCCGATGAGTCAAACCGCGTGTAAAAAAATATTTGTAAATAAGAGAATTATTTGTTAACTTTGCAGTCGCTTTTTAGCATCCCGTGTGATGGGAAATTAAGGAGCTAAACTTAATTTTGAGTAACACAATTAATTAAAAGACAATGGAAATTTTCAAACTGGCCGCCGAGCCCCGTACCGACCTCGGCAAGAAAGCTGCAAAAACTCTCCGCAGCGAAGGTAAAATCCCCGTAGTGCTTAACGGCAGCGAAGTTGTAGAACTCCCCTACACCGGCAAACTCAACGCAGGTGAGAAACTCGTGGAAATCGGCAATGGCAAAGGCATGATTACAACTGACCTTACCGTAACCAACGACGCTGTGCGCAAACTCGTCTACACCCCCGACATCTTCGCTGTAGAGCTCGATTATAACGGCTCAAAGAAAATGGCCGTGCTCAAAGAAATCCAGTTCCAGCCCGTGAAGGACACTATCCTCCACATGGATTTCCTCGAAGTAAACGACAAGAAACCCGTAGTAGTTGAAGTACCCGTGAAACTCGAAGGCCACGCCGAAGGTGTTAAAGCCGGTGGTAAACTGAGCCTCTCGATGAAGAAACTCAAAGTGCGCGCCATCTACACCAATATCCCCGAACGTCTCGTCATCAACGTTGACAACCTCGGCCTCGGCAAGACTCTTCAGGTAGGCGAACTTCACTTCGAAGGACTCGAACTGGTCAACGCCAAAAACGCCGTTGTCTGCGCCGTTCAGCTCACCCGTGCCGCCCGCGGTGCACAGGCCAACGCTGCTAAATAACAGACTTATAGATGAAATATCTTATTGTAGGACTGGGTAACATCGGTGACGAATACCGCGGTACCCGCCACAACATAGGATTTAGAGTATTGGATGCCTTAGCCGAGGCGTCCAATACTTCTTTTACAACCGAACGTTACGGCGATGTGGCGCAATGCCGCCTGAAGAACAAACAGATGGTGCTGCTCAAGCCGTCGACCTACATGAACCTGTCGGGCAACGCCGTGCGTTACTGGAAAGAAAAAGAGAAGATTGAGCTCGAAAACATACTCGTCGTAGTCGACGACATAGCCCTGCCGTTCGGCGCCATACGCATCAAGCCGTCAGGTTCAGATGCCGGCCATAACGGGCTGAAGAACATCGCCCAGATGCTCGGCACACAGGCATATCCGCGGCTGCGTTTCGGCATAGGCGATAACTTCCCCCGCGGGTGCCAGATTGACTATGTGCTCGGACATTTCACGCTCGACGAACGCCAGAAGCTCCCCGTGCGCGTCGATGAGGCTGTCGACGCCATCAAAGCCTTCGTGCTGTCGGGACTGCAGTTCGCAATGTGTAATTTCAACAACAAATAATCATGGCCAAGAGTGAGGAACGCATCGATAAATGGCTGTGGGCCATGCGCATATTCAAGACACGCACCGTCGCTACCGATTCGTGCAAGAAAGGGCGCATCAGCGTAGGCCCGACCGCCGACAGTTCGGTCGTGGTCAAGCCGTCACGTCTTATCAAGATTGACGACATAGTGCATGTGCGCAAGCCGCCGGTCACATATTCTTTCCGCGTCAAGGCCCTGACTGAAAACCGTCTCGGAGCGCGCCTCGTGCCCGACTACATGGAGAACATCACTCCGCAGGCTCAGTACGACCTTCTCGACGTAGTGAAAATATCGGGATTCATCGACCGTCGCAAAGGGCTCGGCCGCCCCACCAAACGCGAAGGACGTGAACTGGCCCGTTTCGCCGAGGAGGTAAACGACGGCTGGGATTTCGACGACAGCGATTTCAATGCCGACAGCCGCTACGACTTCGACTTTGACGAGGACGATTTCAATTGACCGGACCCCGGCATCCCTGACTCTCCGGCAACACAAATTAATAAAACAGGAACATGATGCAACCGCGCCAACTCAGATATGACGACGTGATAATCGATATCATCAATGACGATTACACCATTCTCCCGCTGCTCAGCCGATTTTCAATCCCGCTCGGCCTCGGCAACGAGACTCTCAACGACGTGTGCCGCCGCAATGACATTGATGTGAAAGCGCTGCTGCTGGTGCTCAACTACATACGTACGGGCATAATCGATTCATCATACATAAGCGTGGTCTCGCCGCTCGAAGTGGTAAAGTTTCTCAAAAACTCGCACGACTACTTCATCAACTATAAATTCGGCCATATACGCAAGAACCTTATCGCGGCGCTCGACCTCGAGACAAACCCGACAAACAATCTGATACTTAAGTTTTTCGATTCTTTTGTAAAGAAAGTCGAAGATCACTTCCGATATGAGGAAAACACAGTATTCCCCTACGTCGAAAGCCTTGTAGACGGCAAAAAATCGGCATACACGATAGAGATATTCGAACGCCATCACGAAGAAGTGGTCGACGCCCTCGCCGAACTTAAAAACATCATATTGAGGTACTACCGCACCACTGCGCCCAATCTGATGTACGACGTGCTCGTCGACATTTACAACTGCGAGGAGGACCTTGCATCGCACTCAGACATTGAGAACAATCTGCTTATTCCGATGGTGTACGATCTTGAAAGGAAATCGAAAAAATGAGGCACCTCAACGTCATATTATGCACCCCGTCGCCCATTGAATTCAACGGACTATGCAGCATCCTGCGCAACATACGCGAGATGTCAATCAGTTTCCGCTCCATCGAGCCTGCCACGCTTGCCGAAAACCCGTCGCTTCCGGCCAACGCCGACATATTCATCTGCGACCCCGTCGCGCTTGCCACCCCGATGCTCCACGCCGTCAGACTCGCGTCGCCGAAAGTAAAGATAGTATTGCTCTACCACACCGCCCTTCCTCAGAATTACGTCAAAGAATACGACGCAGCAATATCTATCTATGATTCCGAATCGGCGATAGAGCAGACTGTCACTTCGCTATTCGCCAACCGCAAGACACCGGGAATGCCCTCCGAACTGACCCAAAGGGAAAAGGAGATTATCATCGGTGTTGTCAAAGGGCTGTCTAACAAAGAGATTGCCGCACAAATCAATGTATCGGTCAACACCGTCATGACCCATCGACGCAATATCGCCGCAAAACTTGAGATACACTCCGCAGCCGGCCTGACTGTCTACGCGCTTATGAGCAATCTGATTACCCTCGACGAACTGTCGGAATAGCAAGCGCCTGCCCCATAATCTGCTTTTCACGCTACGGCGCTCCACCACATACATATCACCTACACCGGCTGTTTATATTGTTTCACATCATAAAATACCGGTATCACATCGCTATCGAAGCTAACCATTTAAGAAAACCGACGACGGCAACCGTCACCGATTTATTCATTCACCAAAATTCAAATAAAATGGCTTCGATAAAAGTAAAATTCCGCCCTTCTACCGTATCTGGTCATGAAGGCACCATCTACTACCAGATTATCCACGAACGAAAAGTAAGGCATCTACAGAGTGAATGCCACATATTTCCATACGAATGGGACGAAAAGCGCTCGATGGTGACTACTACTGCCGACAGCGAACGCCGACCATTGATTACAGGCATCCGCCAACGCATCAGATTCGATGTAGAACGCCTCTCAATAATTGACCACAAGCTAAATGTCAGAGGATTGCATTATACCACCGACGACATTATTGACGAATACAACCACTATTCGCGTGAATATTCACTGTTCACATACATGACAGGCATCATAGACCGACTTCGGCAGAACGGCAAAATCAGGACATCGGAAACATATAAGGCCGCGCTCAACAGCTTCAGGAAATTTCTAATCGAAACATCCCGTTGCGGACAGATTACGCAACATAACGACATAATGCTCGACTGCATCACCGCCGAAGTGGTCGAATCGTACGAAGCATGGCATAAAAGTCACGGAGTTGCGCCAAATACCATATCGTTCTATACACGCATACTGCGCGCGGTGTATAACCGCGCCGTAGAGGATGAAATCATCGAGAACCGCAATCCGTTCCGCCACGTCTACACCGGCGTCGACAAGACCGTAAAACGCGCCCTGCCGATTGCTGTAATCAAGAAAATCAGGCAACTTGACCTGTCAGGCAGCCGTGCACTCGATTTCGCCCGCGACATGTTCCTGATGAGTTTCTATCTGAGAGGTATGAGCTTCATCGACATGGCTTTCCTGAAAAAATCCGACCTGAAAAACGGATATGTCACATACCGCCGCCGCAAAACCGGCCAGCAACTCACCATCGAATGGACCCGCGAGATGCAGTCGACCCTCGACAAATATCCCGTCAACGAAAGCCGCTACCTGCTCCCCATCATACGCCGGCCGGGCCTCAACGAACGCTGTACCTACCGCAACATGGGCTACAATATCAACCACAACCTCAAGAAAATAGCCGCGATGGTAGGCGTGACAATCCCCCTCACCCTCTACGTAGCCCGCCACAGCTGGGCATCCGCCGCCAAAACCAAAGGCATCCCCGTAAGTGTAATAAGCGAAGGCATGGGCCACGACTCCGAAGCAACAACCCAAATCTACCTCGCCAGCCTCGACACCACCATAGTCGACCGCGCCAACGCCCTGATACTCGCCTCCATTTAGCACTTTCAAGTGAGAAAAGTCAAGAAGTGCATCGTAGAAACATCCAACTACTATGAACGCAATAATGTCCTAATGACCGAATGCATTTGGTCATTAGGACATTATTGCTAAATTTATATTCATCCAAATCTCTATCGTAGAGATACTTACCAAAAGCAAATTTATTAAATTTTTCCAATATCCACCAAATATCCATTAAAAAATTCAAAAAAACATAATAATCATTTCGGCAAATGATTATTATGTTCTGCAAAGGCATTCCAATTGAATATATTATCATTCGTACTCCTAATACTTTATCTCACAATCCAAATCTCTACGATAGAGAGCATTATTTTTGACCGAAATCATACCAATCTTCTTATGGGAATAGAGAACTATACAGATCAGGAAATCGCCCAGGCGATACTTAGCAGGGACACCTTCCTCACGAAGGAGTATCTGTATAGGATGTGCTATCCGCTGTTTAAATCGATTTATGACAAATACTACACGGACTGCGAGAATCCCATTGAACTGATAAACGAGATTTACGTCTACATCCTCATGCCACATCGTGAAACGCATCGATCCAAGTTGCAAGACTTCGGATTTAGGTGTACCCTTACAATGTGGCTTAAGATCGTGACCGAGAATTATTGCCATCAGCTGTTTGCAAAAAGAATTCCATCCAATGAAAATAATGATGTCGCCGATGATAGAATTGACATGGGTGACGACTCTTTCATAGCAAACACCCGAAAACTCGATATGGACGACGTGCAGAAAATACTCTCAATGATGCCAAATCAACGCTACCGCAAGCTGATTGAATATCGCTATGTCGATGAAAAGTCGAATGAAGAGACTGCTCTATTGCTCGAAATATCAATGGCAAACTACTACAATTGCCACAAACGTGCCAAAGCGCAATTTTGTGAGGTTTTAAGAAAGGAGGGACTGATATGATTGATATAAACAAGTTTGATGATTTAAATGACCTTCCTATATCAGAAGAAATGTTGGGCTCCTATCTTGAGGGCAATCTACACGGAGCCGAATTTCGCGAAGTGCAGAACTGTGTTCATGAAGATACTTCTTTGTCGAGCTTAATTGGCAACATAGAGGCTGATGTGAGATATTTAAATAATCTGGACTACCCCTATCAACAAGGCTTTGGCGATACATTAGCTACTGAGGACATGTTTTCAGGGATTTCTCTTCCTGAACTAACAACGTATGGACTGGATAACTATATAGATTCATCTTCTCCACTTAATGATGCAATCATCCTTGGTGGCGAATGTGCTAATTTTATAGGCGATGATGACCATTCCCTTAACTCGGACAATCTGAACCACGGTTATCACCATCATGATCCAGAACTTGACAACGGGATGTCAGATAATTTTGAATAGTATTATGGGATTAGATTCTATCATAGCTACTTTACAAGGAAGTGGATGTTCACCGTTCTTTTTTACGAGCGCCATACAGTCCACCATATTTGGTGAATTGGGCCGTCATAATCAGGCAGAAATGATGGAGTCCAATTTAGAATTTCGTGAGCACTTACAGGATATACGCAATCAGTATTCTAAAGAACGGCTCGAAGAGCAATTGCTATTTCGCAGAGAAAGTTACGAATTAGGGAGGCAGTACCTAATTCAACAAACAATCGCTCAAAATGAATCCCGTAAGAAACAAATAGAGTTCAGAGATTTTATTTATAACTACTGGCCATTAGAACGCACTCCTTTCTCTGTACTTGAAGAACGGAAGGATTATTTGGAGCGTAAATCCATTATACCTTTAACTGTCCTTGTGGCTAAGACTGAGGTTACCAATAATACACGAGATACATCTCGATATGGGGATTTTTGTGAAGAATTGATTAGTGGTCTTAGTTCGCTTCCTGATATCACCATTGAGAAAACGCCTTGGAACAAACCATGTCAAAGTCGTATTTCCGAGGCTATGAATATCAATTATATAATGGGAGGGATTCCTACTCTTATTGTTTTCCCATACCAAAACGATACGACATTAGGGATTGAGACTGCATCTTGGTCTTTCGGCAGGGGGCTTCAATCAATGAATCATAGCAAACTGCTTCAAATTGAAAATGTTGACAAAGAAACCATTGCCGGAATAGCTATGTCTGCAGTAAAAGCGACAATCGGTATGACCAGAGATGCTTATATGCTTGCAGAGTACCATGCACCCGTTTTATTCCCCAATATGGTTGATAATAATATGTTGTCAATACCCATGCTAAGGGAGCACATTTCGTCACACTATAAAGATATGGCTAAATTGGCTGGATCTTCTGAGTTCAAGCAATTGTGTAGTAAAGAGGAGCTTCATGCTATTGAAAGTTCGCTTAATATCAAACTGTTAAAGGCTTAATGTTATGGCAATAGCATTTCTCGCGACAATAGCAGCTCAAATGGGTGCAGCTTGGTTTAATAGTAGCCGAAATAAAGCCCATAGCAAAAAAATGGCTGAGCTACAAAGAGCTTATGAAGAAAAAGCGACCCTTGAAGGTATTGAAAATGCCCGCAAGGAGTTCGCTGAATTATGTGCATTCCAGAGAGAAATTGAAAAGCAATCTCAACTTGATCGTCTAACGTTAATCCGTGATAATCATGAGCAGATTCTTTTACAGGATGCTTACGAGAACTCACTTCATAAATGGCCATTATTGATTCCTCCTTATGTTATAGCAAATGCTCCATTGACTATTGGGTCCACGGAAAGTACTATAATTCCATTGAATTGTATTTTAACTAGGGATATTCAGAAAATAGCCAACTAATTGTTTGGCAATCTCATAGATGATTTG
>OFFL01000934.1_pt1 | contig 26423 bp, 29 predicted proteins | sample 1521391 | NCBI WGS metagenome assembly OFFL01 (sample SAMEA3504082, study PRJEB24116) | mouse gut metagenome | biome: mouse gut; feature: mouse-associated habitat; material: faeces | place: Denmark | collected 2011
CAAAATCGCACGAATCTGCGATATGGCAGCAAAGCGACTACAATTACAAGAGCGTCTGGGACAGGATATTGCCGAAATAATTTCACTTGCGGCTTTATCTCCCGATGTGGGTGTAAGAATAGAAGGCTGCCACAGTTGTATGACTTCCCGCGGGATAAAAAACGTTTCGTCAAAAACGATTACCAAAACTTACTTCGGTGCGTTCAAAGACGACATTTCATTGCAAAATCTTTTGGAGGTTAAAATATGAAAGCACTTGTATTATTAAGCGGCGGCGTAGACAGTGCAACTTGTCTAGGACTAGCTGTTCAGAAATACGGCGTAGCAGAAGTTTCTGCCCTTTCCGTTTACTATGGTCAAACACACAGTAAAGAACTTGATGCTGCACAAAAAGTTGCTGACTTTTATGGTGTTGCTTTAAAACGGCTTGACCTTTCAGTCATATTTGAAGGTTCTGACTGTTCACTTTTGGCGGAGTCTCCCAATGATATACCCTTACAAAGCTATGCCGAACAGCTTTCTGTAACAGGAGGTAAACCCGTTTCAACCTACGTCCCTTTCAGGAACGGACTATTTCTTTCGGTAGCGGCAAGCGTCGCACTATCGCACGGGTGCGAAGTAATTTATTATGGTGCCCACAGCGACGATGCGGCTGGCAATGCTTATCCTGATTGCAGTGAAAAATTCAATTCCGCTATGAACGAAGCAATTTATACCGGTAGCGGTGGACAACTTAAAATTCTTGCACCTTTTGTAAACTTTAACAAATCGCAGGTAATAAAAAAAGGGCTTGAACTCGGCGTTCCATATAAATTTACCTGGAGCTGTTATTCGGGCGGCGAAAAACCTTGCGGCGTATGTGCCACCTGTCGCGACCGTGCCGATGCATTTAAAGCCAACCAAATCGAAGACCCGGCAATAAAAGGAGAATAATATGTCAAGAGAAAAACAGAACGAAGGCATTACCCTACTCGGTAATAGCAACACGAAATATCCGCAGACTTACGACCCGTCCGTTTTGGAAACATTTGCAAACAAACATCCTGAAAGGGACTATTTCGTAAAGTTCAACTGCCCCGAATTCACAAGTCTTTGCCCCATTACAGGTCAACCAGATTTTGCCACATTATACATTTCGTACGTACCATGCGAAAAAATGGTTGAAAGCAAATCTTTAAAGCTGTATTTATTTGGATTCAGAAATCGTGGCGATTTCCACGAAGACTGCGTTAACATAATTATGAACGACCTAATTGATTTGATGGACCCCGCATATATCGAAGTTTGGGGCAAATTTTTGCCACGTGGCGGAATTTCCATAGACCCATATTGTAACTATGGCAAAAAGGGAACCAAGTGGGAACAGGTAGCTTGGAACAGACTTTCGTGCCACGATATGTATCCCGAAAAAATTGACAACAGATAAATAAAAGCAGACACTCGTCTGCTTTTATTTTTTGTTTAGATTACTCTCCTTTTCGTGCAATTAGTAGCAAAAAATTTTTTGTATCATACTCAACATTGGGAAGAGCAAAACAATGAGCAATCATATCCCCTAGTGGCAAGCGTTATGTTGCACGAAAAAAGCAACTGACAAAATGCTACAATAGGGATTTTGCATACAAAATGTCACACATAGCCGAAGTTTGTGTATACATTTTAAGTATATCATGGTGGAGCTTACTCTAGCGGAATCGACCCGTCGACCTTTTCCCACAAAAAAACTTTCAGTTTTTTGTCCCCGATTTAATGAGCATGTTCCCAACGTCTTCTTAGATGCTTAATAACAAATAGAACGCAAACTGCGTTCTATTTGTTATGGAGCTTACTCTAGCGGAATCGAACCGCCGACCTTTTCCCACCCCAAAAACATACATTTTTCGGGGACCCCATTTTTAATGAGCAGCTTGCCAGCGGTTATGCTTAGTCTCTTAATAACAAATAGAACGCTAACTGCGTTCTATTTGTTATGGAGCTACTAGGCGGAATCGAACCGCCGACCTGCTCATTACGAGTGAGCTGCTCTACCGACTGAGCCATAGTAGCAAATTATTATTTAATGTTTTATTATAAATATTAATAAGCGTAGTAATTAGATATATTTTTAATTCAGTTTTTATTTAGTATATGAAAATACAAATTACTATGCAATTAAATTTGTTATTTTTATGTATATAATCAATAATTAATTTATCATTAGTATAGCATAACAAAATGGTAAATGTAAAGCTATTTTTCCGTTTTAAATATTAAAAATTAATGAAAATTTAGTTTTTGCGATATCATTTATTTTGACTTATATTCATTTGCAATTTCTATCAATTTGCTTGCGTGCAAAACCGCAGATTCACTTGCACTTATACCATCAATCATTTTAGCGATTTCAAAAGCGGATTGATTGCTGTTAAGCAACTTAACATTAGTATTTGTGCGCAAATTAACGGTTGTTTTTTCTATTAGATAGTGAGCATCTGCCATTGATGCAAGCTGTGGCAAGTGCGTAACGGCAAGCACTTGTTTGCTGTTAGAAATATCGTACAGTTTATTTGCCACTACTTGTGCGATTTTACCGCTTATGCCTGTATCAATCTCATCAAATACCATAACATTAACGCCGTCGATTTGGGCGGTAATTTTTTTGATTGCCAGCATAAATCTGCTCATTTCGCCACCGCTTATGACTTTCTTTAAAGGTTTTAGCGGCTCGCCTAAGTTTGGAGAAATCAAAAACTCTACAATATCAATACCATTGCTACCTGCTTTATTTGCAATAGTTTCAATATCATTATAGGTAACAATATCCACCTCAAAACCTGTGTTTGGCATTCCTAATTCTTTAAGTTCCGTTATAACCAATTTTTCAAACTGCTTTGCATAATTTTTCCTAACGTCACTCAAATCAATGCCTTTTTGTTCCAAAATATCCAAAGCGATATTGTAATCATTGGTCAGTTTTTCAAGCATAAAGCTATAGTTAGACAATTCGTCAACTTCTAAAGCAATTTTATCACGGTAAGCAAGGACTTTTTCCTCACTATCTCCATATTTCCCCTCAATATTATGTATGGTATGTAATCTTGAAATATCCCTTTGAGCCTCGTACTCATCCACACTTACGCCATTACTTATACTTTCAATACTAGAAGCAATATCTGCAATTTCTATCCTTGCCTCATCAAGCCTTGAAATATAGCCCTTTATGTTGCTGTCGAACTCTTCGATATTTCCAAGTTCTTTTATTGCGGTGTAAATATTATCGCAAGCGTTGTTTTCCATATCTCCATTAAGCAAAGTGTAAGCATTGTTAGAGGCACGAACGATATCTTCAGCATTTTCGTACATATCGCATCTTTTTTGCAACTCTTCTTCTTCGCCGATTACAATGTTTGCATCATTGATTTCCTGTAATTGTTTTTGTAAAATCTCAACACGGATATCGACATCTGTCATTTTATTGTATTCACTCAATTTTGCTTTTATTTGCCTAAAATTTTTATAAGCGGTCAAATATTCCTGTTTTGCAAGCTGAATATTCTCTCCAATAAAATTATCCAAAATATCTATATGATTGTCACTATTTAGCAAAACGCTGTTTTCGTGCTGACCATATATATCAACCAAAGAAGATGCTATATTTTTTAAAGCACTTACAGTTACTTTCATACCGTTTATGCGGCAAACATTTTTACCATCCTCGGTCATTTTTCGTGACAAGATAAGGCCGTCTTCGAAATCGATTTCATACTCTTGTAAAATCTTTTGAGTAGGCAAATTTATTTCGTCAAACTCCGCCTCGACCAAAGCCTCACTCTCGCCGTTTCGTATTAAAGTTTTATCTGCTCTCTCGCCCAAAACAAAATTTAGGGAATCTATAATAATAGATTTACCTGCACCCGTTTCGCCTGTCAAAATATTAAGCCCCTTTGCAAAATCTATCTCCGCAAAAGATATCAAAGCTATATTATTAATTGTAAGTGTACGTAACATAGACACCCCCTTAACACGGTTAAATTATAAATTACACCCGATTTTCGGCTGTTTTTTATTAAAACCAACTATTCAAAATATAAAGTTACATTATGCGAACTTATTGAAGATAGGCATTCAATTTTCTTTTTACCATTTCAGCAGAATATTCGTCAACCACTACAAGCAAAATTGTATCGTCACCCGCAAGTGTTCCGATAATCTCTGTTATATTCAAATTATCTATAAATGCCGCAGCACTGTTTGCCGAGCCGATAATGGTTTTTACCACAATTATGTTTTGTGCAGAGCGTATTGACAAAACAGCTTCCTTAAACAAATTGTTATATTTGTTTGTCATATTCTCCTTTTCGTCAGGCGGACAAACATATTTGTACCTTTTGTTTGGGGTAAGAGTTTTCAAAATCCCTAAGTCATTTATATCGCGCGATATAGTAGCTTGAGTGGTTGGAAAACCCGCTGCACTCAAAAGTTCCATAAGTTCCCCTTGAGTTTCCACATCTTGATTATTAATGATTTCGATTAATTTCAGCTGTCTTTTGTTCCTTTTCATATCTTATCTCCCCCTAATTTATTCCATACAGACATTTTTTGTATTAGTTTACTGTAAAAATTTTTATTGTTAAGCCTTATCAACTTTGTTGTACACTCGCTTTTTTCCACATTTACCACAAGATTTTCGCCGTATTGTGCAACACACTCCCCGTCAATACAAACAACCAAATCGTTCACATTACAATTATGCGGGGTAAGTCGCACTTTACTTTGGTCGCTTACGACCATTGGGCGGGAATTTAAGCTATGCGGACAAATTGCAGTTATGCCTATTGCCTTGACATCCGGGCTTAAAATTGCCCCCCCACAACTCATTGCATAAGCAGTCGACCCTGTCGGAGTACTTATTATTACACCGTCGCCACTTACAATGTCACAAAGTCCCCCGTCAACTTCAATAGAAACATCAATCGTACGCTTAGACATAAGTCTTGAAACACTTACCTCATTCAATGCAAGGTAACTATCTTGTCCGATATTGACTTTGAGCATTGTTCGCTCTTCCACAAAAAAGTCCCCAGCTAGCAATCTGTCTATTACTTTTTCCGAGTCATTGTCCTCACACTCGGTTAAAAAACCGAGTTTGCCTTTATTTACACCTAGCAAGGCAATGTCGTTTTTGACAACCCGTCTTGCAACGGAAAGCATTGTTCCGTCCCCACCGAAAACTATCAAAATATCCGAGAACTTTGCAATATATTCAAGCGTATAACATGGCAAATTTATAAAATCTTCCGCACCTTTTACAACAAAAACCTCGACACCTTTGCGCTGAAAAATGTCAATAAATTTTTTAGCTGTTTCGCAACCTAAGTCTCGGTTTGTGTTGACATAAATGCCTACTTTCATAAATTGCTCTCCTTAAACTCTTTAAACAGTTTTTCGCACTTATCTGCAATGCTTTCGGCATCAAGCTCGGTCAACTTTAACAATTCTTTTGTTGAGCCGTGAGTTAAAAACTGCTCGTTTATCGCAAGTCTTATAATCTTTACGGGGATATTGTTATCGCTGCAATACTCCAAAACTCCGCTACCAAAACCGCCTGCAAGTTGGTTATCCTCCAATGTAAAAACCAATTTACCTTCCAAAGTATTCAAATAATCATTATCAAGCGGTTTTATAAATCTGCAGTTTACGACTTCGGCAAAAATGCCTTTTTCCTTAAGCATTTCACTTGCCATCAAGGCTTGTTCAACCATAACTGCCCCTGCCGCAAGCAATACAAGCGGACTATTCGATTTTTTGATGACATCCCATTTACCAATCTCAATAGGCATTACAGGACTTGCTGTTTTTACGCTGCCTTTAGGATATCTTATTGCAAGCGGATGTTTAAAATCAAGCGACCATTTTAATGCAGCGTCCAACTCCTCCACATTTTTAGGAGCGATTATAGTCATATTTGGTATTAACCTCATAAAATTGACATCGTAAATGCCCTGATGAGTCTCGCCGTCGTTTGGAACAATACCTGCCCTGTCAATACAAAAAGTTACAGGTAAATCTTGCAAACAAACATCGTGAATCAAATTGTCATACGCCCTTTGCAAAAAGGAAGAATAAACTGCAAAATACGGCTTATATCCACCTAAAGCAAGACCTGCACACATAGTTGTTGCATGGCCCTCTGCAATGCCGACATCACAAAACCTTTGCGGAAACATTTCGGAATAACTCAAAAGCCCTGTCCCCTCACGCATTGCTGCCGTAACGGCATAAACTTTGTTGTTACTGCTTGCAAGGTTTTTCATACTTTCGCCAAATCCATCCGAAAAACTTACACTGCTGTTTGCGTTGCTGTTAGGTTTGCTTGGACTGTAACCATGGTATTTAGCGGGGTCGTCCTCCGCCTCTTTAAATCCATAGCCTTTTTTGGTAACCACGTGAATTATGCAACTTTCATTTTCTTTTTTTGCAACTTCCAATACATTTATTAAGTCTTCCAAATCGTGTCCGTCAATAGGTCCGAAATACCTTATACCAAATTGTTCAAAAGGCATACCGCCTTGCAAAAAATATTTAACACTGTTTTTTGCCTTGTACAAAAACCTCATTGCAGGGTCGGTGTTGTCTATGCGAAAGCCCCTTACAATGTTAAATGCTTTTGCTTTAATCCTGTTGTAATAATTGGAAGTGTGAAGCTTTAGCAAATATTTTGCAGTACTTCCTACATTTTCCGAAATGGACATGGAGTTATCGTTTAAAATAATGATTTGTTTTTTCTTTAAGTTAATGCAATCGTTAAGTGCCTCGTAAGCAAGTCCTCCCGTAAGTGCTCCGTCGCCTATTACCGAAACAGTTAGATTAGGGGAATTTTCCTGCCATAAAGCCCTGCTCAAACCACAAGCCAATGATATACTTGTGCTGGAATGTCCTGTATTTGCCGCATCGTACACTGATTCATTGATTTTAGGGAATCCCGCCATACCACCAAATTGCCTTAAGGTATCAAACTGCTCATATCTGCCCGTAAGCAGTTTATGGGCATAACATTGATGACCTACATCAAAAACAAATTTATCATTAGGACAATCAAAGCAATAGTGCATTGCCAAGATAATTTCAACAGCACCAAGCGAGCTTGCCAAATGCCCTCCTGTTTTCATTACAGTATTTAAAATTTTTTGTCTGATTTCCTTTGCAAGACTGTAAAGTTCGTCTATATTCAAATGCTTTATGTCTTGCGGCTGTTTTATATCTTTTAACAACATATCCCCTCTTTTACTACTCTATTTATAAATTACCCACGATTTTTGACGTGTTTTTTGTATTTTTATTTACTTCTGTTAGTTAAATATTTTGCAAGTTCAATCAATTTAGCTGCTCTATCCCCATATTTTGCAACTGCGGAAATTGCCTCGATTTCCAAATTGTCTATATCTTGCTTTGCCTTTTCCATACCACAGATAGATAAATAGGTCGTCTTGTTTGCCTTTATATCGCTGTTTATATTTTTCCCCAATACTTCACTGTTAGATGTGACATCCAAGATATCGTCGACAATTTGAAATATCAAACCTATTTTTTGTGCATACAACTCCAGACTTGCAATTTCTTGTGCATTGGCACCCAAGCTGATAGCACTTCCTGCTAAAGCCGCTTTAAATAAACAAGAGGTCTTTAACATATTAAGTGTTATTACTTCCTCAAGACTTTTTTGCCTAAATTCGTCTTGAGCGATATCAATACATTGTCCACCGACCATACCATATATACCGCTCATTTTTGCAATATAGTTAACTGCTTTGTAATGGACAAAACTCCTATCCCCGTCAAGCATAATTTCGAAAGCCAAATTTAAAAGAGCATCGCCCGTAAGCACACCCATACCCTCGCCGAATTTTTTATGAGTGCTTGGCTTTCCGTGTCTTAAATCGTCATTATCCATACAAGGCAAGTCATCATGACATAGCGAATAATTGTGGATACATTCCACTCCCAAAGCCAAATCTTTTACACTATCAAAAGATTTGCCCATAAACTCCGCACCCAAAATGCAAAGAATAGGACGTATCCTTTTACCGCCATCCAAAGCGTATTTGACAGCGGTTGCAATAGGCTCGTAACCACAATTCAACTTGTCCAGCCTTTCTTTTAAATATTTTTCGAATATTTCCTTATTTTCTTGCAAATACTTCTTCATTTTTCTCCACTAGCAGTCATTATAATCAAAATTTAGCATTTGACCATAACTTAAATCAAATATGTAAATAAATATTACACTTAGTATAAGCGGTTAATTTTCATTCAAATTTAATTCTGTTTTTGTCATGCCGTCTAGTTCTTTTATCAAAAGTTCAGCTTTGCCTTTTGTTTCGTTCAAAACTTTTAGACATTCACTGCTTTTTTTTACACCTTTGTCAAAAAGTGCTAAACTTTCGTCCAAAGTTGTTTGTTTATCTTCCATTTTTTTTGCTATTTCTTCCAACTCTTGCAATACTTTTTCAAATTCCATAATATTATCCCTTTATTTTTATAACTTTTTTTACACCCGCGTCTATCTTGCCGCCATTGGTTAAAATAGTAATATCTTCCCCTACTTTAACGCTGTCTATATCCGCAGGCAAACCATCACTACCATACATTTTACTGTACCCCTGCCCTAAAATACGCATTGGATTGTTTGCATCTATCCTTGCCATAATATGTTTAATATTATTTTCACATTCCAAACTTTTTAGTTTAAAAATATTACCCAAACTGCTTGCGATTTGTTTTACTTTTCCCTCGTTTGCGGCAATCTTCAAATTAAGTCCGCTTGTGATAAACTTAACGGTATTTATAAGCTGACTTTCCGCATTCGCAACACGATTTTGCAATTCCGTTTTAAATATATTGCAATATTCTTTTAAAGCGTTTTGCAGTTCTTCAACATCATAGCCAACCAATTCTCCACTCGCAGTAGGGGTAGGTACTCTTATATCTGCTACAAAATCGCATAAAGTAAAATCCGTCTCGTGCCCTACAGCGGAGATAACAGGAGTTTTGCAATCAAATATTTTGTAAACAAGTCTTTCGCTGTTAAACGGCATTAAATCTTCCATAGACCCGCCGCCGCGCGCAATGATTATTGCATCGTATCCAAGTCCGTCAACCAAATCAAGTGCAGATATTATACTGTCCTCTGCAAATTGACCTTGTACTTTTACATCTACAACATTTATATCCAAAATGCTATTTTTACGCCTTATCGTTGTTACTATATCGCGTATTACCGCACCCGTTTTTGCAGTCAACACCACAACTTTACTTGGGTATTTCGGGATAGGTTTTTTATGTCTTTCGTCAAAATATCCTGCTTTTTCAAGCTTGTTTTTCAGCTCTTGCAACTTTATTGCAAGCAAGCCTTGTCCAAGCGGCTCAATCTTTTTACAGTTAAAGGAAAGTTTGCCTCCCGGCGGATAAAAATCTACACTGCCGTAAAGACAAACACTTTCCCCGCCTTTTGGCAAATAGGTTTTTGCATAACTAAAACAGTTACATTGGATTTGTGCATTTTCGTCCTTTAAAGTAAAATAAGCGTGCGGTCCCGAACATCTAATGCCCGAAACTTCGCCTACAAGTTTGATATCGTGAAGTAATTCTTCCGCTCCCAATATATTTTTTATATAACCTGTAAGCAAACTTACGGAAATATAATCACTCATAACGCACAAAACTTCCTTGTTACTAAAACTGATTTTTTACTTATTAAAACTAAAAATATTTATCAAAAATTGTATTGCTATTAGTCTTCGTATTTTGCACACATCAATGTATTGTACAACAACATTGAAATTGTCATAGGTCCTACGCCGCCCGGTACAGGTGTGATAAATGATGCTTTTTTGCTTACATTTTCAAAATCCACATCTCCGACAAGTTTTCCGTACACTCTGTTTATGCCTACGTCTATTACGATTGCTCCCTCTTTTACCATATCTTCGGTTACAAACTTAGGTTTGCCGATTGCAACAACCAAAATATCCGCTTGTTTTGTAATCTCAGCCATATTTTGAGTTTTTGAGTGACAAACGGTAACCGTACAATTTGCATTTAAAAGCAACATTGCCATAGGCTTTCCTACAGTATTGCTCCTGCCGATTACAACCGCATTTTTGCCGCTCAAGTTAACCCCTGTAGATGCCAATAACTCCATAACTCCGTAAGGGGTACAACTTACAGTCCTTGGATTGTTCATTGCAAGCAAACCCAAATTGTTAGGACTAAAGCCGTCCACATCTTTACTGTCAGGTATAAGCGAAAGCAAATATCTTTCATCCAAACCTTTTGGCAAAGGCAACTGAATCAAAATCCCGTCAACAGTACTATCCGATGCCAAATCTTTTATAATTTTTGCAACCTCGTCATTTGTGCTGTTTGCAGGCAACCTATAAGATAACGATTTCATACCTACTTCTTCACAACCTATGATTTTGTTTTTAACATAAGTTTGCGATGCAGGGTCTTCCCCTACCAATATAACCGCAAGGCAAGGTATTCTACCTTTTTCGGCAACAAAATCCTTTACCATAAGGGCAACTTTTTCCCTTGTTTTTTTAGATACTTCTTTTCCGTTTATTATATTCATTGTTTATTTAGCTCCTTATACACGCTTGCCAAAATTCCGTTGACAAACGGACCACTTTTTGCAGTAGAATATTTTTTTATAATGCAAACTGCTTCGCTGATAGCAACGCTGTCAGGAACTTCGTCATTATACTTCATTTCCGCAATGGCCAAAATCAACACAGCCAAGTCAGGCTTATAAATTCTGTCCAACTGATAACCTATTGCATACTGTTGTATGCAGCTTTTAATCTCGTCCAAATTTGCGGTTGCATTGTTGAAAGTCAAATTTATATACTCAACATCTTCATTTGACAAATCTTTGTCCGCATTGCATTTTTCCAATATATACTCATCTTTTTCGTTATTAAAAAGATAACTAAAAATCATTTGATAAGCGTATTCTCTTGCTTTTTTCCTGTTCATTATTAAATTCCTTTTATCTTCTTGCTCATTTATTAAACAAAAACAACGCCCACAACGTTTACGTTGATAGCTTTTACTTTAAAGTTTGTTTGCTCCTCTACACCTTGTTTTATTGCATTTTGCAATTCACTTACGATTTCCGGCAACGGATAACCATAATAGGCATTGATAGATAATGATATTACCACCAAGTTAGAGTGAGTTATAACAATTTCCATACCATCAAAACCATTTTTGGATGTAAATTTATTTGTTATTCCACTTTCGGTACTGATAGATGCAACACCTTTTGCTTTGGATGCAGCAGCGGAAATAATTGAGCCTATTAGACTTATATAAGTATTTTGATTAAGTGTATTATCCATAACGCTCCTTTTACAATAATTTATTTATAATTATACGAATATATTTTAGCATAAAAATATTATAAAATCAAGATTTAATTTATAATTTTATATATTTTATAAATTTATACAAAAATTATGCACAATTTTATTACAATTTCAAACAAAAAAAAGAAAAACTTCTATTTTGACTGTTTTAATGTAAAAAATTCCCTCTTGGGAGTTTTTTTACTTATATTTATTTTTTTAATTTTTGAAAAGCTTTTCGCAGATTTTTATTACTTACCCCTGCCAAACTTATAGTAAGGCTTATTACATTTACAACAATCACACTTAAAATCGTAAAACAACAAAAAACCGACAAAAATCGTGGCTAAAGCCATAAAATTAAATAAGCGGCACCTTAGTGCCGCTTTAATTTATTATTGTTGATTTCAGTTAGATTGAACTGTAGGATTAATAATGATATCAGCGATTGTGAACTTGGTTTGTTCCATAATCAAGGAGCAAATTGTTGCTGTCTCTTCGTCCAAAAGCTCTGCTTTGTCCACAAACACGTTAATCTTTTCATTTCCAATCATAACTGCAACATTTTGGAAACCTTTTGATTTTATCATAGACTCTAAAGCCATTTCAGTTTTGATATTTGTAACGATTGCAAGTTTCTCTGCCTCTGCATTTGCAATAGCTTCCTTAGTAGAATTATCATTATTGATAATTGCATCCAATAAAGCAATTTGCTCATTTTTTCTAAGTTCTTTGTCGCTTTGAAGTTCACTGAAGAAAGTGCTTTGAGTTCCGTCCAAACTATTATCCGGAGTTTTACCGGCATTTAAGTTCAATACAATGCTCAATGTGCCTGCTACAACCAATAGCACTACCATACAACTAAGTACAAGGATTTTCTTTCTGTTTTCTGTCAATTTAATTTTCATAACTACCTCCGATTTCTAATATATTTTATTCCATACTAAATACATTTATGCAATTATATTCAATTTTTAATAAGGTCGCCAAGGCTTGCATAATAGCTACTCTTACCTTAGGGTCATCTCCACCTTTTGCCACTACCACAACACCGTCGATTTTAGCCCTTTTAGTGCCTATAACCAATGGTTCGTTGCCGTTTGTAAGGATAGGTGTTATTGTTTCTTCGATTATTTCGGTTACTCTTCCGTCGTCTTCCACTCTGTCTGTCCTTTTATCTACTTTTGAAGCGATTTCAAGTTGCTCGCCACCGTCATACACTATCAAAACGTTTACATCACCTACCCCCTTTATTTTGCTCAATACTTTTTGAATTTGTGAAGTTAATTCCGTGCCGTCACTCAGTGTTACTTGCTTGTCCTTGTCTTTCACATTTACATAACTAAAGTATGCAACGATTACAACAAATAGAACAACAACTGCAAAAATAATTTGAAATTTTTTATTTTTTATCAATTTGTTCAATTTATCGCTTTTGCTGCTGTTCTTTCCGCGGTTATCAATTATATTATTGTTTTCCATACAATGCCCCCACAATTTATTTATATTTTAAAATGATTACAAAATAAATTAATATCAAGAAGAATATATTTTTATTTTATTTTTGTCGCAACCGACCTTTTGCGATACTATATCCAAAATTTTATCATTGTCGCAATCTCCATTTAAGTAAACTTTTACAACATCTATATAGTCTAAATCTCCGCGAAGATAATAAACACGCACCTTTTCGGCTGAAATATTCGATTTTTTGAGTTCAGCTAAAACTTTATTTTCTCTTTCGATATTGCGTCTTTCGTTTACACTCTGCAAAAATGTAGATTGAGCAACTATTTCATCCCCAAAAAATTCGTTTATGTCAAAATTTTTATTCAAAAATTTTGGTATCGGGGCAACAAGTACCAACACAACCGCCAAAGCAAACACACCTTTTATATATTTGGAGGTTTCGCCGTCTGCAAGTAATATCTCAAGCAGCACTCCCAAGGACACCACCCCTACGATAGAAAGTAACCAAGCATTCATTTATTTCTCCGTCAAAATCAATAATTTGTACTATTAAACATAAAGCATTTATGACTGTAAACTTATTTTTTTATTAAAATTATCGATATGATATTTAACAGTTAATTATATCCCCGCATTGCAGGTAAGCAAAATCAAAATCATCATTATAAAAAACATAAAAGCCATACCAAGCATTGCAATAACAAGCAAAGTTAAATTTTTGCTGATTGCATAAACAATTTCACTCATACGCTTATTACCGATAGGCTCTATTATACCTGCCACCAATTTTAAGCCTAGCGAAAAAACCAATATTTTAATAACCGGGGATAGTATGATAGAAAGCATCAATATTACTCCACCGACACCTACTGCATTTTTAACAAGCATTACACTTGCGACAGCCAAATCCAACCCATCACTCAAATAACCGCCCAACACGGGAACATAACTTGATATTGCAAACTTTGCAGATTTTATCGAGATATTATCCGTAATCGCACCACTTATCCCATTTGTCGTAATAAATGTTGTAAATAACCCAAATACGACACCGATTATTACTTCTCCCGCACTTTTGAAAAACTTTGTCAATTTGTTTAATTTTATGTCTTTTGAAATAAACCCGACTATCGATAAAGCCATAGTCGCTATAAAGCATGGTAAAACTATATTGCTTATAATTTTGGTTACACCTACGGATAGCACTGTCATCATAGGGCTGTAGGTCGCTGTAGTCGCAATCCCTCCAAGCGCCGTTACCAAAGTTAACATAATCGGGAAAATAATTTCCATAAACTTTGCCATATTTTGTATGGCTTTGACACTGTCGCTTATCAAAAAAGTAACTTCTGTCATAAGCAAAACGATTATTGCAGAGTAACATACAAAGTGAATTATCTCCGTTGTAGACTTGGACATAAAACCCGATGTCAAACCATTTACAATACTAAAAATTATACTTACTGCAATCAATGTCACAAGCAAAGGTATGAATCCTTTGACGGAAGTTCCGAGCATATTTATTAGCATGTTAAAGGTATCGGCAAATCCACCTGAATATTTTCCCGACAATATGTCTTTGATAAGCTGTGTCACTCCACCTTCATATACATTGCTACCCAAATTTTTTTCAAAATCAATAAGCTCGGAAAAGTCAATGTCATTTAAGTTTTCGTCCACATTTTTTTCCAATTCTTCTTTGATTTCTTCCTCAGCTTTGGTGGTGGCACTTACATTTGACGACATTAACGGTAATATACAAAGCGTCAAAACCAATATCGAAGCTATTAACAAAAAAATACAAATTTTACGATTTAATGCCGATTTTTGACGCATACTTACCTCATTTTAACAAATTTGCTACTGTATTTATAAGCGCGGTGACCACAGGGATAGCCATCAAAAATATCGCTATCTTACCGCTAAACTGAATTTTTTTGCCGAGGCTTGGACTGCCCATATCTTCGCACATGCCGCTTGAATATTCGGTAAGATATCCAATCCCGACAATCTTTAAAAGGGATGCAAAAATCTTGCTGTTCAAACCGGTCTTGTCCACTATTTGATTAAAAGCAACAATGACATCACTTATATATGTAAGTGTAATTATCACAATAACTATGCCTGTAGCAAGAGTCGCCATGATACTCAAATCCGACTTTATCGCCCTAAGCATAACTACTATAATTGCCCCTATCAAACCTATTGCTATAATTTTAAAAATATCCATTAATATAACTGCAAAAGTGATTTTATACTGCTATACAAACCACCTATCATATCCAAAATGATTGAAAGCACAATAATAAGTCCCGCAATGGTAACAAAAGATGCAATTTCATCCTTGTCCGCTTTTTTGAGTACACTATTGATTATCCAAGTTATTAGCCCTACTCCCGCAATTTTAAAAACTATATCAATCCCCATACTTTTATCAGCATAAAATTATCATAATGGCAATGCCAATAAGTACAGATAATTTGAATGCCATAACACCATCCTTTTTATATTTAGTCGCAGCCAAATCGCAATCGATTTTTACCCTTTCCTCTATACTTTTGAGCTTGTTTACCTCTGTGACGCTGTCGTATTTTCCAATGCTTGCGATATCCGAAATCAGCCATTGTATTCGTTTTTTATCTACAAGCGCGCATTCCTTGGGATAGTTTTCGGTGTCAACAACATCCTTTTTCAAGTTGCCGTTTATAACTTTGAGCACTTTGGTAAATACATTTACATCACGTGATATGTAATTATCTATAATAGTAAAAATCGGCGTTTTGTTATTTGCAATTTCCGTTTTGACATAACCGATAAAATCTAGATAAATTGCCATAAAATCAGCGTTTGTCTTATATTTTCTTTTTATTATAAGTCCTACAAATGATACGGCAATACAAATTACAGCTCCGCAAATCAAACCGAACAATTATAACGAACCTCCTTGACGGCACCTACCGAATCCCCAAGCAAAAGATAGTTTGCCATTATTTCTTTGAGCGGTGCATAACTTTTATTTAAAAGAAACTTGTCTATATTACAGGCATGGGCTGTCGCCATAACTTTAACGCCGCTTCGAACACTGTCCACCAAACAATCCACTTCCCGTTCGCCAAAAATTTCGTCAGTTACGATAATATCCGGTGCCATTGTTCTTACTGCACCCTCATAACATGCTATTTTAGGTACTCCTACCATAACATCTGTATTTGCCCCCAAATCCAAATTTTGCTTGCCGTCTACAGTTGCAGAAATTTCGTTTCGCTCGTCGATGACCAAAATATCATTGCCTTTATCAGAAAGACGCCTTGTCATTTCCCTAAGTAAGGTAGTCTTTCCCAAAAAAGGCGGAGATAAAATCAAAGTGTTATCAAAGTTATTTATGATAGGTAGCACTTCCATAGGCAAGTTTTGCACTGACTTTGCAATTCTGATAACCAAACTATTAATATTTTTAATTGACCTCAGTTTACCGTTATCCAAAACCGCTTCGCCGCTTAAACCTATTCTTATGCCACCGTCACAACTTATGTACCCACACTTTATGCTTTCTTCCACTGCATAAAGAGAACGGGAGGTAGCAATTTTCAAAATATAGTCAATATCTTCCTGCGTTGCAATGTAGTCGGTAACATACCTGCCGCCAAAAGTGTAAACGACTAAATTTTTATTACTCCTTACCCTAATTTCGCAAAGCTCTTCAAACTTTTCCAAGCACTCGCACATACGCTCGCGGAACAATCTTTTTAAAGACGGTTTCATCTTCTTTCCACTCTTTTATCTTTAATATTTACGGCGATAATACCCGCAATTAAACTTTCAACCAAGATTATCAAACTGTCAATCAACATCATCAAATCGATTTTTGCATCCAAATTGATTATTGCGAACAATATGTACGAAACAAGCACAAATAACAGACCGCTAAAAAGCCCCTTAACTGCACCTAATCTGGCATTTTTTATACCGAACAATATTCCTATAACTATGCTCAGACTTTTTATAATCATATTGATTACTAAAATAATATTATCCTCAATACCCGTAAACTTGATAATAATGGCAAATACCAAAATCAATACCAAAGAGCAAACAACCGCTATCAAGCTGCTTTTTACTATATCTATTAAATCGTCTTTTCCAAATTTCAACTTCTTGTCCATATCAACCTCCACGCTAAATTTTATGTCCAAGCCTTTTGCAATATGCTAATTTTTAGGTAAATGGCAAAATTTAAATGCACTTTTTATTTTGATATCGGGATATACAGTATTTGTCCCAAAAATATTTGAGAAATATTATTGAAATCCAATATCTCTTTTTCGGAAATGTTAAATTTATTTGCAATTTTTGTAATTGTATCAAAAGGTTTTACTACATATCTTTTGCCGTCCGGTATGTCGATTACCAATAAGAGTCCTTCGCGAACATTTTCTTCCGTAATATTATTTAAACTCAACAAATCGTCTTTAAACACCGAATATTTTATACAAACATCCTGCAAACTCTCGTCTTTTTTGACTTTGTAAATGTATAACATAAGCACACTCTCCTTTCCTTTCTATTCTATTTTTAGTTTTTATGCAATATGATATAAGGATAAAGAAATTAAACGACAAAAGGAGCAATATGGCTAATAACTTCGTAAAATCTTTTTTTAAAGTTACTTCTATAAGTATAATTACAAGGCTCGTTTCTTTTATTTTCCATATATATTTGTCACGAATATTCGGAGCATTGAATATTGGTATTTATTCCATAGCGAGTTCGGTTTTTGTAATGTTTGCATGTTTCGCGGCAAGCGGTTTTCCTGTTACACTATCACGAAAAATAGCACATTACGATGCACTTGGGGACTTTGACCATTCAAATAGTATACTTGCCTCAACATTGCTTATTACAGCGGGAATATCTACTTTGATATGTTTGTTTTTCAATGTATTTCCGTCGTCGTTAAACTTGCTGTTTTCAAATCCCAAATGTCGTGAAGTTTTTCGCATACTATCGCCGACACTTATTTCCACAGCCATTTACGCTACTTTCAGAGCATGGTTTTGGGGAAAGAAAAAGTACACTACATATTCGCTTTTGGAGTTTGCTGACGAGGCCTTTTTGCTTGTCGGAGTGCTTATAGTTTGGCTAACTAAATTTTATGTAAGCGAGCCATACAACGCTTTTGCATTGGCAAATGTGCTAGGCGATGTATTTTGCATGATTATTATAGTAATAATGTTTATAGCTTTTGGCGGAAAAATGAAAAGACCTAACTACGCTGCCGAAATTACAACTTCGTCACTGCCTATAACAACTACTAGAATAATCGGCTCGCTTATGAGTTCGGTAATCGCGCTTATGTTACCTAGCTTATTGGTACACAGCGGAATCTCCATGGATATGGCAACTGCCGATTACGGCAGAATGAGCAGTATGGTTTTGCCAATCGCGCTTGCACCGAATACTATAATCGGCTCGTTACTTGTTATAATGATACCTGAAATTTCAAGCCAAGTAGCAAAACAAGGTAAAAGTGCAGCAAACGGCAAAATAGGTTACTCAATGGTATTTACAGCAATAATTTCCGCATTTTTAATGTCAATATTTATAGGTGCGGGAGAAGATATTTCGGTCTTGTTTTACCGCGACGAAAAAGCCGGAAAAATGCTTGTAATAACAGCCATGATAATTATCCCGCTTGTAATAAATCAACTAACTGTTTCACTGCTAAACACATTGGGCAATGAAAAAACAACTTTTTGGGCAAGCATAGTATCTTCGGTCGGTTTGATTATAACGCTGGTTTTATTTGCAAAACCTATCGGCATTTACGCATATCCCGCAGCTCTTTTCGTATATCACACTATCGGCTTGATTATCAATACAATAAAACTAAAAAAATGTACTGCGGTTTCACTTAAATACTTGATTGTTTGCTTTATTACTTTCGGGCTGTCTATCGGCGTAGGATTTTTGTCAAAATTAATTTCCTTAAGTTACAGCAATCTAAGCATATTAGCAAGGATAAGCATTACTTCGATAATATCCACATTGCTTTCCGCTACATTTGCATTGCCTACTTTTTTGTATTACAAGAAGAAAAATAAAATATCTAGCGAAAATAAATAAACAAATTATCTTTAATTACATCAAATTAAAAAATGAACAACAAAAAAGTGCTCTTACTCAAAAGCACTTTTTTAATTTTGTGTATACGTATAAAACTGCAAATCTTTCAAATACTAAAAATATGTTAATAGTATTTACTCGTGCAATAATAATTTATATTTGTTTGCTTTTTGCAATGCGACTTATGGGCAAAAAGCAATTAGGAGAATTACAACCGTTCGAATTTGCAGTAACATTGGTAGCGGCAGAACTTGCCTGCATACCGATGTCGGATACAACCGTGCCTATTTTTTATGGTTTAATACCGATTTTCACGCTGTTTGTCATACATTTGATATTGACAAAAATTATTAAACATTCTATAAAAATCAGACGTGTAATAAATGGTAAACCAATTATTATAATCGATTCAAATGGTATAAACTACGATGCGATAAGCAAATTGGATATGACTGTAAACGACCTTTTGGAATCGCTCAGAGGATGCGGATACTTTTCCCCTAGCGAGGTGCAGTATGCAATAGTAGAAACAAACGGAGACTTAACAGTTGTGCCTAAAGCAGAAAACGCACCGCTTACTCCTGCCGATATGGGGATAAAGACAGACCCGAAAGGCATCCCTTATGTGCTTATTTGCGAAGGAAAAATTTTATCTCAAAATATGCAGCTATCAGGCATACGCAATGATTTTATTGATAAACTTTTGCAAAAATACGACTTAAAACAAAAAAATGTGCTTATGGCATCAGTAGATAATAACGAAAATGTATTTTTACAACCAATCAAAAAGCCTGCTATAAATACTAGCGTTAAGGAGGTAGTAAATGAATAGAATTATAATAGCTATTGTTGTAGTTGTGCTTATTTTAACCTTTGGAATACTAAATGAAGTATACATCCACAATTCCTTTAACGAAATAAGTGTTCGCTGTGTAGAAATAAGAAAGCATATAGAAGTTCATGACTATGAAACTGCCAAGGCACTTGCAAAAGACAGCGTCGAGTGGTGGAATAAAAGGCGAAATGTGCTGGAATTTACCTGTCCGCACAATGAAATAAAAGACTTTATGACTAATTTAGCTTCTCTTCACGGTGCAATTTATGCAGAAAACTACCAAGATGCTCTAGCAATAAGTTTATCTCTTGAGCAAGATGCAAAAACCAGATTAGGACTTTTGAAATTTGCACCTAAAAACATTTTTTAAACAATTAGTTTATATCTAACTTTGTAATAATGTTCATTTGCAAATATCTGCATATTATTATATTTTGATATATTTATATAAACAAATCGGGATTAAATGATTTTAATCCCGATTTTTGTACGGTTATTACAAATTTTTATATAATCGTATGTTGATATGCAGATATGAATATATACCAACAAACTACTCTGCTTATTGAACGATTTTTATTTTTAAACCTAAATAAGAATTCTAAAAATTAAGTGCAAAATAAAATAATCATAAAAAATAACTCCAATATTACATTGAAGTTATTTAATAAATTTATCTTTTTTAATTTTACATTTGAAAATCATTTTTCTCGGATGCACGATATTGCAAAAGCAGTTGTTCGCAAAGTTCTTTATTGTTCTTTGTTTTTAACAATAAATTAATAAATATTTTTGTTGCCTCCTGCTCGTTATTTGCTAGCAGTGTACGAAGTGCGATACTTGCCTCAAGCTCTTTTTGAGTAAGTAGCAAATCATCACGTCTTGTAGACGATTTTTCCAAATCTATAGCAGGGAAAATCCTTTTTTCGGATAATTTTCTGTCAAGCCTTAACTCTAAATTACCTGTACCCTTAAACTCTTCAAAAATAACATCGTCCATACGACTACCCGTCTCAACCAAAGCTGTTGCTATAATAGTCAAACTTCCGCCATGCTCGATTTTTCTTGCACTACCAAAAAATTTCTTAGGGAAATGCAATGCTTTCGGGTCAATACCACCAGATAAAGTTTTGCCGCTCGACTCGGTAACAGTGTTATATGCTCGGGCAAGTCTTGTCAAACTATCCATAATAATCACTACATCAGCACCAACTTCTACCTGTCTTTTTGCACGTTCGATAAGCATTTCGGCAACTTTTATATGATTTTCTGCGGTTTCGTCGAAAGTCGAATAAATAACCTCTCCAGGAACGCTACGTTGCATATCGGTAACTTCCTCCGGACGCTCGTCGATAAGCAATGTAAATAACATAATGTTAGGATTGTTATTCATTATATTGGATGCGATTTTTTTGATAATCGTAGTTTTACCTGCTTTAGGGGGTGCTACGATAAGTGCCCTTTGCCCTTTACCGATAGGACAAATCAAATCTATCATTCGCATAGTAATATCGCTATTTTTAGATTTGTCTTTCTCTAATCTTAACATTTGGTCCGGATAAATGGGTGTTAGCTCGTCAAAACGCGGTCTTTGCGTAAGCGCCGCAACAGGCATTCCGTTTATTCTCGAAACATTTACAACAGCATAAGGTTTACCCTCATATTGTGCTCTTGCAGTTCCTGTCAAAACATCGCCTTTACGCAATCCTACAGTACGAATAAGCCTTGAAGAAACATAAGCATCGTTATTTTTTCCATAAGTGGAACGTGTGAATCCGTAGCCATCATCCATAATTTCCAAATAACCAAGTTCGATAATATTAGTCAAATCGGAATTGTCGTTTTCAGCGCGTTTATCATTTGAATCCTGTATATCGTATCCGGCCACATTGTCATTAAATTTCGAAAATTTTCCTAAACTTTCGCCAATTTGTTCCGAAGTCCAATTTTTCTCGGGAACATTGTCCCAATCGATTGAATACTCCCCTTTGGCTGGCTTTGTCGGACGACCTCTCCTTACAGGAATATTATCTATATCAACACCACATTTAGCCTTATAGGTTACTTCTACAAGTTCGCTTTTTGATAAAGTGGTAGGAGATTCAACTCCCAAATATGCCGCAACGTCACGTAATTTTCCTATCGGCATTCTATACATATCCCTGAGTGTTAAATAGGTTAAATCTACCATAAATACTCCTTTTAATAAATTATTTAGTTAAAACACGTAAGCAATTCTAATTTATAAAATGATTATACAAAATTTGGCATAATGACTTTTTAATAAAATCAATATGCAGAAAAAGTTTATAATTTTTAATAATTAAATGTTATATTCAAAATAATTTAATAGTTTAAAAACAAAAAGAAATTATAATAAAAAAACATTAAAATATATGTTATCTATTAAAAACAATTATTTTTGTGTCTTCGCCGTCAAAATCCGTCCTATCAAAATCGATAGCACTGTTGGCATAAATTATTTGTTCTTCCTCAAATAATTTTAAGAAGCTGTCAACTTTGTCAATATCCATCTCGCAATCACGTGTTCTGTAATGCATAGGGATAACTACATCCGGCATAAGAAGGTCTACAAATTCCTTTGCTGTTTGTGCATCTATTGTATAATTTCCGCCAACCGGTATTAACAAAATATCAACCGAGCCTATTTGCGAACAAATATCAATACTGCAAGCTTCGCCTATATCGCCCAAATGACAAATATCCACGCCATCCATACGGAATTTAAAAATAAGATTGCCACCCCTGCGACTACCGTTATGATGGTCGTGATAGGACTCCATACTTGTAATATGAACGCCGTTAATTTCAAACGCACCCTCTTGATTTAAAACAGTAGGATTACCATCTACAGCTGCCAAATAGTTATGGTCTTCATGTTCATGTGAGCAAGTCACAATATCTGCATTTATACCTTTTGGCATATCGTAACCAACCATTTCCCCTTTATACGGGTCGGTTATAATTGTTGTTCCTGTTGATTCCACTAGCCTGAAGGCAGAATGCCCTAGCCATTGAATGTTCATTTTTATCTCCCTTAAAATTATTTTAAATAATCATTACATTAAATAATCTTTGATAAATTTGTTAAATAAATACAATATTATTATTAAATAATGTTTGTTAATTTAAAATATCATTCTAATTCTTATAGATATTATATAATAAAAAAATAAGTTTTGCTATATTTTTTGTCAAAATAATTTAATTTTATTTTACGGAAACAAAATTTTTATAGACTATTTTGACGAATTAGCTTTTAAAATCAAAGCTGTAAAGTTTTTTAAGCTGAAATAAAAATCTCGTTTTGAAGATTAAAAATTTATATTTCAGCCAAAAACTCTCTATATTTTTATATTTATACTATATTTTTATTTTATGCCGCTATTAATAAGCATATCATTGATTTTGTCGTGTGGGTCAAGCAAAGTCGAAACAGACTTGTCTTGATTGCAGGTTGCAATGATATTTGCGATAAATTTTGACATATCTGCACTTATAAACCATTTGCAGTTTTTAACAATTTCAGGGGTATAAGTCAAATTTGTGGACAATACCGCTGTAAACAAGCCCTCTTCGTAAGCTTTGTTAAACTTTTCCACTCCTTCGGTAAACAATGCAAAAGTTGCTGTAATAAATATGTTTTTACAACCTCTTTCCTTAAGTTCCTTGCAAAGATGCAACATACTGTCGCCTGTTGCAATAATATCGTCTGCAACAAAAATATCCATACCTTTAACATCGTTACCGATATACTCGTGACTAACGATAGGATTACGTCCGTTTACGATAGTAGAATAATCGCGACGTTTGTAGAACATACCCAAGTTGATGCCAAGCACGGATGAATAGTAGATATTTCTTCCCATTGCACCCTCGTCAGGGCTGACTATCATAAAATGGTTTTTGCCCAAGTTAACTTGAGGATATTCCTTTAGCAATGCTTTTAAAATTTGGTATGTAGCAAAAAAGTTGTCAAATCCCATTTCCGGCACTGCATTTTGTACTCTTGGGTCATGAGCATCAAAAGTGATTATATCAGTTACTCCCATTGACTCAAGCTCTTTAAGCATTTGTGCACAGTCCAAAGACTCACGGCTGTTTCTTCTGTGTTGTCTGCCACCATATAAAATAGGCATTATAACCGTCATACGTCTTGCTTTGCCTGCGTTTGCGCAAATAAGTCTTTTCAAATCGCAATAATGGTCATCCGGAGACATTCTGTTAGGAGTGCCGAACATAGTATATTCTATGCTGTAATTACCGACATCGCAAATGAAAAATAAATCCTTACCTCTTACGGAATCATTTATAATTCCTTTTCCGTCGCCGGTAGTAAATCTTGGGCATTTACTGTTAATCAAAAAAGTATCCTTTTTTGGCAAGTTGCTTTTTTCAGCAGCTTCGTTATACCATTGCACCAAATATTTATCCACCATTTTAGCAAGTTCTTTTGCACCTTCTGTAGGCAATACAGCCAAATCCACATCTTTTACTTCACTAATCTTAAAGATTTCTTCAGTTACCATCAATAGGTTCTCCTCATTTAAATTTTTTATCTTTTCTGTTTTTATGTATATTTAATATCTAATAAATTAAACTGCAAACCAAATAGTTTTTTACTGTTTAATTAAATGTTTTTTATAGTATAAAAATTTTAATACCGATTTTTGATAAGTTTTTATCAAAATTATTACAAATTATATAGATTGTTACTTCCAAAAACTGCTTCTGTTGTTATGTTAATGCCAAGTTTTTTGATAACAGTTTCGTCCGTAACAGGTAGTATACAACTGCCGTGTGCTTCACATCCAAACAACTCTTTAACTTTGGACATTGCTTTTGCAGCTGTAGGATTTGTTACCGCACCGATAGATAATGCAATTAACATTTCCTCCAATGTTAAGAAATCGTATTTTTCTTTCAAAAGCTCCTTTTTCATTTTCAAAATAGGTTCGATTGTAAGTGGGGAAATCAAATTTATATCGTCACTAATGTTTGCAAGCTCTTTAATAGCATTTAGCAGTACAGCGGAAGATGCCGAAAGTAAGTTGGATTTTTTACCTGTCACAATTTTACCGTTTGGCAGTTCCAATGCCACAACAGGTACTCCGCAATCGTTGGACTTTTCTCTTGCAATTACCGCAACCTTTCTATCATCCGGGGTAATCCCTAAATCGCCCATCAAAAGCTCTATTTTTTCCTTTGTAGAAATATCCCCATTGCCTTGTAAATAATCGCAACAAGCTTTGTAATATCTGCGTATAACTTCTTGTTTTGCAGCCTTTTGAACGATTTCGTCATTACTAACTGCAAATCCTGCCATATTTACACCCATTTCAGTCGGCGAGCAGTAAGGACAATGTCCTGTTATCCTCTCCAAAATAGTTCTTACTACAGGGAATACCTCGATATCACGATTATAGTTTACTGTGCTGACACCGTATTTTTCCAAATGGAAGTGGTCAATCATATTAACATCCTTTAAATCGGCTGTTGCAGCCTCATACGCAACATTTACAGGGTGTTTTAAAGGTAAATTCCAAATAGGAAATGTTTCAAACTTAGCATATCCTGCACGATTTCCCCTTTTATACTCATGATATAATTGTCCCAAACACGTTGCAAGCTTTCCGCTGCCGGGACCGGGTGCAGTAACCACAACCAACGGTCTTGTTGTTTCGATATAAGGGTTTTTACCATATCCCTCGTCACTGATAATTGTATTTATATCCGTAGGGTAACCTTTTGTTTTTGTATGAATATAAACTTTTTCTCCCCTACGCTCCATTTTTGTTTTAAACAAATCGGCAGATGGCTGTCCCTCATATTTAGTTATAACAATACTGCCTATATAAATGCCAAGCTCTCTCATATTGTCAATCAAGCGCATTACGTCGGCATCGTAGCCTATGCCGTAATCTGCCCTAATCTTATTTCGAGCCAAATCTTCGCCACTGATTGCAATGATGATTTCGGCTTTATCTTTTAATGTAACCAATAGTTTAACTTTAGCATTTACATCAAAACCGGGCAATACCCTCGCTGCATGCCAATCGTCAAATAACTTGCCACCGAATTCAAGGTACAACTTGTCATATTGACTGATTCTTTTTAAGATATTTTCTTTTTGCATTTTGACATATTTCTCATTATCAAAACCGTATTCCATAACAAACCTCTTTAGCAAATTTTTCCTTTCTTTTGGTTTATTGTATTAAACTAATATGTAATTAAATTTAATCCGATTAAACTCCAAATAGCTTACTATAATATGATAACATTTTATTTGTACTTTTTCAATCTTTTTTAGTAAATTTTTAGTTATTTTTGATTTTTCAATTTGTTATATTTTCCATAATTTATTTTTATACTATTATATTTCAAAAATCGCAAAACCTCTTTAAAACCCAAGTTTATAAGTATTTTATAGCTAATCGAACAATAGCAAACAGCAAAGAGAGTTAACAACTTCTCTTTGCTGCTTTTACTTGTTTAATAATATTTAATGTTGCTTCGATTTATTAAAAAAATAAGTTCATTGTAAGCAATTTATCCACAACATTTCTTACTATTTCCGCATCTGC